>Ga0164290_1001157_pt1 | contig 49275 bp, 34 predicted proteins | sample Micstemetagenome_FD_108782 | JGI IMG/M metagenome (GOLD analysis project Ga0164290, IMG submission 108782) | Contaminated culture microbial community from soil near Moab, Utah, USA - Microcoleus steenstrupii SON62 (Illumina Assembly) | ecosystem: Environmental > Terrestrial > Soil > Soil crust...
GCATCACCGCCGGGGAACTGCGGAGCCTGTTCAACGACCGTAAAGATGGTCTCTTCCTTCCGCTCGACTTCAATCGCTTTTTCTTCTCTGGGCGCTTCTCCGGCCGTTTCGGTGGGCGCTTCGCTGAATTCGGCGGTTGGGTCGCCCTCGACAGTCTTGTCGCTGGGCGTGCTGTCCTTGAGGTCCTCGGTCGTCGGCACCGACACTTCTTCGGGAGCGTCGGCCAGCACTTCGGGCGGGAGGTAACGGGTCTGGGGCACTTCCACCGGAATCTCCCGGGGCGGCGGGGTGACGATCGGCGGCTCTTCCGGTTTCTCGGCCAGGGGGATTTCCGTCATGTTGACTTCGACCATGATGTCCTGCCGCGCTTCCGGCCTGATCCGGTCGTAGAGGGTGGGGGCAATCAGCCCCAGGCTGTAAACGAGCACCCCCCAGAAGAGGGCGCGGCCAGTATGGCGGCGGTACTGCTGCCGCAGGTCGTAAGCACCATAGAGTTTGTTGCGATGCTCGAAAACAATGTCCACAAGCGTCATGCCCGATACGTGGTTCATCATGAAAGCGGTTGTTTCGTTCGGAAAGTAGGGCGGTAAGGCCAGGCTGTAGGGGCTCAGGGCCTTACCGCTCGTCGTTTAGCGGGTGCAGTACCGGATAGAGCGCTCCTTACATCAGCGTTTTATCCGGCATCCGGCCGTTCTCGGCCAGTCATTTCAGCGCGGTGCTCCGCAGCCTTCCCCGTTCTAATTCCCGGATTATGGCTGCTTTAGGGCATTCAGTTTCTGGTTGTTCAAATATATATAAGTAAACTTTATATAAAAGCAACTGTTAAAAATAATTTTTGAACTACGAGCCATGCGGTATGGAAGTATCGACCCTAAAAGAATAGCCGGTGAACACTCCGACAGGGGAGCGGTTCACCGGCTAACTCAAATGCACTACTTATATGTGATCCGCAGGCGTCATTGCCGTGCTGGAGCGCCTACCGGGCATCTGCTGCGGCGGCCGTGTCAATCGCTCCCAGTTTTCGCTCGGTCTGGGGATGAAACGAGCGCCACGAGTGCCAGAATTCCTGATAGGCGCGTACGGCCTGCAGGCGTTGGCCGGCCAGCGGCCCCTTGACCGCCAGACCCTGCCGATTCCAGGTTGTACCCGTTTCCTGGTCGGTAAACTGGCCTCCGGAGGCCGGCTTGAAGGTCAGGGTACGGTCACCGACGGTGCGGTTCCAGACGCCGAAGCTCATCTGGTCGGGGGCCAGCAGCAGGACGACGGCCTGCCCGCCGACGGCATCGTTGATGACGCCCTGGCGTACCAGCTCGTTCCAGTCGTAGGCTTTGGCGGCCCTGGCGACCTGGACACCCACGACCCAGGATTTGTTCTGCCAGGAAGCCGAATCGCGTCCGGTCAGTTTCCCGCGGCGCACCCCCGTGTCGTAGGTGGCCAGGCTGTCAATTTCGGCCTTGAAGGCAGGGTCGGGTTGCAGCACCAGCGTTTGCGGGTACTGCTCGGCCCATTCGGCCAGCGTCAGGTGCCGGGCCGTAAGCTCCCGCAGGGTCTGGCCCCGCCGGGGACCAAGAATCGCTTCACCGGTTGCCTGCCGCCACCAGGACCCGGTGCTGGCGTCTTCAAACATGGCGTTAAAGTGATCCATGCCGACCAGCCGGAACTCGTCGCCTTTTCCCTCAACGACCGGACTGAACACCCGGCCGGTCCGGCAGACGGTACAGTAGGTAACCATGATGGGCTCCCCGCCGACGGTATCCCGGACCTGGTGGTGGTAGCCAATGAGTTGAATGGGATAAGCCCGGGCTTCCCCGTTTTCGACGACGCCCAGCACCAGTTTATCGGTGGCGACCTGATTCTGGCTCAGGGGAACCATCCGTTTGGTCCGTGGCTGATAAAACATCCGGTCGGCCATCAGCTCCTCGCTGATGCCGTATACCAGCGCGCCGTAGGCTACCAGCACGCCACCGGCCAGCCAGCGGTGCCAGTTCGAACCCCTCCGGGTCAGGAGGCGGCCCAGCAGCAGGGCCACTACCAGCCAGCCCAGGGGCCGGAGCCAGCCAATGTGCCGGTGCAGCCCGTAGGCCAGTTCGACCCGGCTGAGGTTGGCCGCGTCGTCGAGCTGACTACCGGGAAAAGGCATGATAAAGTAAACCCGTGCCACTTCCAGCAGTGCCAGCAGCGACAGGGTGATCAGAAACCAGGTGATTGTTTTCATGACTGGGATGTGTAAAGGTCTTCGGGGTATAACCGTAAGCCGTGTCGGGCGCGAAGGCCCTGGGAAAGCATGCGTTCGGGAGAATCACCCCGGCCGTAAAACAGCCGGGGGATGTCGATCTAAACCTATGAGAATTGGGTAATCGAATTGGCTTGGCTGGCGCCGGGCGCTTCCGGCAGAACGTAGCCGACCGTTCCCATGCGTTCGCCCATCGTCCGGTAAGCTGCCGGGTCGACTGGCGTTAGCGTGGCCAGACCGTCGACATACCGGTTAAACAAACAGAACGAGGCGGCGATCAGGACGGTATCGTGGATGTCGCCGTCGGTAGCGCCTTCGCGCCGGGCCGCGGACACCACGGCTTCGTCGACGGTCCGGGCGTCGGCAGCCACCCGCCCGGCGATCGTCAGTAAAGCCCGCAGCTTGGCCGAAACGGGTGCGGTAGCCGGATCGGTCAGCACCTGGTCAACCAGGGTCTGCTGATCGCCGTAGAGGTAGCGGGCGGCCGCCGCGTGGCTGTTGGTGCAGAAAGCGGTCTGGTTACGGCTGGATACATAAGCGGCCAGGAGCTCCCGCTCGGCATCGGTCAGTGTACTGTCGGGCGAGCCGGCCCGGAGCAGCGACTGGGCCAGTTCGTAAAGCAACCGGCCCGTGTCGGGGCGGTACATAACCAGGCTTCGGATGCCCGGTACGCCCTGGGGAAGGGTAATGTGTGGCATAAGGGATGGCGTTGGGTTAATGAATGGATCGCTGGCGCCAGACGGTCACCAGGGCTATGAGAAAAGCGGCCGAAAACCCCAGTAAGGCATTGGCGAAGCCACCCAGCGCGGTGACCAGGTTGCCCACGAAAAAGACGGCCGTCGCGGTGAAAAACCGCCCTACGTTAAAACAGAAGCCGGTAGCGGTTGCCCGGATGGCTACCGGAAACAAGTCCGGAATAATGCTCGAGAGCGACCCCTGGCTGATGCCGAAAAACAACGACAGCAGCGCCAGTTCAGCGTAGACGATCGAACTGAAATGCCGGTTGGTCAGTAGCAGCAGCACACAGGTTCCGGCACAGCCCGTAAAGGTCAGCAGCAGCGTGCGGCGGTTGCCGAGCCGGTTGAGCAGAAAGCCGGAGAGAACGCCACCGGCGATTCCGCCCAGCCCCAGCAGCATCATGGTCATGCCGCGCTCGGTGCCGCCCGTCCGGCCCGGTGGCAGCAGCGTTTGCACCCAGGTCGGCAACCAGGAAAACAGGCCCCAGAGTCCGATCAGGACCGACCCAAAGATGAGCGTCCCGGCCAGGAGGTTCGGCCGGTTTTGGGGAGCCAGCAGCTGCCCGGTCACTTGATTGCCCCGGTCGCGCTGCCAGGCCGCCGATTCCGGCAGGGTCAGCGTCAGCAGCGCCAGGCCCAGCGGGAGTAGCCCCATGAGAAACGCCTGCCGCCAGGCCGGAAACACCACGTTCAGGCTCCCGGCGGCCACCAGCCCGATGGGAAAAGTCACGGCCAGAATACCCAGCATGATGGGCCGGGTGCGGGCGGGCCAGATTTCAGAGAGGTAGACCGTCGCCAGCAGCAGCACGCCCCCTACGCCCATGCCCGTGGCGAACCGGCAGGCGACCAGTACGTAGAGGTTGGGCGCAAAGGCCGTCAGCAGGGTAGCTCCGCCGGATAGGCCGGTGGCAAAGGTCAGGGCTTTTACCCGGCCAAGGCGGTCGCCCACCGGCCCGAACCCCAGCCCGCCGACCATCCAGCCGTAAAGAAAAGCGGCGTTGATCAAGGCACCCAATTCGCCCATCCGGGCGGTGGATACCGGTCCGCCTGCCAGGTAGGTAATGACCACCGGCAGGTAGGTCGCCATCAGCGTAGAGACGGTTCCACCCAGGAGATAGGCCAGACTGGCGAGGAAAAAGGCCCGCCAGTTGGTCAGCACCAGTGGCGGCGATAGGGTAGGTTGTACAGTAGCCATCTTAGCGCAGGTGTTGGTCGAAAAGAAGCGAAACATAGTAGAGCCCGCCGACCGCCGGTGAGCCGTAGGCCTGCACGACGTAGGTATTGGTCAGGTTCGACGCCCCAATTTTTAGTAAAGCTTTGTAGGCCGGAAGCTTCAGGCTTACCTGGGCGTCGAGGAGGTGATAGGCCTGAATCCGGCCCGGGCGCAGTTCGTTGAACGAGCCGACCCAGCTAAACGCCTCCTGCCAGTGCCAGGCAAGGTTAAAGCCGAGGGCTGTCCGGCTGAGGCTGGGGATCAGGTTGCGGTGACCGAGGGTGAGGTTCGTCTTGAACCGGGGCGTGTTAAAGGCCGGAATGTTGTTCGGATCGGCCTGGCGAAGGTTAAAGGCGGACCAGGTTCCGTTGCCGTTGACGGTATAGCCCCCGGGCGTGTAGTAGGTCAGCCCCAGACTCGCCCCCTGAGCCGTCACCCGGTCCGCCGCGTTGGTATACAACTGAAAAGCCTGGGTTTTTGCGTTCAGGATGTCCTGGGCGGCGGCGGGATTGATGGTGCCGTCCGGACCAAGCAGGGGGCTGTTAGGCCGAATAACGACCTGGTTCAGAATAAAGTCGCGGTAGGCGCCGAAGTAGTAGTTCAGGTCGACCGACACCCGGTTGTTCAGCAGGCCGCGGTAGCCTACCTCCATGCTCTGGACTTTCTCGGGTCGGATGTAAGGCACGGCCGAGGGCTGGAGCCGGTCCTTGTTGTTGAGTACCGCCTGCTGGGGCGTTTTCCCCGACTGGACATCCGCCATAAACCCGTTGATAAAGCCCCCGATGGAGGAGGCATTGAACGAGTTCTCGTACACGTTCATGCCCGCGCTATTGGCCGGAGCCCCGCCCAGGATCGTAATAGGCCCTACGTTGAGCTTGATGAACTGGTCGCTGGGGGTCGGATTGCGGAAGCCCGACTGGAACGAGGCCCGGAAATTGTGCGCTTCGCTGGGGGAGAAGACGGCCGAAGCCCGGGGCGTGAAGTACCCGGCAAAATTCTGGTTTTTGTCGTAGCGGCCCGAAACGGTCAGCTTCAGCTTGTTGCCCAGCAGTTGCTGGCTGGCCTGCAGAAAAAGACCGTATTCCGCATACCGGATGCGGCCACCCCGGTCGTCGAAGAGCGTGCCGTTTGTAAACAGGCTGTACTGGCGGTAGTTGCCGCCCGCCAGGAGTTCACTGCCCACCAGGCCCAGCGAGGTCAGCGCCGGCGAGAAGTTGTATTGCCCGTCGGCATGGTACATCTTCGTCTGGCTCAGAATGCCGGCTCCGGCCAGGCCCTGGGTATTTTTCAGCCGTTCCTTTTCGCGTTCGAACTCGGGACTGCCGGGCTGGTAGCGGCCCTGGTCGGCAAAACCGCGAGCCGAGGTGTGATCCGCGGCCGTAATGCCCTCAATCCGGCCCTGGTAGGCGGCCGTGTACCGGTCAAACCAGGTTTGGTCCGCCTTGTCGGGGGTGACCGGGTTCCCGTTCAGATCCCGGACCCAGGTCCGGTTGATTTGCTGACCCAGCGAGCGGGTATTGAACGAATCATGCGAATTTTCCTGGTTGGTGTAGCCCCGGACGAAAAAACGGGTGCCCCGCAGTTCGGTCCGGTGCTGCAGCAGCGAAAAACCATTGACCGAAAAGCGGTTGCTACCGGTATAGTTAGCCGTTCCCTGGGCGTAGTTGTAGGAATAGATCGCTTCCAGGTTGGGCGTAATGCGGTAATGCAGGGCTCCGTTCAACTTGAGTCCGTATACGTTGTAGTCGGTCAGGTGGCGTTCCTGGTACCCCGTGCGGGCAACCTTACCAATACCGGTAATGGTGCGGTTCACCTCGTCGCCGTAAACGTTGAGGCCGTTATAAGCCGGGTTGTCAAGGCCCCGTTTTTCGGGAGAGGTGGTGGCGTCGACGTCCGTGTAATCGGTGGCAAACCAGTCGAGTCCCTTCACGTAGGAGGCCACCACTTTAACGGCCAGCCGGTTTTTGTACACCCTGGCGTACCGGAGTCCGTAATCCTGGTAGGGCGAGGCACTCGTATTGGGGTCGTTGAGGTGATTGACGCCCATTTTCAGCTCTGCGCTTAATCCCTGGTACTGAAACGGATCTTTCGACCGCATCAGCAGGACTCCGTTGAAGGCCACCGGCCCGTAAAGGGCGGAAGCCGCCCCGGGAATGAGTTCGGCGCTTTCGGCGTCAATGTCGGCCAGCCCGAAGAGGTTGCCCATCGAGAAACCAAAGCCCGGGGGCTGGTTGTCGATGCCGTCGATCAACTGCAGAAAGCGGCTGTTGCCCGTACCGGCGAACCCGCGCGTGTTGATCTGCTTGTAGGTCAGTCCGCTGGTGACCATATCCACGCCCTTGAGGTTGTTGAGGCCGTCGTAAAAGCTGGCCGAAGGGGTTTCGCGGATGGCGCGGATGTCCATTTTTTCAATGCTGACCGGCGCCTTCAGCATCGTCTCTTCCACGCGGGAGGCCGCGACGACCACGTCTTCCAGCTGGTTGATGGCCGAAGCCAGGGTGACGTGAATGGGTTTCGACTCGTCGGCAACGGTCAGGACCTGGGTCGTATGGCCAACCATGGAAATGGACAGGGTATACGGGCCGGGGCGGCTGGTGGTCAGGGTAAAATGCCCTTTGGCATCGGCAATGGTGCCGGCCAGCTGGCCTCTGAGCACCACATTGGCACCGACCAGCGGCTGGTTGTCGGCGTCGGTAATGCGACCGGATAGCCGCCGGGATTGTGCCTGAATGGGTTGGTAAACAAAGAGGCCAAGTGCTAAAAATAGGATATAAACTATGGGTTTCATGGGAATTCGTTAAGAAAAGACAAGGAGCAGGCCGGCACGCGGATGGTTCGCATCAGCGGCTCGGGCCTGGCTCGGATGAGCGAAGCTTTCGTTCAGGTCACGAGGGGGTTGGATACCCACCGGGCGGGCGAACATACCCGCGTCCGGTAATGCGCTCGCCCAGCAACTGGTAATAGGCCGGGTCGGTAGGCGCAACGGTGGCTAAACCATCTAAGTACTTGTTGTATAGGCAAAACAGGGCCGCAATCAGGACCGTATCGTGAATTTCACGGTCGGTCGCCCCCGCTGCCCGGGCCCGGTCGATGGCCGCAGGCGTCACCGCCGAGCCGCTCTGCTGGGTCAGGGCCGCCAGCTGGAGCAGCGCCTTCATCTTCTCGCTCAGGGGCGCGGTTTCGATGTCCTGTTTTACCCGCCGGGCCGTTTCCGATTCACCCAGCAGCAGGTCGGCCGCTTTGGTGTGCGCGGCTTCGCAGAAGCGGGTGCAGTTGCGGGAGGAGACGACGGTGGCGATCAGCTCGCGTTCGCCCGGCGACAGGGTGGATTCACCCCGTAACAGGAGCTGCGTCAGCTCCCGAATCGGCTGGGCGGTGTCCAAACGATATTCGAGCAAACCGGTAATACCCGGCAAATGCTCTGGCAAAGGAATATGCGGCATGGTGTAAGAATGGGTACGATCCGCCGGGTTACGCCAGGCCGAAAATCCGGACCTGCCGAAACGGGCGTGCGGTTCAGTACGTGATGATTTAGCCAATGGGATACAGGGGTGTATCGGACGGAAGGCAGCGAAAAGCAGTCACCCCGGCAGTCGTCAACGGGCTAACCGGACGCACAGACCGAATGCTTCAGCGGGTGAATGGGCTGGTTGGCTGCCTTACAGCGTCCAGGCTAAACTCTGGGAGGGGGAACGTGAACGGGGAGGGCACGCCGGGGAACAGCGAATGCGTGCTGGGGAATGCCGACCGCATCGCGCCAGTCGGAAGGATCGAACCGGAGGACGAGCCGGGACGTAAGCAGGTAGTCCTTCAGCAAAAGCTTAAGCCACTGGCCGGCTTTACGGTTGGCGTCGTTGGGCTGGGTCAGGTGATTGTTGAGAAAGCTCAGCAGATCACCCTGCCAGAAAGAGGGGCTATCCGTCTCGAGGCCGGACAGATACAGGGTATCTCCCCGCACCTCCGCGCTGACCACCCCATAGTAAAGCCCCCGGTAGAGAAAGCCGTCGGTGGTTGCATCGGCCAGTTTAGCTCCGTCGGGCTTATCCCGCAGCGGAATCTGAAATTCTACCTGGCTATCCACGGAGCGGTACACCAGTAAACGCTCGGAAAGGTCATGCTGCTCCTGCCACCGGACACCGAAGAATACGAACACGTATCCCAGCGTGTGGTGGAGGAGTAACAAACATAACCCAAACCCGATGAGGCGTCTCACAGACTTAAACTAGGCAAAATGTCCGCAAATATAAATTTTTTTGGAAGTTTTTTTAAAAAATCAGGTGGACAGCCGGCGTTATGATTTAAGTCGGGCAGGGGTAATTTGTCAAAGCCACCGAAAACGTTCTTTAAGCTGATTTCGGTAACCGCGGGAGAGGGTATAGACTGCCCATTGGTCATGACGAGGTAGTTGCCTTCACCACGGACAAATTTTTTGATCTGGTGCAAGTTAATCAGGTACTGCCGATGCACCCGCAGGAAATGCTGGTCCTCTAGCAACTCCTGTACATCACGCAGCGTTCGCGAGGCCAGGTAGTGCTGCCCGTCAGCTAAAAAAAACTTGGTGTAGGTATCATCAGCTTCGCAGTAAAGGATATCGGCCAGGGCAACAAAGGCGACCCCGTTTTGGTAGGGGAGGGCAATTCGGTCGGGTAACTTTTTGGTGGGATTTAGTAGCGTTTCTTTTAACTGATTCGTTTGTTCGGTTGATACGGTACGGCTATGTTCCACCCGTTGCACGGCATTGATTAAATCCTGCGTATTGACAGGTTTAAGCAGATAATCGACCGCATTATACCGGAAAGCTTTAACGGCCGGTAAGACGCGTTGGATTGCAACTCAGGGGTACAGACCCGCCTACCAGGTATGCTTCATGCTTCCTTTCAGTTATTTGTTATTCAAATATATATAAGTAAACTATATATAAAAGAACTTGTTGGAAAAAATTTGAAGAATGCGATGGTAGGGGCGTGCCGGTGGGATTTATTAGTTGGGTGAGTACAGTAAGTGCAGACGGGGGCGTAGATACCGTATGGATCGTATCTACGCCCCCGTCTGTAGGGAGTCAGGTTATTTTGGTCAGTGGACCGGTTTTGGAGAAGGCCGGTATTGGCTGGAAGCGAGGTTACTTCAGAAAGCGGTAGGTCAGTTTCACCAGAAAAATATTCCGTGCCTGCTGGTCGAATAAGTGGTCAAACAAACTCACATTGACCGGGCGATCCAAATCCGTGGCTACGTCGGGCGTACTTCCCTGCGACCAGACCAGGTACAATTCCGACCCGGGTTTGTATTCCCACCGGGCTACCAGGTTCGACCGGAACTGCACAAAGTTGAAATCAGGCCGGCCGAAACTATAGTCGGTTACCCCATCCCGGTTTTCATCCACGCGGTAGCTGCCGTTGGCGAACTGTATCTGGTCAGCCGCAAACGGCTGGAATCGCTGCTCGAATCGCCGGTTGAGGGGATCGGTTACGTAGGCGAACTGACGGTATACCGGCCGGGTAATGAAGGGCTGGCCATAGTACTGAAGCGTGAGGTCCGGAGTAATGTTGTAATTCAGCCGGAGCGTATACCGCATGGTGCGCTGACTCACTTCGCTGACAATGGTACGGGTGGCTCCCTGGTAGCTTAGGCTGGTGACATACTGGTCCCCTTTCCGCCAGTTGGTGCTGTAGCCAGCGCTCACACTGAGGCTTAAGGCATCGAGCGGCTGCATGCGCAGGGTCAGGTTGTAGTTGCTGTTCCGCAGGGTCCGGGCCATGCCCCAGGCGTTGAAAAAGTTGAGGTTGGCCATGACTTTTTTGCGGGAGTCCGACCGGATATAACCCCAGTTGGAAAGGGCCGACGGCAGCCGGAGGGATGCACTGCCCCGCAGCGCGTTGTTGGAAACCTCGTAGGGGCTCCAGGTCAGGCCCGTTCCCATCTGCCAGTTGTTCTGGAACGTACCATGGATGTTGGTGTTAAAGGCCTGATAGAGAAACTGGCCGCCGAAATCCCAGCGGGACCAGTGGTTGTAATTCATCCGGGCGTTCCGGAAGATGGAGAAGGACTTGGGGTAGCTGATGCCCGCCCAGGTAAAATGGTTGATTTCATTGGTCGTCAGCATAAAGCCGATATCGTTGAGCTCGAGTTCCGGAGAGCGGTAGGTTACGCCCGTTTCAAACCGGATGACCTGCCCCAGCCTGCCCGATTTTCCGCCGATCTTCCCAAACCGAAACGTGCCGCCCGTTCCCGTCAGCGAGGTTCGGGTGCTGTCGAAGGCTACTTCCGGGGCGTTGGCCCGCTGGAAGAGGTGTTCGAACGCCCGCTGGGTGCTGGCGATAACCTGACTCGATCCTTCAACATGGCTCCAGACCATGTTACCACGAACGTACCAGGTGCGGTTATTCCAAAAGTGCAGAAAGTCGAGCCCACCGGAATAGGCGGCCGTATGAAGCCGGTTTCCGAGGTTGTTTTCCCGGTTGACGGCCGTGAAAATGCCGCCCAGGACGGTATTCCCGCCATTAATGTCTTTCTGCAGGCGCGCCACAAAGTAACTCGTCAGCGGTTCGACCACCTGCCGCCGCCGCTGGCCTTCCCGGTCGATTTCCGCCAGGGTGCGCTGGGTGATGCTTTCCAGCACACCGATACTCCAGCCCTTTCTGGTTTTTCCGCTGAACTTGGCCGCTCCCAGGATGGCCGTATTCTGGGGTACATCCGCATATTCCTTGCTGGTCAGCGAAGGCCGGCCGTGGGGAGAGCTGCCGATTCGGCGCGAGTAGAAGAGCATGTCGGAGGCGTAATCCCCGCCGGCTTCTGAACCCGTTAGCTGGTAGTCGAAGATGTTGCGGCTTTCGATGAAAAAGGGGCGTCGTTCCTCAAAAAAGTTCTGAAACCCATCGATGCGGACCTGGGAAGGATCCGCCTCGACCTGCCCGAAATCCGGGTTAACCGTAAAATCCAGGATCAGGTCACTGGTGACGGCAACCTTACCGTCGAGCCCCGCCGAAAGCCGGCTGTCCGAACCCGTGGCAAAGGGGTTGCCGGGTACTTTCTGGTAGCGTTCGGTTCTGGCAACCGTATAGGGAGCAAGCTCGACCTGTTTCTGGGAGGGAATGTCCTGTAAGCCATGCAGTTCGCCAAAGGCGCTCACCCAGACGCCGGCGTTTTGGGGGATGTACTGCCAGGTGGAGCGTTCTTCCTTGCGAAACAACCGGCGGTTCACCTGGATACCCCAGACTTTCTCCGGCTCGTTTCCGTAGCGCAGCTGACTGAGCGGAATCCGGATTTCGGCCGTCCAGCCCTCGCGGTCGACGGCCGTTTTCCCCGACCAGATGGGATTCCAGCTGGGATCCCAGTTGGAGCCGTTATTGGAAATAAACTCATCGCCCCGAACGCCGGAAACGGAAATGGAAAAGGAAAACGCCGACCGAAGATCGTGGTAGCTATCGATGTTGATCTCGACCCAGTCCCCCGGAAATTCATCCCGGCGGCCCATGCGTTTGATGATGGAATCCGTCGCTACATCGGTACACCGGAAGCCAACGTACAGAAACTTACTATCGTACAGAATTTTAAAACGGGTAGGCTGGGAAGGAGCCTTGCCCTCGTTGGGCTGAAACTGGGTAAAATCTCCGCTCCAGCTGACAGCTTCCCAGGCGGGCTCGTTGAGGCTACCGTCAATTTTTATGGGATTTTTTCCGAGTTTCTGCGTTCGGTACTGTCGTTTTGCCGTAGCGGCCAGCTGACCAGGGGCAGGAGGTTGAGTTTGGGCAATGAGAATATGGGCAACCAGGCAAAAAAAGATCGTAGAGGCTAGCTTCATTGGGAAAGAGAGGGCGACTTGGCTATGGCAAATGACACAGCAAACCCGCAAACGTTGCAAGTAACAGAATGAATGGGGCAAATGGTAGGGAAGGATTATAAGAGGTAGAATTGCCGGATTAATGGTTTCCGGCCGCTGACGGGGCTGCCCCGCTTGTCTGGTAAAGCCGGGCTGCGTATAGCCGTTGCGTAATGTCCCGCGGCTATAATTTTCGAACGGATAAAAGTATACGTCCGCCCGGCGATCGGTTGGATTTTACCGGGATGGCCCGGATCAACCGACCTGACCGCCAGGGAGACAGGTTCGCACCTTCCTGGTTGACCGGTTAAATTACAGACTACCCTTCCTTGCCTCCCGCACGGCATAATCCGCCGCCCGGGCCGTCAGCGCCATAAAGGTCAGGGAGGGGTTCTGGTTGCCCATGGTCGTCATGCAGGCACCATCGGTGACGAAGACGTTGTTGCAGGCATGGAACTGGTTCCAGCCGTTCAAAAGCGACGTTTTCGGGTCCTTGCCCATCCGCACGCCGCCCATCTCGTGGATGTCGAGGCCGGGGTTGCGGTTGTCGTCGTACGAATGGATGTTCTTCACCCCGGCTTTGTCCAGCATTTCGGCGGCCTGGGTCATGAAGTCTTTGATCTGGCGGAGGTCGTTGTCGTCGTAACCCACCGAAGTCACCAGCGTAGGCAGGCCGAAGGGGTCAAGCTGGTCGCGGTTGAGGCGGACATGGTTTTCGTACTTGGGCAGCGTTTCGCCCTGCATGCCCATGGAGACGTGCCAGGGACCCGCCGGACGCGTGGCGGCCTCCTTCCACTCCGCTCCGAAGCCTTCCTTCCGGGCCGCCGATGCCCAGCCCGGCCGACTGGCACCGTAGTAGGACATATAACTCCCGACGAAATCCGCTTCCTGGCGGTGGACGTTCCGGAAATTGGGCAGGAACACCTGCGTAGGCCGGCGCCCGTAGAAGTACTGGTCCTCAAAACCCTCCACCGTGCCGCCGACGTTCCCGCGGTAATTGTGGAAGCCCACGTAATGGCCCAGCAGCCCGTAGTCGTCGCCCAGTCCGTTCGGGAAGCGGCGCGAAGTCGAGTTCAACAGGATGAGGTTGGTATTCAGACAGGCCGCGTTGACGAAAATGATTCGGGCGTAGTACTCGGTCGTTTCCTTCGTCTGGGCGTCGATGACGCGCACGCCCGTGGCCTTTCCCTTCTGTTCGTCATAAATGATGCTGTGCACCACCGAGTCGGGTCGTAGCGTCAGCTTGCCGGTCTTCGCCGCCCAGGGCAGGGTAGCCGAATTGGAGCTGAAGTACCCGCCGAAGGGGCAGCCGCGGTAGCAAAGGTGGCGCGCCTGGCACTGCCCGCGGCCCTGCTTCAGGTGAATGGGCTGGGGTTTGGTCAGGTGGGCGCAGCGGCCGATGATGGGGTGGCGGTCGGGGTAGGCGGCCTTGATCCGCTGCTGGAGGTGCTTCTCGACGCAGTTCATCTCCCAGGGCGGCAGGAACTCGCCGTCGGGTAGCACTTCCAGGCCGTCTTTATTCCCGGCGATGCCTACGAACTTCTCTACATGGCTGTACCAGGGGGCGAGGTCGGGGTAGCGGATGGGCCAGTCGGCGTAACCGTCGCGGGCCGGGTTCTCGAACTCGAAGCGGCTCCAGCGCTGGGTCTGCCGCGCCCAGAGCAGCGACTTGCCGCCGACCTGGTAAGCCCGGATCCAGTCGAAGGGCTTTTCCTGGACATAGGGCTGGTCGGCGTCGGGGGTAAAAAAGTGCTTCGTCGCCTCGTCCAGGGCGTAGCACTTGGTCGCGACCGGGTTGGCCGCTTTGTACTCGGCCGAGAGCCGGTTGCGGTGGGGCAGATCCCAGGGATTGAGCAGGGCCGTGGGATAGTCCGTTACGTGCCGGACCTGCCGCCCGCGCTCCAGCACCAGCGTCCGCAGCCCTTTCTCACAAAGTTCCTTAGCGGCCCAGCCCCCGCTGATGCCTGAGCCGATGACAATGGCGTCGTAGGTAGCGGCGGCTTTTGCTTTTCCGAGTACGTTCATGAAAGAAAATTAAGAATTAAGAATGAAGAATGAAGAATAGATCCGCCAAATTCTTCATTCTTCATTCTTAATTCTTAATTACTCCACCGGAGCGTCCACCACCCGCACCACCTTCCAGATGCCCCGGATGTCCTTTAGCGGGATGGTCACGCTGCCGCCGAGGGGGTTGTCAGAATGGAGGGTGAGGCGTTTTTTGGTCAGCAGCTCGTTGTCGCGGATGCGCTTGACGACGAAGTAATCGCGGTAAATGACGGCGTAGATGCTGCCCGACTGATACTCCCAGTCGATGGGGTCGATGTGTACGGCCAGGACGCGGGCGCCGTTGGCCAGCTGTGGGCTCATGCTGTTGCCGGAAATCTCGATAACGACGGCGTTCTTGAGGTTGCCGATCAGGTCTTCCGGCACGCGGTAACGCTCCAACTGCCCCAGGCTAAGGCCTTCGGTATAGGTTTCGACGAAACTGGCGTAAAAGCGGGTCGGGACAAAGGGCAGCTCGCGGTAGCGGACCGGCAGTTCGATCACCCTGCCGTTGGTCTCCGTCTCGGATAAGACCGGGAGTCGGCCCCGCAGCAGGTAGTCGGCCCGCACCTGCGGATACTGTTCGAGCAGGCGCAGGAGCGTGTCGTAGGACGGCTTTGCTCGACCGTTTAATATATTATAGAATTTGGAGGAGTTTTCACCCAGTTCCTTGGCCAGCTGGTAAATGCTGATTCCCAGCGCCTCCGCTACATTTTTAAGCCTTCCCTGCACGGTTTCTTCCGATTCCGCCCCCCGGTTTTCCTGCGCTGATTCCATAGAATTTTTGACTGGTATGATACAAGGAAAATAGAATACAGTCAAAAATAAGGAATATCGCCTCCGTTTACAATTAAATTGTGGGATTGTTTCGGTCGTTCGAGCGTAAGGTTACCGCCAGCCGTGTACCCAGAGACCGCCGTTATTGACCGCCGTTACGACACGGTCCGGATTGCGGAGCCGGCAGGAGCGCCGCATGTCGCCGGCGACGCGGAAGCCCGTCTGCTCCGGTCCCAGAACGGTGAATCCGCCCCGGCCGTTGCCCCGCAGCAGAAAGCCGCGAGAAGCATCCTGACGGCCCATATTGGCCTCATTGCCGTAAAAGTTACCGGTAGCCAGTGCGTCCAGGTGACCATCGCGGTCAAAGTCCTCCACAACAAACCCGAATACGGGCGCCTGCTGGGCCAGCGTAGGCAGGGGGCGAAGCGTGAAAGTCCCATCACCCCGGTTTTCCGCGTAGCAGCTGCGGAGTTCGGTCACCTGCTTTTCCAGCAGATTCTTCCGTTCCTGATCGGTGAACAGCTCGTCGAAACGGGCTTTGGCGTACTCGGCATAGTACCGGTATTTCCGCCGGAACTGAATCAGCTGCTGGTTGAGCGTCTCACGCGGTACGGCCGGATATCGGGTTCCGTTGATGAAATAGCCCATGATCGGGTCGAACTGCCCGTCTTCGTTGAAGTCCTTCCCGTAAATCAGCATCGGCTCTTCCAGAGAAGCACGGTAAAGGGTATTCAGCCCTTCATTGCCCAGCAGCAGGTCGGTATCACCGTCGCGGTCGAAATCACCGGCCGCCAGCGTATTCCACCACCCGGCCGCCTGCGCGAAAGCCGGAACGGAGGCAGGCGTGAATCGGCCATTTTGGTTGTGCAGGATCGTCGGGGGCATCCACTCGCCGACGAGGGCAAGGTCTGGCCTGCGGTCGTTGTTGAGGTCGAGGGCCAGGGCGTCGCAAACGAGGCCGAGGCTGGCCAGGTCCGGGGCGATCTGGGCCGTTACATCCGTAAAGCGGCCGGCATCGTTGCGCAGCAGGTACGAGCGGGGCGCGCTTGGGTACTGGCCGGGTACCTGCCGACCGGCGATAAGGACATCAGAATCGCCATCCCCGTCATAATCCAGCGCCCGGACAGTCTGGCTACTGACGACCAGGCCCGCCAGCAGGGGCGAAGGCGTGAACTTCCCCCGGCCGTCGTTGCGGTACAACACCGGCTCGAACGCTTCCCGGACGTGCAGGGGGCGTTCGTTGCCGCCGCCCACAACGAGCAGGTCGTTGTCGCGGTCGTTATCGGCGTCGAACAGCAGCACGTCGCCCGCTTCCATCGCCGTGCCCGGCATCCAGTCTTTTCGCGTAAACCGGCCGTCCGGCCCGCCGAACAGCAGCACGCCCGGGCTGCCCCGGTAGGAAGGACCGACCGCCAGGTCGTCGTAGGCATCGCCGTTGAGGTCGCCGGCGGCTACCGCCCCGCCCGAACGCGACAGCATTTTATGCAGAGCAGGAGTGGTCTTGAAATCCACAAAGTCCGCCTCCTGGTGTTGATAATCCGGAATAACGGACCCGCCGGTGAACAGAAGCCCCGGCGAGGGCGCCCGAACGGCCGGGGCGGCTTTGGCGGAGGTGAAGCGGAAAACGAGCGGCTGGCTGGCCTGGACGCGGTAACGCGTTTCGCGGTGGCCACCGGGCCAGATCACCTGCACGGAATCGGCCATGGTGGCTTTTCCCAGGCCGATCCGCAGCCCCGACTGGACCGACGATAGGTAGCCGCGGACGGGATAATGTTCGTAAACCTGCGGCTGGCCGCCCACCCATACCCGCACGGTAGCGCCGATGCCGCTCCGGTTCTGATCCGGCCCGGCGAAGGATACGGTCAGGTAGGTTGCCTGCTGGCGCTCCCGGCTATGGTTCAAAAAAAGGGACGCTTCCTGGTCGATGTTATTGACGGCCAGATCCAGATCGCCATCGCCGTCCAGGTCGGCATAAGCCGCGCCATTGGCGTAGGAAAGCTCATTGAGGCCCCAGGCTTCGGATACGTCTTCAAAGGCCGGTCCGCTGGCCGAATCCCGGGCCGGGTTACCCAGGCGGTTGCGGAAGGCGTAGTTCCGCAGTTTGATCTCGGGTACGCGTTCCAGCAGCTGTTCCCGCCGCTGCGCGCGGGCCTGGTCGGTGCCAAAGAGCCCGAAATCTTCGTTAAAACTGATAAAATCGCGGTCGGTGACGTTTTTGCGGTACCCGTTGGTGATGAACAGGTCCTTGTGACCATCGCCGTCAAGGTCCGCCAGCAGCGTCGCCCAGCTCCAGTCGGTCTGCGCCACGCCCGCCAGCAGGCCGAGCTCACTGAAGATGGGCGTTTTCGCTTCGTTGCCGCCATTGAGCTGCAGGGTATTCCGCATGTACTGCAGCTGGTAGCCGTACTGGGGGGTCTGGCTCAGTTCTTTTTTATCGTAATCGGGTGCGCCGAGCATCTGCTTGAGCCGGGCGTTGTCCTGGGGCAGCATATCGAGCTGCATGAGGTCGATGCGGCCGTCGTTGTTGAGATCGGCGGCGTCGACGCCCATGCCGTAGAGGCTGGTATGGGCCAGGGAAGCGCGGGTGGAATTGGCAAAGGTGCCGTCGCCCCGGTTCAGGTAAAGAATGTCGCTGCTGATGAAGTCGTTGGAACAGTAGAGGTCCGGGTAGCCATCGCCGTTGACGTCGGAGACCACCAGGCCCAGCCCCAGGCCTTCGTAGCGGATGCCTGCTTCCCGGGACAAATCGCGGAAGCGCGGACCGCTGGCCTGGGGGCCTTCGTTGCGAAACAGCCGGTCGGTGGACGGGCTGCTGCCGTCGTGGATGGCCGGGCGCAGGTAGTTGGGGTTCTGAACGTCCGGTGCGGTGTTGAGGAGAAAAACGTCCAGGTCGCCGTCGAGGTCGTAGTCGAAAAAGGCGGCCTGGGTCGTGAAGCCTTCGTAATCGAGGCCGTAGGCGGCGGCTTCTTCCCGGAAGGTCGGATTGGCGGTACGCTGGTTGATGAAGAGAAGGTTGCGGGACTGGCGCAGGGCGGGGTGGGCCGCTACGCTGACGTAGATATCGTCCCAGCCGTCGGCATTGACGTCGGCCACCGAAACGCCCGTGCACCAGCGGTCGGTGCGGACGCCGGCCTGGTCGGTAATGTCCGTAAACTGAATGGCGGACGTGCCTTTCGGGGTCTGGTTCAGGTAAAGGCGGCAGCTTTCCTGGTTGCCCGTGAAGAACAGGTCGGGTCGGCCGTCGCGGTTAAAATCACCCACGCCCACGCCGCCGCCATTGTAAAAGTTGGTAAACGTAAAGGCATTCAGGGAATCGGTAGGGGTTAGGGCGTTGGTGAAGTGAACACCCGACCCTTCGATTTTGGTAAAGAGGGTGTCGGCGTTTTGCTGACAACCGACCAGCCCCAAAAAAACGATGAACCGCAACGACGCCAGGAAAAACCGCAGCGTACGCCGGCCAAAACCGGGTACCCTGCGCGAAACTCCTGGCATCGTTGCGGTCAGCAGACTCATTGGTTAATACCCCGGATTCTGATCCTTATTGTCGATCTTGGGGTTGTTGTCAATTTCCGACTGCGGAATGGGCAGCAGCTCGTGCCGATTGGCCTGGAAGTAGGACAGCGGCTCGGAGCGCAGCTTTTTGTGTTTCCGCCAGCGAAGAATGTCGAAGTTGCGGACCTGCTCGCCCGCCAGCTCGATCATCCGTTCGTGCACGATAGCGTCAAACACTTCCTCCTTCGTGCGGGCGGGATACTTGGCGGTCGGATAGGGCGGCATGGCTACGGAGGCCCGCGCGCGAACCTGATTCATCAGCGCGAGGGCGGCGGCCTGGTTCCCCAGCTCGTTTTCGCACTCGGCCAGCATCAGCAGCACATCCGCGTACCGCATGATCCGCATGTTGATGCCGCTCTGCTGGTTGGCCGCGGCGGACTTGTACATGATGGAATATTTCCGCCAGCTTACCTTCAGTGTTTGTCCGTTGACAACGGATGAGTTGCCCTGAACCATAGTGGAGGTTAGCGTGGTGGTGCCGTTGTTAAAGCGATCACCCTCCGTCCAGTGAGAGAAAGCGTAACGCGGATCGTCTTTGGCGTCGCCCTTCGCTACCATCTCGTACTCGTTGAGGATTTTATTGGAAGGAATCACGTTGCGCCAGGCGATGGCCGAGTACTCCTGCGACCGCACGGTTTCCTCCTGCACGGCATTACCGTCGCTGTCGCCGCCCCAGTTGTAAGCGCCGCCCGAGGGGGCAAAGACGACCTCAAAGATGGACTCCGCGTTGAACTCGCCTTCTTCGTTGGTCAGGTCCACGAAGTTGTCGACCAGTTTGTACAGACCCGAATTGACTACTTTCTGCAGCTCGGTGCGGGCGTTGGTATAATCGCCCATCTGCAGGTACGTCCGGGCCAGCAGCGTCTGGGCGGCGGCTTTGGTTGCCCGGCCCTGGTTGGCCGCGTTGTAGGTAGCCGGCAGACCCGCCTCGGCAGCTTTCAGGTCGGCAATCACGAAATTATACACCTCCTGCTGGGGCGAACGCGGCAGCGAGCCGTCGACCGATTTGGCGAATTCCTTGTAGAGCGGCACACCCCCGAAGAAAGTAGCCAGTTCGTAGTAGGCCCAGGCACGCAGGAAACGGGCCTCACCCAGCAGCCGGTCGCGGAGGGCGGGGGTGATGTTCTGCACCGTGGGGCCTTTTTCCAGCACGACATTGGCCCGGTGGATGGTCCGGTACCAGCCTCGCCAGATGCTGGCAATCAGGCCATTTCCCGTATCGTGTACGCCGATCAGCAGTTGGTTGCGGGGCGTTTCGAGCTGCCCGCCGCCGGAAGCCATTTCGTCGCTCCGCAAATCGTGGGTGAAGAACCATTCGCGCGATACCAGGCTGTTGGATTGCACTAGGGCGTAGATGGAATTCACGCCCGCCGTCAGCTCGTCGGCGTTATTGAAATAGGTGTCGAAGGTTACCCCGTTGGGGTTCACTTTATTGAGATCGTCCTCGTTGCAGCTGAATGCTATTCCAAGCAGCAGTGCCCCGCAGAGTATGGTCTTTTTCATAGTTCTGGATGTTGGAGGGTTTAGAATCCCAGATTAATCCCCATCATAATCGTCCGGGCCTGCGGATACTGGGCGAAGTCGATCCCGTTGGTCAGCAGGTTGTAGTTCCGTGAGGCCACTTCCGGATCGTAGCCCGTGTACTTGGTGAACGTCAGCAGGTTCTGGCTGGAGACGTAGATCCGCAGTCGGTTCACCGTGCTGCGGGTGTACTTGCTCAGGGCCGTAGACGGGATGGTGTACCCCACGCTCAGGTTCTTGAGGCGGAGGTAGGAGCCGTCTTCCAGGAAGCGATCCGAGGTCCGGGAGTTCTGGTTCGGGTCGCCGCTGATCGAGCGCGGTACGTCGGTGTTCGTGTTCTGGGGCGTCCAGGCGCGGAGCACGTCCTTGGAAGCGTTGAACAGCCGGAGCTGGCCCTGCCCGATCACTTTCGTGCCGTTGTAGATCTTGTTGCCGTAGACGCCCTGGAAGAAGACCGTGAAGTCGAAATTGCCGTAGGTACCGCTCCAGTTCAGGCCGTAGCTGAATTTCGGAATAAAGCTGCCGAGGAAGGTGCGGTCGAAGGCGTCGACTTTGCCGTCGGGCTTCCCGTCCGGTCCACTGATGTCACGGAAGCGGATATCGCCCGGGGCGGTCCGGTTGTTCTGGTAGAAGGTCGCCGGGTCGCCGTCGATCGCATTGTAGCGGTCCACATCTTCCTTGCTCTGGAAAATGCCGTCGACCACCCAGCCGAAGACCGACTGGATCGGCTGGCCGGCTTCCGTCCGGGTGATGTCAAACCCGCCGAAGTCGCTGTTGTTGCCGGCGTTGATGGTAGCGTTCGGCGTCGCCAGGCTCAGTACCTTGTTGCGGGTCAAATCAAACGTTCCCAGCAGGTTCCAGTTGAATTTCTTGCCCGACTGGTTGTAGCCGGCCGTGAGTTCGAAACCCCGGTTGCGCATACTGCCGACGTTGGCCAGCGGGTTCACCGAATAGCCCATCGATTCCGGAAGCGGGACGCGGAGCAGCAGGCCGTTGGTCTGGCGTTCGTAGACTTCAGCGCTCAGCGTGATCCGGTTGTTGAACAGCGCGGCGTCGACCCCCACGTTGGTCATGGTCGTTACCTCCCAGCTCAGGTCGCTATTGCCCAGCTGGTTGAAGTAGGAGCCCAGGTTGGTCGTCTGGTTGTTGAAGGGATAAATCGTGTTGTTGGCCAGAACGAGCGGCTGCCAGTCGTAGTCGCCGATGGCGTTAAAGCCCGTCTGTCCGTAGCTGCCCCGGATTTTCAGTTCCGAAAGCGCCCGTACGCCTTTCATGAAGTTCTCTTCGCTGATGCGCCAGCCGCCTGAAATGGCCGGGAAGGTACCCCATTTCCGGCCCGGGGCGAAGCGGGACGAACCGTCGCGGCGGATGGAAGCGCCCAGCAGGTAGCGGCCGGCGTATTCGTAGTTCAGTCGACCCACGTACGAGATCAGCAGGTTTTCCGACCGGCTGGTGCTGGTAACGGGGTTGGAAATCCCCTGCAGCACCTGGATGTTGTTGTCGGGCCGCTGGCCGCTGGCGGTAATGCCGGCAAACTGGCTGCGCTGCTGTTCGGCTACGGCCGTCAGGTTGACGTAATGCTTGCCGAAGGTCTTGTCAAACGTCAGCGTGTTGGTCATGACCGTCGAGAAAAACTCGTTCCGGTTTTCGTTGACGCTGGCCAGGGGGCGGCTGCGGTTGCCGTCGTTGTAAATCGGCAGGAAGCCGGTGAAGCGCGTGTTGGAATAGTCGATTCCGTACGTGAACCGGTACCGAAGGAAGTCGGTGAACCTCAGTTCCGCAAAGGCCGTTCCCAGCAGCTTGAAGCCCCGGTCGATCTGAAACTGCTGCTCCTGCTCGGCGACGCGCAGCGGGTTTTCGGGATCGGTAGCGTCGAGCCCCTGAGCCGTGGTGCTGAAACCGCCGAGTTTGGTCGGATCGCGCTCGGGCCAGTACGGAATCATCCGCATGATGTTCATCACCAGGCTGCGGCCCCCGCCGTCGCGTTCCAGCCGCCGCCGGTCGGTCGCCGCCAGGAAGGTTTGCCCGATGGTCAGGAACTTGTTGAACTTATGGTCGGAGTTTAACCGGAAGCTATACCGCTTATAGTCGGTAAACGGCAGAATCCCATCCTGCTGGAAATAGCCGAACGAGCTGTAGAAACGGGACATGTTGTTACCGCCTGAGATGGATACCTGGTGGTCCTGGATGGGAGCGGGCCGGAACATGACGTCCTGCCAGTCGGTATCGGTCTGGGCGAAGGTCTGGGTGGCGCCCTCGTAAATGGGCGTATTGAGGTTGGTAAAACGCCCCGGCACCGGCTGCCCGGCGGCCGTCAGCAGGGCCGTGCCGTAGCGGATGTATTCATCCCGGTTCAGCAGGTCGAGCTTGCGCCAGGCCGACTGCGAACCGTAGTAGGAGTCGAAGTTGATGTTCAGCTTGCCGTTGGCAGAACCCCGCTTGGTCGTGATGAGGATAACGCCGTTGGCCGCCCGGGAGCCGTAGATCGCCGCCGCGCTGGCATCTTTAAGCACTTCCAGGGATTCGATGTCCTTGGGGTCAATGTTGTTGAGCCCGCCGGCCGGTACCCCGTCGATGACATAGAGCGGGTTCGGGTTGAGGCTGATGGAACCGACACCCCGGATCCGGATGATGGGCTCGGCGCCCGGGCTGCTGTTGTTGGTGACCGATACGCCCGGTACCCGGCCCTGCAGCGCCTGGGTGGGGCTGATGACCGGCAGGGCCCGCAGGTCTTTCGGCGTTACCGACGAAACCGCCCCGGTCAGGGAGGACTTCTTCTGTGTTCCGTATCCGACTACGACGACTTCGCTCAGGGATTGTTCGTCAACGGCCAGCTTGACGTCAATGACCGTGCGCCCGCCTACGGCAACTTCAGTCGCCTGGTAGCCGATGTAGCTGAACACCAGCGTAGCCTGCCGCCCGACGCTCAGGGTGAACTTCCCGTTCCGGTCGGTTGTCGTTCCCCGGGTGGTGCCTTTTTCTACGACGTTAACCCCCGGCAGACCATCACCGTTGTCGCCGCTGACGGTACCGGAAACCGATTGCTGGGCAAAGGCTGTCCCGGCGAACGTGATCAGCCCAAGGAGCAGCGCCGTGCAGAGCGGTCTTACGAGCCGATCCGCCAGGCGCCATGGTTGGATAGAATTGTTCATGAAAAAGGGGGTTAAGATGTGTCTGCACCACTACCCTAAGTCGCTAGCGGTTATATCACAAAAGGAGGAGAAAAAGGCATTATACTTAGGTGTGGACTACCGCTTAATAAGTTCGAAACGGGTAAAATAGCAAGGGGCGCCGAGAATTCTCAGCGCCCCTTGCCACTCATAAACAGCTCGTTATAAATCTCACCAAACCTTGATCCGCTCTTCCTTCGGCTTATAGAGCTTATCGCCCGCCTTTACCCCAAATGCCTCGTACCAGGCATCCAGATTGGATACCGGGCCGTTGCAGCGGTACATGCCCGGCGAGTGCGAGTCGACCATAATCTGCTGGGCCTGGAACTCGGGCAGGGCGTTTTCCCGCCAGATCTGCGCCCAGGAGAGGAAGAACCGCTGGTCGGGGGTAAAGCCGTCGATTTTCGCCTTCGACTGCCCCTGTTTGGTCTTTTTGAACGCGTCATAGGCAATAGCCAGCCCGCCCAGATCGGCCAGGTTTTCGCCCAGCGTAAGGCGGCCGTTGACGCTCAGCGAATCCAGCACCTTGTAGCCAAAGAACTGGGCGACGACCTTATCCGCCCGCTTTTTGAACTGGTCGGCGTCTTCTTTCGTCCACCAGTCGCGCAGCGTACCGTCGGCGTCGTACTGCCGGCCCGAATCGTCGAAGCCGTGGGTCATTTCGTGGCCGATTACGGCGCCGATCCCGCCATAGTTCACGGCATCGTCGGCCTCCGGATCAAAGAAAGGAAACTGCAGAATGCCCGCCGGGAAGGCGATTTCGTTGTTGATGGGACTGTAGTAGGCGTTGATTGTCGGCGGGGTCATGCCCCAGCGGGTGCGGTCGACGGGTTTGCCCAGGCGCGTGATCATGTAATTATAATCCCACTGGTTCGCCCGCTGGATGTTGCCGTAATAATCATCCCGCTGGATGGCGAGGCCGTCGTAGGTCTCCCACTTGTCGGGGTAGCCGATCTTGCGTTTGAAGGCCGTCAGCTTGGTCAGGGCACGCTGCCGGGTATCGGGGCTCATCCAGTCGAGGGCGTTGATATGCTCGGTGAAGGAAGCTTCCAGGTTATCGACCAGCGTCAGCATCCGGGCTTTGGCTTCGGGCTTGAAGTAACGCTCCACGTAGAGTTGGCCCAGCAGATCCCCCAGCCGGCTGTCGACCTGCCCGCTCACCCGCTGCCAGCGCGGCGTCTGTTCCTTCTGGCCGGTCAGGACCTTCGCCAGCTCGAAGTTCTGCTTCACGAAGGCGTGGCTCAGGTAAGGCGCGGCGCTTTTGAGGATGTTCCAGCGCATGTAGGTTTTCAGGTCGGCGACGGGCGTGCTGGTCAGCAGGCTGTCGACGGTACGCAGAAACCCCGGATTGGCCACCAGCACCGTATCCTGGCCCGGCGCGCCAAACTGCGTGAGCAGGGCGGTCCAGTTCAGGTGGGGCGTCTGCCGGTTCAGATCGGTCAGCGTGAATTTGTTGTAGGTTTTGTAGGGATCGCGCAGTTCGACGCGGCTGTACTGCGCCCGGGCCAGGGCCGTTTCCAGGCGCAGGACTGTCCCGGCCTGCTGCTGGGCCGTTTCCGGCGCGGCCCCGATCAGGCTGAACATCCTGCCCAGGTGGTCGCGGTAGGCGGTGCGGATGGTCTGGCTGCGGGCGTCGTTCTTGAGGTAATAGTCGCGGTCCGGCAGCGTCAGCCCCCCATGCCCAAGCTGGGGAATGTAGCGGTTGACGTTCTTGCGGTCCTGGCCGACGTAAAAACCGAAAAGCATGCCGTAGCCCTGCTTCCGCAGCTCGCCCATGGTCGTCAGGGCACTCTGCCAGTCGGTGACACTCTCGACACGTTCCAGTACCGGCCGGATGGGCTCGTAGCCGCGCTGTTCAACGGCCAGACTGTCCATGCCGCTGGCGTAGAAATCACCGACCATCTGGTAGGTCCGCCCTTTTTCGGTTTGCCGGGTGGCGTCTTCCAGCAGGGTTCGCAACGCCTGCGAGCTCTGTTCCCGCAGCAGGTTGAAGCTGCCCCAGCGGGTTTTGGAAGCCGGGACGGGGTTGTTTCTAAGCCAGGTACCATTGGCGTACTGGTAAAAATTGTCGCCGGGCCGGACGCTCTGATCCATGTTCTGCGGATCGATGAACTTCTTTTTTGGATCACGGGGACCTTTCGGCGGGGTTGCGGCCGTCAGGCCCAGCGTCAGCAGGGCCAGGGGCAGCAGAAGACGTTGCTTGGTCATTCGTTTTGGATGATGAAGGAAAATAAGGGTACTAATTTACAAAAATCGGATGGCCCGTAACAGGCCATTAAGCCGGGCCTCCCTCGAAGCAAAAAGCGCAGTACCTTCCGGTACCGCGCTTTTCGGCAAAGTAAATAATCAGGACTTATCGGATGGCAAAGCTGCCTTCGCCAATACGGAACCCTTCGGAGTACAGCTCTACGGTGTACTTACCGGGCTTGTAGGCCTGGCCGCGGGTATAGGTGAAATCGACGTTCTGGTTATTATTGGTATACGGAACGGTCTGTTTGGCCGTATACTGCATGTCCTGACCGTTGAAGGTAAAGGCCCCCGACCCGCTGGCTTCGTCGGCAAGCACAGCGCCGCTCGGATCCAGAACCCGGATGTAGATTTCCTTCTCCTCCTGCTTGGTCAGCGGGTTATCGAGCAGCGTATAGGCGAGCCGGATCTTGTCAACGCGGCGGGCTTTAACCTCGTCGGAGGATGCATCGCGCGCCTTGCCTTTCGAGTTCAGGGCGAAGACCCGTACGTTCCGGGCGCGCAGGGCGGCTCCGATCGTTACTTTCTCGCTCAGCTCCTTCGTCTGCGAAACAAAGGTCGTAACGGAATCCCGCAGCGACTGCCGCTCGGTCTTCAGCGTGGTATTTTCGTCGTTGAGCGTCTGGTTGGAGGTTGACAGCGTCTGGTTCTCAGTCTGCAACTGAGCAATCAGGGTGTCTTTCTCGGCCAGGAAGGCTTCGTACTGACGAATCTTGGTTTCGTATTTGGCGATGGAGACACGCTGACCGCTGCGCAGGGCAACTTTATCGCGTTCCAGTTGCTCCCGTACCCGCTTCAGTTCGGTGACGTCGCCACCCAGGCGCTGTACTTCGGCAATCTTGGCATCCAGGGCCGTTGAAATTGAATCCAGCTTCACCCGCGTCGTGGCCAATTCCTCAACGCGCGTCGCAATGGTGGCTTCCTGGGTCTTGGACACGTCCTTCTGCTCGAACAACAGGTAAGTTGATACACCGGCCAGCAGGGTCATGATTACCAGGGCTGCAATGAGTGCCCCATTCGCTCTCGGCTGCTTGTTTTCCATAAGTAGATTGTGAGGTTTGTGTTTACGAAAAAGATACTAAGAATACGTAAACTCCTATCATTCAGTCAGGTTTATGGTGTAGCAGGACCAGAATTTCCACACAATAGCGAGGAGGCAATAACCATGCAATGGTAACGGGACCCCTTCTCTATTTAGTATATATGTTTGAAAAATCGATACAACGTTACATTTTTCGAAGTTAACCAGCGAACCGATCAGTCGGTTTCTGTATAAAACTAACCTCAAACTGTATACGACCTTCCCCATTCTTCTTTAACTCATGCCCGAACTGCCTGAAGTCGAGCTTTATCGCCAGTATCTGACCGCCTCTTCGCTACATCAGCCGATCGAAAGCCTGACGGTAGACGATCCCAAGCTGCTGACCACGCCCTTTGCGGAACTGCACGAAGCGCTGGCCGGCCGCTCCTTTACGGATACCGAACGGATTGGTAAAAACCTGTTCGTGCGGACGGATGCCGAAGCCGTTATTCTGCACCTGCATTTCGGCATGACCGGCGACCTGGAATACTACCACAGTTCCCTGGATCGGCCGAGGCACGCCCGCATTGTTTTCCACTTCCAGAATGGCTATAATCTGGGCTTTATCTGTCCCCGCAAATTCGAGCGGGTCGGTCTGGTCGACGATATCGACGCCTTCCGTCGCCGGAAAAAACTCGGCCCCGACGGCCTGGCCCTGACCCTGGCGGAGCTGGAGGCGGGGGTGCGGTCCAAGAAGGCCTTGCTCAAACCCGTTCTCATGGACCAGCGCACGGTCGCCGGGCTGGGCAACTGGATCGTCGACGAAGTGCTCTTTCAGGCCCGCCTTCATCCCGAGCGCCGCGCCGATTCGCTGTCCGGGGAAGAAATGGACCGCCTCCACGAAGCCATTGGCCTGGTCCTGACGACGGCCATCCGCCACGAAGCCCGCTACCGCGATTTCCCGCCCGGTTTCCTCATCCACGTTCGCCGCTGGGACGACTCCCCCTACGATGACGTCACCGCTCTCGAACGCTGCCCCCGCTGCGGCGCCCGCATCGCCCGGTCGGAGGTGGGGGGGAGGACTACTTATTTTTGTCCGGGAGAACAATTGGTGATTTAGTGATTGAGCGATTGAGCGATTGAGTGATTAGCTCCGCCAGTTCGTTGGTCCTGGCGGAGCTAATCACTCAATCGCTCAATCACTCAATCACTAATTAATGACCTGCCAAACCCCATACCCACTAATCCCCAGAATCGCCAGGATGCTTGTCCAGAGCCAGGCGTCGTAGGCCCGGGAGGGGCGCAGGGGGGCGGGGAGCTGCCGGTAGCGGAATTCGATGGCGATGCCGACGACCAGCAGGAGCAGGGCCGAGGTGGCAATGCCGCCCAGGATGATCATCCGGACGGGCAGTTGGATGAAGAGGTAGAGGCAGCACCAAACGGCGGGAAGGATCCACGACAGGGCCGCAATGACCCGCTTCCGCTCCGGTTCGGTACCGAAGCGTACCCAGCCCAGTTCGCCGAAGGCGTCACCGAAAATCCGCGCCCAGCTGGCGGTGGCCGTAAAAAGGGTGGAATAAAGGGCGAAGAACGCGCCGACGAGGAAGATCGCCATGGCGCCCGGCCCGAGCGTAACGGTGAAAAGGCGCGAGAGCGTATCGACCATGGCAAAGCCTTCGGGAACTTCGCCCCGTTCGTGCAGCAGCGAGGCGCCGAGCAGGTAAAAGGCGGCCGTCACGGTGGTGTAGACCACCATGGAACAGAGCGCATCCAGCGTCATGACCCGGATCCAGCCCTTTGCCCGCGCCGCCCAGGCTTCCGTGCCGTCGTTAGGGCCGGTATAGGCCGCGTAGCCTTTTTCCACGCACCAGTAATTGTAATACATGATTTCGTCGCCGCCCACGCCCGTAATGCCAAAGGCGCCGAGCGCAACGCCCACCACGGCGGGCGGCAGGTCGAAAGTCAGACCTTCGGCCAGCTGGGCGGGCTGAATGGCGTAGGCGGTTCCCTGGAGCAGGACCAGCGAGACCAGGATCAGCACCGTGAAGCCGATGATCATCAGCAGGGAGCCTTTTTCCACCCAGCTGTAGTATCCGCGGGAAATGAGAAAGGCCGTAATGCCTGACGCCAGGATCGCCCAGACCGGCGCGCTCAGAAACGGAAAGGCCATGTGGAGCACCAGGGCCACGCCACCGACAATGCCGCCGACCTGCAGGATCTTGAACCCCTGCATGGAAAGCCAGGCCCAGATCGTCCAGTGCGTGCGGTGCGGACCCAGGCGCCGGCCGGGCAGCCGGTTCATCGACTGCATGGTGGGGCGGTTGGCGTAAATGGCGTTCTTGCCGAATTCCAGCTGGAGGGCCACCTTGACGAAGCAGCTCAGCAGGACCACCCAGAGCGTCACGAAACCCGCCTTGGCGCCGAGGGCCGTGGTGGCGATAAGCTCCCCGGAACCGACGATAGCCGCCGACAAGATAAAGCCGGGGCCGAGGTGACGAAGCGCGCCGCGAAACGTTCGGGGTGCATCCAGAACCGGGGAAACGGGAGCCGAAGCCGTCGGGGGAACTTCGTCGGCGGGAAGAAGCGGAGCAGTAGCCAAGGTCAGTAGCGGTTAGGAAGCCCGTACCGATTCGCCCGCCAGACACGGCAGAGAAACGGTAAGAATCAGAGACTTTAAGCGGCTATATCTACTTTTCCCGACCGTCTTTCTTTCGGTTCTATCCCGTTTGAAGGCTGGTCACTCAGGCGAATCCCCGCGTTTTTCCAAACCTAATGCCGGGCCCGTGGTTTAATACAGCGGAATAATAACCTGCCAATATGGAGCTGGGAACTGTCGTATTCGTGCTGGAACTGATCTGTATGCTGGCGTTTTTACTGGGCTGCATTTACCTGTCCTCCCGGGCGGAGCAGGTGCCGGTCCAGGCAGGTACGCTGGCTTTGGTGTCTACGATGACGTACGAGGAAGTACGTAACCGCAATGTCGCGTTGCTGGAGCGAAGCCGGGCGATGCTGGTGCAACGCAACCGTTTTGCCACCGACTGGGTCAACCGGCGGTGGATGGGCTACCTGCGCCTGAACCGGGAACAGCAGCTTCGCCGGATCGAGCGGGCGTATCACAGCAACCGCCTTTCGGAAGAGCAATACCTGGAGCTGATGGATCAGCTGCTGGATTTAATTATCCTCGAAAAAGCCACCGAGAAAGCCTAGGTTTGCCCGGGAATCTGCATATTGGAGCATGACAATTCTTGAAAACGACCAGCTCCGGGTGACTATCCGGCCACAGGGAGCCGAACTGACGTCGCTGTACCATAAGCCTACTCAAACCGAACACCTGTGGCAGGCTGATCCGGCCGTCTGGGGCTGGCATGCACCAAATCTGTTTCCCGTCGTAGGCGCCTGCCTCAACGACGAACTGCTCATCCACGGGCAGGCGTACCCGATGCCGCGCCACGGTTTTGCCCGGCATTCGGAGTTTACCGTCAAGAAAGCCGACGAAACGCAGGCCGTTTTCGTGCTGCACAGCAACGAACAGACGCGGGCTGCTTATCCCTACGAATTTGAGTTTCGGATTGGCTACTACCTCGATAAGGCGACGCTGACGATCGCCTATCAGTTGTTTAACGACAGCGACGAAGCGCTGTATTTTTCCGTCGGGGGGCATCCGGCCTTCCGCGTGCCCTTCCGGGAGGGCGAGGTCTACGAGGATTATTTCCTGGAATTTCAGAAGGATGAGCCCCTGGAGCGGCACCTGCTTTCTGCCAAAGGGTTTTTTACGGGTGATACCGAGTCGGTGCTGACGGCCGACCGCCACCTGCCGCTGACGGAAGATCTGTTCGACCGCGATGCGCTGGTATTCAAGAACCTCGAATCGCGCCGGGTGACCATTCGCAGCCGCCACCACGACCACCGCCTGGCGGTCGGTTTTACGGCTTTCCCGTACCTGGGCCTCTGGGCCAAGCCGGGCGCTCCCTTCGTCTGTATTGAGCCCTGGCTGGGTTGCGCCGACCGCCAGGGAACGCCCCAGCCGATCGAACAAAAAGAAGGCATCCAGCGCGTGGATGCCCATGGCCAATTTGAGGCCGGTTTTACGATCGGGATCGAATCCGGAGCGGCCTAGGCTTTCTCCGGGTCCAAGGAATCCGGCCGGAGATCGACCGTTGTTCCCCGTTTAACATAGAAGGTCTTAAGACAGCGGCGGCAACGGTATCGTTTGAGCGGCAGAAAACCGGCGTATTGTTTGACCATTCCCGGGCGGGACGCCCGTTCCAGGTGAACATCCGTTTTACAGGTCTGGCAACTGGCTTCGGCTTGGATGCTGGCGTATACAAAGGCGAGGAAAACCAGGTAAAGCAGGGCCAGTACCGCCGCGATCAGCAGTACCCAGGTAAAAAGGTTCATAGCTACAGTGGTTTTGTCAAGTATACGGTTTGGGGCAAGTTATGGATTTCTGATGCAAGAAATAACTACAAAAGCGGGATAAAGGTTACGCTTTTAGTTATCGGTAACTGGTACATTCGGTTACATTCACGGGCCGGGGAGGAGTGACTATCTCATAAAAAATGTCGTATTTGAGGGTTTAAATGCGACTTTATGAAACGAACACTTCTGTCACTCACCGTCCTGGTGGCCACGGGCCTGGTCGCAAACCGAACCCTCGCCCAGGCACCAGCCAGCCTGACGAAAGCCCAAAGTGCCGTGCTCGCCGGCCTGGAACAAAAAACAACCCAGTACGGGACCATCGCCAAACAAATCTGGGACTGGGCCGAAGTAGGCTACCAGGAACATAAAAGTTCGGCGCTGTTGCAGGAAGAGCTGAAAAAAGCCGGCTTTACCGTGCAGGCGGGCGTAGCGGGTATCCCGACGGCCTTTGTGGCGACTTACGGCAGCGGAAAGCCGGTCATCGGTATCCTGGCCGAGTACGACGCCCTGCCGGGCATTACCCAGGACGCTACGCCGGAGCGCAAGCCGCTGGAAGCGAAACGGGCCGGCCACGCCTGCGGCCACCATTTGTTCGGTACGGGTTCGGTAGCCTCCGCCATTGCGGTGAAGAACTGGCTGCAGCAAAGCGGAAAGGGCGGAACCATCCGGCTCTACGGCACGCCGGCCGAGGAAGGTGGTTCGGGCAAGGTCTATATGGTTCGCGAAGGGCTGTTTAGCGATACCGACGTGGTGCTGCACTGGCACCCGGCTGACCGCAACGGCGCGGATCCGTCGTCTTCTCTGGCCAACATCACCGGCAAATTCCGCTTCCGGGGCATTTCCGCCCACGCTTCAGCCGCCCCCGAGCGCGGCCGCTCGGCCCTCGACGGGGTGGAATCCATGAATTACATGGTTAACATGATGCGGGAACACATTCCGTCGGATACCCGCGTTCACTACGTCATCACCCGCGGTGGAGAAGCCCCGAACGTCGTTCCGGACTTTGCGGAGGTGTATTATTACGCCCGTCACAAAAACCGGGCGATCGTGCAGGATGTCTGGAAGCGGATCATCAAGGCCGCGGAAGGAGCGGCGCTGGGTACGGAAACCAAGATGGAATACGAAATCATCGGCGGGGTCTACAACCTGCTGCCGGTGGAGTCGCTGGCCCAGCTGATGCACAAGAACCTGAGCCTGGTGGGCGGGGTGACCTACAACGAGGAAGAAACCAGATTTGCCGAGAAAATCAGCGAAAGCTTCGGCGCCTCCTTCGGCTCGATCCGCAAGCCCGGCGAGGCGGCCCGGATCTCGCCCTTCTCAACCAACGATCCGCTCAGCGGGGGGTCGACGGACGTCGGCGACGTCAGCTGGGCCGTACCGACCGTAGGGCTGAGCGCGGCAACCTGGGTGCCGGGAACGGCGGCCCACAGCTGGCAGGCCGTAGCGGCGGGCGGCACGAGCATTGGGGTGAAAGGCATGATGGTGGCGGCGAAAACGCTGACGCTGACGGCCATGGATCTCTTCAGCAACCCGGCCCTGGTGCAGAAGGCCCGTACCGACTGGGAAGCGGCCCGCGGGCAGAACTTCCGGTATGAGGCGCTGCTGGGCGACCGCAAGCCGGCCCTGGATTACCGGAAGTAACTTTCACTTGTATAGACGCGAAGATTTTCGCCAAAGTCGCACCCAATCATTGCGTACTTTGCGAAAATCTTCGCGTTTTTGCGTTCAGAACTCCATGTGCCTATGAAACTCCTCCTATCCCTCCTTGCCTTTTTCCACCTTCAGGCCTTCGCCCAGCCCTCACGCGACCTGCTTTTTGTCGGCACCTATTCCATCCGGGGCAGCGAAGGCGTATATGTCTTTTCCTTCGACCGGAAATCCGGGACCCTCAGCCCCGTAGGTACCGCCAAAAATGCCAAGAGTCCTTCGTTTCTGGCGGTGCATCCGTCGGGCAAGTACGTGTATGCGGTAAACGAGAACGGGGGCTCGGTCAGTGCTTATGCGCTGGACGAAAAAGCCGGTAGCCTGAGCCTGCTGAACGAAGTGTCCTCCCAGGGTGGTGGTCCCTGCCACATCAGCGTGGATGCGTCGGGGAAGTGCGCCGTAATTTCCAACTACGGCGGCGGAACGCTGGCCGTGGTGCCCATCCGCCCGGACGGGACGCTGGGGGAGGCTACCGACCGGATCCAGTTCAGCGGGAAAGGTCCCAACGCCCAGCGGCAGGAGAAGCCCCACATCCACTCGGCTACCATTTCGGGCGATAACCGCTTTGTGTACGTAGCCGACCTGGGCAGCGACCGCCTGTACGCCTACGAACTGGATCCCCAGCAGGGCAAGCTTACGCCCGCCGCCACGCCGTTCGTTACGGTGGCGCCTGGCTCCGGTCCGCGCCATTTTACGATTCACCCGAATGGTCGGTTTGCTTATCTGGTGGAAGAACTGACCTCCAGCACGGCCGTTTTTGCCCGGGATCCCAAGCGGGGCACGCTCCAGCTGATTCAGGAAGGCGTTAAAACCCTGCCGGCCGATTTTATCGGCACCAACAACACCAGCGCCGATATCCATACCGACCTGGCGGGCCGCTACCTGTACCAGTCCAACCGCGGCCGCAACGCCCTGGCCATTATGGCCATCGGAAAGGACGGGAAGCTGACGCGCGTGGGCGATGAACCCACCGGCGGTCGGACGCCCCGCAACTGCCTGGTCGATCCGATCAGCCCCTTCGTGCTGGTCGCCAATCAGGATACAGATAATATTGTCGTCTTCCGCCGCAACCCCAAAACCGGCAAGCTGACGCCCACCGGCCAGCAGGTGTCCGTGCCAGCCCCGGTTTGTTTGCGGCTGCATTCGTTGCGGTGAGTGGAAAGGCGCTAAGCCTTTCCACTAATCATTAATCAACGCATACTCCCCAACCGGTGCCTTGCCGGATTCCTTGCGGGCGGTTGGCTTGACGGGCAGCGGACTGAGGGCGCGGGTTTTATCGAGGAAAATCAGCCCGTCGTACCGCTGCGGCAGGATGGTCGGTACGTAATTGCCCCGTTCGTTGGACGGCTGGTAGACTACCCCGATGGCCCGCTGGCCGCGCGGCTGCTGCAGGGCCGTTGAGTCGCGGAGGCTCTTCAGGTTAATGAAGCTACTCGGCGCTACGGCCCGGTGCAGAATCTCATCCCAACTGCCGCGCTGGGCCTGCGGTACCCGCTTCACGTCGTGGGGCGCATCCCAGCGGTCGCCGGCGATCACTTCCCCTTCGTAGGTGCTGAATCCCAGAATGTAGGTATTCTGCGGTCCGTACGTTTCCCGGACCAGCTGACCCAGGTTGACCATGCGGGCGGCCGCCATGTCGGTATAGCGCGCGTCACCAACGTGGGTGTTATGCGCCCAGAGGATGAACTTGGCGTCCGGTCCTTGAAGCCGAACCAGCCGTTCGACCGTTTCGAGCATGTGCCGGTCCCGGATGTTCCAGGACTCGGCATCGTCGCGGACCATCGTATAGTAATAGCGTTCGGCGTTGACGGCCACCAGAGCGTTCTGTTCCCGGTCAAACTGTCTCTCGGGCGACATCCCCGCTACGGGCTTGGTCCGGATGGTTTCCAGCAGCTGCGTCAGAACTGTATTGCAGCGGGTCCCCCGCATGGTAGCCATGGCGTAGGCCTGTTCGTCACCCTGGTAAGGGCCCAGGCACGCCCGGGCCTGCCGGACGAGGCGCTGCGTTTCCAGATCCGTCGTGTCCTGCTGCTCCAGTCGGTCGAGGGACTCCCAGAGGCTGTAGACGTCCAGGCCGTAAAAGCTGGCCTTGCGGCTGCCAGGCTGGCGGTCGTTGTAGGTGCGCATCCACTCCGTCAGGTCGGCCATGGTTTCGTTGGCCCACATCCAGGTCGGCCAGCGGTTGAACGCCTGCAGCACGTCCCGGGGGCGACCCGGGGCACCCTGGCCGCGAACGTACTGGTTGACCTCGTAGGCATCCGGCCAGTCGCCTTCCACCGCGATCACCGTAAAGCCTTTTTCCTCGATCAGCCGCCGGGTCAGGGCGGCCCGCCAGGTATAGAACTCCAGCGTCCCGTGCGAGGCTTCGCCCAGCAGCACAAAGCGGGCGTTGCCTACCTGCTCCAGGACGGCATCCAGGTTTCCTTCGTTGGCCAGCGGCTGGCTGGCTTTGCGCAGCGCTTCCGCCACCGGTTCTTTTCCATCCTGCCCGGTCACAACCTGATCCCGGCAGGCCCCCAGGCAAGTGAGCACCCAGCCCAGCATTACCCAAGGCATTTTTCGTATTCCCCTCATTCGCTTCCTCGTTTGTAAGCCGTTCAGCACCGCAGCGGATTCAGACTGCGCCGCTGCGCACCCATTAAAAAATCAGAATTTCCCCCGCGCTGCGGTTCGACCGCCAGCCACGGAACATGCAGCTGGAATTAAAGACCAGTTCGACGTTTCCGGCGGTGTTGACGGCGATGAGACCAGCTTCGCCCCCCAGTTTCTTTAGCTTTTCGTGGATGACGATCCGGGCGGCTTCGGCCAGCGAGAGACCCCGGTATTCAATCAGACAGGAGAGGTCATAGGCGGCAACGCCGCGCAGGATGAACTCCCCGTCACCGGTACAGGAGACGGCGCAGGTCTGGTTATTGGCGTAGGTACCGGCACCGATCAGGGCCGTATCGCCGACCCGCCCGGCATACTGGTTGGTCAGCCCGCCCGTAGAAGTCGCCGCCGCCAGGTTACCGTAGCGGTCGAGGGCTGCGGCTCCGACAGTGTCCTTGAATTGACTGCCGGTTTTTTCTTCTTCCCTGGATTCCAGCAAGGCTTCCCATTTTTCCTCCGTAAAAAAATACGCGTCGGATTCAAAAACGAAGCCCTGTTCGCGGGCAAAGGCCTCGGCGCCCTCGCTGATCAGAAAGACGTGGGGCGTTCGTTCCATGACGGCCCGCGCCAGCCGGATCGGGTTGCGGACGTTTTGTACGCAGGCTACAGACCCGGTTTCGAGCGTCCGTCCGCAGGCAATGGCCGCATCCAGTTCGTGCCGCTCGGCCTGGGTAAACTGAGCCCCCCGTCCCGCGTTGAACAGCGGATTCTCCTCCATACAGACAACGGCTTCCTCGACGGCGTCCAGGGCCGACCCGCCCGCCTCGAGCCTGGCATAGCCGGCGGCCAGGGCTTCTTCCAGACCTTCCCGGTAAGCCGCCTGTTTTTCAGGGGGTAAGTCGTCAGGTGTCATGGATTCTGCGCCGCCATGGATGGCGAGCACTATGGGATGGTGATTCATAATAGCCGGGATAAAACGCTTTTCTCTCCAACCGGCCCGCGCCCTGAGTTTCCCGGAAACCGCCGAAAAGCAAGCGTATGGTCCGAATAGGGTCTACTATAGATCTAGTTTTGTCATATATGGCGGAGAAGAAGCGTAAAATCGGGGGCTCGGAAGCACCAGGGCCACTCCCTCAAAAATTCCGCCGGAAATCCCAACATCTTTTCCTCCATAGGGTTTGTTCCTCACCAAGCAAACGGTTGCCTATAAACGAAGGAGGCCTGTCTGAGGGCAGGTGCCCATTACTCTTAACACACCATGAATATTCTGGATATACGCTGTCTGCGTGGCCCAAACTACTGGTCAATTCGCTACCCGAAACTGGTGTTGATGACCCTGGACCTGGGCCCGCTGGAAGAGCGCCCTACCCACACTATTGACGGCTTTTACGAACGGCTGACGCAGCTTCTGCCCAGTCTCTACGAACACCGCTGTTCCGAAGGACGGCGGGGCGGTTTCTTCAGCCGGGTGCAGGACGGCACCTGGATGGGCCATGTCGTGGAACACATTGCCCTGGAGATTCAGACGCTGGCGGGCATGGACTGCGGTTTCGGCCGCACGCGGAGCACCGGCCAGTACGGGGTTTATACGGTTGTCTTTTCCTATGCAGAAGAACGGCCCGGACGGTACGCGGCCGAAGCCGCCGTGCGCATTGCGGAGGCGCTGGTCGAGGGTCGCCCTTATGATCTGACGGCCGATATCGAAGCCATGCGGACGCTGTACGAACAGGACCGGTTTGGCCCCAGCACGGCCGCCATCGTCGAGGCCTGCGTCCGCCGCGGCATTCCGTACCTGCGGCTGGACAACAGTGCCTACGTGCAGCTTGGCTACGGCGCCCGGCAGCAACGTATTCAGGCCACCGTTGGCAGCCGGACCGGCTCAATCGCGGTGGAACTGGCGGGCGACAAGGCGCTGACGAAGGAAGTGCTCCAGAACGCCCGGATTCCGGTACCGGCGGGGGAGGTGGTCGAAACGGAGGACGAACTCCTGGCCGCCCTGCCGAAAGTCGGGTATCCGCTGGTCATTAAACCCCTCGACGGTAACCACGGCCGGGGCGTTGGCATTGGCATTCAGACGCCGGAAGAGGCCCTGACGGCCTTCCAGCGAGCCCAGGCGGAAGCCCGGGGCGAGGCGGTGGTGGTCGAACGAATGGCCTTCGGAGCCGATTACCGGCTGCTGGTCGTGGATTATAAACTGGTAGCGGCGGCCCGGCGCGTTCCGGCGATGGTGACCGGCGATGGCCTGTCGACGGTCCGGGAACTGGTCGAAGAAGCCAACCGCGATCCGCGCCGGGGGCATGGCCACCAGAACGTACTGACGAAAATAGCCCTGGACGAAGAGACCCTGGAGCGTTTGCAGGCCCAGGGCCTGACGCCGGAATCAATCATCCCGGCGGGACAGGAATTATACCTTAAACAAACGGCCAACCTGAGTACGGGCGGGACGTCCATCGACGTAACCGATCAGGTGCACCCGGAAATTGTCTTCATGGCCGAACGGGCCGCCCGGGCGATCGGACTGGACATCTGCGGCATCGACCTTATGGCCCTCGACATTACGGTACCGCTGGCGCGCTCCGGAACGATGGTCATTGAGGTGAATGCCGGGCCGGGTCTGCGAATGCACACGCATCCGACGGAAGGTCGGCCGCGCCGGGTGGGCCGGGCGATCGCGAACGTCCTTTTTCCCGACCACCAGGACGGCCGTATTCCGCTCATCGCCGTGACGGGAACCAACGGCAAAACGACCACGACGCGCCTGACAGCTCACCTGATGGGCCAGACGGGCCAGCGCGTTGGAATGACGACTACGGACGGCATTTATATCGGCAAATACCAGATTGAGGCCGGCGACTGCACCGGCCCGGTCAGCGCGCAGACGGTCCTGAAGGATGCCTCGGTCGAGGTAGCCGTGCTGGAATGCGCCCGCGGGGGCATGCTCCGGGCGGGGCTGGGCTTTGACCAGTGCGATGTGGGGATTGTCACCAACGTGGCGGCCGATCACCTGGGCCTGGGCGGTATCCATACCGTGGAGGATATGGCCCGCGTGAAAGCCATCGTGCCCGAGAGCGTCCGGCGGCTGGGCTATGCCGTCCTCAACGCGGATAATGACGCCACCTACCAGATGCGCGAGCGCCTGCGGTGCCGGGTGGCTCTCTTTAGTCTCGACGAGGAGAACGAGCGCATCCGCGAACACTGCCGGAACGGCGGCAAGGCGGCCGTCTACGAAGGCCAGTACATCACGCTGCTTGACGGGGAGCGCCGCATCCGCGTCGAAGCCATAGGTCGTATTCCGCTGGCTTTCGGCGGGAAGGCCCCCTTCATGATTGCCAACGTGCTGGCCGCTACCCTGGCGGCTTTCTGCCAGGGTGTATCGGTGGATCAGCTGGCGCGGGGGCTGCGGACGTTCGTACCGTCGGCCGAAAACACGCCGGGTCGCATGAACCGCTTCCAGTTCCGGGACTTTACGGTGCTGGTCGACTACGCGCACAATCCGCACGGGCTGGCGGCCCTGGGCGAATTCCTTCGTCAGGAAGAGTCAAATTGCCGCGTGGGCATTATGACGGGCGTCGGCGACCGCCGTGATGAGGACATTCTGCAACTGGGACGACTGGCCGCGGGGCTGTTCGATCAGGTCATTATCCGGCTGGACGAAGACCAGCGCGGTCGGGAGGCCGAATCCATCACGGGGCTCCTGGAGGCGGGCATCCGGCAGGTTGATCCCCCCAAGACCGTTCGGGTGATCCCGGATGAGCTCAAAGCCCTGGATTATGCCCTCCGGCACGCGCCTCCGGGCTGCCTGATCGTCCACCTGACGGAAAAGATCACGGCTTCCCTGGAGATCGTCCGGGAACTACAGCAACTGGAGGAAAATTACGATGCGTTGTCGGATTCAGTGATGAACCGGCGGTCGGTGATGGAATAACAGGCTCCGCGCGCCAGGATATGCAGGCGCAGGTTTTCAATATAGACGGGTTCGTGCTTTTCGGCTTCGTGGTAGTTCGTCTCGCCGGCTTCATTGGCCTCGATGACGATCACAACCCCGGAGCCGATTGCCCGCATCCGACCGTTCCCGCCGATGACGAGCCCCGTATCTTCGCTGATGCCGAGAGCGACGCATTCGGGATGGCGCAGCAGGGCCTCGGTAAGGCGCGCCAGGCGGCCCCGGTTCATGAAATGGGTATCCACGATGGCCTGGGGCAGCAGTCCCAGGCCTTTTCCCGTATCAACGATGCCCTTCAGCAGGGGCTCGGCCGAGTCTCCCTCCCGGATCATATAGCCCGACATAGCCATGGCCCCGGCGCTGGTGCCGGCAACGACGAACCCTTCCCGCTCGTAGCGCTCTTTCAGCCGCCGGGCGAAGGCCGTACCGGATAGTTTTTCGGTTAGCTTGACCTGATCGCCGCCGGTAAACAGCACGCCGTCGGCTTCTTCCAGCCGACGCAGGTTGTCGGGGTGGTCGGCCTCGGCCGGATCCTCGAAGTAAACCACTTCTACCTGATGACAGCCCAGGTTAGCGAAGGCATCCAGGTAAAGCGGTCCCATCTCCTGGGGAATGGACGAAGCGGCCGGAATGATCAGAATCCGGGACGCCGTGCCTTTGATTTCCGAAAGAACTTCCTGGAGAATGCCGCCTTCGTGAAAATCGACGGGCTGAAGGTAGTCGTCGAGCTCTTCGTCGTTGGGGCCTTTGGCTTCTTTGCCGCCAATGGGAATCAGCTTACCGGTAGGAACGATCATGCAAAAGATAAACGTAAAAGGCTTATACGGACAAAGCCAGTGTAGGCGTAACGGCGACTGTCCGGGAATGTTAGCGAAAGGTTACGCAGCGGACAGGCTCACCACATCGGCGAAAAAGCGGAAATGGCCTTATTTGGCGAGTCAATTGGATCATTCTTAGGATCTTGGGACCGTTGCCTAACTAAACAACCATTCGCTCGGATGCCCGTTTTAACAGACTTAATTTTATTAACCGCTCCGGCTGATCCATCATGTATCGGCCATTCACACCTACTTTTTTCTTGGCGTTTATGCGTAAAATCTTCGTTGTAACGAACCGGTCTGCCAAAGAGTCTCTAGGTTTTACCGAGTTACTGACGTACCAGTACCCCAATCATGAATTAAGCCTGCGCGATCCGGCTGCCCCGCTTCGCATGGAACTGCTGGCGTTGCCGATGCACCAGTGGCCCCAGTTGATTTTGCTGGATCAGTGTGATGCCACCGACGAAGAGGCCGACAGCCTGCTTCACCTCAAAGAACTGAAAGCTGATCCCGACCTGCGCCAGATCCCGGTGCTGATGCTGGGCGCCGTGGCTACCCAGAAACGCAGCCGCCTGCACGCTGCCCTCGAGCTGATCTGATCCCCGAACTTTCCCGCTTTTCGGTTAATGCGGCTGCCGGAACTGATCGTTCAAGTTCTGCGAGTCGATATCCTTTTCCATTGCAATCTGCGCATTTTCGTGGGGTAGATTCGATTCCGGCGTCTGGGAAAACGGGACGTTCTGCGGAATGAAATCTTCCCTGGCGCCCGGCTTGCTGTAGTCATACGGCCAGCGGTAGACCGGCGGAATATCGCCCGGCCAGTTTCCATGACCCGGGTGCAGCGGCGTCGTCCACTCCAGCGTATTGGCCCGCCAGGGATTCAACGGAGCCTTTTTCCCCCAGAAAATGCTGTAGAAGAAGTTCCAGATAAAGAGCCACTGGGAGGTATAGGTAAAAATGGCGGCGAGGCTGATGAACATGTTCAGGTCGCCAAAGGTACTGAAGGCGTCGTAGCTCGTGAACGAATAGTACCGACGCGGGAAGCCGGCGATACCGATGTAGTGCATGGGGAAAAACACCAGGTAAATCCCGATAAACGTCCCCCAGAAGTGAATGTAGCCCAGGGTCGGGTTCATCATCCGGCCGAACATCTTGGGAAACCACTGGTAAATGCCCGCCAGCAGGCCAAAGGCCGAAGCAGCGCCCATCACCAGGTGGAAGTGCGCCACCACGAAGTAAGTATCGTGCAGCTGAATGTCCAGGGCTGAGTTGCCCAGAATGATCCCCGTTACCCCGCCGCTGATGAAAAACGACACCAGGCCGATCGAGAAGAGCATGGCCGGGGTAAAGATGATGTTCCCGCGCCAGAGCGTGGTGATGTAGTTAAAGGCTTTCACAGCCGAAGGCACGGCAATGATCAGCGTGAGGAACATGAAGATCGAGCCCAGGAAAGGGTTCATGCCCGTCACGAACATGTGGTGCGCCCAGACGATGAACGCCAGGAAGGCGATCCCCATCATGGAGGCAATCATGGCCCGGTAACCGAAGATGGGCTTGCGCGAATTAACCGAAATAATCTCCGAGGTGATACCCAGGGCCGGCAGCAGCACGATATACACTTCCGGGTGGCCCAGAAACCAGAACAGGTGCTGAAAGAGAATGGGGCTGCCGCCGACGTTCGGCAGGGCCTCACCGCCAATGTAAATCTCAGACAGGTAGAAACTGGTCCCGAAGCTGCGGTCGAAAATGAGCAGCAGCACGGCGGAAAACAGGACCGGAAAGGCAATGAGCCCCAGGATAGCCGTCAGGAAAAAGGCCCAGATGGTCAGCGGCAGCTTGCTGAAGGACATGCCGCGGGTCCGCAGGTTGATAACGGTCGTGATGTAGTTGATCCCACCCAGCAGCGAGGAGACGATAAACAGGGCCATAGAAGCCAGCCACAACGTCATGCCCAGGGCCGAACCGGGCATGGCCTGCGGCAGGGCGTTCAGGGGCGGGTAGACGGTCCAGCCGCCCATCGGCGGGCCGGTCTCGATGAACAGGGACGTGAACATGATCGCACTCGAGAGAAAGAAGAACCAGTACGAGAGCATGTTCAGAAAGCCCGATGCCATGTCGCGGGCACCGATCTGCAAAGGGATAAGGAAGTTGGAGAAGGTACCGCTCAGACCGGCCGTGAGCACGAAAAACACCATGATGGTGCCGTGCATGGTCACCAGGGCCAGGTAGAATTCCGGATCGAGTTTGCTGCCCTCGCTGATCCAGTTTCCCAGTAGCGGCCGCAGCCATTCCATCTTCATGTCCGGGAAGCCCAGCTGCAGGCGAAAAATGATCGACAGCGAGGCGCCCACAATAGACCACAGAATCCCCGAAATCAGGTACTGTTTGGCGATGGTTTTGTGATCTTCCGAAAAGACGTATTTCCGCCAGAAGTTTAAGTGTTCATGATGTTCATGCTCAGCTTCATGGGCCGTCGCCAGCGCAGGAGTAGTTGTTGCCATGGGGAAACCGGGTTTGACGGTACTTCCTATCCACCCGATGGGCGGAAGATTGGTACGGTAACCTTCGGATTAGGGCAGCAGTTGGCAGCAAGTGCGGGAAAGGCCCGGCTAGTGAGGCAACGGGGATCAGGATTCGGTACGGGATTCGACCCGGGACTTGATGGCTTCCTGCCGCCGCCGTCGCTTCAGGCGGAAAAGGTTGTTCCGCGACTGCTCCGGGGTTTCGTCGCCGAGCAGCACCCCCCAGGGACGCAGTTCGTCGACCCGGTCGAAAATGACCTTCAGGATGGCAATGGCCGGGATGGACAAAAACATACCGGAAACGCCCGCCAGCGCCCCGCCAATCAGCACCCCCAGGATGGAGACCAGGGCGTTGATCCGGACTTTGGAAGCCACAATCAGCGGTACCAACAGGTTGTTATCGATGAATTGCACCACCAGAAATACCGCCACAACCCCGATGAGCATGCTGGGCTCCGGATGGTTGATAAACGTAACGGCCAGGGCCAGGACCGTGGCGACCAGGCCGCCGATGTAGGGAATCAGGTTTAGAATGGCCGCCACCACGCTGAGCAGAATCGCGTACTGCACGTTCAGAATCAGCAGCCCGACCGAGTTCAGGCCCGCTACCGCCGCCGTTTCGATGAGCAGCCCGACCATGTAACTCTGGATAATGCCCTTGATCTCGCCCAGCACCTCCCGCACCCGGTCGCTATCCTTTTCGGGGAAGAGTACCACGGCGAAATGGAGCAGCATGGTCCGGTAATACATCAGCAGAAACACGTAAATGGGAATCAGCGTCAGCGTACCGAGCGGGCCGGTGATGATGCCCAGCGTACCGCCTTCCCCGCTCAGGGAATTCACCGTCTGCTCCCGCACCTGCTGCAGGTACTGGGCCTGCTGGCGATAACTTACCTTGTATTCCTGCCGGACCCAGCGCCGCAGCTCGCGGTAGGCATTATCGACATTCCGCTGCAGCTTGGGCCAGTCGTCGGTAAACTCGGTAATCTGAATGGACAGCACCACGGCCAGAGCCGACAAAAGTACGATGGCCAGCGTCAGGGCCAGGCTGATGGCGACGATCTTGTTCATGCCCAGGCGAATCAGCCGGTTTTCTACCGGACGCAGCAGAACGGCCAGCAGCGCCGATAAAGCCAGGGGGATGAGGATATCCTGCCCGAAATAAATGGCCACGCAGATCAGCGCCAGCGCGAGAAGACTGTGCGAGAGCCGGTGGTAGAAGGGTTTCGTGGTATCCGGAAGCATGCTGAGAATGAATTGGGTCGAGGGCGCAAAATAGCCGATCAGCGGCGGGAAGCAAGCGCCGCCCGTAGCGTGGTTTTAATAAACAACCGCCCGGGCTCCAGGGTTGAAAAAACTAACTGCCCGGCAGCTAAACCGGGTTTTAGATAGACGCAGCACACCATGAACGCATGCATTCGATACCTGAGCCCGGGCGGAGCCGCCAGCGGGGGTGAAGCCGGCAAAGGCCATGCCGGCAAGGAGAACGACGAAAAACGGAACGTGCCCGAGGACGGTCCGAGCGGCGAGAACACGGTCAATGACGGCGAGCGGGGCGGTGGGCTCTGGACAAGTGGCGGCCACGTCAGCTCCGGCACGCCCTACAACGACGAATACGGCAGGCCCCAGCCCGATCGGGACGCTACCCCGGAAGAAGGCACAACGGACTAGAAAGGCCGGCGGTTACCGGTGGGTTACCGGCTGTTCCAGCAGGGCTGCCAGGCCCGGGCCCGTCAGCGGTTTGGCCAGGTAGGCCATCACGGCCGGGAACTGCCGGCTGCGTTCGTAATCGGCGGGATCCACCGAGGAAGACAGAATGATGATGCGCGTGTCCGGAAACCGGTGCCGGTACTGTTGGGAATAGACCTCCAGGAAATCCCAGCCATTCATCACCGGCATGTTCAGATCCAGGAGAATCAGGTCTGGTTTTTCCCGGTAGGGATCGGTACGGGCAAGCAACTCGTCGAAATAGGCCAGCCCTTCACTGCCGTTAAACCGAAACAACACCTCTTCAGCGAGTTTGTAGTGTTGGATGATGATTCGGTTTAGCTTAACCGTGATGGGATCATCATCGATGAGCAGGATACGGGATATCATCTCTAAAGGTTAGCTAACATGTGTTGGCTGAAAAGCTCACCGGGCGCGGGAAGCGTCAATCGGGTGGATAAACGAAGTCAATCACAAAAGCAGTGCCAAGGCCGGGCTCACTTTCCACGGTGATCTGCCCGCCCATGGCGCGTACCTGGCTGTGAACAATGAACAAACCCAGCCCTTTGCTGTTGGGCCGGTCCTGGAAGCGCTGGTAGGGCGCAAAGACCCGGGCACCGTAGCGGTCGAGGTCGATGCCCGATCCGTTATCCCCGAAGCGGAGCCGCAGGCCGTCGGACTGGGCTTCCGTGAGCAGGCTAATGTGCAGGGGGCGATCGTCGGCCCGGTACTTCAGGGCGTTGGTCAACAGGTTCAGCAGGATGCTTCGGACATAAACCAGATTGCCGTAGAGGCGGTCGCCCCCCCGGAAGTCGAGGGAAATGCGCGGCTGTACCTCGTCCAGACTACTGCTGACCGACTGGCTCACCTGCTCCCACTCCGCTGCCAGCGAAAGCCACTGTTGGGGGGCGCTGCCCTTGTGGAGGACCAGAATATCAACCAGGTCGTTTAAGGTGTCATTCAGCTGGTAGGTGACGGTCCGGAAGGTTTCCAGCAGCCAGGCCGTGGTCGGATCCAAAATCGGTTCCGGGTCGACCAGCCCGACAATGCTCATCAGGTTGGCAACCGGTGCCCGCAGGTTGTGGGAAGTAATGTAGGAAAACTGCTGAAGCTCTTTATTCTGGCGGGAGAGGTCTTCGTTCAGCCGTTTTAGGTTTTCCTGCTGCTGTTTCAGGGCGGTAATGTCCCGTTCCACGGAAATCCAGTGCGTAAACCAGCCCGTGGCATCGGCTACCGGTACGACCGTAAAGCTGATCCAGAACGGCGTGCCGTCTTTTTTGTAGTTCTGCAGTTCGACCGTGCAGGGCTGCCAGGCGTTCAGGGCCGCCCTCAGGCGATCCAGTTCCAGCCGGTTGGTCCCGGGTCCCTGCAGCAGCCTGGGATTCTTCCCGATCACTTCCGCGGCTTCGTAACCCGTCATGGCCGTAAAGGCGGGGTTGACATACACGATCTGCGGACCCGGCTGGTCGATGGGTTCGGCCTCAGAAATAATGACGGCGTCCGTCGTGTGGGTAATCACCGATTCCAGCAGCCTCAGCCGGGCTTCTTCCTGCTTCTGACGCGTCATGTTCTGCAGCAGCAGCAGTACCAGTCTGCCTTTTCCGGCTTCTTCGGGCAGGAGCACGGAACGCACCTGGTAAAGCGCCTCCTCGTACCGGGCTTCAAACGACAAGGGCTCCCCCGCAAAGGTCTGGCTCAGCCAGGGGCGAAGGCTTGCCTGCTTCAGGTCCGTAAAATGCCGGGTAAAACAGGCCCCCATCAGCGCAGCCCGGGCAGGAAACCGTTTCAGCTCATCCCCGGCCAGGTACAGCATGGTAAACTGCTCGTCCAGGACGATAATCATCCCGTTGGGCATATTCTCCGAAATAACCCGAAACAGCGATTCCCCGGGCAGCGGCGGAGGAGGTCCGGAGGTAGGGAATCCAGGCGGCGAATCCGATCCGCCGGCGGTAGATAGCATCATGAAGCACGTGTTCTGGAACAACAATACCGGTCATTGGTACGATGATCAGCCGGAAGGCTGAATCGGCAGGGGTGGATACCGGGGCAACGTAGCAAACGGGTGGGTAGGACGTCCAGAAGCAAAACCGAAAGCATCACGGGGCAGCGGCGGAAGCAGATCGGTTGACCCGATAACAGCTGGCCTGCGGTTCTTCTAGCAATTAAAAGTAGAAAATAATTTCATATTTATTACTGTAATTGTCTAATAATTTGCCGCAAGGATTCAACAGTGTCTGTCCGGTAACTAATCAGCTCTTCTTGCGCCGGGCGGAAAGATCGCTGACGGCCTTCACCAGCCGGTCGAGGTCTTTCGGCGTGGTGTATACGTTTGGAGTAACGCGAACCCCCTTGATGGCTTCCCACTCGATGGGGCTCGTGTGAATTTTGTACTGGTTCAGCAGCTGGCTTTCCACCTCGGCCGCCTTCAGGCCGTCGATGGAGAACAGCGCCACGCCGCAGGCGTATTCGGGCTTCAGGGAGGTATGCACGGTTACGCCCGGCAGGTCGTGGACGCGCTCGGCCCAGTAGTTTTTCAGGTAGTGGACGCGGGCCTGCTTGCGGGCGGTGCCCAGGGCCAGCTGGAAGTCGACGGCCGTGCCGATGGCCATTTCCGAGGCAAACGAGCGGGTGCCGAGGGTTTCAAACTTGCGGATGTCGGGCCCGTCGGGTTCGTTGCTCGAGAGCAGGGCCCAGACGTTCCGGATTTTGTCTTTTTTGATGTACAGCATCCCGCTGCCGAAGGGCGCCCCGAGCCATTTGTGCAGGCTCGTCGCGAAGTAATCGCAGCCCAGGTCCGGGATTTTAAAGTCGAGCAGGGCAAAGGTATGCGCGCCGTCGGCAATCACTTCGATGCCGCGCTGGTGGGCGATATCGGCAATTTTCCGCACGGGCACGATCTGTCCGACCCAGTTGATGAGCTGGGTGACGTGGACCACCTTGGTGCGCGGGGTAAAGGCCCGTACGTACTGCTCGACCAGGTAATCGTCGCTTTCGCTGGGGAGTTTCAGATCGACCCAGACCAGTTTGATCCCGTCCCGCTTCTCCCGCTGCTTCCAGGCGTTGATCATGTTGGGGTAGTCCTGTTTGGTCAGCACCACCTCGTCGCCCGCCTTCAGGTTCAGCCCGAAAATTACCGTGTTGAGCCCTTCGGTGGCGTTCCGGTTAATGGCCAGTTCCTCGGGTGAAGTACCGGCCAGGTCGGCCAGTTTGGCGCGCAGGGCTTCGCGGCCCTGGTCGAGGATCCGCCACATGTAGTAGCTGGGGGCTTCGTTGGCGTACTGGTAGAAGCGGATGTGAGCTTCCTGCACGGTTTTCGGCTGCGGGCAGACGCCTCCGTTGTTGAGGTTGAGCAGGTTGGGCGAGGCCGTGTACTCCGTCTTGACCCAGCTCCAGAAGTCTTCGTCGGTCGCCAGCTGGGCCGCCGAAGCCGTGGGGCGGTAGGCCTGCAGGGTTTGAACGACGCCCGCTTCGGCCGGCGAAGCATCCAGGAAAGAGGGCAGGGACAGGGCACCGGCGGTAGCCGTACCGAGGCGGTGGAGAAAGTCACGACGCGTAGACATGGGGCAATAGGCGATGGCAGTTGGCAGGGAAAGATACCGAATTCCGGTTCACTTCCCTACAGACCGGCGGAGTTGGCGGGCATTTGCCCCGATTTTTTTCGCTACAGTCAGGAAGTACAGTAACCGGGCTGGCCTGGTGTACTTATTGGTTAGGTTTGTCCCAAACTTCCCAGCCTATGCCTGCTCTCGTCTGCGTAATCGGTAGTTCCAATACCGATATGGTGATTCAGATTCCCAAACTTCCGGCTCCCGGCGAAACCGTCCTGGGCGGTAGCTTTTTTATGAATCCCGGCGGGAAAGGTGCCAACCAGGCCGTAGCCGCCGTTCGACTGGCCAATCCGTCGGAGACATCGGTAGTCTTTGTCGCCAACGTAGGGAACGATCTCTTCGGCCAGCAGGCCCGGGAGCAGTTTGTCCGGGAAGGCCTCCAGACCGACTTTGTGACGACCGACGCCAGTGAACCCTCGGGCGTGGCGCTGATCGGTGTCGATGCCCAGGGAGAAAACAGCATCATGGTTGCCTCCGGTGCCAACGCCCGCCTCAGCGAAGCCCAGGTGGCCCAGGCGTTATGGGCCATACCCGACGATAGTGTCGTGCTGCTGCAGCTCGAAACGCCGCTGGCGACGGTCGCCTATGCCGTGGCCGAAAGCCGCCAGCGCGGGATGCGCGTCATCCTGAATCCGGCCCCCGCCCAGCCGGTCGACGCGGCTACCCTGGCCGGCCTGCACCTGATTACGCCCAACGAAACCGAGGCCGAACGGCTGACGGGTATTCGCGTTATCGACGAAGTCACAGCCGAAAAGGCGGCCCGGCAGCTGCACATGGCGGGGGTTCCCCATGTCGTGATCACCCTCGGTGCGCGGGGGGCTTACCTATCCACGCCCAGCGAAGCCCGGCTGATCGAAGCGCCGGTCGTCCAGGCGGTGGATACAACGGCGGCCGGCGACTGCTTCAACGGGGCCCTGGCGGTTGCCCTGGCCGAAGGACGATCGCTCCAGGAGGCGGTTACCTTCGCCATTCAGGCGGCCTCCCTGTCGGTGACCCGCCTGGGCGCCCAGGCTTCGATGCCGTACCGGAAGGAGGTTGACGCTTCGGGCGACTGGGTAAGCTGACCGCCGGTCCGACGGGCGTTTCTGAGGTTGGTTCTTTAAAAAAAAAAAAAAGTAACGTTACGCCAGGTAAAGAAGGAATCCTGAAGCCCCGCCAGGGTAAGGCCGGGGCGCGCCCCAATCCGGATACTGATGAAAAAGCCGCTCCTTTCTCTTTTTCTCGGCTGCCTCCTGGCGGGCGTTGCCCACGGCCAGAGCCGCGTCTCGGTCTCGGTACTGACCGGTCCGTTCTACAGTCACCTCCAGGCCGAATGGCGTATTGTCCTGCCGGACCCAGCCACGGGCCAGGCGACAGCAACCAACCTGTCGAGCCGTTCTACCGGGGTAGGATATACGGTAGGCGTTCTGGGCCAGTACGCCTTTTCGCCCCGCTGGTCGGTAGCCACCGGCTTCTGGCTCAGTCAGCTTAACCTATCCAGGCCCACGATCACGACTACACCAGCTACAACGGTTGAGGCGTACCCAAGCCGGATGAACCGCTACGAACTGCCGCTGCTGGTGAGCTATGAAGGCCGGGGACGACTGGTGCCGGTGCTTTCGGCGGGGGGCACGCTGCTCTTTCCGACTGCAACGA
>Ga0164290_1001158_pt1 | contig 49192 bp, 40 predicted proteins | sample Micstemetagenome_FD_108782 | JGI IMG/M metagenome (GOLD analysis project Ga0164290, IMG submission 108782) | Contaminated culture microbial community from soil near Moab, Utah, USA - Microcoleus steenstrupii SON62 (Illumina Assembly) | ecosystem: Environmental > Terrestrial > Soil > Soil crust...
CCGGCGCCGATCCCGGGCGTGGCCTGGGGGACGCCGGTGTTCACGCCGGGCGCGACGTTCGTCGTGGCCGGTGGCACCGCCCCGGCGGTGTCGGTGACGCTGGCGAACCCGGCGACGCTCGTCGCCGGCGGGTTCAGCATCGCCAAGGTGGTCTCGGGCAACGGTGCCGACCTCGTCGGTGCCGGCGTCGAGTTCGAGATCACCTACGACTGCGGCCCCGGGTTCACCGACACCCTGGTCCTCCGTCACGGTGAGACCGAGGTGGTGACCGGCGTGCCCGCGGGCACGGCGTGCACCGTCGTCGAGCTCGACCGGGTGAGCGTGCCGGGTGTGGTGTGGGGTGACCCCATCACGACGATCGACGGTGAGCTGACCGACACCTTCACGGTGGCGGGCGGCACGTCGCCGACCATCGAGATCGTCGTCGAGAACCCGGCGGCGCTCGCGCCCGGCTCGTTCAGCGTCACCAAGAGCGTGAGCGGCGCAGCTGCCGGGCTGGTCCCGGTGGGCACGGCGTTCAGGGTCGCCTACGACTGCGGTGCGGTCGACGGGACCATCGACGTCACCGTCGGCGGCGCGGCCGCCGTCGTCGACGGGATCCCCGCGGGCACCGGGTGCGTGCTCACGGAGATCGACCTCCCGACGGTCCCGGGTGTGGTGTGGGGTGATCCCCGGTTCACGCCGGGGACCACGTTCACGGTGGTCGGTGGCACGGCAACCGTGATCGAGGTCGCTCTCGAGAACGTGGCCGGGCTGGCTCCGGGCAGCTTCTCGCTGGTCAAGTCGATCATCGGCACCGCAGCCGGTTCGGTGCCGGCGGGCACGGCCTTCACGGTCACCTACGACTGCGGCGGCGGTCGCAGCGGCACGGTCACGCTGACAGCGGGTGGTCCTGCGCAGACGGTCGGGGACATCCCCGCCGGGAGCCAGTGCACCATCCTCGAGGCCACGCCTCCGGGCGTGGTCGGCGTGGAGTGGGCGGCGCCGGTGTACAACCCCGGCAACGTGGTCACGATCGCCGGCGGGACCTCGCCGTCGATCGAGGTGATGGTCGTCAACCAGGCCAACACCCCGCCGAACCAGGTGCCGCCGACACCGCCGCAGCAGCCGCAGCTGCCGCCGGTCCCGCCGGTGACGCCGGTGACGCCGTTCCTGCCTCGCACGGGCATGGAGGTCCTGCAGCAGATCCTGCTGGGCCTCGGTCTGCTCGTCATCGGTGGGGCGCTCGTCGCCGCTGGCATCACCCGCCGGCGGCCCGCCGGTCAGCAGTGACCGACAGCTCCAGCTGATGTCCCGTCGAGGGGGCGCCGCACCAGCGGCGCCCCCTCGGCGCATCACCAGGGGAGCCCTCACCCCATGCCCGGTGGTCCGAACCTGCAACCAGCACCACCGCTCCACCCATGACACCGCCAGATACGAAGTAGGTACCACGTATGTACATCACGCCTCGCCTCGTGACCCCCGCTCCCGCCGCCGCCGATCTCCCGCACGCGACCAGCGACGCGCCGGCCGCGCCCGTGCGTCGACGGCGGCACCGACCACTCCGCGTCGCCGCTGCGATCGCCCTCGTGACGCTCGCCGCGTGCGGAACGTCGGACGGCGCGGACGAGTCGACCTCCGTGATCACGACGATCGCGTCCATCGGCGGTGGGTCGGCGCCCGCCCTGACGACCGCCGCGTCCGGCGGTGGCGACGGAGGCGCTGGTGGAGCGACCACGAGCGGCGTCGACGGCGCGTCGACCTCCGTGGAGGGAGCGTCCGACGCGGTGCCCGACCACAGCCCGCTGATGCGCCTCGCCGGCTACGAGCTCGACCCGGCCGAGGTCGAGCGCAACCACCTCGCGGTGGAAGACGCCATCACCCGGTGCATGTCGGAGCGGGGCTGGTCGTACACGGCGCGACCGTTCGTCGATCCGTCGGCGCTCGGTCGCGGCGACGGGCTGACCGCCGACGAGGTCGCCGCCCGCTACGGCTACGGCATCGTGCAGCACTTCCGCACCGGCGGCACCACCGGTACCGGCCCCGCCGTCGCTGCTCCGGGCGCTCCACCGGAGCCCGTCGATCCCAACGCCGCCTACGTGTCGTCGCTCAGCGACGTGCAGCGCGCCGCGTACGACCGTGACCTCAACGGCGACAACATCAGCGACCAGCAGTCCTGTCGCGGGCAGGCGATCGCCGCCGAGCCGAGCCCCGCCGCCGACGAACCGTTCCGGGAGGCCGTGTTCGCAGCACTCGAGGCCACGGACGGCCACCCTCGCGTGGTCGCCGCGGAGGACGCGTGGCGAATCTGCATGGGCGACGCGATCGTGGACCTGCGCGACCTCGACCAGGCGCCCGTCGACAGCCCGCTCGAGATGACGGCGGCGATCCAGAACCTCCTCTACGACGCCCAGGGCATCCGCATCGTCCAGAACGGCACCGAGTCGCCCGACACGGAGGGCGAACCGCGCCCGGTCACGGCTGGCGAGCTCGACGCGCTGCAGGAGCGCGAGCTCCGCCTGTTCCAGGACGACCAGCGCTGCCAGGCCGACAGCCGCGTCCGCCAGATCCGCTTCGAGGTGGAGACCGAAGCGGTCGAGCTGATCCTCCGGGAGTACCCGCAGTACCGAGGTTGACCGTGCGGCTCGGAGGAGGACGAGACACGACCCCGACGTCCATCCTCGCGCAATACCGGGTATGCTACGAAGTATGTACACGCTGCTTGCGCCACCCCCAGCCGATCCGGATCCGCCGGCCTCCGCTGAACCCGCCCGCCGCCGCCGTCGCCCGCGAGCGAGATCAGCGGCCGGTGCCGTCGTCGTCGCCGCGGTCGCCGTGCTCGCCGCATGCGGTGACCCGGACGCCACCGGTCCGACGACGCCGGAGCGTGCCGACGACGGCGTCGCGGTCGACACGACGGCACCCGGGGAGCCGGCGCCCGACGACGCCGCGCTGGACACCAGCCCTCTGCTCCGGCTGGTGGGTCACGACGAGGGTGTGTCCGCCGAGGCGCAGCGCGAGCGCGTGGCGCTGGAGCAGGCGATCGCGGAGTGCATGCTGTCGCGGGGCTGGACCTACCAGCCTGCCGTACCCGCCGACGCGGACGCCAGCATCCGCACCGACGGGCGGACGCCGGAGGAGGTCGCCGTCGCCTTCGGGTACGGCGTCGTCGACAGCTACCGGAGGTACGGCTCGACCGGAGCCGGGCCGGCCGCCGGCGCCGAGGACCCGAACGCCCCGTACGTCGAGAGCTTGAGCGAGGCCCAACGCGACGCGTACGCCGCGGACCTGGACGGCGGCGAGTCGGACGAGGCTGCGACGAACTGCCGACGGCAGGCGCAGATCGAGGTGCGCGGCCCCGCCGCGACGGACACGGCGTTCGTGGAGGCGACGCTCGCCGCATACGCGGCGTCCGCTCGGGATCCACGTGTCGTCGCCACGGTCGACGCGTGGATCGCGTGCATGGGTGGTGCGTTGGTCGACCTCCGCGCGGGCGACCAGGGCCCCGTCCGCACCCCCGACGACATGGTGGCGGCGGTGTCGAACCTGATCGACGCCGCTGCCGGCGTGACCGTCCGCGACGACGGCGACGAGTCGGTCGAACGGGTGGGCGAGGTGCAGCCGCTCACGCCCGAGGTGCTCGACGACCTGCAGGCGCGGGAGCTGTCGCTCCACGAGCAGGACCAGCGGTGCCAGCGCGAGGTCGGCTATCGCACGACGCGTCACGCCGTCGAGCTGGAGGCGGTGGAGACGCTGTACGACGCGTTCCCGGAGTACCGCTCGTGAGCGCCCACCACCCGTCGATCCCGTGTCACGAGGGCCCGTCCGTCATGCACACCCGCACGACGCATCTCCTCCCCATGGCTCCGCGACACCCGATCGGCCGCCCATCCGGCGATCACACGAGCAGATCCCGTGCGCAGCACGGGCGATCTGCCGCGATGTTCGCCGCCGCCGGCACGCTCGTCACGGGAGCGGCCTGCTCGAACGAGGCCCTCGGGGTGCTCCTCGACACGTTCCCGGAGCACGGGTCGTGAGCCGCGTGCGCAGACCGGGATCGCGCCGCTGCGCGACGGCGGTCGCGGTCGGCGTCGCCGCTGCACTGCTCGTCGCATGCGGCGGGGGCGGCGGCTCGGGCGAGCCCGACGCCCCCGACGAGACGACGCCGTACCCGCTCGAGGCGCTGCTGGGCGGCCACGAGCTCAACGCCGCCGACGACCTGCGCGTCGAGCAGCTGACGGCGGAGTGCATGCAGGAGCTGGGGTGGCAGTACCTCCCCAACGAACCCGCGGACCCGGTCGGGGCGCCGGCGGGGTCCGAGGAGCAGATCGAGCCGGGCACCCCCGAGTACGGCGCCCGCTTCGGCTACGGCGTCGTCCGGGGCTACGAGCTCGGCGGCTACGGCGTCGCCGAGCGCGCCGGCGCGGACACGGGTCCCGTCGACGCGAACGAGGCATGGGTCGGATCGCTGTCGGAGACGGAGCGCGAGGCGTACTACGAGGCGCTCTACGGCGACGGCGCGGCGGACCCCGCCGATCCGGCCGCGAAGGGATGCGCGAACCGGGCGTACGAGGAGGTCTACCCGCCGACGGCTGCCGACGATGCGGCGATCCTCGACCGCGTGATCGAGCTGCAGGACCGGATGGACGACGACCCCACAGTCCGCAGCGCCGGCGAGGCCTGGAGCCGGTGCATGGTCGACGCCGTGGGACCGGTCGAGTTCGCCGGCCAGGCGGTCATCTCGCCCGAGGAGGTGCAGACCGCCATCGAGAGCCTCCTGTACGAGGCGATGGGCGCGGAGGCCGTCGCCGGCGAGGCGGACCAGACCCGCACGGACGTGATCGGCAGCATGACGTTGTCGACCGGCCGCGGCGTGACCTGGTACGGGACGCCGGCACCGATCCCGCCCGAGCGCCTCGAGGACCTGCGCCGGCGAGAGGTCGACGTCTGGACGGCGGACCAGCGGTGCCAGGAGGAGTCCGGCCTGCGGGCCGCGTACCTCGCGGCCGAGCGGCAGGCCGTCGCGGTCCTCCTCACCGAGTTCCCGCAGCTCGCCACGCAGGCGGCGACGCGGTGAAGCGCTCGACGTCGCCACCGCCCGTGCGCCGGCGTCGCCGGCTGGCGCTCGCGATCGTCAGCATCGCCCTCCTCTCCGCGGTCGGGGGAGGGGCGATCGGAGCGCAGCTTCGCTCACCGGCGGACGCCGCGCGCGAGCGGCGGGCGCCGCGCGCGTCCCGGATCACCGTGCCGGTCGAGCAGCGACGGCTCGAGTCGAAGCTGACGCTGGCGGGCGAGATCGCGCACGCGTCGCCGATCACGGTGAAGCTCGCCGGGCCCGTCGGCGTCGACGCAGGCGCCGGCGCGATCGTGACCCGCGTGCCGGCGCTCGACCAGCCGGTCGTCGAGGGCGAGGCGCTCCTCGACGTGTCGGGACGTCCCGTGTTCGTGATCCAGGGGACCATCCCGACGTACCGGACGTTGTCGCCCGGCGCGACGGGCGACGACGTCCTGCAGCTCGAGCAGGCGCTCGAGCGGATGGGGTTCGGGCCGGGCACGGTCGATCCCGTCTACGACGGGGGGACCGAGGCCGCGCTCGACGCGTGGTACCAGGCTCGCGGCTACACGTCGCGCGGTCCCAGCCAGGACGAGATCGAGCGGCTGGAGACGCTGCAGGCAGCGGTGTCCACCGCGGCCTCGAACCTCCGCGAGGCGGAGATCGCGTTCATCGGCGCGGGCACCGGCACGACGGCTGCGGAGTTGCTGGGGTTGCGCCAGGCGGTCACCGCCGCGCAGCGCGCGGTCCAGGAGAGCGCGGACGCGGCCGTGCGGACCGAGCGGTCCGCGCTGCAGGCCCTGGCGACGGCGACGACCCTGCGCGACGTGGCGGTGCAGGCGCGCGACCTCGCCGCGCGGCAGCTGCAGGTGGCGCAGGTGCCGGGCGCGAACGACCCGGCGACGGGTGAGCCGTTCACGGCCGAGGAGCTCGCCACGCGCCGCGCCGCCCTCGCCGAGGCCGAGCGCACGCTGGCGACGGAGCAGCAGGCGCTCAACGAAGCGGGCACAGGGGTGGAGACCGCACGTGCCGAGGGTGCGCGAGCGGTCACCGCCGCGCAGGAGGCCCTCGTGCTGGCGCAGGCGAACCTCGAGGAGGCCCTCCGGCCGCCGGACGTCGCTGCGCAGCAGCGGGCCGTCGATGCCGCGGCGGTCGAGCTGCTGCGGGCGCAGGAGAACCTGACGGCCGCCGACGCGCGGACCGGCACGACGCTGCCGGCGGGTGAGCTCGTCGTGATCCCGACGCTGCCCGCGGCCGTCACGGCGGTCGCCGCCACCCGCGGCGGCGCGTCGGACGGCGATCTCGTGACGGTGTCGCCGGCCGACACCACCGTCGGGGCGCGGCTCGATCCGGTCGACGCGCCCTTCGTGCAGCCCGGGGCGCGCGCGCTGATCGAGCTCCGCGACTCGAACGGCAGCTTCCCCGCCGCGATCGAGGCCGTGCAGGGACCGGCCGCGGGCGCGACCGCTGCGGAGCAGCAGCAGATGCGGGTGGTCGTGCGGGCGGACGACGTCGCGGCGATCCGTCCACACGTCGGTGCCGCCGTGAGGGTCGTCGTCGACGTCGCGTCCACCGATGCCGAGGTCCTCGTCGTGCCCGTCGCGGCGGTCACGTTGGGCGCGGACGGCGGAAGTCGAGTCGAGGTCGAGCGCGAGCCCGTCACCGACGTCGTCGACGGCCGGACCGAGATCGTGCCCGTCGACGTCGGCCTGCGGGCACAGGGCCTGGTCGAGATCCGTCCCCCCGCGGGTGCGCTCGCCGCGGGCGATCGCGTCGTGGTCGGGACCGAGATCCGTCGCGAGGTGCCGGCGTGAGCTCCCACGCGCCGGCCGGCGTCGAGCAGATCGGAGGTGCGCCGCCCGATCCCACGGGCACGGCGCCGGTCGTTGAGCTCGACGCCGTCGACCGCACGTTCGCGACCGATCCGCCCGTGCTCGCGCTGCGCGCCGTGCAGCTCACGGTCGAGCGCGGCGACTACGTTGCGATCGTCGGCCCGTCCGGATCCGGGAAGTCGACGCTGCTCAACGTGATCGGCCTCCTCGACCGCCCGACGGGAGGCACCTACCGCCTCGACGGGATCGAGACGCGCACGCTCGGTGATCGGGAGCGTGCCGCGCTGCGCGCCGAGCGCCTCGGGTTCGTGTTCCAGTCCTTCCACCTCCTGCCGCACCGGACCGCGCTCGAGAACGTGATGATCGGCGGCCTCTACCAGGGCCTGCCGCAGCGAGTCCGCCTCACCCGGGCGACTGAGGCGCTCGCGCGGGTGGGGCTCGCGGCACGAGCGGGCTTCCTGCCGACGCGCATGTCCGGCGGCGAGCGCCAGCGCGTCGCCGTCGCCCGCGCCCTGGCCGCGGCACCGAGCCTGCTGCTGTGCGACGAGCCGACGGGGAACCTCGACACGGCCAACACGGCGTCCATCCTCGGGCTCTTCGACGAGCTGATCGACGACGGGCTCACGATCCTCGTGATCACACACGACGGCGACGTCGCCGCCCGCGCCGAGCGGCGGGTGCGGATCGTCGACGGTCAGCTGCAGGAGCTCGACTGATGCGGCTGCTCCCCGCACGGCGTCGGCGAGCGGCAGCGGCGCGCACCGCTCCCCGGCGGAGTCGCCTGCGTCCCCGCGACCTCGTCGACGAGAGCCTGGCGGGGGTGCTCGCCCGCCCCGCGCGCGCGGCGCTCACCACGCTCGGGACGGTGCTCGGGCTCGCCTCGCTCGTCGCCACCCTCGGCATCTCCCGTACGGCTGGCAGCCAGATCGTCGACCAGTTCGACGAGCTGCAGGCGACGCTCGTGACCGTGTCCGAGCGCCAGACCGGGGGTCCGCCGGTCGGTGCGCTGCCGTGGGACGTCGAACGCCGCGTCCTGCAGTTGAACGGGGTCGTCGCCGCGGGCGCCGTGGCGACCGTCAGCGACGCCGGCGGCGTCCGCACCGTCCCGTTCGTCGACCCGACAGCGATCGAGACGCGCGCGGTGCCCGTGATCGCGGCGTCGAGCGGCTTCCTCGCCGCCGTGCGCGGTGAGGTGTCGAGCGGGCGGTGGTTCGACGACGGTCACGTCCGCCGAGGCGACCGGGTGGCCGTCATCGGATCGTACGTGGCCGAGGTCCTCGGCATCACCGACGTGTCGCGTCAACCCGGGATCGTCGTCGGCGACGAGGTGCTGACGGTCATCGGCATCGTCGACACCGCACCGCGTGACCTCGGGCTCCTCGGCTCGGTCGCGATCACCAGCACGGTCGCGGCCGAGCGGTTCCGGGTCGGCGCGCCGGAGCGGGTCCTGGTGGAGACCGAGCTGGGCGCGGCGGGCACCATCGCCCGCCAGGCGCCGGTGGCGCTCAACCCGAACTCGCCCGAGATGCTCACCGCTGCGTCGCCGCCCGACCTCGCGGGCACGCGCGACGCGGTCGAGGAGGACGTGAACGGCATGTTCCTGCTCCTCGGTCTGATCTCGCTGGTGGTGGGCGCGATCGGCATCGCCAACGTCACGCTCGTCACCGTGATGGAGCGAACGGGCGAGATCGGCCTCCGGCGCGCGCTCGGTGCGCGCCGACGCCACATCGCCGGGCAGGTCCTGTGCGAATCGGCGGCGATGGGCGGCATCGGCGGCATCATCGGCGCGAGCGCGGGCATCCTGACGGTCGTCGCCGTGGCCGCCGGTCGCGACTGGACGCCGCTGCTCGACCCGTGGCTGCCGATCGCCGCGCCGCCGGTCGGGGCACTCGTCGGCCTCCTCGCAGGTCTCTACCCCGCGCTGCGGGCGGCACGGATGGAGCCGGTCGACGCGCTGCGAGCCGGCACCTGAGCGCTCCTCCCGCCGCGTCTCAGAGCTCGAGGACGCCCTCGATCTCGCCCTCGACGAGCCGCCCGGTGCGTCGGAAGCCGAGCCGCGCGTAGAACGCCGCTGGCGAACCCGGACCGTCGACCCAGCTGGTCAGCAGCCGGCGTCGCCCGTCGCGCCGGAGCAGGTCGACGATCGTGGCGACGGCGCGCTCGCCGATGCCCCGCCGCTGGTGCCAGCGGTCGACGAGGAGGCGCCAGAGGTAGGGGTCCGGATGGGCGGACGTCGCCGCGGCGAGCATGACGAAGCCGGCCGGCACCCCGTCCGCGGTGATGCCGCGGAACCACGGCACGACGCGGGCGCCGTCGACGATCTCCGGCAGGAGGGCGTGGCGCCACGACGCGTCCATCGGCGCGACGAACCGCTCCTGGAACCGGTGCGTCGCGAGGCGGGCGAACGGACCTGCGGTCTCGTCGTCGAGCTCGACCAGCTCCACGCGCTGGGGCCGCGACCGGTTCCTGGCGCACCACGCGGCACGGTCCTCGCGCAGGATCGCGAACCGGGCGTCGTCCACCCACGCGCCCCGTACGAGGGCCGCCTGCCGAGCCACGCCTTCGAAGCAGAAGCCCAGCGTCTCGACGACGCGCATCGACGCGACGTTGTCGGGGTCGAGCGAGGCCTCGATGCGGCGCACGGCTGATCGCTGGAAGAGCGCGTCGACGACCGCTCCGACCGCCTCGAGCGCGAGGCCGCGGTGGTGCCAGTCCGGGGCGAGCGTGTACCCGATGGCCGCACGTGGCGCGGCGGGATCGAGCTCCACCGCGACGTCGCCCACCACCCGGCCGTCGTGCTCGACGGCGACCTGCGTCCAGCCGGTGGGGTCGAGGTCGTCCAGGCCGGCCTGCGGCGCGAGGAGGCGCTGCGCGTCGGCGATGCCGTAGGGCATCGCCCAGTCCTGGAAGCGTGCGACCTCCACGTCGTCGCGGTAGCTCGCCAGCGTCGCCGCGTCCTCGGGGTGCATCACCCGCAATGTCAGGCGCGCGGTCCGCAGCGGCAGGATCGTCATCCCGCCAGTGAAGCGCGCCGCGCCCCGCGCGGCGCGACGGGTTCCGCGGGCCCGGCATCACGACGCACCCGCGCGCCGCGTCGAGTCCGACATGCCCACGGCCATCCCAGCAGCGAGCGACGCGCACCTCCTGGTGGTCGACGACGAGGACAACCTCCGCTCGATGCTCGCTGCCGCGCTGCGGTACCACGGGTTCGAGGTGTCGCTCGCGTCGGGCGGCCGCGAGGCGCTGCGCGCCGTCGAGGAGGTCCGTCCCGACCTCGTCGTGCTCGACGTCATGCTGCCCGACCTCGACGGCTTCGAGGTCTGTCGCCGCCTGCGGCGCCACGGCCTCGACGTGCCCGTCGTGTTCCTGACCGCGCGCGATCGCACCGACGACGTCGTCGAGGGTCTCGCCGCGGGCGGTGACGACTACCTCGAGAAGCCGTTCAGCCTCGAAGAGCTCGTCGCCCGCGTCGGCGCCGTGCTGCGCCGTGCCCGGACGGGTGCCGGCCGGCCGCGCACCCTGTCGTGCGGGCCGATCACGCTCGACGACGACGCGCACCGGGTCACGCGCGACGGCGTCGAGGTCGCCCTGTCGCCGACCGAGTTCAACCTCCTGCGGTTCCTCCTCGCCAACCAGGGCCGGGTGTTGTCCAAGGCGCAGATCCTCGACCACGTCTGGGAGTACGACTTCGGTGGCGACGGCGGCGTCGTCGAGACCTACGTCGGCTACCTGCGCCGCAAGCTCGACGGCGAGGGCCCGAGCGTGATCACGACCGTCCGCGGCGTCGGCTACTCGGTGCGCGGCGGTTGACGGATGCGCCTGTCGTTGCGGGCGCGGGTGCTCGTGGCCGTCGCGCTCGTCGGGGTCGTGGTGGTGCTGGTGGCGGTCGCCGTGGCGGCGACGACCGAGGGCCACCTGGTGCACCAGATCGACGAGCGCCTCGCGGCGTCCGCCCGCGACGACGCGATCGCAGCGGGCGCCGCGGCGCTCGACCCACCTCCGGCCGACGGCGCGGCGGCCGATCTCTACGAGGCGCTCGTCGTCGACGGCGGCCTCGTCACGCTCCAGCACTCGCGGCACGGGCGCAAGGGGGAGCGGCGCCCCGCTCCCGCGCTCGAGCCCGACGCCGCCGGGCGCCTCGCCGCGCGCCGGGGGACCGCCACCGTGGGGGCGGCCGACGGGGGCAGCCTGCGCTACCGGGTGCGGGCGCGCGAGCTGCCGGACGGGCGCGTGTACGTGGCTGCGCTGCCGCTGGACGACGTCGACGAGACGATGGGGCGCCTCGTCGCGTTCCAGGCCGCGGCGGCGGCGGTCGTGGTGGCCGTGCTCGCGGCGGTGGCGTGGTGGGTGCTACGTCTCGGGATCGGACCGATCCGGCGGATGACGCAGAGCGCCGAGCGGATCGCGGGCGGCGAGCTCACGTGGGACGGCGCGAGCGCGAGCCCGTCCACGGAAGCCGGCCAACTCGGCGTGGCGCTGGAGCGGATGGTCGACCGCCTGCTGTCGTCGATGCGCGAGGTCGCCGCGTCCCGGGACCGCCTGCGCCGCTTCGTCGCGGACGCGTCGCACGAGCTGCGCACCCCGGTGACGACGATCCGCGGCTACGCGGAGCTGCACCGGGTGGGGGGTCTCCGCGACCCGGACGAGCTCGACGACGCGATGCGCCGCTCCGAGCAGGAGGCCACACGGATGTCCCGCCTCGTCGACGACCTCCTCGCGCTCGCCAAGTTCGACGAGGCCCGGCCGCTGCGATCGGAGCCGGTCGACCTCGCCGTGCTGGTGCGCGACGCCGTCGCGGACGCTCGAGCCGCGGCGCCCGACCGCGAGGTGGTCGCCGGCGCCGCGTCCTCGGTCGTGGTGCCGGGGGACCCGGACCGGCTCCGGCAGGTGCTCGCGAACCTCGTCGGGAACGCACTGGTGCACACGACCCCACCGGCGCGGATCCGCGTCGCGGCCCTGCCCGACGGCGAGGGCGGCGCGCTCGTCGTCGGCGACGACGGCGACGGCATGGCCGCCGCCGATGCGGAGCGTGCGACGCAGCGCTTCTTCCGCGCCGATCCCGGTCGCGCCCGCGCTCGTGGCGGCACCGGCCTCGGGCTGTCGATCGTCGAGGCGATCGCGACCGCGCACGGCGGGAGGGTGGACATCGACAGCGCACCCGGGATCGGGACGACGGTGACGGTGGTGCTCCCGGGGCGGGCGCGATGAGCACCGGCGCCGGCGACCGCCAGCTCGTGTTCCGCCACCACCCGATGATGGGGACCGACGTCGAGGTGCGGGTCGTCGGCGCCGGCGCCGGGGTCGCTCGCGCCGCGGACGCGGCCGTCGTCGCGGAGATCGAGCGCCTCGAGCGCGTCCTCAGCGCGTACGACCCGGCGAGCGAGCTCCGTCGATGGGTCCGCGGTGAGGTCGCCACGCCGGGGCCGGACCTGACGGCGGTGCTGCGGCTCGCCCTCGACCTCCAGCTCCGCGCAGGTGGCGCCTTCAACCCGCTGGCGGGGGTCGTGGTGCGACGGTGGCGCGAGGCCGAGCGTCAGCAGCGCATCCCGAGCGCCGAGGAGGTGGCGACGCTCGCGGCGTCGATCAGCGCCCCGCGGTTCACCGTCGACGGCGCACGGGTGGTGCGCACCGGCGACCTCGACGGCCTCGAGCTGAACGCGGTGGCGAAGGGCTGGATCGTCGACCGATCGGTCGACGCCGCGGCTCGGGCGGCCCCGGGCGCGACGGTGCTGGTGGCGGCGGGTGGTGACATCGCCCACCGCGGGCCGGTCCCGCTGCCGGTGGCGGTCGAGGACCCGCTGCGGCACCACGACAACGCGCCGGCGCTCGCGGAGGTCGTCGTCGACGGGTGCGGTGTTGCGACCAGCGGGCGCGCGCGTCGCGGCGTGCGCATCTGCGGGCGTTGGTTCTCCCACGTCGTCGACCCGCGCACGGGCTGGCCCGTGGACCACGTCGCGTCGGCGACCGTCGTGGCACGCGACGCCGCCGCGGCGGACGGGTTCGCGACCGTGCTCGGCGTGCTGCCCGCGGTGGCCGCCGCGACCGTCACCCACGCGGAGGTCCTCGCGTGGATGACGGTCGGCGCCGACGGCGCCGTCCGCACCGGCGGCGCCTGGGCCGAGCTCACCGCACGACGAAGGCGATGAGGGACACGAGCAGCGCGCCGCCCGCGCCGGCGGCGACCAGCGCCGAGCTGCGCCGCTTGCGCATCACCAGCTGGATCGCGAGCCCCGAGACGGCGACGACGACGAGGAAGGCGGCTGCCGCGTCGATCACCCACCGCCACGCGGAGCCGGTGTCGCTGCCCCGGTGCAGGTCGTTGACGGCCGCCACCCACCCCTGCTGCTCGACGGCGAGGTCGTACGTGCCCGCCGCGACGTCGACGACGAGGTCGGCGCGGTAGGCGGGGTCGGTGTAGGTGATGGCCGCCCTGCCGGCGGTGGCCGAGAACGACTCGACGGTGCCGTGGACGCCGAGCACGTCGCGGGCGTGCTCCGAGATCGACAGGAAGTCGACGTCGCCCGACGGTGACACCGGCGGGACGCCGAGGACGCCCTGGTCGGTGGTCGTCGTCACCTCCGTCCCGAAGGTCCACTCGGGGTGGTTGAGGCTGAGCCCGGTGAGGCCGAAGAACAGGACGACCACGAGCGCGACCATGCTCGTGTAGACGTGCAGCCAGCGCGCCCAGCGTTGCGTCGTGCGCTTCGCGCGATCGGAGGCGGTCGCCGTCGAGGCTGCGCCGCGCGCCGGCAGCGGACGCCGTGCGCGGAGCTCGGCGGGGATCCGGTCGGCCGCGGCGTGCGTGCGGGCCCGGGTGGAGGCCGGGCCGGCGGTCGTGCGGGCGGTCGTGGCGGTGGGCGTGGTTCGCATCGTGGGGCTCCTCGTGTGTCGGAGGTTCGGTGAGCGGGGTCAGGTCGCGCCGGGGACGAGGAGCGACGCCGACACGTCGCGCAGCTCGCCGGCGTCGTCGAGCGCGACGCGGAGCGGCTGGTCGCCGATGGCGATCGGGGCGGACGTGATCTCGTAGGGGCCGTCCTCGCGTGCGGCCTCGACGAACACGACGTACTCGCCGTGCGGGACGGGGTGGCCGTCGGCGTCGGTGCCGTCCCACACGACGGAGGCGGTGCCGGCCGGACGCGTCGCGCCGCTCGCGACCGGTGGGACGTCGCCGCCGCTCACGCGCCACCACGTGCGCAGCTCGTCGAGCCACCGAGCGCCGCGGCTGGACTGCTCGTACCAGACGCTGACCGTCCGCACGAGGCTGCCGCCGGCGTCCTCGATCCAGACCGCGACGTAGGGGTTGTCGATCCGGCCCTCGCCCCGCGGCGCGAAGGTCAGGTCGACGACCAGCTCGCCGCCGGCGGGGAACCGGCCCGCCGCCGGCGGAGAGCCAGCGGGTGGCGTCGGCGCGGTGTCCGCCACGTCCACGCCCGGCGCCGCCGGCGGGGAGGGGGGCGAGCTCGACGAGGGCTGGCCGAGCGCACCTGGTCCGGCGCCGGTGCCGGCGTCGCCGCCGGGGACGGACGGCGGGGTGCCGGGCGGGCTCACCGTCGGCCCCTCGTGGCCGCCGAACACCTCGGCGTCCGACGCGCCGCACGCCGCCGGGACGATCACGGCGGTCGCGACCGCCGCCACGCGGGCGAGACGGGCGCGTCGCGAGACGGCGATGAACCGGGATCCCGGGGGCCGTGCGGCCGGGCTCGTCGCCGGCGTGTGCGCGGAGGTCGTGTGTCGGCGGGTCATGACACCGACGGTAGGAACGCCGCCCGTGAGCCGGCCGTGAGCCGCCCGGTACCTCGCCGAGAGCGCTGGGCCCGGCGCGGGCGAACCCGTGTTCGCCGTGGCACCCCGGCGGTAGCATGAGCCGATGGGCACCCCCACCCTCGCCGTCAAGCCGTTCCAGGTGGTCTCGTCGTTCGCGCCGGCGGGTGACCAGCCCCGCGCCGTCGAGCAGTTGAGCGAGGGCCTCCGCCGGGGCGACCGCTTCCAGACGCTGCTCGGCATCACCGGGTCCGGCAAGAGCGCGACCATCGCCTGGACGATCGAACAGGTGCAGCGCCCCACGCTGATCCTCGCCCCGAACAAGTCGCTGGCCGCGCAGCTCGCGCAGGAGATGCGCGAGTTCTTCCCGGGCAACCGCGTCGAGTACTTCGTCAGCTACTACGACTACTACCAGCCCGAGGCGTACATCCCGAGCTCGGACACCTACATCGAGAAGGACTCGTCGATCAACGACGAGGTCGACCGCCTGCGCCACTCCGCCACCGCCGGGCTGCTGACCCGCCGCGACGTGATCGTCGTCGCGTCCGTGAGCTGCATCTACGGCATGGGCAACCCCGAGGAGTACCGGGGGCAGCTGCTCGAGCTGCACACGGGCATCGACTACGACCAGCGCAGCATCCTGCGCCGCCTCGTGGACCTCCAGTTCGACCGCAACGACCTGACCCTCGGGCGGGGCAAGTTCCGCGTCCGGGGCGACACGATCGAGATCCACCCGTCGTACGACGAGACCGTGCTGCGCGTGGAGATGTTCGGCGACACGATCGAGCGGATCACGCGGATCGATCCGCTCACGGGGGAGCAGCTCGAGGAGATGTCCGAGGTGCTCGTGTTCCCCGCGACCCACTACGTGGCCGGTGACGAGCGGATGCGCCGGGCGATCCTCGGCATCGAGGCCGAGCTCCAGGAGCGCCTCGCCTGGTTCGAGGCCAACGGCAAGCTGCTCGAGGCGCAGCGGCTGCGGATGCGCACCCAGTACGACCTCGAGATGATGCAGGAGGTAAGCTACTGCAACGGCATCGAGAACTACTCGATGCACATCGACGGCCGGCAGCCGGGCGATCCGCCCTTCACCCTGCTCGACTACTTCCCGGACGACTACCTGCTCGTCATCGACGAGAGCCACGTGGCGGTCCCGCAGCTCCACGGGCAGTACGAGGGCGACCGGAGCCGCAAGGACATGCTCGTCGACCACGGCTTCCGCCTGCCGAGCGCGCGCGACAACCGTCCGCTGCGCTTCGACGAGATCATGGAGCGGCTCAACCAGGTGATCTTCCTCTCCGCCACCCCGGCGGACTACGAGCTCCGGGTCTCGCAGCAGGTGGTCGAGCAGATCGTGCGTCCCACCGGCCTCGTCGACCCGGAGGTGGTCGTGAAGCCGACCAAGGGCCAGATCGACGATCTCATCGAGAACGTCAACGAGCGAGTGGCCCGCGGCGACCGGGTCCTGATCACGACGCTGACGAAGAAGATGGCCGAGGACCTGACCGAGTACCTGCTCGAGCAGGGCCTGCGCGTGCGCTACCTGCACTCGAACATCGACACGATCCAGCGCATCCAGACGCTGCGCGGCCTGCGCCTCGGCGAGTTCGACGCGCTGGTGGGCATCAACCTCCTGCGCGAGGGGCTCGACCTGCCGGAGGTGTCGCTGGTGTGCATCCTGGACGCGGACAAGGAGGGGTTCCTGCGCAGCGAGACGTCGCTGATCCAGACCATGGGCCGCGCCGCCCGCAACGTCGACGGCCAGGTGATCATGTACGCCGACAAGGTGACCGACTCCATGCAGCGGGCGATCGGCGAGACCCAGCGCCGTCGTGAGCGCCAGCTGGCCTACAACGCCGAGCACGGGATCGACCCGCAGACCATCCGCAAGGCCGTGGGCGACATCCTGTCGATGCTCGGTCTCGGGACCGACGGGACGGCGCCCGTGCCCGGCAAGGACCGCCGGCGCCAGCGAGAGCGCGACAAGATCGCGACGGAGCTCAAGACCCTCCCGCAGGAGGAGCTGGCGCGCCTGATCCAGACGCTCGAGGAGGAGATGCACGAAGCTGCGGCCGACCTCAAGTTCGAGTACGCCGCACGTCTGCGCGACGAGGTCAACGAGCTGCGCCGGGAGCTGCGCGAGGCCGGGTGAGCCCGGCGGCTCAGCCGAACAGCGTGCGGTCGAGCAGGTGGATCACGAGCCCGGCGAGCCCGCCGACGATCGTGCCGTTGATCCTGATGAACTGCAGGTCGCGGCCCACCTGCAGCTCGAGGCGCCGGCTCGTCGACGCCGCGTCCCACCGCTCGACGGTGGAGGAGATCACCTGGGACACCTCGCCGCGGTAGTTCTCCACCACGTACCCCGCCGCGGAGGCCACCCACGCGTCGAGCTTGCCCTGCAGGTCCGGGTCGTCACGCAGGCGCTCGCCGAGCCGCGCCACCCCGAGCGTCAGCCGCCGGCGCAGCTCGCTGTCCGGGTCGTCCGCGGCGGCGAGGAGGCTCGCGCGCAGCTCGCCCCACAGCGAGGCGATCCACGCCCGCACCGCCGGGTGCTCGAGCAGCTCCTCCTTCAGCTGCTCGCCCTTGTCCATCATCGCGGGGTCCTCGCGCAGGCGGTGCGCGAACACCACGATGCGCTCGTCGAGCGACGCCCGCACCTCGTGGTCGGGATCGTCGCGCACGTCGCGCAGGAAGCGCTGGACGCCGTCGAAGATCTTCTTGAACAGCCGGTCGTCGACGGGCTCGGGGACCCACCACGGCGACTCCCGCTCGAGGCGCGTGCGCAGCGTCGAGCGGTTGTCGTCGAGGAACGTCGACAGGCCGGTCAGGATGCTGTCGAGGAGCCGCTGGTGGTGACCGCCCTCGACGCCCACGTCGATGGCCCGTGCCAGCAACGGCGACACCGGCGTGTCGCGGATCCGGCGCTCGACCATCGACTCGATCGCACCGCCGATCGCCTCGTCGTCGACGACGTCGACCGCGCCCCGCAGCGCGTCAGCGGCGCCGCTGGCCGCTCGCGCCGCGTGCGCCGGGTGCGCGAGCCACTCGCCCACTCGTGCGGCCACCCGCGCCCGCGCCAGCCGGTCGTCCAGGACCTCCCGGGTGAGGAAGTTCGACTCGACGAACTGGCCGAGCGAGCGGCCGATCTGGTCCTTGCGGTGGGGGATGATGGCCGTGTGGGGGATCGGCACGCCGAGCGGGTGCCGGAACAGCGCCGTCACCGCGAACCAGTCCGCCAGGGCACCGACCATGGCCGCCTCGGCGAAGGACTCCACGTAGGCGAGCCAGCCCCGCCCGTCGTCGTCCAGCGCCCGGGCGACGACGAAGATCGCCGCGACGAGCACGAGCAGCCCGGTCGCGAACGCCTTCATCCGCCGGAGGTCGGCGGCGCGCGCGAGGTCGTCCGGGACGAGCGCGCCCAGCGCGCCCGCCTGGGCGGGCGCTGCGGCGGGCGCTGCGGTGGGTGGAGCGGCTGGGGCGGCCACCGGGCCACCCTAGGAGCAGCCGCTGCGGCGCGGCAGTGCGGCTACCAGGTCGCGGCGAGCGGCGCGTCGAGGACGGCGGCGAGCGAGCTGGCAGGCTGCGGGACCGCGAACAGGTAGCCCTGACCGAAGTGGCACCCGAGCCGCACGAGCCGGTCGCACTGCGTCTGCGTCTCGACGCCCTCGGCGATGACCTCGATCCCCAGCGCCGCGGCACGCGCGATCATCTCCCGCACGACGACCACGTCGCGCTCGGCGCCGGTCAGCTGCTTGACGTGGCGGCGATCGAGCTTCGCCCCGGCGATCGGGACCCCCGGCAGCCGGGTGACGGCGTCGAGCGACGACGAGACGTCGTCGAGGAGCAGCTTCACCCCGAGGTCGCCGAGGGCGCGCAGCTCGGCGACCGCGGCGGTGGACAGGTCGTAGGCCAGGCGCTCGCTGAGCTCCAGGCTGAGCGACTCCGGGTCGGCCCCGTGCTCGGCGAGGCGCGAGCGGACGAGGTCGGCGAGACCCCGCTCCGGCACGTGCGCGAACTCGAAGTTCACGGCTGCGCTCAGCTCGGGCATCCGGTGCTTGTGGTCGGCGAGGACGTCGAGCGCCGACTCGAGCATGCGGTCGAAGAGCGCCAGCATCAGCTCCCCGTGGTCGAACGAGGCGAGGAACGCCTCGGGGCCGAGGACGCCGTCGGCCGTCTGCCACCGGGCCAGGGCCTCGATCGCGACGACGTGACCGGTCCGCAGCTCGACGATCGGCTGGAAGTAGGCGAGGATCCTGCCGTGGCTGAGCTCGTCCTCGAGGCTCGGCGCCCGTCGCGGTGCGTCCGCGGCGCGAGCGGCTCGGGCGTCGACAGATGCGAGGTGTCCCAGCGCCACGGCCGCAGCGGCGCCGAGCGGCTCGAACCGCCGGGCGTCGCCCTCGACGACGAGGGTGAGGTAGCCGATGGCAGCGCCGGCTCGGTCGACCACGGGGAACGCCGAGGCGACCCCCGCGGGGTTGACAGGGGTGATCGCCCATGCCGCGTCCGTCTCGTCGTGCAGGTACTGCAGCACGTGCTTGCCGGCGCGCATCAGGGGCGACTCGGGCTGGTGTCCACCGCTCATCAGGTGGGGTATCGGCACGCCGCTCGGCGGACATGAGCGATGTCCTGCCGGTCGCGGGACCGACGGGGACGACAGCGCCGCAGGGGTCCGGACGGCGGCGCCGAGGGAGCTCCGGCCGCGGCGCCGGCAGGCCGGAGCGGCCAAACGTGCGTTCGACCGGGTGCTACGGTGGGGCCGCATGACCGCCCCCAGCGCCCCCCTCCGCCCCCTCGCCCCGGGCTCCGCCCGTCCGGCCGCTCGGTAGCCTCTGACCGATGCGTGCGCCCGCCGACTCCGGCACGATCGTGGTCCGAGGGGCCCGCGAGCACAACCTCAAGAACATCAGCGTCGACCTGCCGCGCGACCGGTTGATCGTGTTCACGGGCCTCTCCGGGTCCGGCAAGAGCAGCCTCGCGTTCGACACCATCTACGCCGAGGGGCAGCGGCGCTACGTCGAGAGCCTCAGCGCCTACGCCCGGCAGTTCCTCGGCCAGATGGACAAGCCGGACGTGGACGTGATCGAGGGCCTCTCGCCCGCGATCTCGATCGACCAGAAGTCGGGCAGCCGCAACCCGCGCTCGACCGTCGGCACGATCACCGAGGTCTACGACTACCTCCGGCTCCTCTACGCGCGCATCGGCGTGCAGCACTGCCCGGACGACGGCACCCGGCTGCAGCGCCAGACGCCGCAGCAGATCGTCGACCGGATCCTCGAGCTGCCCGAGGGGACGCGCTTCCAGGTGCTCGCGCCCGTGGTGCGGGGCCGCAAGGGGGAGTACGAGACGCTGCTCGACGACCTCGCCGGCCAGGGCTTCGTGCGCGCCCGGATCGACGGCGAGATCGTCGACATCGCGGAGTTCCTGAAGCGCGAGGAGCGCCTCGCGCGCTACGAGCAGCACACGATCGAGGTGGTCATCGACCGTCTCGTGCGCCGCGAGGGCATCGAGCGACGCCTGACCGACTCCCTCGAGACGGCGCTCCGGCTCGCCGAGGGCGTGGCCGAGGTCGAGCTCGTCCAGCGCGAGGGCCAGGAGGACGAGACGCTCACGTTCAGCCAGCACCTCGTGTGCCCGACGTGCGGGAAGAGCTACGAGGAGCTGGCGCCGCGCAACTTCTCGTTCAACTCGCCCTACGGCGCGTGCGCGAGCTGCGACGGGCTCGGCACCACGTTCGAGGTCGATCCCGAGCTGGTCGTCCCCGATCCCGACCTGTCGATCGACGGCGGCGCGATCGCGCCGTGGCGGAGCTCGCACACGCAGTACTTCACCCGGATGCTGCAGGCCGTGGCCGACGCGTACGACATCGACCTCCACGCGCCGTACCGCACCCTCAGCGCGAAGCAGCAGAAGGTCGTCCTCCACGGGGTGCAGGGCAACCTGCAGGTCAAGTACCGCAACCGCTACGGGCGCAGCCGTGAGTACTCCACCGCCTACGAGGGCGTCATCCCGTGGATCAAGCGGCGCCACGAGGGCGCCGAGAGCGACTGGAGCCGGGAGCAGTACGAGGGCTACATGCGCCTCGTGCCCTGCCCCGCGTGCGGTGGCGCACGGCTGAAGCCCGCGTCACTCGCGGTCACGGTGAACGACCTGCACATCTCGGCCGTCTGCGACATGAGCATCGGCGAGTCGGCGAAGTTCCTGGCCGGCCTGGAGCTGTCCGAGCGCGACCGCATCATCGCCGAGCGGGTGACCAAGGAGATCAACGCACGGCTGGGCTTCCTGCTGGACGTGGGGCTCGACTACCTGTCGCTGTCGCGCTCGGCCGGCACGCTGGCCGGCGGCGAGGCGCAGCGGATCCGGCTCGCGAGCCAGATCGGCTCCGGCCTCGTGGGCACGCTCTACGTCCTCGACGAGCCGTCGATCGGGTTGCACCAGCGGGACAACCGGCGCCTGATCGACACGCTGGTGCGCCTGCGCGACCTCGGCAACACGGTCCTCGTGGTGGAGCACGACGAGGACACCATCCGCGAGAGCGACTGGATCGTCGACATCGGTCCGGGCGCCGGCGAGCACGGCGGCGCCGTCGTGTACAGCGGCCCCGTCAAGGGCATCCTGCGCAGCAAGGAGTCCATCACCGGCCAGTACCTGTCGGGCAAGCGCTCCATCCCGGTCCCGGCGCAGCGGCGGGTGCCGGGCGACGCCTGGCTCACCGTCAACGGCGCCCGCGAGCACAACCTGCGCGACATCCAGGTCCGGATCCCGCTCGGCTGCCTCGTCGCGGTCACGGGGGTGAGCGGCAGCGGCAAGAGCACGCTGGTGCGCGACATCCTCCTGCCGGTGCTCATGCAGCGGATCTACAAGACGAAGACCGCCGCCGGCAAGCACAAGTCGATCAGCGGGATCGAGCAGCTCGACAAGGTGATCGACATGGACCAGTCGCCGATCGGGCGCACCCCGCGCTCGAACCCGGCGACCTACACCGGTGTGTTCGACCACATCCGCAAGCTGTTCGCGACCACGGCCGAGGCGAAGGTCCGTGGCTACCTGCCGGGCCGGTTCAGCTTCAACGTCGCCGGTGGCCGCTGCGAGGCCTGCTCGGGCGACGGCACGATCAAGATCGAGATGCACTTCCTGCCGGACGTGTACGTGCCCTGCGAGGTCTGCAAGGGCGCGCGCTACAACCGCGACACGCTCGACATCACGTTCAAGGGCAAGAACATCTCCGAGGTGCTGGACATGCCGGTGGCCGAGGCGGTCGAGTTCTTCGCCAACCAGCCGCCGATCCACCGGCACATGCAGACGCTGGTCGACGTGGGCCTGGGCTACGTGCGGCTCGGCCAGCCGGCGCCGACGCTGTCCGGCGGCGAGGCGCAGCGCGTGAAGCTGGCGTCCGAGCTGGCCAAGCGCAGCACCGGCCACACCATCTACCTCCTCGACGAGCCGACCACCGGGCTGCACTTCGAGGACGTCCGGCGGCTGCTGACCGTGCTGTCACGCCTGGTCGACCAGGGGAACACCGTGCTGGTGATCGAGCACAACCTGGACGTGATCAAGACCGCCGACTGGATCATCGACCTCGGGCCCGAGGGCGGCTCCGGGGGCGGCACGATCGTGGCCGAGGGTCCGCCCGAGCACGTCGCGCACGTGGACGGCAGCCACACCGGGCGCTACGTCCGCCCGCTGCTCGGCCAGCGCGTCAGCGGCCGCGCAGCCGCCGCCCGAGCTCGCTGAGGCGCTTGCGCTCCGTCTCGGACAGCCCGACCGAGTTCATCTTGTCGAGGAGGCGGTCCATCTCGGCCTGATCCGCGGGCGACGGCCCGGTCCACGGCCCGACCGACACGACCCGATCGGCGTCGCGGCCGCTCCGGCGCGACGTGGACGCTCGCGGGGAGCTCCGACCACCCGAGCGGGACCGGCCGTGCCCGGCGAGCGAGGGGATCCACTGCTGCTCGCCGAGGAGCCCGAAGCTGCGCCCCGCGATCGCGGCGGTGGCGAGCGACACGAACAGCAGGACGATCCGGTCGCTCTCGCGCAGGCCGAGGAGCTGGAGCACCTCGATGCCGACGATCACGGCGGCGATCACCCAGGCCTGGATGCCGAAGAAGAACCGGATGTTCGGGTACTCGACCGCGAAGAGGCAGAAGATGGCGATCTCGACCGGGCGGATGCCCGCCTGGGGGATGTCGAGCACGGTCCCGACGAGGCCCGGCACCACGGCCAGCAGCAGGAGCAGGATCGCGAAGCGGTTGCGGCCGACCAGGCGCTCGAGCTCCTTGCCGAAGTACCACAGCATGGCGATGGTGATCACGGTCCACAGGTTCGGCGCGTTCGCGAACGGCCACGTGACGAGGCGCCACGCCTGCCCGCCGCGGACGTCGTCGGGCCACAGCACGAGCGGCTCGAGCAACGAGGGGCTCGCAGCCCAGACGAACATCGACACGGCGCAGATGAGCGCCGCCAGCAGGCTCGTGTTGACGTCGACCGAGCCGATCCGGAACCACGGGTCGTCCTCGCCGCGGCGGCCGGGGAAGGACAGCGAGAATCGGCTGGACACGGCCGCCACCCTACCGCTGCGGCTCCGGGCGCCGGGTGGCTCGCCGTAGCCTGGCGGCATGGTCACCCGCCCGCCCGCCGGCACCATCCCGGACAGCCCGGGGTCGTACCAGTTCAAGGACGGGCACGGCCGGGTGATCTACGTCGGCAAGGCCTCGAGCCTGCGCCAGCGCCTCTCGAACTACTTCCAGGACCCGCGCGGCCTCCATCCGCGGACCGCGCAGATGGTGGCCACCGCGGCGACCGTGGAGTGGATCGAGGTGCGCAACGAGGTCGAGGCGCTGATGCTCGAGTACAGCCTCATCAAGCAGCACCGGCCGCGGTTCAACGTCCGCCTGCGCGACGACAAGAGCTACCCCTTCCTCGCGGTGACGCTGGACGAGCGCTACCCGCGGGCGCTCGTGATGCGCGGCCGCAAGCGCAAGGGCACCCGCTACTTCGGCCCCTACGCGCACGCCTACGCGATCCGCGAGACGCTCGACCTGCTGCTGCGGAGCTTCCCGATCCGCACGTGCAGCCCGTCCAAGTTCAACGAGCACGAGCGGCTCGGCCGGCCGTGCCTCATGTTCCACATCGAGAAGTGCGCGGGCCCCTGCGTGCGCGAGATCGACGACGAGGCCTACCGCCGCCTGGTCGAGGAGCTGTGCGACTTCCTCGAGGGCGACACCGACCAGGTCGTGCGCCGGCTGCAACAGGACATGCGTGACGCGGCCAGCGCGCTCGAGTACGAGCGGGCCGCCCGCCTGCGGGACCGGCTCACCTCGGTCCAGCGGGCGATCGAGAAGCAGCAGATGGTGGCCGACCGCAACGAGGACGTCGACGTGATCGGCCTGGCCGGCGACGAGCTCGAGGCGGCGGTCCAGGTCTTCTACGTCCGCCGCGGCCGGGTCGTCGGTCGGAAGGGCTTCGTGCTCGACAAGGTCGAGGAGCTGACGCCCGGCGGGCTCGTCGACCGCATCCTCGAGGAGCTCTACGGCGACGAGCCGCCGACGGGCGTGCCGAAGCAGGTCCTCGTGCCCGTCGAGTCGGAGGACCGGGCGACGTACGAGGAGTGGCTGTGCCACCTGCGCGGCTCGAAGGTGCAGATCAGGGTCCCCCTGCGCGGCGACAAGCGCGAGCTGCACCAGACCGTCACGCGCAACGCGCAGGAGGAGTTCGTGCGCCACCGGCTGCGCCGCGCCGGCGACCACAACGCGCGGAGCCGGGCCCTGACGGAGCTCCAGGACCTCCTCGGGCTCCCGGAGGCGCCGCTGCGGATCGAGTGCTACGACATGGCGCACCTGCAGGGCACCGACTACGTCGGGTCTATGGTGGTGCTCGAGGACGGCCTGCCGAACCGGCGCGAGTACCGGCGGTTCAAGGTCAAGGACGTGCCCGGCAACGACGACTACGCGGCGATGGCCGAGGTGCTCACCCGCCGCCTGTCCGCGTACCTCGCGGAGCGGGACCTGTCCTTCGCGGACGACGAGGGTGCCGACCCGTCGGCGCGGTCGCGGCGCGAGCGGCTGCGGAAGTTCTCGTACCCGCCGCAGCTGCTGCTCGTCGACGGCGGCAAGGGCCAGCTCGCGGTGGCCGAGCGGGTGGTGCGCGAGCTCGGCCTCGCCGACGAGATCCCGGTCGCGTCCCTCGCCAAGCGGTTCGAGGAGGTGTTCCTGCCCGGCCGCGCCGCGCCGGTGCAGGTGCCACGGGGCAGCGAGGCGCTGTTCATGCTGCAGCGCGTCCGCGACGAGGCGCACCGGTTCGCGAACACCTTCCACCGCGAGCTGCGCGGGAAGCGGATGACGACCAGCGCCCTCGACGGCATCCCGGGCCTCGGCGAGGCACGGCGGGCGAAGCTCGTGCAGGCGCTGGGTGGCGTGGCGGGGGTGAAGCGGGCGTCGCTCGAGGAGCTGCGCGCGCTGACGTTCCTGCCCGACGCGGTCGCCGAGGCGGTGCACGCCCGCCTGCACCCGGTCGACCCGACGCCCGCGGCCTGACGCCGGCGCGCTCGCGCGCACGGTCCCGGGCCACCGCGCACGAACCGCCGCGGCCTCCCGGGCCACCGCGCATGAACGCTCCGCGCTCACCGGTCACGCCGATCCGGCGCTCTGGTCACGGAATGAACGCTCGGAGCGCCCAGACGGTGGCATGAACCGCCGCGGCCTCCCGGGCCACCGCGCATGAACGCTCCGCGCTCACCGGTCACGCCGATCCGGCGCTCTCGTCACGGCATGAACGCTCCGAGCGCCCAGACGGCGGCATGAACCGCCGCATCTCGCTGCGGGGCGTGGGCAGCGGCGTCGCCGCACGCCGGTGACCGGTCCCGGCGGTCCGGTGCCGGGCTACGGTCGGCGGCCATGCGCTTCTCCGTCTGGCCGTCGTACGAGCGGACGTGGGAGGAGGTGCTCGGCCTCGCCACCGTCGCCGAGGCGTCGGGGTGGCACGGGCTCTGGTACGCCGACCACCTGATGTCGAACACCGACGACGACTCGCCCGGGGCCGGCCCGGCGCACGAGGGCTGGACGATGCTCGCCGCCGTCGCCGCGGCCGTGCCGCGCCTGCGGCTCACGTCGATGGTCTCGCCGGTGACGATCCACCACCCGGTCCTGCTCGCGAAGCGAGCCTGCACCGTCGACCGGATCAGCGGCGGCCGGGTGACCCTCGGCATCGGCGCGGGCTGGCAGGTGAACGAGCACGCGTCCTACGGCTTCCAGCTGCCCGAGCCGAAGGAGCGCGTGGACCGCTTCGACGAGGCGATCCAGGTGATCCAGCTGCTGCTGCGGGACCCTGCCGCGAGCTTCGAGGGGCGCTGGTTCACGCTGCAGGAGGCCCCGTGCGAGCCCAAGCCGGTGCAGCGGCCCCTGCCGGTCCTCGTCGGCACGGGCAGCCCGCGCATGCTCCGGATCACGGCCCGCCACGCCGACGAGTGGAACACGTGGGGTGACCCGGCTCAGGTCCGCGAGCGGACCTCGCTGTTCGAGCGGGCGTGCGAGGCCGAGGACCGCGATCCGTCGACGGTGCGCCGGTCGGTGCAGGCGCTGGTGTTCCTGACCGACGACGACGCGACGACGGCGAAGCTGCGCGACCGGGCGCCGGCGGGCCGGTCCCTCGTCGGGCGGCCGAGCGAGCTCGTGGACCTCGTCGGCGAGTACGTCGCGCAGGGGGTGGACGAGATGGCGGTCCCGGACTTCACGCTGGGGGACTCGCCCGCGGCGCGCGCGGAGTCGTGCGCCCGGTTCTGGGAGGAGGTCGCGGCGGAGGTCGTCGCCCGCTGAACCCGGGCCACCGTACGCTGCGCTGCGTGCCCGACGAGCCCGACGACCTGTGGGAGGCGCACGCCGGCTGGTGGATCGACGGCTTCACCGAGGGCGCCGACCCCGAGTACGAGGAGCAGATCCTGCCGCTCGCGGCCGAGGAGCTCGCCGGCGCGGACCGGGTGCTGGACGTCGGCTGCGGTGACGGGCAGGTGAGCCGCCTGGCGGCTCGCCTGGGCGCCGGGCTCGTGGTCGGGGTGGACCCGACGTGGAACCAGGTGCGCGTCGCCGCGGCGCGAGGTGGGGCGAACGGGTTCGCCCGCGCCGGGGCGGCGGCGCTGCCGGTGGCGGCGTCGACGTTCGACGCGGTCGTCGCGTGCCTCGTGTTCGAGCACATCCGCGACGTGGACGAGGCGATCGCGGAGGTGGCGCGCGTGCTGCGGCCCGGGGGTCGGTTCTGCTTCTTCCTCAACCATCCGCTGCTGCAGACGCCGAGCAGCGGGTGGATCGACGACCAGGTGCTCGACCCGCCCGAGCAGTACTGGCGGATCGGCCCGTACCTCGTCGAGGACGAGACCGTGGAGGAGGTGGAGAAGGACGTCTTCATCCCCTTCATCCACCGCCCGCTGTCGCGCTACGTGAACGCGCTGGCGGCGAACGGGCTGCTCGTCGAGCGGATGGTGGAGCCGGCGCCTCCCGGCGGCTTCCTCGCGCGGGCCGAGGAGTACGCCGCCGCGGCGACCATCCCGCGCCTGCTCTACCTGCGCGCGGTCAAGCGCGACCCCGTACCCTGGAGCGCGTGACCGACGTCCTCGTCATCACGGGCCTGTCGGGCGCGGGGCGGTCGCAGGCCGCCGACCACCTCGAGGACCTCGGCTGGTTCGTGGTCGACAACCTCCCGATCGAGCTGCTCGACAAGATCGTCGAGCTCGGCAGCGTGCCCGGCTCGTTCTCCAAGCTGGGCCTGGTCGTCGGACCCACCACCGATCCACGGGACGTGCTCGACGCGATCGCGCGGCTGCGGGCCGACCACCGCGTGCGGGTGCTGTTCCTCGACGCGTCGACCGCAGAGCTCGTCAAGCGCTACGGCAGCAGCCGCCGCAAGCACCCGCTCGAGGACGGCACGACCGGCATCGCCGACACGATCGAGCGCGAGCGGGCGCTGCTCGAGCCGGTCAAGGCCGAGGCCGACCTGGTCGTCGACACGAGCGACCTCAACGTGCACCAGCTCAAGGCGCTGATGGTCGAGACGTTCGCGGTGGAGTCGTCGCCGGCGATGCAGATCGCGGTGACCTCCTTCGGCTACAAGCACGGGATCCCCCTCGACGTCGACCTCGTCATCGACGTCCGGTTCCTGCCGAACCCGCACTGGATCGACGCGCTGCGCCCGTTCACCGGCCTCGACGAGCCGGTCCGGCGCTACGTGTTCGACCAGCCCGCCACGGGCGAGTTCGTCCGGCGCTTCGAGCACCTCCTCGACCTGCTGCTGCCAGCCTACGAGGCCGAGGGCAAGAGCTACCTGTCGATCGCGATCGGCTGCACGGGCGGGCGCCACCGCTCGGTCGCGCTCGCGGAGGAGCTCGCCCGCTGGATCCGCGACCGCGGCACGACCCCGCGCGTGACGCACCGCGATCTGCATCACTGAGGACCCGATTGGGTACAGTCGCCGCGGCTCGGGCCGATCGCTGGAGATCGGCCGTGGAGGCCCGTGAGGGCAGGAAGTGGCAGGGCGACTCATGACGGTTCGCGTCGGGATCAACGGCTTCGGCAGGATCGGCCGCAACTTCTTCAGGTCGGCCAAGCAGCGAGGCGCCGATCTCGACATCGTCGCCGTGAACGACCTCGGCTCGCTCGAGACGATGGCCCACCTGCTCAAGTTCGACTCGGTCCTCGGTCAGCTGCCCGGGACCGTTAAGGCCACCAAGGGCGGGATCTCCGTCGACGGGGACGAGCTGCAGGTGCTGTCGGTGCGCAACCCGGCCGAGCTGCCGTGGGGCGAGCTCGGCGTGGACGTCGTCATCGAGTCGACCGGGATCTTCACCACCCGCGACGCCGCCGCGCAGCACCTCGACGGCGGCGCGCCGCTCGTCATCGTGTCGGCGCCGTGCGACGGGGCCGACGCCACGTTCGTCTACGGCGTCAACCACAGGGACTTCGACCCGCGGACCCACAAGGTCGTGTCCAACGCGAGTTGCACCACCAACTGCTTCGTGCCGATGGTGAAGGTGCTCGACGACGCGTTCGGCGTCGAGCAGGGCCTGATGCAGACGGTGCACGCGTACACGGGCGACCAGCAGCTCGTCGACGGCCCGCACAAGGACCTCCGCCGGGCGCGGGCCGCGGCGATCAACATCGTGCCCACGTCCACCGGCGCAGCGCGTGCCACGAGCCTCGTGATGACCGCGATGAAGGGCAAGCTCGACGGCACGTCGCTGCGGGTGCCCGTGCCGACGGGGTCCATCTGCGACTTCACGGCGCTGCTCAGCCGACCGGCGACGGTGGCGGAGATCAACACGGCGTACAAGAAGGCGGCCTCGGGTCCGTTGCGCGGCGTGCTGCGCTACTGCACCGACCCGATCGTGTCGTCGGACATCGTCACCGATCCGCACTCGTGCGTGTTCGACAGCGAGCTGACGATGGCGATGGGATCGATGGTGAAGGTCCTCGGCTGGTACGACAACGAGTGGGGCTACTCCAACCGCCTCGTCGACACGACGCTCTTCGCGGGGGCGAAGGTCGCGAAGCGGAAGCGCTGACCCGGCGGTGCCTGCCACCAGCGGAGCGATCCCCGTCCTCGAGGACCTCGGCGACGTCGCCGGCCGGCGCGTCCTCGTGCGGACCGACTTCAACGTCCCGATGGACGACGGCCCCGGCGGCCGGCGGATCACGGACGACTTCCGGATCCGCGCCGCCCTGCCCACCATCGAGTGGTTGACCACCCGCGGCGCGAGCGTGGTCTGCGCCTCGCACCTCGGACGCCCGAAGGGCGAGCCGGTGCCGAAGTACTCGATGGAGCCGGTCCGCGCCCGGCTCGCCGAGCTGGCGCCCGGGGTGGAGCTCCTCGAGAACCTCCGCTTCGACCCGGGCGAGGAGTCCTGCGACCCCGCGTTCGTGGACCGGCTCGTCGCCGGCGCGGACGCCTACGTCGACGACGCGTTCGGCGCCGCGCACCGGGCGCACGCGTCGATCGTCGGCCCGCCGCGGACGCTGCCCTCGGCCATGGGTCGCCTGCTCCAGCGCGAGGTCGAGGTCCTCCTCGGCCTTCGGGAGTCGCCGAAGCACCCGTTCGTCGCCGTCCTCGGCGGGTCCAAGATCTCGGACAAGCTCGGTGTCGTCGAGGCGCTGCTGGGGGTGGTCGACGCCCTGGTGGTCGGCGGCGCGATGTGCTTCACGTTCCTCGCCGCGCAGGGCAACCCCATCGGCGACTCCCTCTTCGAGCCGGACCAGGTCGAGACCTGCCGCCGGCTGCTCGAGCGGGCCGCCGCCGGGGGCACGGCGATCCACCTCCCCGAGGACGTGAACGGCGTGGACGCGCGGGGCGGGTACGCGACGTTCGGCACCCGGCTGCCGGACGGCGCGAAGGGCTTCGACATCGGCCCCGGCACCGCGGCGGCGTTCAGCGACGTCGTCATGGACGCGCGCACCGTCTTCTGGAACGGACCCATGGGGATGTTCGAGGATCCGCGCTTCGCGGCCGGCACGCGGACCCTCGCCGAGGCCGTGGCTGCGACGAAGGCGTTCACCGTCGTCGGCGGCGGCGACTCGGCCGCCGCGCTGGCGCAGTTCGGCCTGGCCGACGACGTCGACCACGTGAGCACGGGCGGCGGGGCGTCGCTCGAGCTGCTCGAGCTGGGCGACCTGCCCGGCCTCGAGGCGCTCCGGAAGGCGCCGAACGCCCGTGGCTGACGCACCCGCCTCCTCGCCGCGCCGGCCCCTCGTGTCCGGCAACTGGAAGATGCACCACAACCACTTCGAGGCGATCCAGACGGTGCAGAAGCTGGCGTACCTGCTGGGCAAGGACGACCTCGAGGACGTCGACGTCAGCATCCACCCGCCGTTCACCGACATCCGCAGCGTCCAGACGGTGATCGACGCCGACAAGCTGCCGTACGCGCTCGGCGCGCAGCACTGCCACTGGGAGGACCGGGGCGCGTTCACCGGCGAGGTGTCGCCCGCCTTCCTCGCGAAGCTCGGCGTCCAGTACGTCATCTGCGGCCACAGCGAGCGGCGGGAGCTGTTCGGCGAGACCGACGAGATGGTGGCGCGCAAGATCGCCGCGATCCAGCGGCACGGGATGACGCCGATCGCCTGCGTGGGCGAGACCCTCGCCGAGCGCGAGGCGGGGGAGACCGAGGCGAAGGTGCTGGCGCAGGTGCGCGCCGCCCTCGCCGGTCGCAGCACGGAGCAGGTGGCGACGACGGTGCTGGCGTACGAGCCGATCTGGGCCATCGGCACCGGGCGCACCGCCACCGCCGAGGACGCGCAGCAGGTCTGCGCCGCGATCCGCGGGTGCGTCGCGGAGGTCGCCGGCGCCGAGGCCGCCGCCCAGGTGCGGATCCAGTACGGCGGCTCCGTGAAGGCGGCCAACATCGCCGAGCTGATCGCCTGCGCGGACGTGGACGGGGCGCTGGTCGGCGGCGCGAGCCTCGATCCCGACGAGTTCGCCGCGATCGCGAAGCTCGGCCGCTGAACGCGTCGCGTGGGTGGTCACCCACGCGAGGGATCGGAACGTCCGCACCGGCGGGCCGACGCACGTGGAACAGGTTCACTACCCAGCGGTAGGGGATGCTGCTACCGTTGCCGCACTCGCACCGCTCGGGGAGGACGGTGCGAGCGTTTGGCGGCAGTCGAACGCCGGCTCCGGCCGGGCGGTTCCTGTGCGCCCGCCATACCTCCCTCCGAATCACATCAGGAGGACAACCACGTGAGAACCACGAGGCGCAGCGCGAGGTTCGCTGCGATTGCCGTCGGTCTCGCCCTCGTCGCCGGCGCGTGCGGTGACGACGACGACGACACGACCGAGGGAACCACCGAGGCGCCCGCCGGCACCGACGCCGGGACCGAGACCACCGAGGGGTCGGAGACCACCGAGGGATCGGAGACGACGGAGGGCACCGAGACGACCGAGGGCAGCGAGACCACCATGGGTGGCGAGCCGTCCGGTGACGTCGCGATGACCGTCACGTTCGAGATCAACCCGGACGCGGTCTGGGAGGACGGCACGCCGATCACGGCGGCCGACTTCGAGTGCACGTGGCAGGCCAGCCTGAACACGCCCGGTTCGATCGTGACGTCGGGCTACGACCGCATCGTGTCGGTGGAGCCGGGCGAGTCGGACAAGCAGGTGATCGCGTCGTTCTCCGCGACCTACGCGGCGTACAAGGGCCTGTTCAACCCGATCATCAAGGCCGCCGCCGTCGAGGACTGCAACGACATCAGCGAGGACTTCGTCGACGAGATGCCCATCTCGGGTCGTCAGATGGTGCTCGAGTCGTGGAGCCCGGAGCAGTCCACCTTCGTGAAGAACCCGAACTGGTACGGCGAGGGCGAGGCCACCGTTGACACCTTCACCATGGTCCCGCGCGTCGAGAACGGCATCACGGCCCTGAAGGCCGGCGAGGTCGACTTCATCTACCCGCAGTTCTACGCCGGCATCGAGGACGAGCTCGCCGACCCGAACGTCGCGGTGAAGCTGGAGTACGGCGGCGACTACGAGGCGATCTACATGAACGCCGGCGACAAGCTGCCGGACTTCAACGGCCCGTTCGCCGACCCGGCGTTCCGCGAGGGGTTCTACAAGTCGATCGACCTGACGGCGCTGTTCGAGCAGATCTACGTTCCGATCGCGGAAGGTCGAGAGCTGCTGACCTGCGGCCCGATCATCCCCGGGCCGTACTGCCCCGAGGGCATCTTCGGCGACAAGTACGACCTGGCCGACGCCGAAGCGGTGCTGACCGGTGCGGGCTACGCGAAGAACGCCGAGGGGCTGTGGGCCAAGGACGGCACGGTGCCGCAGATCCGCTGGATGATCAACTCCGGCAACACGCGCCGTGAGAACACGCAGGCCTACCTGATCCCGCTGCTGCGCGAGGCCGGCTTCGACGTCGTCGCCGACAACTGCGACGCCGCGTGCGTGTTCCAGGAGCGCCAGCCCGCCGGTGACTACGACCTCGCGATGTACATCAGCACCGCACCGCCGGACCCGGCGTACCTCGTCCCGTCGTTCTCGGGCAACCAGATCCCGACCGAGGAGAACGGCTTCCTCGGCCAGAACTTCTCGTACTGGGACAACCCGGTCGCGACGGAGGCGCTCGACGCGTCGGACCTCGAGGTCGACGAGGACGCGCGCGCGGAGCTGATCCAGACCGCGATCCGCGCCATGGACGAGGACCACATCCTCATCCCGCTGTTCCAGTTCCCGAAGTCCGCGGCCTACCGGTCGGACCGGGTGGGCAACGTCGAGGGGCAGTTGAACAACTACCGCGCCTTCAACGACTTCTACCAGTGGGAGGACGTCGACGGCGACGGCACGATCGTCCTGGGCGCCGAGCAGTGGCCGGAGTGCCTCAACCCGGTCACCAACTGCGCCAACTCGTCGTGGTACGTCTGGACGGTGTCGTTCCCGACGCTCCCGGGCGTGTGGGACACGACCAACGACGCCCAGTACGAGCTCACGGAGCTCGTCACCGAGGAGCCGGTGGTCGAGGTGATGGAGTGACCGACCGGTCACGCCGCTGATCACCACCACGTGATGCGAGTGAGGGGCCGGGACATCCCGGCCCCTCACCCACATCCGGCTCCACCCAGACCTCACCCCCTCCGCCCAGCAGCAGCACCCAGCACCCGAGGACCCCACACGCAGTGATCCGCTTCGTACTCCGCCGACTCGTCTGGGCGATCCCGACGTTGCTGCTCGTCACGTTCCTCGTGTACGTCGCGATCCGGCTCGGTACGGATCCGGTCGCGTCGTACAAGCGGGCCAACGCCCGCGTCACGGCAAAGCGCCTCGACGAGTTCCGGGAGACCAACGGCCTCTACGAGGGCGCCGGCGGCTACGTCCGCGGGTACTTCCAGTGGCTCGGCGGCTTCCTCACCGGCGACTGGCCGAAGAGCATCTTCCGCAACGGCGACGTCTGGCCGCCGCTCAAGAACGCGCTGGCGAACACCCTCGTGCTCGGCATCAGCGGCTCGCTCGTCGGCATCGTCGTCGGCAACGCCCTCGGCGTGCTCGCCGCGCTCCGCCCGGGCAAGCTGCGCGACACCACCGTGAACACGGCGGCGCTCGTCGGGCTGTCCGTCCCGCCGTTCGTGTCGGCGCTCGTGCTGCAGCTCGTGTTCGCCGTCTACTGGCAGAAGTGGTTCGGCAGCTCGCTGCTGCCCACCTCGGGGGTGTACCCGCCGGGGCAGCGCGGCTTCGACCTGTGGCTGCGGATCAAGCACATGATCCTCCCCGTCGTGGTGATCTCCATCCAGACGATCGCCGTCTACTCCCGCTACATGCGCGCATCGCTGCTCGACGTGATGAACAGCGAGTACCTCCGCACCGCTCGCTCGAAGGGCCTGAGCGAGCGCCGGGTGCTCGTGCGGCACGCGCTGCGCAACGCGCTCATCCCCGTGACCACCCTCGCCTTCCTGGACGTGGGCGCCATCGTCGGCGGCCTGATCATCACGGAGAACCTCTTCGAGTACCCCGGGATGGGGAGGTACTTCCTGAACGCCTACGGCTCCGGTGACTTCCCGCAGCTCATGCCGTGGATGGTCATCATCGTCGGCTCCGTGATCCTGTTCAACATGCTCGCCGACATCGTGTACGCCTGGCTCGACCCGAGGATCCGCCTGTGACCGACATCGCCCGTTCCGCCGCTCCGACGGAGCTCGGTGTTCCCGCTGCGGTGCCGGGAGTTCCCGGCCTCGTGCCGGACCTGCCGGACTCGGCGTCCACCAACATCGTCGCCGACGAGCTCGCGGGGCTGACGGTCGCGTCGGTCTCGCCCAGGCGGCAGGCGTACCTGCGGTTCAAGCAGCACCGGGCCGCCGTCGTGTCGGTCTTCGTGCTCGCGACGCTGATCCTGTTCGTGATCCTCACGCCGATCACCGCCCGCTACGGCGTCAACGAGGCCGTCATCGACATCCGCGAGGGCAAGAACCAGTTCCTGTCGCCGCGATCGGAGGCCTGGTTCGGGACCGACGACATCGGCCGCGACATCTACAGCCGCCTCATCTACGGCGTCCGCGTCTCACTGGTGCTGGGTGCGGCCGCCGCGATCATCAGCGGCGTGATCGGCACGCTGATCGGCGCCGTCGCGGGCCTCCGCGGCGGCCTGTTCGACGACATCATGATGCGGATCACCGACGTCTTCCTGGCCTTCCCGATCCTCGTGTCGCTGCTCGTCACCCGCAACGTGCTCGGCGCCGTCGACCTGTTCGAGCCGGTGACCGGCAAGGTCAACTCCGTCCGCTTCCTGGTCGTCCTGCTCGCCCTCTTCGGTTGGATGTCCGTCGCCCGGGTCGTGCGCGCGCAGGTGCTGTCGATGAAGGAGCGCGAGTTCATCGAGGCCTCACGGGCGATCGGGGCCAAGAACCGCCACATCATCCTGCGGCACATGCTGCCGAACTCGGTCGGTCCGATCCTGGTGGCGGTCAGCCTCGCGATGGTGAGCGCGATCATCGCCGAGTCCACGCTCGCGCTGTTCGGGTACGGCCCCAGCGTCGGCGAGGGGTCGACGTCGCTCGGGATCCTCGTGGGCGGCTCCCGGACGGCCGCCCGCGCCGGCTACTGGTGGATGGTGATCTTCCCGTTCGCGGCGCTGCTGGTGATCGCGCTGTGCATCAGCTTCATCGGCGACGGCCTGCGCGACGCCACCGATCCGAAGTCCTCGCAGGGACGGGCGGCGTGAGCGCCGAGGCCGAGCGGGGCGCGGCGCTCAGCTTCCGCGACTTCCGGGTCTCGTTCCCCACGATGGCCGGCGAGGTGCAGGCGGTGCGGGGCATCGACCTGGACGTGCACCCGGGCGAGTTGCTCGCGGTCGTCGGTGAGTCGGGTTCCGGGAAGTCCGTGACCTTCCTCGGCCTGATGGGCCTGCTGCCGCCGCGGACCAAGATCACCGGCTCGGCCAAGGTCGGCGACCTGGAGCTCGTCGGCGCCAAGCCGCAGGTGATGCGCAAGGTCCGCGGCAAGCGGGTGGCGATGATCTTCCAGGATCCGCTGTCGGCGCTGAACCCGGTGCAGCGCATCGGCCACCAGATCGTGGAGATGATCCAGTCCCACCAGTCGATGTCGAAGCGGGACGCGCACCGGCGCTCGGTCGAGCTGCTCGACATGGTCGGCATCCCGCAGCCCGACGAGCGGGCGCGCCAGTACCCGCACGAGTTCTCGGGCGGCATGCGCCAGCGCGTGATGATCGCGATGGCGATCGCCAACGATCCCGACGTGCTGATCGCCGACGAGCCGACCACCGCGCTCGACGTCACCGTGCAGGCGCAGATCCTGGAGGTGCTCGAGCGGGTGAAGACGGAGCTCAACGCGGCGGTGGTGCTGATCACCCACGACCTCGGCGTCGTCGCCCGCGTCGCGGACCGGGTGCAGGTCATGTACGCCGGTCGCGCCGTGGAGCGCGGCGACATCCGCCCGCTGTTCGACCACCCGAGCCACCCGTACACGCGTGGGCTGATGCTGTCGCTGCCGGGCACCGAGCACGCCCGGCTGATCCCGATCAAGGGCTCGCCGCCGAACATGCTGCGCCCGCCCTCCGGGTGCCCGTTCCGGCCCCGCTGCGACCACGCCGAGGCGAAGTGCGACACCGGGGAGCCGCCGCCGTTGATGCAGCACGGCGACCTCGAGACGGCCTGCGTGCGTGCCGACGAGCTGGTCGAGGCGCGGGCGTGACCCGGGTCCTCGAGGTGACCGACCTCGTCAAGAACTTCTCCATCCGCTCGTCGAAGGGGCTCCGCTCGATCCGGCGCACCGTGCAGGCCGTCGCCGGCGTGTCGTTCACGGTCGACGCGGGCGAGACGCTCGGCCTGGTCGGCGAGAGCGGCTCCGGCAAGACGACGGTGGGCCGCTGCCTCCTGCGGCTGATCGAGCCGACGGGCGGGTCGATCCGCTTCAAGGGTGACGAGCTGGTCGGCATGTCGCCCCACACGTTGCGCGACCTGCGCCGCGACATGCAGATCGTGTTCCAGGACCCGTACGCGTCGCTGGATCCGAAGATGACCGTCGGCGCGTCGATCGCCGAGCCGCTGCGCGTCCAGCGGGCCCCCGGGGATCACGAGGCGCGCGTCGCCGAGCTGCTCGAGCTGGTCGGCCTGGCGCCGGACCACGCGCGGCGCTTCCCCCACGAGTTCTCCGGTGGCCAGCGCCAGCGGATCGGGATCGCGCGGGCGCTCGCCCTGAACCCGAGCCTGATCGTGCTCGACGAGCCGGTCTCCGCGCTCGACGTGTCGATCCAGGCCGGTGTCGTCAACCTGCTCGAGGACCTGCAGGAGCAGCTCGGGCTCAGCTACGTGTTCATCGCCCACGACCTGTCGGTGGTGCGCCACATCAGCGACACCGTGGCGGTCATGTACCTCGGCCGGCTGATGGAGGTCGGACCAGCGGACGAGCTCTACCTGCGGCCGGCCCACCCGTACACGCAGGCGCTGCTGTCGGCGATCCCGGAGCCGGATCCGGTCGCCGAACGGCTGCGCAAGCGCATCCTGCTGCAGGGCGACGTCCCGAGCCCCATCAACCCGCCGAGCGGCTGCCGGTTCCGGACCCGCTGCCCGAAGGCGCAGGACATCTGCGCGGAGGAGGAGCCGGAGCTGGTCGATCGGGGCCAGGGCCACCCGGTGGCCTGCCACTTCGCCGAGGTGGTGCCGGTGATCGTGCGGGTCGAGCCGACGAAGCCGTTGGTCGAAGGCGCTCGCTGAGCGCCGAGGGGTAGCATCGTCGGCCGTGCGCGACTTCGTGATGTACCTGGTGCTCGTGATCAACCTGCTGTCGCTGGTCGCGATGGTGTCGGGGATCCTGATGCACAGCGGCCGTGGCGGCGGCCTGTCCGACATGTTCGGCGGCGGGGCCGCCACCGCGCTCGGGTCGTCGGCGGCCGAGCGCAACCTGAACCGGATCACCACCGTCTTCGCGCTGGTCTGGATCCTCACGGTCGTGGCGCTCGGCTTCCTGTTGGTCCGCCGCTGAGCCTGGGGTAACCTCGGACTCCGCATCGACCTCGGTCGGTGCCCCACGTCGAAGTGGCGAAATAGGCAGACGCGCCAGCTTGAGGGGCTGGTGGGAGAAATCCCGTGGGGGTTCAAGTCCCCCCTTCGACACGAACCGCTGACGCTGTCACGTGGACGGGCCGCGGCGGCCCGCAGCGGTGACGGCGTGGGAGCCGAGGCGATCAGCGGGCGGCGGGGGAGCGGATGCCGAGCAGCGCGAGCTCGCTGTCGACCACGTCGCGCTGCCGTCCGGGGGGCCAGCGCTCCGGGTCGAACGTCGCCTGGATCGCGACCCCGTGCAGGATCGCGCCGAGCCGGCAGCCGGCGACGTCGACGTCGACGTCGGGCGCCAGCTCGCCCCGCTCCACCAGGACGCCGAGGGCGCGGGCGAGGCGCTCGTCGATCGAGCGCGAACGCTCGGCCTGGTCGGCGCGGAGGCGCTCCGAGGGGAGCGCCTCGCTCCAGAACGACAGCCAGATCGTCCAGTCGCGGGCCCGCTCGGCGTCCACCGGCAGCAACGCGCCGAGGAGGCCGGCCACGTCGCCGGAGTCGGCGTCGAGCACCGCCTGCACGCGCGCCGACGCGCGACCGGCCGCTGCCGCGTAGGTGGCGTGGTGCAGCTCGGTGACGTCGGCGAAGTAGTGCGACACGACCTTGGTCGAGCAGCCCGACGCGCGCGCGACGTTCCGCACGGTGAGCGCGTCCCGCCCCTCGACGACGACGAGGTCGGTCGCGACGGCGACCACCTGGGCTCGTCGCTGCTCGTGATCGACGTGGCGCGGCATCTCACCTCCCTTCGGGGGCTTGCGCTGGGACCACCCGGACCCTATCGTTGTGCAACAGATGTTGCACAACCGGTGACGGAGGGGGATGGCCATGGAGCAGGTCGACGTGGTGGTGCTCGGCACGGGCGCGGCGGGGCTGACCGCAGCGGTCACCGCCCACGAGATGGGGGCGACCGTCGCCGTGTTCGAGAAGGCCGACCAGGTCGGCGGCACCACCGCCTGGTCAGGCGGCCAGGTGTGGATCCCGAACAACCCGCACATGTCCGAGGTGGGCGTGGAGGACAGCCGTGAGCAGGCGTTGACCTACATCATGTCGCTCTCGCGCGACCTGCTCGAGGAGCGGTTGGTGGAGGCCTACGTCGACGCCGGCCCGGAGATGATCGAGCTCCTCGAGGCGAAGACGCCGGTCCAGTTCTACGCCGTCGCCGGGATGCCGGACTACCACCCGGAGTTCCCCGGCGGCAGCGTCGGCGGCGGGCGGACGCTCGAGTGCCCCATCTACCCGTTCGACGAGCTCGGCGCGTGGGCCGAGCGCGTGACGCCGTCGCCGTACTTCGCCGACCCGCACATCACGATGAGCGAGACCCCGCTCGGCAAGGCGGTGCCCCAGCCGCCGTCCGAGGAGGAGCTGGCCCGGCGCGCCGAGCGCAACGAGCGCGGGTGCGGACAGGCGTTGATCGGGCGCCTCCTGCGGGCGTGCCTCGACCGCGGCATCGAGCCGCGCACCTCGTGCGCCGGGCGCGAGCTGATCGTCGAGGACGGCACGGTCGTGGGGGTGGTGGTCGACACGCCCGAGGGCCGCACGGAGGTGCGGGCCCGCAAGGGGGTGGTCCTCGCCTCGGGCGGCTTCGAGTGGAACCAGGACCTGTGCCGGGCGTTCCTCCGCGGGCCGATGACGCACCCGGTCTCGATCGAGACGAGCACCGGTGACGGGCTGCTGATGGCGATGAAGGCCGGGGCGATGATCACGAACATGCGCGAGGCGTGGTGGATGCCTGCCGGCGCGGTGCCGCCCGAGGCGAACCGGATGGGTCGCGTCCTCGTCAACGGCCAGCGGACCCTGCCCCACTCGATCATGGTCAACAAGCGCGGGCGGCGCTTCACCAACGAGGCCGCCAACTACAACGCGTTCGGCGCCGCGTTCCACGTCGAGGACGTGTCGCGCTTCGAGTACGCGAACCTCCCGTGCTGGCTCGTGTTCGACCAGGAGTACGTCGACCGCTACGGGTTCCGCGTCAGCTCCGGCGGCGACGGGAGCCGGGTGCCGCACTGGTTGCCGCGGGGCGAGACCCTGGACGAGCTCGCCGAGCAGCTCGGCATCGACGCCGCAGGGCTCACGAGCACCGTGGAGCGGTGGAACCAGCTGTGCGCCGAGGGCCACGATCCCGACTTCGGCCGAGGCGACAGCGCCTTCGACCGCTGGTGGGGCGACCCGCACCGCAAGGGCCGGCGCGACGCCACCCTGGGGCCGCTCGCCCGCGGGCCGTTCTACGCGTTCGAGATCCACAGCGGTGCGCTCGGCACGAAGGGCGGTCCACGCGTCGATCCGCACGCGCGCGTCCTGGACCTGGACGGCGACCCGATCCCGGGTCTCTACGCCGCCGGCAACGTCATGGGTTCACCGTTCGGCATGACGTACGGCGGCCCGGGCGGCACGCTCGGGCCGGCGATGGTCTACGGCTTCCTCGGCGGCCGCCACGCCGCCGGTCGGGGCTGACGCTCCCTCGTCCGCGCCGCAGGACCCTCAGCCCTTGTAGTTGAGGACGGCGGTGAGCCGGTGCTTGACCGTGACGAGGTCGGCCTGGTCGGCGATCACCGCCTCGATGTCCTTGTACGCCTCCGGGTGCTCGTCCACGAGGCGCGCCGCGTCGCCTCGCAGCCAGGTCCGGTCACCCATCGCCGTCGCGAGGGACTCCGGCGACAGCCGCTTCTTCGCCTGCGTGCGCGACATCCGCCGGCCGGCACCGTGCGCGCACGAGCACCACGAGCGCTCGTTGCCGAGGCCCTCGACGATGAAGGTGTCGGTGCCCATGGAGCCGGGGATGATGCCGAGGTCGCCGCGGAACGCGCGGATGGCGCCCTTGCGGGTCACCCACACCGTGCGTTCCGCCCCGTCGACCACGTGGGACTCCGGCACGGCGTAGTTGTGGTGCGCCTGGACGACCTGGCGGATGCGGCCGCGCCCGACGAACGCGAACAGCTCGGCCGTCATCGTGCGGAACATCGCCTCGCGGTTGCCCATCGCGTAGTCCTGGAGCCACAGCAGGTCGCGGGTGTACGCGTCGAACGCCGGGGTGCCCTGCACCAGCCACGCGAGGTCCGGGTCGTCGAGGTGGTATCCGTGCGCGACGGTCGAGAAGTCCCGTCCGGCCTGCTTGATGTGGCTCTGCGCGATCTCGTTGCCGATCCCGCGCGACCCCGAGTGCAGCACGGCCCACACGCGACCGTCGCCGTCGACGGACACCTCTGCGAAGTGGTTGCCGGAGCCGAGGGTGCCGAACTGCGTGAGCGCCTTGTGCCGCTGCTTCGGGCTGAACCGCTGCGGCATCCCGTGCTCGTCGAACCAGCGGCTCGCGTGGCGGGTGGATCCGGCGTGCGCCTCGCCCACCCCTGCCGGCACGGTCCGGGCGATCCGATCGAGCAGCGGGCTCAGGTCGTCGGGGAGGTCCTCCGCCGTCAGGTCCGTCAGGGCGGCCGCCATCCCGCAGCCCACGTCGACGCCGACGGCGGAGGGGATGATCGCCCCGTCGGTCGCGAGGACGGACCCGACGGTGACGCCGTAGCCGAGGTGGGCGTCGGGCATCAGCGCGACCGGGCCGGCCAGGATGGGCAGGCGCGCCGTCGCCGCGGCCTGCCGCAGCGTCGCGTCGTCGATCTCGGACGCCCAGTTGCGCACGTTGGGCGCGACGAGCTGCCCACCGGCCGGGTGGGTGCCCGTCGTCGTGCGCTGGTCGGGGATGTCGGCCATGGGGTCTCGTGCCTCCTGCCCCCAGTGTGGCGTCGCCGCCGGCCGTGCCCTCGCCGAGTTCCCGCGCCCCGGAGGTGTCACCCGCCGTGAGCTGCGCCCGCACGATGATCGGTCCGGCTCACCCGCGGCCGGCAGGACCTCGCGCGCAGCCGGTTCACGCCGAGGGAGCGGGTGGTGGTAGACCTCGGGCTCCGACGGCTCTCGGAGGTGGCTCGTGCCCATGAAGCAGCTGTCCGGCCTCGATGCCGGGTTCCTCTACATGGAGACCGCGCGGTCCTTCGGGCACGTGTCGAGCCTCTCCGTCTACGAGCGTCCCGGCGAGCCGGCGGACTTCCGCCCGTACGAGGCCTTCCGGGCCCAGCTCGCGACCCGCCTGCACCTGATCGAGCCGTTCCTGCGCAAGCTCGTGACCGTGCCGCTCGGCCTCGACCGCCCGTACTGGATCATCGACCCCGACTTCGACCTCGACTTCCACGTCCGGCACCTGGGTCTGCCGGCGCCCGGCACCCGCGAGCAGCTGGCCGAGCAGGTCGCCCGCATCATCGGCCGTCCGCTCGACCGGGCCCGACCGCTGTGGGAGGCGTACATCATCGAGGGGCTCGCGGACGGCAGGTTCGCGCTGCTGACGAAGATCCACCACGCCACGATCGACGGGGCGTCCGGCGTGGAGCTGTTGACGATCATGCTCGACCCCGTTCCCGCGCCCGCGCCGCCCGCGGACGAGGCCGAGGCGGTCGTGCTGCGCGAGCCGCGGGGCGACGTCGTGCCCGCGGCACCGGAGCTGCTCGTGCGAGCGGCGCGGAACCTGGCCGGGAACCCGGGGCGGGCCACTCGCCTCGGGCTCCGCGCGATGAGCGAAGCCGCGACCCTGGCGCGCAACGGCGGGCTCGCGACCCTCCTCGACGAGATCCGCCGGCGACTCCCCCGTGGCAGCTCCGACGACGACGTGCGGGACCGGCCGCCGAGCCTCCCGATGCGGGCCGCGCCGCGGACGCCGTGGAACCGCGCGATCACGGCCCACCGCCGGCTCGCGCTCCGCTCGGTGCCCCTCGACGACGTGAAGGCGATCAAGAACCACCTGGGCGCGACGGTCAACGACGTGGTCATGGCGGTCTGCGCGGGCGCGCTGCGGCGGTACCTGCAGGAGCACGACGCGCTGCCCGCCGAGCCGCTGGTGGCGATGGTCCCGATCTCGATCCGCAGCGGCTCCGAGGCCGACATCTGGACCAACCGCGTCTCCGGCCTGCTGTCGGCCCTGCCGACGAACCTCGACGAGCCGCTCGCCCGGGTGCGGGCGATGCACGACACGATGGAGGCGGCCAAGCAGCAGTTCGACATGCTGCCCGCCGACCTCATCGCCGACGCCACGCAGTTCACGACCCCGGCGCTCGCGACGCGGGCGATCCGGATGGCGGCGGCCATGCGCATCTCGGACCGCATGAACCCGCCGGTCAACCTCGTGATCTCGAACGTGCCGGGGCCCCGCCAGCCGCTGTACATGGCGGGCGCGCGGCTCGAGCACTTCTACCCCGTGTCGACCGTGGTCGACGGCCAGGGCCTGAACATCACGGTCCAGAGCTACCTCGACACGCTCGACCTCGGCCTCGTGGCCTGCCGCGAGCTGGTGCCGGACCTGGAGCACCTGGCCGACCTGTGCGTGGACGAGATCGCCGTGCTGCTCGCGGAGTCCGCGGAGGGCCGCCGCGCGGCGGCCGACGCGGCGGGATCGAGCCCCGCACGTGCCCCGCGGGCCAGCGCGACGCGCCCGCCGGCCGCCGAGCGGACGGCGCCGGCGAAGCGGACGGGCACGCGCGAGGCGGCGACGCCGAGGCGCCGCCCGCCGGCGCCGTCGAAGCGGGCGCCGGCGACGACGGCGGCACCCGCGCGCCCGTCCGCGACGCGCGCGCCGCGCTCGAAGCGCGCCGCCGGTTGACGGCCGTCCGGTCAGGCGCCGCCCTCCGGGAACGCCGCCGCGACGAGGCGGTCGAAGCGCGGCCGCGTCACCCGGTGGAGCACCCGCAGCGGCAACGGCGCCGTGGCGAGCGCCTCCGCCGCGGCGTCCGCCGGCATGGCCGCGATGTTCCACGGCAGCGAGAAGGACAGGCCGCGCTTCGGCAGCTGCTCGAGGGCGCGCTGGGTGAGCGCCTCGAAGTCCGCCGCCGTGTAGTGGCGGGCGAACAGCGGCAGGATCTCGTCGTCCTCCACGTCGAGGTGGCGGGCGAGGAGGTCGCGGAGGGTGACCGCGAGCCCGAGCATCTCGGCCTGCGCGGGGCCGAAGGGCACCCGGCCGTCGACGAGGCGCTCGGCCGCCGGCGCCCAGCGCTCCAGCAGGTCCGCCACGACCACGTGGTCGGCCTCCAGCCCGTCCAGCACGACGGCGACGCGCGGGATCCGCGCCACGAGGTCGGGGAACAGGATGTCGTCTTCGACGCTGTGGTGCAGGTGCAGCTCGTGGGCGAAGCCCTTCGCCCACCGCGCGAGCGGCCGCAGGCGCCCCGCCCGGTCGGCGGGGGACGCCGTCTCGACCGCGGTCGCGAAGCGGGCCGTGTCGAACCGCATCCGGTCGTGCACGGCCTGGTAGTGGGTCAGGTCGGCCGGGGCGGCAGCGGCGGCCGACGACGAGGCGCTGACGTCGGTGGCGTCGGCGGCGGCGGTGGGCGTGAGGTCCTGGGTCTCCATGCGGCGATCGTGCGGTGCCCGGCATGCAGCCCGCTTGCAACCGGCCGCGACCCGCGCCGCCCGAACCCACGCCGGCGGGCGCGCACCCCCGCGCGACGATGCGGCGATGAGTTCGCGCCGGAGCCCCCGTCCGAGATCCCGATGGTGATCTTCCGCCGGCTGCTCGCGAACGCGCTCGTGAGCGGCGTGATGAGCAGCTTCCTGTGGTTCGCGGTGACGTTCTGGGTGTACCTCGAGACCCGGTCGGTCATCGCGACCTCCGTCATCGGCGGTGCGTTCGCCGTCTTCTCGGCGCTGTTCGGCATGGTCTTCGGGACGTTCGTCGACCACCACCGCAAGCACACCTCGATGGTCGTGGCATCCGCGGCGGCGCTCGGCCTCTACGGCCTCGCCGCCCTGCAGTACGCCCTCGTGGGCAGCGACGACCTGCTCCGCATCCGCAGCGTCCACTTCTGGCTGTTCGTCGGGCTCGTGCTCGGCGGTTCCGTCGTCGGCAACCTGCGCGCCATCGCGCTCTCCACGAGCGTCACGCTCCTGGTCCCCGAGGACCAGCGCGACCGCGCCAACGGGATGGTCGGCACCGTGCTCGGCATCTCCTTCACGATCACCTCCGTCCTGAGCGGCCTCGTCATCGGCCAGCTCGGGATGGGCTGGGCGCTCGGCATCGCCGTGGTGACCACCGCGGGCGCGCTGGCGCACCTGCTCTCGATCGTCGTGCCCGAGGAGGCGCCCGCACGCGACCCCTCGGGCGCGCGCCCGCCGGCGGTGGACCTCCGGGGCGCGACCCGGATCATCCGCCAGGTGCCGGGGCTGTTCGGGCTCATCGGCTTCGCCGCGTGCAACAACCTGCTCGGAGGCGTGTTCATGTCGCTGATGGACGCCTACGGCCTGTCGCTCGTGTCGGTCGAGGCGTGGGGGATCCTCTTCGCGGTGGTCAGCTTCGGCTTCATCGCCGGCGGGCTCGTCGTGGCCAAGCGTGGGCTCGGCCCGCGCCCGATGCGGGTGATCCTCCTGTGCAACCTCGTCAACTGGCTGGTGTGCACGGTGTTCACCCTGCGGTCGTCGATCGTCCTGCTCACCGTCGGGATGCTGGTGTGGCTGACGCTGATGCCGGTCATCGAGGCCGCCGAGCAGACGGTGCTGCAACGGGTCGTGCCCTACGACCACCAGGGGCGCGTCCTCGGCTTCGCGCAGACGGTGGAGAACGCCGCGTCGCCGCTGACCGCGTTCATGGTCGGTCCGCTGGCCCAGCTCGTCGTGATCCCGTTCATGACCGACGGCAGCGGCGTCGACCTGATCGGCGGGTGGTTCGGGGCGGGACCCGAGCGCGGGATCGCGCTGATGTTCACCCTCGCCGGGCTGGTCGGCGTGGCGATCACCCTCGCCTCGCGCTCGTCGAGCTGGTACCGGCGGATCTCGGCCCACGAGGTCGCGAGCGACGCCGATCCTCGCCCGGCGCCCGTCGGGTGAGCCGTCAGAGCGCGATGAGGCCGGCCTTGGTGGGCCTGAACCCGCACGACGACAGGTAGAACCCCTCCAGGTCGTCGTCGAAGTCGACGTGCAGCCACTCGCAGCGTGCGGCGCGGGCGCCCTCTGCCGCGAGGCGGACCAGCTCGGTGCCCACGCCGCGCCGCGCCGCCCGTGCGGTGACCATGGTGTCGAGGACGAAGGCGTGGACGGCGCCGTCCCAGGCGACGTTGACGAAGCCGACGAGCCCGTCGCCGTCGCGGGCCGTCACCCACCCGAGGCTGTGGCGGTGCACCTGCCCGTACCAGTCGTCGTCGTCGATGACCCGGTGCCGGAACGCCTCGGCGTGCAGCACGTTGACCTCGTCGTTGTCGAACTCGCCGCGCCAGCGGTAGGTGACGTCCATCCGGTCGACGGTACGCGCCGCGCACGGCGGCCGATGCGGCCTTTCGACCCGTCAGCGCACGGCGAGCGCGAGCTGGTTGCCGTCTGCGCCCTTCGCCTGGTACATCGCCGCGTCCGCTGCCGCGAGCAGCGACGCGGCGGTGCGGGCCGGGTCGTACCCCTCCCACCGCACGACGCCGACGGACGCCGTGACCGCCACGTCGCCCGCGGCGCTCCACGGCCCGATCGCCAGCGCCCGGAGCACCCGCTGGGCGAGGAGGAGCACCTCCGTGTCGGAGTCGGTCACCACCAGCACGACGAACTCGTCGCCGGCGAGGCGAGCGACCAGATCGCCCGCGCGGACGGACCTGCGGAGGCGCTCCGCGACCTCCACCAGCAGGTCGTCGCCGGCCTGGTGACCGAGCGCGTCGTTGACGTGCTTGAACCGGTCGAGGTCGATGAAGAGCAGCCCGCCGGCCTGGCGGGTGGCGAGCACGTCCTCGAGCGCGGCCGTGAACCGCCGGCGGTTCGGCAGGCGGGTCAGCGGGTCGTGGCCGGCGTCGAAGCGCAACACCTCCTGCGTGCGCTCGAGGGCCTGGACCAGCTCGCTGATGCGGGCGACCACGAGCAGGAAGGTGATCGTCGTCCCGGCGACCACGAGCGGCACCGCCAGGCGCTCGCCGGCGGCCCACCGCACGAGCAGGATCGCCGGCGTCACGAGCGCGGCCGTCGCGAGCAGGCCGAGGCGGGCGCGCCCGAGGGTGGGACCGCGGGGCCCCTCCTCCCGACCGATCCGTGCGATCGACGGGTGGACCGCCGCGCCCGCGAGCGCGACGTACGGGACGAGGAACAGGGCGTCCGCGAGCTCCGATGTGGTGCCGTCCCCGTGCAGGGTCGCCACCAGGAACCAGACGTCGGCCACGAGCATCACCACGAACCCCGCGAGGAGGATGCCGCACGCCGGCTGTCCCGTCCGCGAGCGGCCCGCCAGCCCGAAGGCGAGCCGCACCAGGACCGCCAGGCACACCACGTCGCCCACCGGGTACGCGGTCGACACCGCACGCTCGAGCACCGTCAGCTCGTGGTCGGCCGCCAGGGGTTCGACGAGGTGCAGCCACGCGGCCACCACGGCCGGGACGAGGACGATCCCCGCGTCGATCAGCGCGCTGCGCGCCCGGCCGTCACTGGTCCGCCGCGTGAGCGCGGCGAGGCCGGCCGCGAGGAGCGGGTACCCGAGGAGGTAGGCGACGTCCGCCAGCGAGGGGAACGGGTCGATGTCGAACACGTGCTCGTTGAGCGCCCAGACGAGGTCGCCGACCGCGAACGACGCGAAGCCGCCGCCGATCAGGATCCACGCCACGTCCAGCCCGTCGCGACGGACCCAGCGGGTGAACAGCGCGATCGAGCCCCACGCGGCCACCTGGAACAGCACCTCGTCGACCGGGGCCGGGAGCGCGACGTACGCAGCGGCCAGCGTGACCGCCAGCGCGACGGTCGCCGTGACCGCGCGCGCGGCGCCGGGGTCCTGACGCGCACGTTCCGCCACGCCCGTCGTCATCGGCGCCGATGCTCGCCCGGTTGAGCGGTTGCCCGCCGCCGCCGTCTCGAACGACCAGAGGAGGGGTACCGCGCGGCGCATGGCCGTCCACCGCGATCCGCACGACGCCGACCCGGGCGACCGGTGGGTGGAGGCGCGGCCCGGAGAGATCCGCACCGGGGCGCCGCCGGACCCGTCCTCCGGCTCCGGCGTGGGCACCTCCACGGCATCGCCGCGCGCCGGCGGCCGTGGGGAGGGCGCGAGCGTCACCGCGGGGCTGCTCCTGCTGCTCCTCGTCGGGGTCGCGCTCGTGGCGCTCGTCGCGCAGAACACCGAGGAGGTCCGCTTCGAGTTCCTCGCCTGGGACGCCGAGGTCCCGCTCGTCGTGCTGCTGCTCGCCGTCGCGCTCGCCACGCTCCTGCTCGACCACGTGGTCGGCTGGATCTGGCGGCGTCGCCGCCGTCACCTGCGAGCGTCGTCGCCGCGCTGAGGCGCCCGCGCGGCGGGAGCCGCCACGTTTGCGGTCCGCCGCCTCGGGGCAGGTGAGCCGCCAGCAGCTGCGCGCGCCGAGGAGACCAGATGGCCATCGTCGAACGACCGGACGCCGCGCCCGCGGTGATCGAAGCACCCCCGTCATCGATCGTGCCGCCCGTGGAGCCGCTCGGCGTGTTCCGGCGGCCGGTCAGCTCCGCGGGGTGGCGGTCGTGGCTGTTCACGGTCGACCACAAGAAGCTCGGCCTGATGTACGCGACCACCGCGTTCGTCTTCTTCGTCATCGGCGGCATCGAGGCGCTGATCATCCGGACCCAGCTCGCGACGCCGGACGGGACGGTCGTGGAGGCGGGCTTCTACAACGAGCTGTTCACCATGCACGGCACGACGATGATCTTCCTGTTCGTCATGCCGATGGTGACGGGCTTCGCGAACTACCTCGTGCCGCTGCAGATCGGCGCCCGCGACGTGGCGTTCCCCCGGCTCAACGCGTTCGGCTACTGGTGCTTCCTCGCCGGTGGGCTGTTGCTGTTCAGCTCGTTCTTCCTCGGCGGCGCGCCCGACGGCGGGTGGTTCATGTACCAGCCGAACGCCAGCGACCTGTTCTCGCCCCGGCGCGGGAACGACGTGTGGCCGCTCGCGCTGCAGCTCACGGGCATCTCGTCGCTGACCGGCGCGATCAACCTGATCGTCACCATCCTCAACATGCGTGCCCCCGGCATGAAGATGATGAAGGTCCCGATCTTCACCTGGATGGTGCTGGTGGTGCAGTTCCTGCTGCTGTTCGCCATCCCGGTGATCACGGTGGCGCTGTTCCTGCTGACGTTCGAGCGCTCCTTCGGCGCCGCGTTCTTCGAGACCGGTCAGGGAGCGGACCCGCTGCTGTGGCAGCACCTGTTCTGGATCTTCGGCCACCCCGAGGTGTACATCCTGATCCTGCCGAGCTTCGGGATCGTGAGCGAGGTGCTGCCGGTGTTCAGCCGCAAGCCGCTGTTCGGCTACCGATTCGTGGTGTTCTCCGGCGCGGCGATCGGGTTCCTCGGCTGGGGCGTGTGGGCCCACCACATGTTCGCGAGCGGCCTCGGCCCCGTCAGCGTCGCGGTCTTCTCCGTGACGACGATGCTGATCGCGATCCCGACCGGGGTGAAGGTCGTCAACTGGACGCTGACGATGTGGGGCGGCAAGATCCGCTTCACGACCGCGATGCTGTTCGCCATCGGGCTCGTGGTCGAGTTCACGATCGGTGGCCTGTCGGGCGTGACGCACTCGGTCA
>Ga0164290_1001160_pt1 | contig 49174 bp, 51 predicted proteins | sample Micstemetagenome_FD_108782 | JGI IMG/M metagenome (GOLD analysis project Ga0164290, IMG submission 108782) | Contaminated culture microbial community from soil near Moab, Utah, USA - Microcoleus steenstrupii SON62 (Illumina Assembly) | ecosystem: Environmental > Terrestrial > Soil > Soil crust...
CATGGAGTAGCGGTCGCCTTCCGGCAGCTGCATCACCATGCCCAGGGCCTGGCCGCGCGGGACGATGGTCGCCTTGTGCACCGGGTCGGCCATCTTGACGTTCATGGCGACGATGGCGTGGCCGCCCTCGTGATAGGCGGTGAGGCGGCGCTCTTCCTCGTTCATGGCCATGGATTTGCGCTCCGCGCCCATCATGACCTTGTCCTTGGCGTCCTCGAAGTCGCGGTGAGTGACCATGCGACGGTCCTTGCGGGCCGCCATCAGGGCCGCCTCGTTGACGAGGTTGGCCAGGTCGGCGCCGGAGAAGCCGGGGGTGCCGCGGGCGATGGTCTTGGTGTTGACGTCGGCTGCCAGGGGCACGTCCTTCATGTGCACGCGCAGGATCTTCTCGCGGCCCGCCACGTCGGGGTTGGGCACCACGACCTGGCGGTCGAAACGGCCGGGACGCAGCAGGGCCGGGTCCAGCACGTCGGGACGGTTGGTGGCGGCGATCAGGATGATGCCCTCATTGGCCTCGAACCCGTCCATCTCGACCAGCAACTGGTTGAGCGTCTGTTCGCGCTCGTCATTGCCGCCGCCCAGACCGGCGCCGCGGTGACGGCCGACAGCGTCGATCTCGTCGATGAAGATGATGCAGGGGGCGTTCTTCTTGGCCTGTTCGAACATGTCGCGGACGCGGCTGGCGCCCACGCCGACGAACATCTCGACGAAGTCCGAGCCGGAGATGGAGAAGAAGGGCACGCCCGCCTCGCCCGCGACGGCGCGGGCCAGCAGGGTCTTGCCGGTGCCGGGAGGGCCGACCAGCAGGGCGCCCTTGGGGATCTTGCCGCCCAGCTTCTGGAACTTGCCCGGATCCTTGAGGAAGTCGACGACCTCCTGCAGCTCCTCCTTGGCCTCGTCCACGCCGGCGACGTCGTCGAAGGTCTTGCGGCCCTTGTGCTCGGTCAGCAGCTTGGCCTTGGACTTGCCGAAGCCCATGGCCCCGCGCGCCCCGCCCTGCATCTGGCGCATGATCAGGATCCACAGACCGATGATCAGGATGAAGGGCAGCAGACCGATCAGGGCGCTGACCCAGATCGACTGGCGACTGGACACGGCGTCGACCGCGGCGCCCTTCTCGGCGATGCTGTTGACCAGATCGACGTTGGGCACCGGCGTGATGACCGTGACCACGCTCTCGTCGCGCAGGGTGGCCTTCACCGTTTCGCCGCGCACCTCAATGCTGACGATATTGCCGTCGTCCCGGGCCTTGAGCAGGTCAGAATAGCTCATCTCCACGGGCCGGGCCGCGGCGGCCTTGCCGGCGGGCGGCGCCGCGAGCCCCCCGGGTCGGCTGGCGGCGGCATAGAAGGCCAGGGCGCCCAGGATGATGACGCCCCAGATGGCCAGATTGCGCAGGTTCATTCTCGTCTCGGTCCTTGAGTGCGCCGAAGCGCCCGGTCGTCAGTGATTGTCAGCGCCTGAAAATAGGTGGTTCCGGGGCGATGCGCCATGGAGAGCGCCGCCAGGATCCCGTTCGTGCGTCATTCGGTCCAGCGCCAATGCCAATCTTTCCTCAACCAGCGACACCGCCCTGCCCGCCGCCTCTGCAAGAACCGGGGCAGTCGCATCGTGCCGGATCAGCACAGGCATGGCGCCGCGCGCGGCGGGCGGGAGCGCCTTCAGGGCCGCCCGGTCGGCCTCGGACAGGGCGGCCAACCGCCCGGCGGCGGGGACGACGGACCAGCCGGGTTCGACGGCCGTGACGGCCCAGCGGCCGTCCCAGACGGTTTCGACGCCGGGCGGCAGCGACAGGGGCGGCTGGCGGCGACGGACGAACTCGCCGGCTTCGCGGGTCAGGCGGACCTGATCCGCCCCCGCCTCGATACGGGCGCCGCAAAGAGTGGCGGTGAAATCGTCGCCGGATCGCAGTCGGGACCGGATGGCGTCCAGCCGTTCCGTGCGCGGAAGCCGGTCGCCCCCGCCGACGCAGACGAGGGCCGCGGCAAGGGTGTAAGGGTCTGTGGTTCGGTCGATTTTCAGCGATCCCCCTCCCGATGCGACGGGGTTTGGGCGCGCGGCGGCGCAGCGGTCGTCCTCGTGCGAACGCGTGGGGGTCGGCTGTAAGGGGGCGGCTTCGCCGCTTCGACGGCCGTCCCTCATCCGCCCCTCCGGACCGCCTTCTCCCGATCGGAGGAGGCAAGCGCGCGCGCGGCTCCTCGCATACTTCGGGTCCTCGTTCGCCGGATCGTCGATCCAGTGCGCCCCCTGCCCCGCCAGCCAGTCCCGCAGCTCCGCCCGCCCCGCTCCCAGCATGGGCCGCAGCAACATCAGCCCCCGCCCCTCTGGCCAGGCCGGCGAGGGCGACCAGTCCCGCAGACGGCCCAGGGTCGAGCCTTCAGCGCGCATGACCTCGCCCTCAACGATGTCGTCGGCGGTGTGGGCGAACAGGATGACACGGGCGCCGGCCTCCCGCGCCGCGTCGGCGATCAGGCGGTGGCGGGCCCTGCGGGCGGCGGCGGGCAGGCCGGTCGCGGGTTTGGCTCCGGTCCATGGGAGGCCCCGCCAGTCGGCCCCCGCCTCACGGGCGGCGGCCTGTGCAAACGCGGTCCAGCGGGCGCTGTCGGCGCTGAGCCCGTGATCGACGGTCAGGGCCAGCAGGCGGCGACCGTTCGATCGCGCCCAGTCGGCGGCCAGGCGCAGCAGGGCGAGGGAGTCGCCGCCGCCGGACAACGCCAGGGCGACCGGCCGATCGGCGCCGGTTTGCAGCCGCGCGGACAGGGCGGCCCGGGCTGCCCCGGTCCAGCGGTCGGGGCCTGAGGTCAGCCCGGTCTCCGGGCCGGCGCAGGCGCGGGCGCGGCGCAGCCGATGCGGGTGCGGGCCTCGGTCGCCCGGGTGCGCACGGCGGCGCTGGCGGCTTCGGCGTAGCGACGGGTGAACTCGGTCAGCGCCGTGCAGGCCTGGGTCTTGCGGTCGGTGGCGTTGAGCGCATTGGCCAGCTCCAGCGTCGTGGCCGCGGCCCAGGGCGCGCTCGGCCAGCCCTGCAGGGCTGTGGCGTAGGCCGAGACGGCGCCGGCGTGGTCTCCGGCGGACACCCGCAGGTCGCCGAGCCGGCTCGAGGCCTCGCGGGCCTGCGGCGTGTCCGGCCAGGCGAGGATGACGGTCTGCAGGGCGCGGTCGCCACGCGCCGGGTCGGTGGCGGCGAGCCGGGCCGCGGCGGCGAGGTCGCGCGCCGCGTCGCCGGTCGGAGATGTAGCGGGGACCGGACCGTTCAGCTCGGCCTCACGGGCGGCGGCCTCCTCCATCGTCCGCAACCGCGTCTCGGCGTCCCGGAGGCGGGTCCCGAGGGCCGTGTTGTCGCGCCCGGCCTCGTCGAGCTGGAAGGTCAGGCGTTCGATGTCGCCGTTCACCCGCTGGAGCGTCGCCTCCATGTCCTGCAGCCGGCGGTCCATGAGACCGACGCGGCCCTGGAGAGCGACGACTTCGGGATCCGGCTCGATGATGACGGGCTGGCCGGCGGCGTTTCTCTGGGTCACCGCGCGTTCAAGGCGGCGGACGTTGCGGTCCAGCTGTTCCAGCCGGCGCTTGTCCCACTGGATCGGCTCCATCGGCGTCGTCTGGGCCACGACCGTCGTCGTGCCGGCGATCAGGACGACGCCGAGGGCCGTGATCAGGGCGTTGCGCGAACGGAGGACGGGGGGCAGCTTCAGCATGGTCGTTGTCGTCCCACCGATTTATGGCCGGTTCAAGGTCTCCTCCCCGGCGCCGGGCGACGGGGAGGAGCCGGTGTCGCTAGCGTGTCGCGCCGGAAACGATGGCCGTGTGGGCGTTGCGGTTGCGCGCCCAGGCTTCCTCATTGGAGCCGGCGGCGATCGGCCGTTCCTTGCCATAGCTGATGGTGTCGATACGGCCGGCGGAAACCCCGCGCTCGATCAGGTAGCTGCGGACCGATTCCGCGCGGCGGGCGCCCAGGGCCAGGTTGTATTCGCGGGTGCCGCGTTCGTCGGCATTGCCCTCGATGCGGATGGTCACATTGGGATAGCGCTGCAGCCACGCCACCTGCGCGTCCATCCGGGGATAGGCTTCCGGGCGGATGGCGTAGCTGTCCAGATCGAAATAGACCCGGTCGCCGACGTTGACGACGAAATCCTGTTCCGAGCCGGGCGCAGCGGCGCCGAGGTTGCCGCCCGTGACCGGGCCGGGACCGTTGGGGTTGTACTGGTCATTGCCGGCGGGGGGGATATCGTTGCCGGCGCCGCTGTTCGCGGGGGTGCGCGGGGTGCAGGCGGCGATGGCGGTCACGGCCATGCCGACGGCAGCCAGTCGGACCAGGGTCGAGGGCTTCATCATCGGGTCGTCTCCTTGGAGCGAAGGCCGGAGCCTCCAGCGTGGCTGTAAAGGGTTGCTACTGACGCGCCAGCGGTTTCGCCAGTCGCGATAACGCGGGTTTGAGCCCAAAGGCTCCGTTCGTGATCAGGTCGGGCAGCTGTCGGCGCCGCCGCCGAGGTTGGCGGGCTGCTGGTCCAGCAGGGGCGACCAGGCCGGATCGGTGCCCCTGCCTGTGTAGCCCGACTGCGAGACGACCCGTCCCGACAGGTCAACGGTCCACAATCGCGTATCGCCGCCCGGCGACTGGCGGGCGAACATGATGTAGCGGCCGTTCGGGGCCCAGGACGGACCTTCCTCGAAATAGCTGGACGACAGGATGCGCTCCCCGGAGCCATCGGGCCGCATCACGCCGGTCGAGAACCGGCCGCCGCCCTGTTTGGTGAAGGCGATCAGGTCGCCGCGCGGGCTCCAGTTCGGGGCGGTGTAGATGCCGCCGCCGCGCGAGATCGGACGCTGGCCGGAGCCGTCCGCCTGCATGGTGTAGAGCCGGGCGCTGCCCGAGCGGTCGGAGGTGAAGACGATCTGGCTGTTGTCCGGGCTGAAGGACGGCGAGGTGTCGATGCCCGGATCATTGGTCAGCCGGCGCAGCTGACGGCTCGACAGGTCCATCACATAGACGTCGGTATTGCCGCCGCGAATGATCGAGAAGGCCATCTTCGACCCGTCATTGGAGAATCGCGGCGCCAGCACCTGTCCGTCGAACTCGCCGAGGCTTTCGCGGCGTCCGGTCGACAGGTTGTAGAGATAGATGCGGCTGTAATCCCGTCCCAGCGCCACATAGGTGATCTCGTTGGGATCGTTCAGCGAGAAACGCGGCGACATGATCACCTCGTCGCCCTGCGTCAGGTAGACGGGGTTGAAGCCGTCCTGATCCGAGATGGCCAGACGGGACAGGCGGTTCAGCTGGGTGCCGCTCTCGGCGACGAAGACCACGCGGCTGTCGAAGAAGCCGCTCTCGCCGGTCATGCGCTGATAGACAAGGTCGGCGATCTTGTGGCCGATCCGGCGCCACTGCTCGGGCGTGGCGGTGAACTGATAGGAGGCCAGCTGGCACTGGCGATAGGGGTCGTAGAGGCGGAAGCCGAAGTCATTGCGGCCGTCCGGCCGGGGGGTCACCGCGCCGTACAGCACCGCCTGTGCCCCGATGGAGGTCCACTGCGGGAAGTTGGGCGCATTGGCGAGCGTCAGTCCGGTCTCGACGAAACCCGCCGGGTCCAGCGGCTCGAAATAGCCCGAGCGGCGCAGGTTCGCCCGGATCACTCCGCCCAGATCCGAGCCGTTCTGGCCGGTGAAGTTGACCACGGCGATCTGCATCGGACGCAGGTCGGCCTGGCTGATGATCACGTCTTCCGATTGCGGCGCAGGGTTCTGCGCGGCCGCAGGCAGCGGAGCGGCAACCGCGGCCATCATGAACAGACCGAGCCAGGGTTTCATACGCACGCTGCTTCTCCCGCAAAAATCATCGAAACCAGGCATGGCCTGATCCGATCCCGCCCAGCTTGCCTCTCAATGAGGCGAGATTCGGGTCGCACGCCAGTCAAAAACCTGACTGTCAGGACGTCAGCACCAGGTGGCCGTATTGAAAACGAAGGGGATGTCCTGTTCCTCATATCCGGACGGCATGTCGAAGGGCTGCGCCGCCTGGATGGCCTGCACCACCCGCTCGGCGGTCGGACTGCGTGAGCCCTGGAGCCGGGGCGCGCCGATGATCCGGCCCTGGGCGTTGAGCCGCACGACCACGCGAATCAGCATCGAGTCGGCGCCCGGCAGATCACAGTTCAGGGTCGGTCGCACCTGCGCCCCCAGGGCTTGCAGGTCGCCGCGCCCGACCGCACGGGGCGCGGCGCCCTGCCCCTGCTGGCCCGTCGGCGGCCGCGTACCGGGGCGCGGGCCCGGGCGCGGCGGGCCGGCGAGGGCGTCGAGATCCAGCGTCTCCTCGCGACGGGGCGGCGTCGGACGCGGCGGCTGCGGCCGGGGCGGCGGGGTCGCGCGCGGCGGCGCTGGAGGCGGAGGCGTGGCCTTTTTGACCGGCCCCGGCGCGGGGGTCGGTCTCGGGGGCGGCGTCGGCCTTGGCGGCGGCGGCGGGGTCGGCTCAGGCGGAAGCGGCTCGGGCGGAACCGGCTCGGGCGGCGTCGGGGGGACCGGCGCGGTGGCCGCGTCCTCCGCGACCGGTTCATCGGCAGGATTGTCGGGCGCCGCCGCCGCGACAACGGTGTCCGAGATGATCGACACAGGAACGGCCGTCTCGACCTTCATCGGAGGCCGCGTGTGGTCCAGCAGGCCATAGCCGATCACCCCCACGACCACGGCGACGTGGACGAGGATCGATGCAAACAGGGCGGGACCAGGCCGCTCCAAGCCGTCAGCCCTCCTCGTCCGCCGCGGTTTCGCCGGCGGTGTCGGTGATCAGGTTCAGCTTGGTGAAGCCCCCTGAGGACAGCCGCGCCATGACGCGGGCCACGGCCTGATAGGGCGCCTGGCCGTCGCCGCGCACGGACACGGCCTTCTCGCGGCCGTCCGGCCCGGCGGCCTCGGCCACCGACAGCAGCAGGCGGTCGAAACTGACCTCGCCCTCGCCGACGTAGATGGCGCCGTCGCGCTTGATCGAAATCACCACAGGATCGTCGGAGGCGTCGACCGAACTGGCCTCCGTCTTGGGCAGTTCGACCGGCACGGCCACATTCAGCAGCGGCGCCGAGATCATGAAGATGATCAGCAGCACCAGCATCACATCGACCAGCGGCGTGACGTTGATCTCGCTGAGCGGCCGTTTGCGCGGCCGTCTGCGGCCCCGCACGTGCCCGCCGCCGCCGCCGCCTGCCAGAGCCATGCTCAGAACTCCCGCCGGACGTGGTCGGCGAGGCCGGCGGACGGGGCCGGCTGCGCAGCGGGGCTGGACGGTCCGCCCAGGCGGCGCGCCACGGCGGCCTGCAGATCGTCGGCGAAGCTCTCCAGCCGGCCCGTGAACTTGCCCGCGTCGATCGAGAATTTGTTGTAGGCGATATAGGCCGGAATGGCCGCCGCCAGACCGATGGCGGTGGCGAACAGGGCCTCGGCGATGGCCGGCGCGACGGTGGTCAGGTTGGTGTTGCCCGACGAGGCGATGGCCCCGAAGGCGTTCATGATGCCCCAGACCGTGCCGAACAGGCCGATGAAGGGCGACGAGGTCGCCACCACCGACAGCACTCCGAGGCCGTTCTCGACCCGCTGGCCCTCCCGCGCGATCAGGCTGTCCAGCGCCCGGTCGATGCGCGACATCAGCAGGTTGGCCTGGTTTTCCGTCAGCGGCCCCCGCGTCCGGGCCTCCCGCCAGTCCGTCAGGGCGATCACCAGCATGCGCGGCAGCGGGTGCGCCGGGTTCGGCCCCGCCTGGGCGGCCACGTCCTCGAGCGAACGGCCGGATCCGACCGCGTCCTCGAAGGTGTTCGCCTGCCGGTTGAGCGAGGCGAAACGCATGGCCTTGTCGATGATCACGGCCCAGGACCACAGCGAGGCCACGGCCAGGCCGATCATGATCGCCTTCACCACGATGTCCGCTTCGAGGAACAGGGTCACGGGGTTGAGCATCGAGGCGTCGGCGGCGAGGGTCATGAATACGGCGTCCCTGAAGTCTGGTCCTCCCTGTCCACCGGACAGGCGTGGCGGTTGTGTGGCGGTTTAAGCCGGGTCTAGCGAGGTGTTGCCCCGGCGTCACCTCTCTGCATGTGACCGGCGAACGAACCGGTCAGGCCCCCGACGCCAGCCACGGCCCGATCCTGTCTCGCAGCAACTGCGTCGGCCGCCGCGGCCGGCCGTCCATATGAATGCAGACGACTTCCACCTCGGCCCGGCAGAGGATGTCGTCCGCGCGTGTGATGCTCTGTGAGATCAACAGGCGCGGTCCCTTCACCGCCTCATAACAGGTGCGCACCAGCAGCGGATCGTCGATCCGGGCCGGCTTCAGAAAGCTGAGCGCCATCTTCGAGACCACGAAGGCCATCGGCCGGTCGCCGTCCAGCAGCTCGGCGTGGCCGATCCCCATCAACCGCAGGCAGTCCGACCGTCCCCGTTCGAAATAACGGACATAGTTGGCGTGATAGACCAGTCCGGTGAAGTCGGTGTCCTCGTAGTAGACCCTGACCGGCAGCCGGTGCTCGCGCCCTTCGAACCGGCCCGCAGTGGGGGCGTCCGGGCCCGTCACGGGATGGCCCGCGCCGCAGGCGGCTCCGGGAAACCGGGACAGTCCGTGGCGATCATGGCGCGGAATTCGCCGTTCAGGGGATCCTCGCTCAGCAGCATCCGGTTGGGGCGCGAGATGAAGCCGACAGCCGGCCCGCCCCGCCGGGCGGCGATGTAGCCGCAAACGACCCTGCCCCGGCCCGGCTCGATCAGCTGAACCTCGGCCGTCCGCCCCAACTGGTCCCGGGCCTGTCTCAGCACCCGGCGCGAGGCCGGCTCCTCGGTGAAGCCGCCGCCTGTTCCGCGGGTGACGAACCACAGCACCGCGACGCCCAGCGCCAGAACGGCCACGCCCAGCACGGCGATCAGCCTCTCAGTTCGTATCGCCCGTCGCGGCATGCGGCCTCCCAGAAGCGCGACCATGCCGGGGTTCGGGCGGCAGGTGAAGCCCGGCGATGGATTGGAGCTTCAGCGTACCGATGCTACGCCATGGGGTCTTCGATCGGGAGCGACCCATGCGACGCAACACTCTGGCTCTGGCGCTGGTCCTGACCCTGGGGAGCGCGGTCCCGCTGCAGGCCCAGACGTCGCCGGCCCCGACGCCGGCCCCCGCGCCCGCCACCCTGCAGGAGGCGATCCCGGTTATCGACGCCGCCTTCGACCGCTGGCAGGCCACCGCCCACGCGCCCGGACTGGTCTATGGCGTGGTGCAGGACGGGCGGATCATCCATCTGCGGATGGCGGGCGTCCGCACGGTCGACGGCCCGGAGGTGGCCCCCGACACCCTGTTCCGCATCGCCTCCATGTCCAAGGCCTTCACGGCGCTGGCGATCCTCAAGCTGCGCGACGAGGGCAGACTGGCGCTGGACGACCTCGCGGAAGTGCATGTGCCGGAAATGAGGGGCTGGACCTATCCAACGGCCGACTCGCCGCGCATCCGCGTCCGCGACCTCCTCAATCACACCGCCGGCTTCGTCACCGACGATCCCTGGGGCGACCGGCAGCAGGTCATGACCGAGGCCGAATTCTCCCGCATCCTCGCCGACGGCGTGCCCTTCACCCGGGCCCCGCAGACGGCGTTCGAATACTCGAACTTCGGCTACGCCCTGCTCGGCCGGATCGTCACCAATGTCTCGGGCCGTCCCTACGACCAGTATATCGAGGCGGAGATCATGCGGCCGCTGGGCATGGCTTCCAGCGGCTATGACGTCTTCGCTTCTCCGCAGGAGCGCCGGGCCCTCGGCTACCGCTGGGAGAACGACGCCTGGTCGCGCGAACCTGACATGGCTCACGGCGTCTTCGGCGCCATGGGCGGGGTCCAGACCTCGGCCGAGGATTACGCCCGCTGGATCGCCTTCCTGCTGTCGGCCTGGCCGGCCCGCGACGATCCCGAGACCGGCCCCGTCCGCCGCTCGACCGTGCGCGAGATGGCCCAGGGCTCCAACTTCGCCGCAGCGCGCAGCCGGACCGGCGTGGACGGCCAGCCCTGCCCGGGCTCGGGCGCCTACGGCATGGGGCTGCAGGCCAACACGGATTGCGAGCTCGGCGTCTTCCTCGCCCACGGCGGCGGCTATCCCGGCTACGGCTCCTACATGATCCTGATGCCGGAGCGGGGGACCGGTCTGTTCGCCTTCTCCAACCGCACCTACGCCGGACCGTCGGGTCCGCTGGTCGAGGCTGCGACCACCCTGGTGCGCGGCGGCCTTGCGCCGGTGCGGACGCTTTCGACCAGCCCCGTTCTGACCGAGCGCTACGCCGACCTCGGCCGTATCTGGGCCGCCGGCGACGTCGCCGTGGCGCAGGACGTGCTGGCGATGAATTTCCTTATGGACCGTTCGGTCGAGAACTGGCGCACGGTCCTGGGCCTGCTCAAGGCCGACGCGGGCGCCTGCGCCACCGGCGCGCCGCTGACTGCGACGGGCGCCCTGTCGGGGACGTATCGCTGGACCTGCGACAACGGCGTGGTCGAGGGCCGCCTGCTGCTGGCGCCGACCACCCCGGCCACGATCCAGGCGATCAATTTCCGCTTCACCCCGACGCCGGGCCCCACGCCGGCGCCCCGATAGTCAGTCGAACAGAGCAGCCTGCCCCGCTCCCGGCGGCTTCGGCGGTTCGGCCAGTCCGAGGTGGGCATAGGCCCGAGCGCAGGCCATTCGGCCGCGCGGCGTGCGCTGGATGAAGCCCTGCTGCAGCAGGTAGGGCTCGATCACGTCCTCGACCGCGTCGCGCGCCTCGGCGATCGCCGCCGCCAGCGTGTCCATCCCGACCGGCCCGCCGCCGTAGTTCTCGATCAGGGCCTTGAGGAAGCGGCGGTCGTTGGCGTCCAGCCCCGCCTCGTCGATCTCCAGCCGCGACAGGGCGCGGGCGGCGACGACCCGGTCAATGACGGCGGCCCCTTCGGCCTCGGCGAAGTCGCGCACCCGGCGCAGCAGCCGCCCGGCCACGCGGGGCGTGCCCCGCGACCGCGAAGCGATCTCGCGCGCGCCCTCATCGTTGACGGTCACGCCCATCTTGCGCGCGGCGCCGGTGATCACCCGCACCAGCTCGTCGGGCGTATAGAATTCCAGCCTCAGCGGAATGCCGAACCGGTCCCGCAGCGGCGTGGCCAGCAGGCCCGCCCGCGTCGTCGCCCCCACCAGTGTGAAGGGCGCCAGATCGATCCGCACCGACCGCGCCGACGGCCCCTCGCCGATGATCAGGTCCAGCACATGGTCCTCCATGGCCGGGTAGAGAATCTCCTCCACCGTCGGGGCGAGGCGGTGGATCTCGTCGATGAACAATACGTCGCGCGGTTCGAGATTGGTCAGGATGGCGGCCAGGTCGCCCGCCTTGGCCAGGATAGGGCCGGATGTCGCCCGGAAGCCGACGCCGAGCTCCCGCGCCACGATCTGGGCCAGGGTGGTCTTGCCGAGGCCGGGCGGGCCGAACAGCAGGACGTGGTCGAGGGATTCACCCCGGCCGCGGGCGGCGTCGATGAAGACCTTCAGATTGCCCTTGGCCTGCTCCTGGCCGACGAATTCGGACAGGGTCTGGGGGCGGAGCGCCCGGTCGTATGTTTCGCCCGGGGCGGGCTCGCCGGATAGGATGCGGTCCTCGCTCACCGCCCCAGCTCCTGCAGGGCCGCGCGGATCACCGCCGACAGATCGGCCTCGTCGCCCAGCCGGATCAGCGCCTGATCCACCGCGCGGCGGGCGTTGACCTCGGCCACGCCCAGCCCCAGCAGGGCCGACACCGCCTCGCCGGTGACGCTGGGCGCAGGCGGCGCGATCTCCGCATGGACCCCGGCGGCTGACGGCGTGAACGAGGCGTCGCCCAGCGGCTTGCCCTTCAGTTCGGTGACGATGCGCAGCGCCAGTTTCGGTCCGACGCCGTTGGCCCGCGCCACCGCCGCCTTGTCCTCGCGCGCCACCGCCGTCGCCAGCTCTCCGGGCGGCAACACGTCGAGCACCGACAGCGCCGCCTTGGGGCCCACGCCCTGGATGGCCGTCAGGGTGGTGAAGGCCCGCCGCTCGTCGCGGGTCAGGAAGCCGTACAGCCGCGGCCCGCTCTCGGCGTTCCAGCTGCTCTCGATATGCAGGGTCGCCTCGTCGCCGGGCGCGGGCAGCCGCCCCAGCGTCCGCGCCCCGCAGGCCACGACATAGCCCACCCCCGCGCAGTCGATCAGGCAGTGGTCCGCCTCGACCTCGGCCAGCACGCCCCTGAGCCGGCCGATCATGTATTCCTCCCCCGTAGGGGGAGGGGGACCGCCCGAAGGGTGGTGGAGGGGGCAAGGTCTGGCGTCGGCGAACGGAGTTGGCCCCCTCCACCGCGAAGGCGCGGTCCCCCTCCCCCATGGGGGGAGGAAAGCAGCGCCCGCTTGCGCAGCTGCGCGTGGGTCAGGGCGACGGCCAGCGCATCCGCCGCGTCGGCCTTCACATCCCCCGCGGCCGGCAGCAGCCGCTTCACCATGAAGGCGATCTGGGACTTGTCGGCGTGGCCGGCCCCGACCACCGCCTTCTTGATCAGGTTCGGCGAATACTCCGCCACGCTCAGCCCGTGCCGCGCCGGAGCCAGCATGACCGCCGCCCGCGCATGACCCAGCTTCAGCGTGGAGACAGGGTTCATATTGACGAACACCTCCTCGATCGCCGCTTCGTCGCAGTCATGGTCGGCGCAGACCTGTCCCATCGCCTCCAGCAGGAACAGCAGGCGCTCGCTGAAGGGCGCCGTCTCCGGCGGGGCGATGACGCCATGGGCGACCCAGCGCAGGCGCGAGCCTTCGGCGACCAGCACCCCCCAGCCGGTGCGGCGCAGCCCGGGGTCCAGCCCCAGGATTCGGGTGGGTCCATTCTGAGTCGGAACGTTCGTCATTCGTTCCATTCATGCCTCAATCCCGGTTACCGAACAATGACCCCGTCCGGGCGACCTCAATTGTCGCGCGGAAGGACCGAGAAACCGGCGAGGCCCGGATTGGCCGAGAGGCGCTGGACGAGAGAGTCTATATCGATCGGCATCTGTCCGCGCGCCTTGATCTGGTGTTCGTGCAACTGGCCGTCCGGGCTGACCACGTGACCGATCTGGACGCATTTCAGGGCGCTCTCGGCGAGCAGGGCGCGGACCGCGGCTTCGTTGGGCGCCTCGCCCCGGGTCCAGCGAAGATGCAGGTCCATGACCCCGATCTGCGGCAGTTTGGCGTCCAGCAGCCGCAGAAGCGCCAGCACGCCCAGCGTGGCCACCGCGCCGGTCAGCGCCAGATCCCACATCCCCACGCCGAACAGCACCCCGATGGCCGAGGTCACCCACAGCGACGCCGCGGTGGTCAGGCCCTTGACCGAAAAACCCTCGCGGAAGATCACCCCGGCGCAGAGGAAGCCGATGCCGGTCAGCAGGCCGTGCGACATCCGGGTCGGATCGATCACCACGGTCTGACCCGGCAGGGCGACGAAGGCCCAGGTCGACTGGTGCATGGCGGCCAGCATCAGCAGGGACGAGGTCAGGCATACGAGGGTGTGGGTGCGGAATCCGGCCGGGTGCCCGTTATAGGTCCGCTCGACCCCGATCAGCCCGCCGGCCGCCATGGCCGCCAGAACCGGCCAGACCAGATCCCAATCCACATACATATTTCGCTCCGCTGACTGACGAATCTTCAGCCTAGGCCCGTCATCGCGAGGCGATCAAGCACCACCGCCTATTCGGTGGTCTGGCCGTCGAAATGTTCCTCCCGGGCCTCCGCCTCGGCCTTGGTCGCCCGGACGACGCCCTCGTGGTGCTCGGGCGGCCCGTACAGGGTGTAGAAGGTCAGGGGCGCGTCGCCGGTGTTGATCACATTGTGCCGGGCGCCCGCGGGCACGATGACGGCGTCATCGTCCTTGATCGGAGTCCGCTTGCCGTCGATCAGGACCTCGCCGGCGCCGCTCTCGAAGCGGAAGAACTGGTCGTGGTCGTCGTGGACCTCCTCGCCGATCTCCTCGCCCGGCTTCAGCGCCATCAGCACCAGCTGCAGATATTTGCCGGTGTAGAGCACGCGTCTGAAATCGGTGTTTTCGGTGGTCAGGGTCTCGATATTGTCGATGAAGCCTTGCATGGCGTTTCCTTGAAGAGGGACAGAGGTCTGTCGGAGAAGTCGTGACTCCGCCGGGCAGGGTCAAGCCGCCGGGGCGGCGTCGATGTCAGTTGTCGCGCGGATCAAGACGGTAACCGGTCACGCCTTCCACGTCGCGCAGCCGCAGAGCCAGGGTTTTCAGGGCCGCCTCTCCATCCACCGTCAGGCGAAATGTCCGGCGAACGCTGGCGCCGCCGTCGATCAATTCGAACCGATCCGCCCGGCGATCCCGGTCCACCTCCGACAGGGCCGCCTCGACCTGTTCCTCGACCTGCAGATCCAGCCGGCCCCACACCACCTCGGCGTCGACCACCGGCTTCTGGGGCATCTTGGCGTTGACGAGACGGAGCGCGACGAGAACCGCAAGGGTCAGGACCGTACCGACGGCGCCCAGTGAATACAGGCCTACGCCGAGAAGGACGCCGATGGCGGAGGTGATCCAGAGCGAGGCGGCGGTCGTCAGGCCGTGGATCGAGAAACCCGAGCGGAATATGACGCCGGCGCAAAGAAAGCCGATGCCGGTGAGCACGCCGTGCGCCATCCGCGTCGGATCGCTGACGATCTCCGTCCCTCCCAGCGGAACGAACCGCCAGGCGCCCTGCGACACCGCCGCCTCCATCAGCAGGGCCGAAGCCATGCAGACGAGAATATGGGTGCGGAAACCCGCAGCCCGACCGCGCCATTCCCGTTCAAAGCCGATCAGCCCTCCCGCGAGGACGGCGGCGAGCAGGGGCAAGGCGAAACCGGGCAGGTCAGTCAGGTTCATCGTTACGGCAACGGTCGCGGGGGCGGCCTGTTCCGCGCCCTCCCGCGCCTGACCGGGCGCAGCCTCGAGTGGGAACCTGTGTCGGTTTCCCGACATTAGATCCCGAGCGGAGACCGAGCCCATGCCCCAGTCCACCGAACAGCCACTGCCGCTTTCGCCGGGCGGCCTCCATCCCGAGCGCTACAGAGCCTTGCGGGCGGAGATTGTGAAAAGCAGCGCGATCCTCACCGACGAACAGCTGCTCGACCTGGCGGACGTCCTGCACAGCCTGATCCGTTTGCGGCGACCGGGGCGGCCCATCCGCCGGACCGACGCCTGGATGGATGACCAGCCCCGCAGTTTCACCTGATCCCGGTCAGCCCGCGTATTTCGCCAGATCCTCGTCCGAAATGTCCTCGTTCGAATAGACGTTCTGCACGTCGTCCTCGGCGTCCAGCGCGTCGAGCAGCTTCATCAGCGTGCCGACCGCCTCGCCGGTGACCGGCACCTCGTTCTGCGGGCGCCAGACCAGCGCCGTGGATTTCGCGTCGCCGAGGATTTTCGACAGCGCTTCGGCCACCTCGTTCAGGTCCTCGAAGGTCGTCCAGATGGTGTGGCCCGGCGCGTCCTCATAGATGTCCGGCTTGACCAGATCGCTCTCGACGTCCTGCGCGCCCGCCTCGATGGCGGCCTCCATGACCGCATCCTCGGTGCCGGCCTCGGCGGGATAGATGATCCGGCCCACGCGGTTCCACATGAAGGCCACCGAGTTCATCTCGCTCAGCGCCCCGCCGTTCTTCTTGAAGGCGGCGCCGATGTTCGAGGCGGCGCGGTTGCGGTTGTCGGTCAGGGCCTCGACGATGATGCCGACGCCGCCGGGGCCCCTGCCCTCGTAGCGGACCTCTTCCATCGTATCGACGTCGCCGCCGGCGGCCTTGTTGATGGCCCGCTGGATCACGTCGCGCGGCAGGCTCTCGGCCTTGGCGTTGTTGACCGCCAGACGCAGGCGCGGGTTCATCGCCGGATCGGGCATGCCCAGCTTGGCGGCCACGGTTATGTCCCGCGACAGCTTGGAGAACAGTTTGGAACGCACAGCATCGGCGCGTCCCTTGCGGTGCATGATGTTCTTGTATTTCGAGTGGCCGGCCATGGATTTCGGTCTCTGATCGTCTGGATCGGTCGAAAGTCGGAGCCGCGATCTAGCCGATGGCGCGGGCGGTGTCACGGTTCAGGAACCTCTGCAGCGCTACAGCTTTTCCAAACCAGAAGACGGAGCCCTGACATGACCGCCGAAGACGCCATTTATGACGCCGACCTCTACGGCGATGACGACCTGAACGACGCCGACATCGTCGAATGGTACGAGGCCCGGCCCGTCACCGTCCCGACCGCCGTCGCCACCGGCGCCATCGTCGGGGCGTTCGCCCTCGGCGTGCTGACGGCCGTGGGCGCGCTGGCGCTGATGGGCCGTCTGGACGACTAGGTCTTCAGGCTCTCCAGAAAGCCGCGCATCCTGTCGTCGACCGCCACCGGCCGCTTGGAGTCGCGGTCGACATAGACGTGGACGAAATAGCCGACGGCCGCCGCCTCTTCCTCATTGTTGCGGAACAGGCCGATCTCGTAGCGCACCGACGACGTGCCGACGTGCGCCACCCTTACGCCCGCCTGGATCTCGTCCGGGAAGGCGGTCGGCGAGAAATAGCGGCAGCCGGTTTCCACCACCAGGCCGATGGTCTTGCCCGCGTGGATGTCGATCACCCCGTTGACCACCAGCAGCCGGTTCACCGCTGTGTCGAACCACGAATAATAGACGACGTTGTTCACATGGCCGTAGACGTCATTGTCCATCCAGCGCGTCGAGATGGCCTGGAAGCGGCGATAGTCGCCCCGTTTCGTCCGTTCGATCGTGCCGGTCATCTCATCCCCTTTTGCGCTATTGCTCGCGACGCGGTCGCTCGTTGCCTGAGCGCGGTTGGCGCGCTTCGTTGAATAGCAGCCTTGGGCTTGGCGGACGCGGCGTCAAGCGCCTAGCCTCTCCGCCATGCAGACCATCGCCGCCGTTCTCAGGACCATGGGCGCCGCCCGCCCCTATGCCGACAGCCGGCCGCTGTCGCTCGAGACCGTCACGCTGGATCCGCCGGGTCGCGACGAGGTTCTGGTGGCCATAAAAGCAGCCGGCCTGTGCCACTCCGATCTCAGCGTCATCAACGGCGACCGGCCGCGGCCCCTGCCCATGGCGCTGGGGCATGAGGCGGCGGGGGTGGTGGAGGCGCTCGGCGAAGGGGTGACCGATCTGGCGGTCGGCGACCACGTCGTCATGGTCTTCATGCCCAGCTGCGGTCATTGCGATCCCTGCGCCGGCGGCCGCCCCGCCCTGTGCGAACCCGGCGCCGCGGCCAACGGCAAGGGGGAGTTGCTGGCCGGCGGGCGGCGGCTGCATGACGGGACGGAGGCGCTCAACCATCACCTCGGCTGCTCCGCCTTCGCCGCCCATGCGGTGGTGTCGCGGCGCTCGCTGGTTAAGGTCGACCGCGACCTGCCTTTCGAGCACGCCGCTCTGTTCGGCTGCGCCGTCCTGACCGGGGTCGGGGCCGTCGTGAACACGGCGCAGGTCCGCGCGGGCCAGAGCGTCGCCGTCGTCGGCCTCGGCGGCGTCGGCCTGTCTTCCGTGCTCGGCGCCCTGGCGGCCGGAGCGACCCCGGTGGTGGCCGTCGATCTGAGCGAGGACAAGCTGGCCCGCGCCCGGTCGCTCGGCGCCGTCCAGACCGTCAACGCCGCCGGTCCCGACGCCGTCGACCAGGTCCGCGCCCTGACGGGCGGCGGCGCCGACTTCGTCTTCGAGATGGCCGGGTCCGTCCGCGCGCTGGAGGCCGCCTGGCGCATGACCCGCCGCGGCGGGACCACGGTCACCGCCGGCCTGCCCCCGCCCGAGGCCGCGCTGGCGGTCAACGTCGTCCAGTTGGTCGCCGAGGAGCGGTCCCTCAAGGGCAGCTACATCGGCGCCTGCGTCCCCTCCCGCGACATCCCCCGCTATGTCGCCCTGTTCCGTCAGGGACGGCTGCCGGTCGACCGCCTGCTCAGCGGCGCGATCGCCCTGGCCGACATCAACGCCGCCTTCGACGATCTCGCCGAAGGGCGGACGGTGCGGACGGTAGTGCGGTTCTGACGAAGGCCTCTCCCTCCCCCGTAGGGGGAGGGTCGGCGCCGCGCAGCGGCGGCGGGGTGGGGACGCCACGGCGAGACAGCCTCCGGCGCTTGCGTCGCCGAGTCCTCCCCACCCGGTCGCTTCGCGACCACCCTCCCCCGGAGGGGGAGGGAGACGCTGTCGTACGCCCCCCTCCCCTCAGGCCTTGTCGCGGATCCGCATGGCCCCGCCGGCGGCCCCGGTCTGGACGTCGAACCGCCCCGTGGCGCGCAGCAGGTCCGACAGTTTGGCGTGGCCGTAGGTGCGCTGGTCGAAGTCGGGATAGGCGTTCCTCAGCCGGTCGCCGAGGCCGCTGACCGTGACCCAGCCGTCGCCGTCCTCGTCCAGTTCGGCGATCACCGTCGCGATCAGGCGGGCGGCCTCGGCCGGCTTGCGCTTGCCGGGCGCCGCCGTCGGCGCGGCCGCCGAAGCCCTGCCGCCCCCGCCGCCGGCAGGCGCGCCCTCGGCCGGGGGCGCCGTCAGGTTCTCGGTGTAGATGAAGCGGGTGCAGGCCTGGCGGAAGCTCTCGGGCGTCTTCTGCTCGCCGAAGCCATAGACGTCGACCCCCTCCTCCCGGATCCGCGAGGCCAGCCGGGTGAAGTCTGCGTCCGAGGAGACGAGGCAGAAGCCGTCGAACCGGCCCGAATGCAGCAGGTCCATGGCGTCGATGACGAGGGCGATGTCGCCGGAGTTCTTGCCCTTGGTGTTGGCGAAATTCTGCTGCGGCTGGATGGCGTAGCGAGCCAGGACGCGGGTCCAGCCGGCGACCTGGGCGCTGGAAAAATCGCCGTAGATGCGCCGCGCCGAGGCCTCGCCCAAGGTGGCGATCTCGGTGAACAGCGACTCGGCGATGCGCGCCGAGGCGTTCTCGGCGTCGATCAGCACGGCGAGGCGGGGGGCTTTGGAGACGGCGGCGGACATGGCGGAGGTTCTCAAATCAGGGTCGCCGAGAGTCCCCTGCGCCGCGCCGCGGGTCAATCCATTCCGCCTAGGCCGCGGGCGCTGCGGCTCTCACCAGCAGGGCGTCGACCGGTTGCACCACCCCGTTCGTCGCCAGGGTCTCGGACCCGGTCAGCCGTCCCCTCGCCCCGTTGTCGCCGGTGACGATCACCGCCTCCCCCTCCCTCGAGAAGCTCAGCAGGCTGTTGGCCATGGTCCGCATCTGCACCTCGCCCGAGCCTTCGCGGGCGATCGCAGCCAGGATGTCGGCCCGCGTCAGGGCGCCCGGCACAATGTGCGCGCGCAGCATGGCGGCGCCCTGGGCCTTCATCGCCTCATCGCCCAGATCGCCGGCCGTGGCGGTGAAGGCGGCGTCGGACGGCGCGAACACCGTATAGGGGCCCTTCCCCTCCAGCACTGCGCCGAGCGCCGCGTTCTCCAGCACCCGCTCGAGCGTCCCGAAGCCGCGATCGCCCGCCAGCGTCGCGGCGATGGTGCGGTTCGAGGGCGCGGCCGCGGCGTCCGCCGCCGCCCCCGTCTCCGCCCGATCGCCGCAGCCGGCCAGCGCCAGCACACACAGGGGCGCCGCCGCCCAACGCATCATTCGCTTCATGGTGGGGCTCCGGCTCAGGTCAGCAACTGGATGACCGCGGTCACCAGCTGGGTCTTGGGATCGGCCTGGTACACATAGCCGTCGTTGTAGCGGTACATCGACTCCGCGCTGTCGGCGTAGCGGTCGCGGTACTCATAGGGGACATTGTAGACGTCGTAGCCGCTCGGCAGGGGCTGGCCGACGCTGGGGTTCTGACCCGTCAGCAGCGCCGCGACCTGGCTGATCATCTGCGTCTGCGGGTCCACCCCGTAAAGCGCCCCGTCGGCGTAGCGGTAGTCGCGCCCCTGCGGCAGGCCGAAATACTGCGAATAGTAGTCGGGCGCCGGCTGGTAGCTGTACTGCGACGGCCACACCGCGCCGGGCGACAGGGCCCCGCCCAGCACCGGCAGATAGCCCAGCAGCGAGCCCTGCGGGTTCATCCGGTACAGATAGCCGTCGTCATAGCGGTAGCGGGAGTCGTCGCCGCGGGTGCGCCACAGCCACTCATAGCGGTCCGTCGCAGCGGCGCGGGCGATCTGGCGCGCCTGTCCCGGCGGCAGGCAGCCGTTGTCCTTCCTCGCCAGTCCCGGCGGGCAGCCGGCGATCAGGCCGCGATCGTCGTCGCGCCGGAAATAGACCACCGGGCGGCCGTCGCGGGTCTGGAACACCTCCCGCTCCACCGGGCGGAGATCGCGGACATCGCCGTCGCCGCGGCCTTCGCCCCGACCGGGGCCGTCGCGATCATTGCGGGCGGCGACGACGGCGCGGCCGGGTCCGACATCAAGCCGGACGTCCGGGCGCTCGCCGCCACGACCATTGCCATTGCCCCGGCCGTTGCCGTTCCCGCCGCCGCGGCCGTTGTCGCGGTCGCCGCGGTCGCCGCGCGCCTGCTTGTCGCCGCCCTTGCCGTTGCCCGGATCGGCGAGCACGGCGGCGGGGGCGGCCAGCGCCAGCACGAGCGCGGTGGTGATCGGGACGAGTCTGGACATGGGAGCCTCTTTCGGTTCCCCGACATAACGTGCCCCGAGCGGGGCTGTTCCGGTCGACGCCGGTCGCGGCCCGGCGCCGGCCGCCCCCGGTGCGCAGCCTCCGGCGATGCGCTACAGACAGTCATGACCCAGCCTCCCGCCCTGCGCCGCCTGATCGACCTGCCCGGGATCGATGCCCTGGAGCTGAAGGCGCTGATGAAGCCGCGCATCGCCCATCCGGACGAGTTGTACGAATTCCCTGACTTCGCCGCCGCCGTCGACGAAACCGCCCGCGCCGCCTTCGGCCTCACCCCCGTGGCGGCCGCCGCCGTCCCCCTCCCCGCCGACTGGGACGGGATCGAGCGGCTGGACCCCGCCGACATGGCCGAGGCCTTCGCCGCCGAGGGCTGGGACGTCCTCGACGCGCGCCGCAAGCCCCTGCGCATGCTGCGGCACTGGGCCCTGCCGCTGGCGCTGGCCGCCCGCGGCGTCGCCGGCGCCCTGCCGTTCCACGCCGGGCCCGACCGGCCGGTCACCGACTGGGGCTCGAACCTCAAGGCCGAGGCGGCGCGGTTCCGCAAGCGGTAGGGGGCGCGGCCGCGGCCCTCCGGGCCGACCCGCCGGACGTCAGGTGCCCGCCGTGCCGCCCATCTTGGTGACGATGAGGTTCAGCTTCGTCTTGATGGTCGAGCCCAGCGCCGTCACGGCGCTGATGATGACCACGGCGATCAGGGCGGCGATCAGGCCATACTCAATAGCCGTGGCGCCGGCTTCGTCCGCCAGAAAACGTTTGGTGAAATTCAGCATGGTTTGATCCTCTTTGTCGTCGAGGATGACGGGCAAATCTTAAAACCATCCAAACACTTGACCGCCCGCGCCGGGGTTTGCGACCGGGCGCGGGCCTACAGCCCCACCGCCCACGGATTGCCGGGCGGCGGGCTGGGCGTGACCGAGACCTCGTCCAGCTCCAGCGCCTCCTCCAGCAGCCACGCCCGCGCATCCGCCACCTCGTCGAAGCCGGCCTGGGTCGTCGACACCGCGCCGCCCAGCGCCCTGACCTGACGTTCGGCCGCATGGATGCGCCGCAGCAGGGCCATCTGGTGGTGGGCCACGGCCTGATGCTGCTCGCTCCGCCGCTGGTGATAGGCTTCCTTCAACGCCCGGTCCGGATCGTTGCGGGCGTCGGAGTTCAGCGCCATCCGCGCCGCCGCCGCGCCGCTCTCGTCGACCAGCACGGCGTGCAGCAGCGCCAGATCCATGGTGGCGATGGTCTGCCCGCCGCCCCGCGCCCGCTCGCCCAGCCGCGCATAGCTCTCGGCCAGCGCCGCCAGCGCCTTCGCCTCGTTCCACAGCCGCCCCTTCATCGCCCGCCCCGAGGCCAGCGTCGCCGCCCGCGCCAGCGCGGCGGGATCGGAGGCGTCCGGATCGTCGGCGGGCGCCGGAGCGAACAGGTTCTTCATCGCCCGCGTCCCGACCGGGTGCAGCGACCGCGCCGCCTCCTCCTCCGCCTCCACCATCCGCGCATGCGCCCGCGCCCGCGCATCGCCCATGGACTTCTTGGTCCAGCCGTCCCGGCAGGCGTGCCGATACACCGACGACGGCGCCACCTTCCACTTGGCCGCCACATCCTTGGCCATGGCGCCGTTGCGGTATTCCTCGCCGATGATCGCCCAGGTCTCGGGGCTCAGGCGATAGTGCGTAGCAGGGGCTTCGACATAGGCTCGGGTCATGCCGGACAGTCTACGGCGCCCCGGAACACTGCTGAGGAACGAGGCGGAATCGCCCACCGGGGCTGGAATCGGAGTGTCGGAATCGCACCAAAGGCCAACACAGCGTCCTTCTCCCATTGGGAGAAGGCAGCCCGCAGGGCCGGATGAGGGTCGGCCGGCATGAGCGGCGAAGCCGCCCCGGACAGTCGCCCCTCGCCCTTTCGCGCCAGAACGCCGGCTGGCGGCGCGTCTGCTCAGGCCGCCTCCCCACCCGGCATCGAGGCGCTGGATCCGACCTGAGGAGGGGCTTCCGGATGTCCGCTATGGGTGGAAAGCGGACGTTCGTCGTGGCCCGATGTGTGTTAGGTCTCAGCGAAGGAGGAGCAGTTGGCATCCGATCTGACGAAGCCTTCCGAGCTACGACTGGTGGTCGCTTTCAGTCTGGCGGCTATCGTTCCAACGGTCTGTTTTGCAGCGGCTGCGGCGACATGGGGAATGTTCGGCAACGGGCTTTCATTCGGTGTCCACCCCCAACCACAGATCACCATATGGTTCATGGGCTTCGCCTTCTATGGCTTGGCCGCCCTGTTCTTCGCGGCGCCGCTGACAGGCGTTGTCGGAGGTCTGTGTTATTTCGTGCTGAGACGGTTCGTAACACCACGGCCCCATTGGGCGGTCTTGGCCGGGTCGCTCATTCCCTCGCTGCCTTATGCGGTCTTCATTCTTGCGATTCTGATCGGCGGCAACGTGGACGACGCACCGGAAACTGTGTTGCCCGGTATGGCTTTGGGATGCCTTATACTTGCCGTCCTTGGAGGCATCGGGGGGTGGACTTTTTGGACTGTTCTTTCCAGCCGCAACAAACGCCAGTCACGTGTGGCAACTTCCGCTTAGGGTCGAAAGCGGACGTCTCGTCCGTCAAGGCGTGCACCGATGAGTAGCGCGCGGCTTCGGCATCGGTCATGTTCTTGGCGGCAGCATTGGGGATGAACATGCGTATCAGGATGACCGCGCTGGAGTTCCGGCGGTTCCTCGACGGGTTCGGCTTGGCTCTGATGCTGCTGGGCTGTCTTGCCGGATCAATCCTTCTGCTTTTCGCGGCCATGGATGTCATCGGTGTTCGCTACTCTGCAACTCTCCCATCGGCCTTTGAGGGTCTGGTTCTGACCGCGCTGGGAGGAGGTCTCCGACTGCTCGTTCGGATTGATAAACGGCTGGAAGCCAACACACCCGGAACGGCGTCGAACGTCAGCTAAGGGTCGAAAGCGGACGTTCGCCCGCCGGCGCCTGGCGGCCATTCAATACCGAAACCTACAAAGCAGCCACCGGCTCGCCATTGGGGTCCGCGACAGCACTCCATTGGAAAGCCATCGCCTTTGCAATGCCGGGGAAGAAGCGGGACCGTTCCTTCCAGCGATCCGGCGAAGGCGGCATGTGGTGAACCCGCGGGGTGCGACCGCTGACGATCTCTGTCGGGACCAACGGCGGCAGGTTCCGTAGCCACAAGCAGGTTCGTTTGGTTTCGCCATGGCCGAACTGCCAAGGCTGAATGCTCCGGGCGAAACTCTCGAGAGAGACTCAGTCCTGCCGGCTGCGGGTCAGGTCCAGGAAACGCTGCACGTCCAACAGCCACGCCTGCTGAGCCGGCTTGAAGGTTTCGTGCAGGCGTCGCGGGACGACGAGCTGCAGCGACCTGGCCTGCATCTCACGGGTCTGGTTTTCAGAGAGGCCGGGTTCCAGCGTCAGAAGGTGCTTCCGGTCAATCCGCTCCGCCTCGGAGAGGACCTGTCGCCACCGATCCTTCAAGGTCGATTTGGCTCCGAGCATCGTCAGTTGAGCGGCGGGGAAAGTGGGGTCCCGATAGGCGGCGATACCGGGGAACAGGAAGTCCGGCTTGCTCCGGTTCTCGGTTTCCGCGCCGCGCGCGTAGCGGATGCCCTGGGCCTGGAAGACAGCTTCCAGATGGTTTTCGAGCGCTTGGCCGGCCCTGGCTTTTCGTCGGTTCTGGACACTCAGCGAGAACGCCAGGAAACCGTCCACATCGACCGCTCCTGAAGCCTGAAACCCGCTGCCGACCCTGTCGGCGACGACGCGGCGTTCGAGGCGGCGGAAGAGCTGTTCCTCCCGATCGAGCCAATCCACAAGAGCGCTGTCCGGATCGTCCGCTGCTGAAACTTCAGGCAGCGAACTTCTCGCCAAAGCGGAGAAGACCCTGGTCTTGGGAAACACGAGGCCGAAGGGCTCGATCAAGCGATCGAGCCGCGCGGCTTCGGGTTCCTCAGGCTCGATAGCGAGTTCATCGAGCACATATCTGGCGACAAACCCAAGCTCGGTATCGTGCGCGGCATCGAGCCGCCGGATGGTGAGATCCTGGTCTTCCGGGTGCGCGAGACCGAAAAGCCAAAGCAACTGGTTTTGCGTGGTTCCGGCTGCGGGTGTGACGATCGCCAGTAGCGACCCGTCCCGATGCAGGGCAAGGATCAACAGGTCGCCTACCGACATGGTTTCGGTGACGGTATTGGTCGAGTAGTACAGGTGAAATTCCGGGGCGCGCGGTTTGCCTTTCCGCACATTTGACCAGCTCAGGAACCCCTCGGCTGTGTAGGAGCCTTCCTCGTCCGAAAGCCAAATAAAGCGGGTGGGGATTTCTTTTCGGTCCTGCTCGCCGAGCAACTGCCTAAGCCGCTGAACACCCTGAAACTCGTGTTGGTTCGAGCGCTCGGTAAGGGTCTCAACGAGGGTCAGCCTTTTGGCGACGGCGCCGACGAAGAGGCTGGATAGCATTCCTCGTCGCACACTATTCCCCCCGGATCACCAGACGCTCCTGATCTGACTTCAGCCAATCTGCGCAGTTTGTCGCAACCTCATCAAGGGCGAGGCGCGACTTCCCTTTCACCGCGCACTCCCAGATCGTCGCGACCCGCCAGCCTTCGTCGGACAGTCGCTGTTCAGCAGCCCTGTCCACTTCGCAGTTCCGTCCGATCTTCGCCCGCCAGAACTCGGGTCTCGTCTTCGGCCATTTGAACAGATGGCACCCGTGCCCGTGCCAGAAACACCCATGCACGAAGATTACCGCCCGATGCCTGGGCAGGCAGATATCCGGCTTGCCCGGCAAGTCGCAATGCAGCCGGTAGCGAAACCCCCGCGCGTGCAGCGCCTTGCGGATCAGCAATTCCGGTTTGGTGTTCTTGCCGCGGATGCCGGACATCATCCGGCTGCGAGTCGCCGGATCGACGACGTCAGCCAAGCCCGGCCTTCGGCCGTTTCCCGAGCGCAGCGAAGAGGTGCGGCTTCATATGTTCGGCGACGGCTTTCACGGCCGGCACCACAACAGAATTCCCGAACTGGCGATAGGCCTGGGTGTCTGAAACCGGGATGATGAAGTCGGCCCCCCGGGGCGAATCGAAGCCCATCAAACGGGCGCATTCGCGTGGCGTCAGACGCCGGGGCGCCTTGCCCTCCTGCTTCACCAGGATTTCTGACCCGTCCTTGTGGTACCGCGCCGACAAGGTTCGGGCGACATCCCCCGGGCCCACGAGCCCGAAGCCGAAACCATTGCCGGCAGCCTGGTGTTTTTCCTTGTATCGCTGAAGGTAGGTCCAGAGGTTGTCGGTCAGGGTGTACCGGTCGGCGACCCGGCCTGAGTTGCCCACAGTGAAGCGCTGATCCGGCGCCTCCGAGCCATCGCCGGGGTGCAGGATATCCACCAGTTTCGGGGCGGCCTCGGGAAGCTTCATATCCGCGAACCGGAACGCCTGATCCTCGCGGAAACCGACGATGAAGATCCGCTCGCGGTGCTGCGGCGTCCAGTACCGTCCGTCGATCACCCGGAAGTCGATCTTGTAGCCCAGCTCTTCAGTCAGGACGTCCTTGATGGTCTGGAAGGTCTTGCCCTTGTCGTGGCCGACGAGGTTGCGGACGTTTTCCAGCAGGAAAGCCGCGGGCCGATGGTGGGCGATGATCCGCGCCACATCGAAGAACAGGGTGCCTTGCGTCTTGTCCTCAAAGCCGTGCGCACGGCCGAGGGCGTTCTTCTTGGAGACCCCGGCGATCGAAAACGGTTGGCAGGGGAAACCCGCCAGCAGGACGTCGTGCGCCGGGATATCGGCGACCTCGACCTTGGTGATGTCGCCGTTGATCTCGTGGTCGTCGTTCGGGAAATTCGCCCGATAGGTCTGCTGGCTGAACTTGTCCCACTCAGACGTGAAGACACAGCGCCCGCCGATGGATTCAAAGCCACGGCGCAACCCGCCGATGCCTGCGAACAGGTCGATAAAGGTGAAGTCTCCGGGCGGCTGATCCTTGCCGCCCTGCAGCAACTGGAGCCTCGGCTGGGGGGTCGGCGCCGCGGCCGGGCCATCAATGTAACCCAGGTCCACCGCCGTATCGGCGGTCGCCTGTCCGGCCTGCTTCACCATCAGGGCATACTCCGACACGGCGATTCCGCGCTTGTTGAGGGTGGCAGACTGGGGAGATTCTGCCAGGAGAACAAGTCAGGAACAAGGACTTACCAACCGAAGGCTGACGCCCTTCTCCGTTTCTACCGCGGCAGCCCTCAAGCCACCTTCACCCCCACGCCCTTCTCCCCGCCCGGCTTGCTCACGCTCACATCGAACACCTCCCCCCCGAACTGCAGCCCGCGCACCGCGCGTTCGCACAGGGCGACGACCTCGTCGGCGGGGGCGTCGGTGCGGATGTCGAGGAACCAGCCCGTCATCCGGGCCTCGTTCCAGCGGGCGTGGGCCAGCCAGGCGGCGTCGATCTTCATGTCGCGGAAGGCCGCGTTCAGGCGGCCGATCAGGGCGATCGGGTGCTGGGGCTCGGCGGGGGTCTCCAGCTCGACCGCGCCCGAGGGGCGGCGGCCGGAGACGTCGACCGGGGCGTGTTCGAGGATGGCCTTGATCTGGTCCGGCTCCATCATCAGCCCCTTGCCGGCGGCCGGGTTCAGCAGGATCACCGCGTCCTTGAGCATGTCGAGCAGTTTGCGGCCCTGCATGGCCAGGACGCGGGTCTCGGGACCGAACATCTCCGTCGCCCGGCGCGGATCGGTGAACAGGGTCACGGTGTTGCGGCCGTCGTTGAGGACGACGCCGCGCAGGATCAGCTGCTCGCCCGGGCGCAGCACCTTGGCGCCGTCGTCGCCGGGGGTTCCGCCGGGGCTGTCGGGCTCGGGCACGGCGTAGAGGTCGGCCTCGAGCATGATCCGCTCGAACGTCCCCATCTGCGACGCGTCGGCGAGGCCGGCGTAGAGCAGCTCCTCCAGCGGGTTCAGCGGATTGTCGGTGAAGGTCAGGGGGGTGGTCGCGGGCGGGGCGTCGGTCATGGGCGGGGCTCGGGATCGAAGGGTCGGACACATGAGGGGACCGGGGCCGTGGCGTCAATCGGCAGGCGTGGCGTCGAAGTCGACCCGGGGGCTATGATCTCAGTTCAATCAGCCGCTCGCCGGCGGCCAGCCGCTGCTCAATCGCCGTCCAGTTGTGACGGATGGTCGCCAGCAGTGCAGGGTTGGTGCAGTTGCCGATCCGTATCCAGACCAGACGGGCGCCGCCTCGGTTCCGAAGCAAATTCACGAAATCCTCGTCTCGGCTGACCACCACGGAGTCGTCCCGCGCGGCCTCGGTCCAGATGGCGGCGTCTGCGGCCCCGGTCAGGCCCAGTTCACGGACGTGGACGGCGTCGTGCCCCTGTTCGCAGAACCATCCTGCCAGTACAGGCGGCAGCTGCTGATCGACGATCAGCCTCACGCGGCGAGAATGACCGCGTGGTCGACTTCGCGCGCGGCGTAGGCCAGGCAGGCGCTGATGTCCTCGGGCTCAAGGTCCGGGTGGTGGTCCAGGATCGAGGCCGTGGTCTCGCCCGCCGCCAGCATGCCCAGAACGTCGCTGACCCGGATCCGCATGCCGCGAATACAGGGACGCCCTCCGCACTGGTCGGGCCGCAGGGTGATGCGCGTCAGGAGCTCGCTCATGGCCGCAGTCTAGCGCAAATGCGCGCGCGGCGAAATCAGAGGTCAGGCCGGGTCAATCGTCGTCCATCTTCAGGGCGGCGATGAAGGCCTCCTGCGGGATCTCGACCTTGCCGAACTGGCGCATGCGCTTCTTGCCTGCCTTCTGCTTCTCCAGCAGCTTCTTCTTGCGGGTGGCGTCGCCGCCGTAGCATTTCGACGTCACGTCCTTGCGCAGGGCGCGGACGGTCTCGCGGGCGATGATCTTGCCGCCGATGGCCGCCTGGATGGGGATGACGAACAGGTGGGGCGGGATCAACTCCTTCATCTTCTCGACCATGCTGCGCCCGCGCATCTCGGCCCGGCCGCGGTGGACCAGCATCGAGAGGGCGTCGACCGGCTCGGCGTTGACCAGGATGTTCATCTTGACCAGGTCGCCGACCTTGTAGCCCGACAGCTCGTAGTCGAATGAGGCGTAGCCCTTGGAGATGGATTTGAGGCGGTCGTAGAAGTCGAAGACGACCTCGTTCAGCGGCAGTTCGTAGACGACCAGGGCGCGGGAGCCGACGTAGCTGAGCTCGATCTGCGAGCCGCGGCGGTCCTGGCACAGCTTGATGACGCCGCCGAGGTATTCGTCGGGGGTCAGGATGGTCGCCTTGATCCACGGCTCCTGGATTTCCAGGATCTGCATCACGTCGGGCAGGTCGGCGGGGTTGTGCAGCTCCATCTCCGAGCCGTCGCGCAGGCCGATCTTGTAGACCACGCTGGGGGCGGTCGCGATCAGGTCGAGGTTGAACTCGCGGGACAGGCGCTCCTGGATGATCTCGAGGTGCAGCAGGCCGAGGAAGCCGCAGCGGAAGCCGAAGCCGAGGGCGGCGCTGGATTCCATCTCATAGGTGAAGCTGGCGTCGTTGAGGCGCAGGCGGCCGATCGCGGCGCGCAGGTCCTCGAAATCGGCGGCGTCGACGGGGAACAGGCCGCAGAAGACCACGGACTGGACGTCCTTGAACCCCTTGAGCGGTTCGGCGGTGGGCTTCTTCTCGTCGGTGATGGTGTCGCCTACGGCGGCCTGGGCCACTTCCTTGATCTGGGCGGTGATGAAGCCGACCTCGCCGGCCGACAGCTGGTCGACCGGGGTGCTCCTGGGCAGGAAGACGCCGACGCGGTCGACCAGATGGGTGGTGCCGTGCTGCATCATCTTGATGCGCTGGCCGGCCTTGAGCACGCCGTCGAAGACGCGGACCAGCAGGACGACGCCCAGATAGGGGTCGTACCAGGCGTCGACCAGCATGGCCTTCAGCGGGGCGTCGGGGTCGCCCTTGGGCGGCGGCAGGCGGGTGACTATGGCCTCCAGCACCTCCTCGATGCCGATGCCGGACTTGGCGCTGCACAGCACGGCGTCTGAGGCGTCCAGGCCGATGACGTCCTCGATCTGCTCGCGCACCCGCTCGGGCTCGGCCGCGGGCAGGTCGATCTTGTTCAGGACGGGGACGATCTCGTGGTTGTTGTCGATGGCCTGGTAGACGTTGGCCAGCGTCTGCGCCTCGACCCCCTGGGAGGCGTCGACGACCAGCAGCGAGCCCTCGCAGGCGGCCAGCGAGCGGGAGACCTCATAGGCGAAGTCGACGTGGCCGGGCGTGTCCATCAGGTTGAGGACGTAGTCGAGGCCGTCCTTCGCCTTGTAGTTCAGACGCACCGTCTGCGCCTTGATGGTGATGCCCCGCTCCTTCTCGATATCCATCGAGTCGAGCACCTGCGCCGACATCTCGCGCGCGGTCAGCCCGCCGGTGAATTGGATCAGCCGGTCGGAAAGCGTGGATTTGCCATGATCAATGTGGGCCACCACACTGAAATTGCGGATGCGTTCGATAGGAGGGGTCGTCATGGCCGCGCCGGTAGCACGGTGGGGCCGGATCGCCAACGCGCGCTCCGCCCGGGGGACGTTTCGTCACCGGCGGAGGTGCTGATTACTTCGCCGTAAGCCGGTGTTTTGGCGTTTGAGAAGCGGCCGCGAAACCGCTATTCAACGGCTGATGACAGGGGCGCCCGGACGGGCGACCCACAGCCGGCGTGCGTCTCCCCTACCGCACGCCCATGGGGATCAGACGTGGCGAATATCCTGCGGAACAGTCTTGCCGGCGGAGCCATGATGGCGCTGGGCCTGACCTTGGCGGCCTGCGGCGGCGACGACGCGGCGAAGAAGGCGGAGACCAGGGCGGAGACAAAGGGCGGTAGCGCCTCAAGCCAGACCGTGACGGTGGTCGCCGCCACGCTGCAGAACCTGCCCCGGACCGTGACCGCCTCGGGCACGGTCTCGGCCTGGGAAGAGGTGCCGGTGGGCGCGGAGACCGGCGGCCTCACCGCCACCGCCGTCTATATCGACGAGGGTCAGTACGTCCGCCAGGGTCAGCCGCTGGTTCAGCTGAACGATGCGCTGCTGAGGGCCCAGCTGCGCCAGCAGCAGGCGGCTGTACAGACGGCCGAGGCCAACGCCGCGCGCGATGAGGCCGCATTGGGCCGCGCCCAGGAATTGAAGGAGCGCGGCTTCCTGAGCCAGGCGGCGCTGGACACCGCCCTTGCGAACCAGCGCGCCTCGGCCGCCAATGTCGCGGCGGCGCAGGCGTCGCTGTCCGAGACCCGCACGCGTCTGGCGCAGGCCACCATCCGCGCGCCCGTCGCCGGCCAGGTGATCCGCCGCAGCGTCACCCGCGGTCAGATCGTCGGCGCGGGAACCGAGCTGTTCCGCATCGTCCGTGACGGCCGGCTGGAACTGGACGCCCAGGTGCCCGAGACGGAACTGGCCCTGGTCCGCGCCGGCCAGACCGCCCTGATTTCATCCGATCAGGTCGGCGAGGCCACGGGACGCGTCCGGATCGTCACCTCGGAGGTGGACGCCGCCACCCGACTGGGGACGGCCCGCATCTCCCTGACCGGCGGCGCCTTCCGCCCCGGGATGTTCGCCCGCGCCCGCATCGAAGTCGGGGCCCAGCCGGTCGTGACCGTGCCGACCGCCTCGGTCCTGTACCGCGAGAACCGGGCCGGGGTCTTCGTCGTGGGTACGGGGAACACCGTCCGTTTCCAGCCGGTCACCGTGCTGTCGCGCACGACGGACCAGACAGCCGTCAGCGGCCTGACGGCCGGCGTTCGCGTCGTGGTCGCGGGCGCCGGATTCCTCGGCGACGGCGACCGGGTCACCGTCGCTCCTGCCGTCGCCGCCGCTCCCGTCCGGTCCGCCGCTCCGGCGAAAAGCCAGGACACCGGACGATGAAAAACATCTCGTCCTGGTCGATCCGGAATCCGATCCCGATCATCCTGCTGTTCACCCTGCTGACCATCGGCGGGGTGCTCAGCTTCCTGAGCATGCGGATTAACAACAATCCGGACATCGACTTCCCCCTGGTCGCGGTGACGGCGGTGCGGCCGGGCGCGGCGCCCAGCGAGATGGAAGTCCAGGTCACGCGACTGATCGAGGATTCGCTGGCGGGCCTGTCGGGCGTCCGCCACATCAATTCCCAGATCACCGACGGCGTCTCCTCGACGACCATCGAGTTCGAACTGGGCACCGACACCGAACGCGCCACCAATGACGTCCGCAACGCGATGGGCGGCCTTCGCGCCGACCTGCCGCAGGACATGCAGGAGCCCAGCGTCCAGCGCATCGACATCACCGGCGACGCCCTGATCACCTGGGTGATCAGCTCGGAGACCATGACGCCGGAAGAGATCAGCTGGTTCGTGGACAATGACGTCAGCCGCACCCTGCTGGCCATCCGCGGCGTCGGCGAGGTCAACCGCGGCGGCGGGGTCGATCGCGAGATCGCGGTCGAACTGGATCCGGACCGTCTGGCCGCCTATGGGCTGACGGCGGCGGCGGTCAGCCAGGCCTTGACCGGCGTCAACTCCGACCAGCCCGGGGGCCGGGTGACGATCTCGGGCTCCGAGCGGTCGATCCGCACCCTCGGCGCCGCGACCTCGATCGAGGCCCTGCGCGAGACCCTGGTGCCCCTGTCGGGCGGCCGGTCCGTGCGGCTGGGCGATCTGGGCCGGGTCGCGGACCACTGGTCCGAGCCGCGGCGTCTGGCGCGCTACAATGGCCAGGAGGCGATCACCTTCAACTTCCTGCGCTCGCGGTCCGCCTCCGAGGTCCGGATCGCCGAACGGGTCCGCGAGGCCGTGGCGGAGATCGACGAGGCGCATCCCGAGCTGACCATCCGTCAGGTCACCGCCAGCGTCGAACAGATCGAGGAAAGCTATATCGCCTCGCTGGAGGCGCTGCTGCTCGGGGCCGTGCTGGCCGTGATCGTGGTGTTCATCTTCCTGCGCGACTGGCGGGCCACCTTCATCACCGCCACCGCCATTCCGATGTCGCTGATCCCCACCTTCCTCGTGCTCGAGCCGCTGGGCCAGTCCCTGAACGGGATCAGCCTGCTGGCCCTGTCCCTGACGATCGGCATCCTGGTCGACGACGCCATCGTCGAGATCGAGAACATCGTCCGCCACATGCGGGACGGCAAATCGCCCTACAACGCCTCCATGGAGGCGGCCGACGAGATCGGCCTGGCCGTCGTCGCCACCACGGCGACCATCATCGCCGTCTTCGCGCCCGTCGGCGCCATGCCGGGCATCATCGGGCAGTTCTTCAAGGCCTTCGCCCTGGCGGCCTGCGTCTCCGTGGCCTTCTCTCTGGTCGTGGCGCGCACCCTGACGCCGCTGATGGCCGCCTATCTGCTCAAGCATCAGAAGCACGAGGACGCCGACCCGTTCTGGATGTCCGGCTATCTGAAGGGCCTGAGCTGGAGCCTGGGGAACCGCTGGAAGGTGGTCGCCATCGGCACCGCCCTGTTCGTCGGCTGCGGCGTGCTGGCCACCCGGGTGCCGTTCGAATTCCTCGCCAGCGGCGACGTGGGCCGGGCCGGGTTCTCGGTCGAGCTGCCGCCGGGGTCGACCCTGGCCCAGACCGACGCCGTGGTGCAGCGGATCACCCGGGACCTGCGCCAGCGCCCCGAGGTCACCTCGGTCTACGCCTCGATCGGCGGCCAGGAGGTCAATCAGGCCAACGTCTATGCCGACCTGACCGACAAGGGAGAGCGCGAGCTCAGCCAGCAGCAGTTCGCCCGCGTGATGGTCGACAGCTGGAAGCCCATCCCCGGCGCCCGCATCGGCGCGGGCGTCGCCCAGCAGGGCGGGGGTCCCTCGGACGGCACCAGCTACCAGTTCGCCATCCTCAGCGACAACGGCGCCGCCCTGACCGCGGCGGCCCGTGCGGTCGAGGCCGAGATGCGGAGCGTTCCGGGCCTGGCCAATGTGGTCAACACCGCCGCCATCGCCCGACCGGAGATCCTGGTCACGCCCCGTCCCGATCAGGCCGCCCTGATGGGCGTCTCGACCAGCGCCATCTCCCAGGCCGTGCGGGTCGCGACGATCGGCGACGTCGACCAGAACCTGCCCAAATACAACCTCGGCGACCGGCAGGTGCCGATCCGTCTGCGTCTGACCCGGGACGCCCGCGAGGACCTGTCGGTGCTGGAGACCCTGCGGGTTCCGACCGCCACGGGAACCTCCGTGCCGCTCAGCGCCGTGGCCGACATCCGGTTCGGCGCCGGGCCGTCGCAGGTGCTGCGTCAGGACCGGTCCCGGGTGGCCACCATCTCGGCCGAACTGGACGGCATCCGCAGCGGCGAGGCCGCCGCCGCGGTCAGCCGGCTGCCGACGGTCCAGAACCTGCCGGCCGGGGTCCGCCAGGTGCCGGCCGGCGACGAGGAGTTCATCCAGGAGATGATCACCGGCTTCGCCATCGCCTTCGGCACCGGCATCATGCTGATGTACGCCGTGCTGGTGCTGCTGTTCAAAAGCTTCGCCTATCCGATCACCATCATGGCCTCGCTGCCGCTGGCCATCGGCGGCGCCTTTGTGGCCCTGATGATCGCGGGCTCCAGCTTCTCGATCTCGTCGCTGATCGGGGTGCTGATGCTGATGGGGATCGCGGCCAAGAACTCCATCCTGCTGGTCGACTATATCGTCATGGCCGAAAAGGACGGGATGCCGCGTCTGGAGGCGATCATGGACGCGGCGCACAAGCGGGCGCGGCCGATCCTGATGACCACCTTCGCCATGGGCGCCGGCATGCTGCCGGTCGCGCTGGGCTGGGGCGCCGACGTTGAGTTCCGCTCGCCCATGGCCATCGCGGTGGTCGGGGGGCTGATCTCCTCGACCTTCCTGTCGCTGCTGTTCATCCCGCCGATCTTCACCATCATCGACGACATCGCGGGCTTCCTGCGCCGGCGTCTGGGCCGGATGTTCGCCAGCCAGCGCGATGCGCCGGCGGCGCGGCCGGCGGAGTAGGAGCAGGCGGCCGGGCTGGCGGCTGGCCGGGCGAGGGTGGACTCGCGCGCTCTCATCCCGGCCGAAGCGAAGCGAAGAGCCGGGATGATCGGCGGCTCCCGGACAGCCCACAGGGCCGGGCCGGAGGAAGGGCCGCAATCAATCGGTCTGCGTGAGGGGGCGCCGCCGGGGTCGCTTCAGCCCGTATCCCGGCTCGGCCCAAGCGGGCTGACCGGAAGGGGTCAGGAGAACGGCGCGTCCCGTCCCGGCTCCTCGCTTCGCTTCGGCCGGGATGACAAGGCGTCCGGCAACCAGCGACGTTCCTCCCGCCCAAACAAAACCGGCCGGGGTTTCCCCCGGCCGGCTGGTTCGACCCGCCTTGCGGCGCGAAGGGTCTAGTATTTGAAGCGCAGGGTCGCGCCGTAGGTGCGCGGCTGGCCCAGGAAGGCGTCGTAGGTCTGGGTGTCCAGCGCCGGGTTGTAGTAGGTGCCGTTCGGCTGGATCGTCGTCTGGAACGCCGAGCCTTGCAGCGGGGCGTTGTAGGCGACCTGGATGTATTCCTCGTCGGTCAGGTTCTGGACCCAGAACTCGGCCGTCCAGCGTTCGTCTTCGGTGCCCAGCATGATGCGGCCGTTCAGGGTCGTGAACGCTTCCTGCATCTTGTAGGGCAGGAGGTCCGAACCCGTGTTGTAGTCGTCCATATATTTGGCCGCGAGGCTGAAGCCGGCGCGCAGGCCGTTGCCGATGTTGCGGTCATAGTTGATCGAGCCGGTGGCGGACCATTCCGGGGCGAACGAGGCGCGGGCGCCCGGCAGCAGCGAGAGCTGCGGGAAGTTGCCCGGGCTGGACAGGTCGGCCGCGGTGAACTGGCCGTATTCGGCGTCCGTCCAGGTCACGCCGCCCTGGAAGCTCAGGCCCTCGATCGGCGTGAACCAGACCATGTCGGCGTCGACGCCGCGCGAGGTCAGCTCCGGGATCGACTCCACCACGAAGGCGGTGCCGAGGAAGGTGTTGAGCTGGAAGTTCTCGAAGGTCTGGTCGAAGTAGGTCGCGTTCAGCAGCAGGCTGCGGTTCAGCAGCGTCATCTTCACGCCGAGTTCGTAGCTGTCGACCACTTCAGACGGGAAGAACAGCGAGGCGTTGGGCGTGATGCCCGTCTGAACCCGGTCCAGGTTGTAGCCGAAGCTCTTGTAGCCGCGAGCGTAGGAGGCATAGGCCAGGATTGACGGGTTCAGGCGGTAGGCGGCCTTGATGGTGCCGCTCAGTTCGCCGTCATCGAAGCTCTCGCTGACGACGCGGTTGTTGTAGGCCGCGTTCGACCAGGGAAGGCAGAAGTTGCCGAGGATGGTGGGGGTGTTGGCGGCGCCCAGAACCGCGCCGATGGCGGCGGCGTTGCCCAGGGCTGCGGCGCAGGTCGCACCGTTGCCGTTGGTGTTGCGCTGCAGGCCGTCGAGGCTCTTGTCGTCCTGGGTGTAGCGAAGGCCCAGGGTGATGTCGAACTGCTCGGTGACGTGCCAGGTGTTGTTGGTGAAGATGGCGAAGGAGGTCGACTCCTGGTCGTAGACGTCCTCGAAGCCCTGGCCGACGATGAAGCCCGGGCCGGTAGCCGCCGCCGGACCCGCCGGCGTCATGCCGCCGGTGGCCAGACAGCCGCCGAAGCCGGCCGCGGTCTGGCCCGCGCGGGTGTAGCAGCCGATGGTGGCGGGGCTGATCGGCAGGGCCGGGTTGGCGCTGTTCAGACGGGCGCTGAGCAACAGCGACAGGAAGGGGGTGTAGTCGGCCCCGAAATACCAGCTGTCGGTGCGGCCGATGTCTTCCGAGGTCGCGAACAGGCCGACCAGCCAGTCGAACCGGTCGTTGGAGCCCGCCAGGCGGAACTCCTGGGTCAGGTTGTCGACGGTGAAGCCGTAGTCGCCGTCGTTGACGCGATAGGCGATGTCGGCCCCGGTGTAGTCGATGTCCTGGCCGAGGCTGGACTCCCACTGACGCCAGGAGGTGACCGAGGTCAGGGCGGCGTTCATCGAGGGCAGATCGATATTGGCCTCGATCGACACGCCGCGGTCGGTCACTTCCTGATCGCTGGAGCGGTTGGCGTAGCCGGTGCGCGAGAACGGCAGCGGGCCGAAGCCGGCGGCCGGAGGACGCTGGCCCGTGCCGGTCGAGAGAAGGTCGATGAACGGGAAAGTCTGGCCCGTGCGGACCTGGGTGCCGACGCAGCAGTATTCGTCGCGCGTCGAATAGTCGGCGATCACCCGAACCGAGGTGTTGTCGTTGGGCAGCCACAGCAGCTGGCCGCGGACCGTGCCGAAGTCCTGGTTGTTGTCGTCCAGCTCCGGCCGGGGGCCGTCGCCGATGTCGATGTTCATGAAGCCGTCGCGGACGCGGCGGCCGGCGTACAGGCGGAAGGCGAGGGTGTCGCTGATCGGGCCGGTGACCGAACCCGAGACGCCCATGGCGCCGTAGCTGCCGACGTTCAGCTCGGCGTTGAAGCCGGGGGTGAAGGACGGGGCCTCGGTGATGATGTTGATGACGCCGGCCGAGGTGTTCTTGCCGAACAGCGTGCCCTGCGGGCCCTTCAGGACCTCGATGCGGGCCATTTCGCCCAGGTCGCCGAAGCCGACCGAGTTGCGCGAGCGGTAGACGCCGTCGATGACCACGCCGACCGAGCTTTCCAGGCCGGGGTTGTCGCCGACCGTGCCGACGCCGCGGATGCGGGCGGTGGTCGAGGCTTCCGACGACGTGGAGGTGACGGTCATGCCGGGGGTCAGGATCTGCAGATCCTTGATGTCGCGCACGCCGGCGTCCTGCAGCGTCTCGGCGGACAGGCTGGTGACCACGATCGGCACGTCCTGAAGGTTCTGCTCGCGCTTCTGGGCGGTGACGATGATGTCGTCGATGGAAGTCGGCCCCTCCTGGTCCTGGGCGGAGGCGACGCCGGCGAAGCCGAAGGCGCAGGCCCCGACCACAGCGGCTGACACGGTGGTGCGAAGAAGGTTGGTAAGGCGCATGGTGGCTCCCCGACATGGGCCGGGCTCCCGTCATGAACGGAGGCCGCGGCGTTTCCTGATCCCTTGGACCGCGCCCTTCTGCGGGGCGTGGCAATTCCAGCCTCAGGCGTAAGCCAAGCCGGACTCAGCGACAAGGAGCGGGCGGCGCGAGGGTCGCATTTCCGCCATGGGGGAAGGCCGACTGTGACGCAAAAGCGACAGAAACGGATGACGCTAGGTCAATATTCGCTCGTGGAAGGTCAGTATCCGGAGGCGCGGCCGGCGATTTTCGCATTGCCGGAGAGTTTCGCCGCGCCGCCTCCGGCCCCGGCCGGGCGCGGATCACATGCGACAATTTTTCCGCCAGGGGAGAAATCGGGCGCTTCTGGCTCTACAAGACCGGCTCCGGCCCCGCCCGGGCCCGCTTCCGAGGACGATTGTTGCTGTTTCTGCTCGCACTGCTGCCCCTGCTGGGCGCCCTGGCGCCTGCTCTGGCCATCCGGTTCGGTCGCGACGCGGGTGCGCTCGCCGCCGGCTCGGTGACGCTGGCGGCGCTGGTCGTGCTGGGCGTCCTGACCCCGACGGTGATGGGCGGCGAGACAATCCGCGCCAGTGCGCCCTGGATCCCGGCGCTGGGCTTGAACGCCAGCCTGTTTCTGGACCCGCTCGGCCTGATGTTCGCCGGGATGATCCTGGGGATCGGCCTGCTGATCATCATCTATGCCCGGTATTACCTTTCATCGGCTGATCCGATGGGGCGGTTCTTCACCTATCTTCTGCTGTTCCAGGGCGCGATGCTGGGCATCGTCCTGTCGGACAATGTTCTGTTGCTGCTCATCTTCTGGGAGCTGACCAGTCTGTCGTCCTTCCTGCTGATCGGCTTCTGGCGGCATTCGCCCGAGGCGCGGCAGGGCGCGCGGATGGCGCTGTTCGTCACCGGCGGCGGCGGCCTGGCGCTGATTGCAGGACTGTTGATCCTGGGGAACATCGCCGGTTCGTACGACCTGACGGTGATCCTGCAGCAGGGCGAGGCGATCCAGGCCTCGCCCCTGTACCTGCCGGCCCTGCTGCTGATCCTCGGCGGCTGTTTCACCAAGTCGGCGCAGTTTCCGTTCCATTTCTGGCTGCCGCACGCCATGGCCGCGCCGACGCCGGTCAGCGCCTATCTGCATTCGGCGACCATGGTGAAGGCCGGGATCTTCATGCTGGCGCGGCTTTGGCCGGTGCTGGCGGGGACCGAGGCCTGGTTCCTGATCGTGGCCACCACCGGGCTGGTGACGATGGTGTTCGCCGCCTGCGTCGCCCTGTTCAAGGACGACCTGAAGGGGCTGCTGGCCTATTCGACGATCAGCCACCTGGGCTTTCTGACCATGTTGTTCGGCATCGGCACGCCGATGGCGGCGCTGGTCGGGGTGTTCCACATCATCAACCACGCGACCTTCAAGGCGGCGCTGTTCCTGAACGCCGGCATCGTCGACCATGAGGCGGGGACGCGCGATCTCAAACGCCTCGGCGGCCTGTTCGGCCTGATGCCGATCGCCGGTACGCTGGCGCTGATCGCCGGCCTGTCGATGGCGGGGATCCCGCCGCTGAACGGCTTCATCTCGAAGGAGATGATGCTGTACGAGGCCGCGGACACCGTCTGGCTGAACCAGCCGTGGGTGTTCCCGGTGCTGGCGACCCTGGGAGCGACGCTGTCGGTGGCCTATTCGCTGCGCTACATCGTCCACGTCTATTTCGGGCCGCGCCGCAACGACTATCCGAAGACGCCGCATGACCCCGGCGCCGGCCTGTGGGGGCCGCCGGCGGTGCTGACCGTGCTGGTCGTGGCGATCGGCCTGGCTCCGGCGCTGGTCGCGGGGCCGCTGGTCAATGCGGTCGCGGGAGCGGTCACCAACGGCGCGGCGGAGCCCGTGCATCTGGCCCTGTGGCACGGGGTGACGCCGGCCCTGTTCATGAGCGTGGCGGCGATCGGACTGGGGGTCCTGCTGCTGATGAACCACCGGCGGCTGGACCGGATCTGGCGCGGAGCCGGTCTGCCGGACGCCAAACGGATGTTCGACCGGTCGGTGGCGGCGTCCGTCACAGGCGCGCGGCGCGGCGTCGATGCGCTGCAGAACGGCTCGCTGCAGCGCGCCATGGCGGCCCTGATCGGAACCGCGGTGATCGTGGGTTTCGCGGGCTTCCTCACAGTCGCCTACATCCCCGGCGACCGGCCCGGGACGCCGGTCTCGCCGGCCGCCCTGGTGGCCTGGATCGCCCTGGTGACGGCCACGGCGATGGTCGTGCTGACCCATCGGGCCCGCTACATCTCGCTGATCTACATCGGCATCGTGGGGCTGATCATCTCCCTGGCCTTCGTGCATCTGTCCGCGCCGGACCTGGCGCTGACCCAGATCTCGGTCGAGGTGGTGACCATCCTGCTGATGCTGCTGGCGCTGAATCTGCTGCCCAAGCAGACCCCGGTCGAGAGCCGGCCGTGGCGCCGGCTCCGCGACGGCGCAGTGGCCGCCGGCGCGGGATTGGGGGTCGGCGGGGCGGCGTGGGCGGTGATGACCCGGCCGCTGGACAGCATCTCGGGCTATTTCTGGGAGAATTCCTACCCGGGCGGCGGCGGGACCAATGTCGTCAACGTCATCCTGGTCGACTTCCGCGGCTTCGACACCTTCGGCGAGATCATCGTGCTGGGGATCGCGGCCCTGGGCATCTTCGCCCTGCTGGAGACGGTCGGGACCGGGGCCAGCGGGCGGAGGCTGGCGGCCTGGCGGCCGGAGACCGTCCGCTCGCCCGAACACCATCCGATGATGCTGGTCGTGGCCACCCGATTGCTGCTGCCGCTGGCGGTGATGGTCGGGCTGTACATCTTCCTGCGCGGGCACAACCAGCCCGGGGGCGGCTTCATCGCCGGGCTGGTCGTCGCGGTGGCCATACTGATGCAGTACATGGCCTCGGGCTTCACCTTCGCGGACCAGCGGTTGCGGGCCGACCACCATTCGATGATCGGCGCCGGTGTGCTGATCGCCGCGCTGACCGGGCTGGGCGCCCTGGCCTTCGGCGCCCCCTTCCTGACCAGCGCCTTCGACTATTTCAGCCTGCCGCTGATCGGCGAGTTCGAACTGGCCACCGCCATGCTGTTCGACATCGGCGTGGCCGCGACCGTCATCGGCGCCGTGATGCTGGCCCTGGCCCAGCTGTCGCAGGTGGCCCAGCGGGCCGAGAAGGAGACGGCGCCGGAGACCGAGACCGCCATGGACATCGACCCCGGCCGAACGGAACCGGCCGCCGCGCCGACGGAGGCCGGGCGATGACCATGGAACTGCTGATCGCCTCGGCCATCGCCGTGCTGACCGCCGCCGGCGTCTATCTGGTGCTGCGCGGCCGGACCTTCCCGGTGGTGCTGGGACTGGCCTTCCTGTCCTACGCCATCAACCTGTTCCTGTTCGCCATGGGCCGGCTGGTGATCGACCGTCCGCCGATCTACGACAAGGCGGCCGGGGCCTATACCGATCCCCTGCCCCAGGCGCTGGTGCTGACGGCCATCGTCATCGCCTTCGGCATGACCGCCTTCGTGGTGGTGCTGGCGCTGCGGACCTATCTCGAGACCGGCACCGATCAGGTCGACGGCCGTGATGACGGGGAGGCGCGGCCATGACCGCCTCCATCTCCTGGCTGGTCGTCGCCGCCCTGATCCTGCCGGCCGTGCTGGGGTCGCTGACCCTGCTGGCGCTCAGATACCGGCTGCACGTGTCACGACTGGTTTCGCTGGGCTCGTGCCTGGCGCTGGTGGGCGTCGCGACGGCCCTGACGGTCCACGCTTCGGGCGGGACAGTCGAGAGCTACGCCCTGGGCAACTGGCGGGCGCCGTTCGGGATCGTGCTGGTGCTGGACCGGCTCTCGGCCATGATGCTGCTGCTGACGGCGGTGCTGGCGCTGGCGGTGATGAGTTACGCCGTCGTCACCGGCGTGGACCGCAAGGGCTGGCATTTCCACCCGCTGTTCCAGTTCCAGCTGCTGGGGCTGAACGGGGCCTTCCTGACCGGGGACCTGTTCAACCTGTTCGTCTTCTTCGAGGTCCTGCTGATAGCCTCCTACGGCCTGCTGCTGCATGGCCAGGGGGCGGCGCGGCTGAAGGCGGGGGTGCAGTATGTGACGATCAACCTGGTCGGCTCGACCCTGTTCCTGGTCGGAGTCGGACTGCTGTACGGGGTCACCGGCACGCTCAACATGGCGGATATGGCGGTGCGGGTGGCGGCCGCCTCGCCGGGCGACCAGGGATTGATCGCCGCGGCGGCCCTGGTGCTGACGGTGGTGTTCGCGCTCAAGGCGGCGCTGGTCCCGCTGCATTTCTGGCTGCCGGGCGCCTATGCCGCGACCACGGCCACCGTCGCCGCCCTGTTCGCCATCATGACCAAGGTCGGCGCCTATGCGATCATCCGGACCAGCACGCTGATCTTCGGCGCGGACGCGGGGCCGCTGGCCTTCCTGACCGGCGCCTGGATGCTGCCGGCCGCCCTGATCACCACGGCGGTCGGCTTCCTGGGCCTGTTCGCGGCCCGCACCCTGAGGGAGATGGCGGCCTGGTCGGTGGTGGGATCGATGGGGGTGCTGCTGAGCGCCGTGTCGGTGTTCCGGGTCGAGGCCATGGGGCCGGCGCTGTATTATGTCCTGCACTCGACCCTGGCGGGGGCGGCGCTGTTCCTGATCGTCGACCTGATCGCCAGGCGGCGGGGCGAGCATGGCGACGCCCTGACGGTGGCCCCGCGGTTCAGCCAGTCGGAAATCCTGTCGGCCCTGTTCTTCCTGGCCGCGATCGGGATCGCCGGCCTGCCGCCGCTGTCCGGCTTCATCGGCAAGCTGCTGATCCTGGACGGGGTGCGGGCGGCGCCGGAGGCGGGGTGGATCTGGGCGACCATCCTGATCACCACCCTGATCGCAGTGCTGGCCTTCGCCCGGGCCGGCAGCCGGATCTTCTGGAAGAGCGCCTCGATCGAGGGGACCATCGCTGTCCGGGTCCTGCGGGGCCGGACGGGCGGCGTCGCCGTGGCGGCGGGCCTGCTGGCCCTGCTGGCGGCCTTGACCGCGCTGGGCGGGCCGGTGACCGCCTATACCGGGGCGACCGCGGCCCAGCTGTTCGAGCCGCAGCAGTATATCGACGCCGTTCTGGGCGAAACCGCCGGAGGCCGCCGATGATGCGCCGCCTGTTGCCCCATCCGGCCCTGAGCGCCCTGCTGGTCGTGGTCTGGATGTTGCTGGTCAATGAGCTGACCTTCGGCGCCTTCTTCCTGGCGCTGGTGTTCGGGGTGCTGATCCCGCTGGCGACCGCCCGGTTCTGGCCGGACCGGCCGCGCATCCGCTTCGGTCCTGATCTGGCGGCCTATGTGGCGGTGGTGCTGTTCGACATCGTCGTCGCCAATTTCCAGATCGCCTGGATCATCGTGACCCGACGCAACCGCGACCTGCGCTCGCGCTGGCTGGTGGTGCCGGTCGAGCTGCGATCGGCCGAAGCCATCACCATGCTGGCCGGGACCATCAGCCTGACGCCGGGCACGGTCAGCAGCGACGTCTCGGCCGACGGCCGGGCCCTGTTGGTTCACGCCCTCGACTCGGCCGATCCCGAGGCCGACGTCGCCCGCATCAAACGCCGCTATGAGGCCCGTCTGCTGAAGGTGTTCCGATGACCGGTTCGATCCTGTCCTGGGCGCTGGGGTTCGCGCTGGCCTGCATCAGCGCGGCGATGCTGCTGAGCCTGTTCCGGCTGGTGCGCGGGCCGACGTCGGGGGACCGCATCCTGGCGGTCGACACCCTGACCATCAACGTCATCGCCCTGATCGTGGTGTTCGGGATCGCCGAGGCGACGGCGACCTATTTCGAGGCGGCCCTGCTCCTGGCCATGGTCGCCTTCGTCGGCACAGTGGCCTACTGCAAATTCATGCTGCGGGGAGACATCGTCGAATGAGCCCGGCCGCGGAAATCGTCATCGCCGCCCTGCTGGTTCTCGGCGGGGTCTTCATCCTGATCGGATCGTGGGGTCTGGCCCGGCTGCCGTCGCTGATGACCCGGCTGCACGGGCCGACCAAGGCGACCACCCTGGGGGTCGGCGGCTGCCTGATCGCCTCGATGATCTATTTTCCGGCCTCGGGCGCGGCCTGGTCGGTGCATGAACTGCTGATCACCATCTTCCTGCTTCTGACCGCGCCAATCTCGGCGAACATGATCGCCAAGGCGCATCTGCACCGGCAGGGCCACCGCATCGACCCCAATCCGGCCGACGGCATCGTCGAGGGTCTGCCGCCGCCGTCGTCCGGGGCCGACTGGGCCACCTTCCAGGGGGGCGAACCGGAAGGCCCCGCCGAGACCCCGACACGACCGGTTTAGGCGTTCCGCCCCATTGCAGCGGGCGGCCGCAGGGCTCATCTGCGCCCAATGCCCGTCTCGACCGCCTACCGCCCCGACCCCCGCTTCTTCAATCTGGGAGACGCCTATGGCGACGCAGTCGAGGCGGCTGACTTTCCCGAAACCGTGCTGCGCTTCCGCAACGACCGGGCCGCGGCGACCGTGGGGCTGGAGACGCTGACGGACGCCGGGTGGGTCGCCCATTTCGGCCGCTTCGAGCCGCTGCCCGGCCAGCCCGGGCCGATCGCCATGCGCTATCACGGGCATCAGTTCCGCAGCTACAACCCCGATCTGGGCGACGGGCGGGGCTTTCTGGCGGCCCAGCTGCGGGACGACCGGGGCCGGCTGCTGGACCTCGGAACCAAGGGCTCGGGCCAGACTCCCTGGTCGCGCGGCGGCGACGGCCGCCTGACGCTGAAGGGCGGGGTGCGCGAGGTGCTGGCGGCGGCGATGCTGGAGTCGCTGGGCGTTCCGACCAGCCGCGCCCTGTCGCTGATCGAGACCGGCGAGGCTCTGGTGCGAGGCGACGAGCCGTCGCCGACGCGCTCGGCGGTGCTGGTGCGGCTGTCGCACAGCCATATCCGGTTCGGGACCTTCCAGCGGGCGGCGTATCTCGGGCAGGCCGATATGGTCGGGACGCTCGTCGAGCACGCGCGGTCGCTCTACCACCCCGAGGTCGCAGAGGGCGACGTTCCCGGCCTGCTGCGCGCCGTGGTCGAGGCCTCGGCGCGGCTGACGGCGCGATGGATCGCGGCGGGCTTCGTCCACGGGGTGCTCAACACCGACAATCTGAACGTCACCGGCGAGAGCTTCGACTACGGCCCCTGGCGGTTCCTGCCGCACTACGAGCCCGGATTCACCGCCGCCTATTTCGACCAGACCGGACTGTACGCCTTCGCGCGCCAGCCGGAGGCGGTGTTCTGGGCCCTGACCCAACTGGGGGGCGCGCTGAAGCTGGTCGCCGAGGCCGAACCGCTGACCGAGGCGCTGAACGGGTTCGGCCCGGCCTATATCCGCGAACTGCGCGCCGCCTTCCTGGCGCGGCTGGGCGTCGCCAGCCTCGGCGAGGCGGCGGACCAGCGGCTGCTGGATACGACGCTGGCGCTGCTGCGCGAGGGCGGCGAGGCGCTGCGGTGGGAGCCGTTGTTCTTCGACTGGTTCGGCGGCTTCGCCTCGTCGGCGCGGGCGCTCGCCGGGCCGCGCGGCAGGCTGTACCAGGGCGAGGCCTTCGACGCCTTCCGCTTCGCCCTGTTCGAGCATGCGCCGGACCGCCCGGAGCGGCTGGAGGCGCCGATGTTCGCGGCGCCCGATCCGGAGGAGATGCTTATCGACGAGGTGGAGTCGATCTGGGCGGCGATCGACGACGACGACGACTGGGGGCCGCTGCACGCCAAACTGGCCCGGCTGGAGACCGCCCGTCAGGTCTGGTCACTTAACGCCGCCTAAATCGGAGTCACATTACAAGGAATTATGACTACGGCCACGCTTCGGCCCCGGAGCTCTCGCAGAAGGCGGTCACGGATGGTTACGGTCAGGCTTCGCGTCCTTGCGGAACGGCTCATGCGATCCGACATCGCTACTGTTGCCAATCACAAGAGCGCCCTTCCCGGCGTAAAGACCATGACCTCGCAAGCCCTGAGCCCCGCCCGTTCGCGCCTGAACGCCAGCTATCGCAACCTGACGCTCTGGACGCTCCAGGGATGGATCGCGATGTTCTTCATCGCCGCGGGCTACGCCAAGCTCAGCGAGCCGATGGCCAATCTGGTCGAGTTGATGAAGTGGCCGGCCCTGGCGGCCCCGAACATGGTGCGCGGCCTCGGCGTCGCTGAAATCGTGCTCGCCGTCCTGATGCTGGCCCCGCTGGTGTCATGGAAGCATGGCCGGCCCTTGCTGGTCATGGCCGCCGCGGGTCTGCTGGCGCTGGAGGCGGTCATGCTGGCGCTGCACGCGACCGGCATGGATGTCGGCCTGGCGGTGACCAACCTGATCCTGATCGCGATGACGGCGCCGGTGCTGTGGATGCGGGCGCGGGAAGTCAGACAGGGCTGAGCACCGCCTAGTCGATCAGCCTGGATCCGCCCGCCCCGGGGCCCACGCCCGCGGGCACCGGGACATCCGAGCCGCCATAGTTGGCGTTGATGAACAACGACGGCGAGCCCTTCAGTTCCAGCGACTTGGAGACGATGACGGTCCAGGCGCTGTCCCGCGCCACGTCGGCCCGCCCCTCCACGATGAGCTTGGCGGAAGGGACGTAGATGACCCCGAGCAGGCTCTCCACATGGTCGGCGGAGATGATGAAGTCCTGGGTGTTGTCCCGCGTTCCGCCCATCACGATGCCGGCGTACTGACCCTCTTTCCGACCATCGAGGTTCACGACCGCCCGGTCCTTGAACTCGAACTTGGAGGCCTTGTCGAAGAAGAGGACCACGTCCTGGCCCTCAAGCCGCGCATCCTCCTTGATGATCAGATGGCCGCCAAGGAAGAAGTGCTCGCCCGGTTCAAGGATGATCCGGGCGGTCCCGGATGCGTCGATACCGGCGCAGTGCAGTCCCGCAGCGACGTAATGCGTGCCCGCTCGAAACCTTGAACGGCTTTTCTCTTGCGGCGTCGGTGCAGTCATCCTTCTTCGACAGGTCAAGATCCAGACCGAGAAAGGGGTCGGTGATCCGGGCCGCGCCGGTTCCGGCGGACGGGCTGATGAACCCCCGGGCCGAGGTCACGGCCTGCACGGCGGCCGCCGCCAGGGTCCCGCCCTCGACGTCGATGTCACGGTTGGAGTGCACCATGCACGCTGGCGCGGTCATTCGCGCCGCGTCCTTGATGTTGAGCAGCTTCGATCCGCCTTGTCCGCTTACCAGTACACACAGAGGCACCGTGCTGACCGTGGAGGCGGTAGCGTCGCCAATGAAATCCCACCCGCCGGGCGGCAGCATGTTGGCAAAGAAGGAAGGTCGATTGGCCTGAAGTAGAACCCTCAGGCCCCGCTGTTCATCGAGATCGACAAGTTCGTAGGTGGCTTGATAGGTGGGGGCGTCACCCCACTCGGACATCTGTCCCTCTACAAACGCCGCCGCGCGCGCACGGGCCGTAGAACCGTCAGCCGCCAGAGACAGGGAGGGCGCGCCGGCCAATGCCGCAGAGTCCGCGATAGACTGGAGGCGGTCCTTGGCGCTGTGGACCGCCATCAGATCGATGGCGCCCGCGCCGAGCATCACAACGGCCGGACCGACCATCGCGAACTTGAGCGCGATGCTCCCCGCCTCGGCCGCGCCCAGGCGGCGGACGATGTCCACCAACCGCTCAAATAGACCGTCGCCGCCGCCCAAAACCGCCTCCAAGTTCATCAGCCTCAATACTGACGCGGATTTGTTAAGCACTGACTTATCATTTATGTCCGCTTGCGGACATTGAGTAGCGATTCTACGGTACTCTCACCCCCTCCAGTTTATCTCACATCGTTATCCGGCAGCTGCTTCGGAGTCGCCCGAGGGACGCCCCGCCGCCGCTGCGAACGGCCATCCATCGAGGGCTTGTTGAAGGCCAGTGGCTGCGGTCGGCGCGGCCCGCACGCCTGCGCCGACCCCTGTTGCAAACTGCAGCTGCACGTAGAAACATGATCCGCCGCAAGCGCGGCCGTTCCCATGGAGGCTACGGAAATGCAAAAGCTCGATGTCGATGAGTTCGCCTATTCCAAGGACAGTATCCGCACCCTGACGTCGCTCGAGACGGACGCGGTCGGCGGCGGCACTACTCCGCTCACCCCAACGCCCACAATCCAGCTGACCAAGTTGTCGTCGGAATGGTGCCGGGAGCAGGCTGAGAAGCTGCTTTAGACAATCAACTGAGCCTCAAGCGGATCCGCGCCTGTCGAGGAAGCGGATGCAGCGACTGGCGGATAGCGGCGACAGGCGCCCGGCTGCGAAAGTGCAGGAACGCTTTCGCGGAACGTCCAACAGCAAAAAGGCCGCTCCCGGGGGAGCGGCCTTTCCATTGTCAGCCGGCGAACGGCTTCGTCTTCAGGCGACAGACCCCGCCAGAGGGGAGGTCAGGCTCATCCGAAGAGCCGCGCGCGGCGTGAGACAATGAGACATTCGACCACCTCCTTTCGTTGTTGAAACAGGGGCGGGAGATAGGGAGTCCCGACGGGCGGTCAAGGGGGCGCGCAGGTCTTCTGCGGACCATGCGAGCTAAAGGCTTCCCTTTACGTGCACGTCAAGTTATGTCTTGGCCATGGCGACCGCCGACGATCATCGCACCTATTCGATCCGCCAGTTGTGCCGCGAGTTCGGGGCGACGGCGCGGGCCCTCCGCTTCTATGAGGACAAGGGCCTGCTGACCCCCGCCCGCAAGGGTCAGACGCGGGTCTATGACGCTCGCGACCGGGCGCGGCTGAAGCTGATCCTGCGCGGCCGGCGCATCGGCTTCTCGCTCCTTGAGATCCAGGAGATGCTGGATCTGTACGACCATGACAATCACAACGCCCACCAGATGGCCGTCGCCCTGCGCCGCCACCGGGCCCAGATCGCGGCGCTGAAACAGCAGCGCGAGGACCTGGACGCCGCCATCGAAACCGCCGAGGAAGCCTGCGCCGTGATGGAGCGAAAGCTGGGCGAGTTCCGTCCGGATCTGCTGCCGGGCGCCGAAGAATACGCCGACCTGCTGAAGGCCCGGCTGAATCCCGATCCCCACCACCAGCCCTTCAAAGCGAGAGCGTAGTTCCATGGCCTACAAGGCGCCTGTCCGCGACCTGACGTTTGTCCTGAACGAGGTTCTGGAGATCGACCGGTATTCGAACCAGCCCGGCTTCGCCGACGTGTCTTCGGACCTGGTCGCCCAGATCCTCGAGGAAGGCGCCAAATTCGCCGAGGAGGTCATCGCCCCCCTGAACCGCATCGGCGATCAGGAAGGCTGCAAATGGGTCGACGGCAAGGTCACCGGCCCGACCGGCTGGAAGGAAGCCTACAAGGCCATGGTCGAGGCCGGCTGGCCCGCCCTGTCGGCCCTGCCCGAGCACGGCGGCCAGGGCATGCCCTCGGTGGTGGCCATGGCGTTCGGCCAGTTCACCGCCGCCGCCAGCGCCGCCTTCTCGATGTACCCGGGCCTGACGGCCGGCGCCTACTGGGGCCTGAACGCCAACGGCTCGGACGAGCAGAAGGCGATGTATCTGCCCAAGATGGCCACCGGCGAATGGGGCGGGACCATGAACCTGACCGAGCCGCAGTGCGGCACGGACCTGGGCCTGATCCGCACCAAGGCCGTGCCCAACGGCGACGGCAGCTACAACA
>Ga0164290_1001161_pt1 | contig 49005 bp, 50 predicted proteins | sample Micstemetagenome_FD_108782 | JGI IMG/M metagenome (GOLD analysis project Ga0164290, IMG submission 108782) | Contaminated culture microbial community from soil near Moab, Utah, USA - Microcoleus steenstrupii SON62 (Illumina Assembly) | ecosystem: Environmental > Terrestrial > Soil > Soil crust...
CAAAACGCGTTGTCGGCAGTTAGTTAGGAAGCCGCTATAGGGCTGCGATGAATCAGTTCGACGTTGCGTTGCCTCCCAATCCGGACGATCGGGTGTCAACGCTGTAAATTCCTAAACCGCGCCAGCAGCCCGGGAATAACCTGGCTCAACCAAAACGATACTCGGCCGCTGCTCATGCCCCTGTGCGCGTAGCGTTCCACACACAGATAAACACCTGGCTCCAGCTCCGCACCGACCAGGTCCCGGATCTGGCTCAGCAGCAGCGCATGTAGTTCTTTCTCAGTGCCGGGCAGGGGTATAGTTTTTCCCAATTGGGAAAGTTCCTCCCATAGGTACAGGGCGTTGCGCAGGCCTCACTGGAAAGGCGCTTTGTCGAAGAGATCCGCTAATGTGAATTGAGCCATATTTATTCTTATTACTATCGTCTGCGTCTACTCCGTCAACCTTTCCTTGACATACGAATACTATCAATCTCTTCCGGAATTCCCACTGTACTGAAATAGACCAATATAAAAGGCTGGTCAGCGACCCTTCCGAACGCGATACACCCAACATCCGCATGCCGATCTGCATACTAGGCATCAACCCTCCCGAATCCATCCTGCCGGGCTACGCCAACGCCGCAGCTAATGACCAAAAGCTGATCGACCCAGCCGCTTAGTTGCACGCTAGTGGTCACGGTCTATTATAGGTCTAGCTCGACCACATAGCTCCCAGTCAGAGGTCAGGTACGACCAGTACCGATAACAATTAACGGGGACAGGATGCCAAGCAATGCTCTAAGGACCTGTAGAAGCAAATGCTTTCTCGCCCTAACGGCTTCTTACGTGTCGTCTTCGTTCCACTTTTTGAGTAAGTGAATTAAAACCGCCAATACCCAACTTCCCAATAAGGAAATTCTCTTATGGCAGGAAGCATATTAATTATCTCTTGCTCTGTGTACTTTACTTCAGGCCTAAACTCCATAACCTTTCGTTTAGCTATTTTAAAGATAGCAAGTGCCTCATCATTTCTACCATGAGCAAGTGCAATTTGATGATCTCTAGCTAAGGAAAGCAATTCTGAGTTCAGTTTATTAGCAGCGTTTTTTACCTTAAAAAACGTGTACAAAGGCACAATTACAAAAAGCCACACAAGAATGAAAACGATTATTTCAAGCATTGTTACGGATGATTAGATTAAAAACGGGTAAAGAATCTGTGAGTTAGTTTAAGTCAAAAACAAATCTGATTAATTACCAGCATAATGACTTTTTCACGCATAAGTACAGACCGCAGTCGCGGACCACTTTGGAGAGAATATAATTCGCCTGCTAGATGTTTGATTCTTGGCCTTACGCCAAGCCAGATCGCAGAAGCGGTGCTTGCTTTTACGGCTTTGGGTGCTGACTTAGTTACTTAAATTTTGCTATGAGTAGTAAATCTTATTAGGCTGCCCATACGCTTTATGAACACAGTCTAACTAACAACTACGCTTGCAAACCTCTCGGCGAAAACGCTAATGGTATGACGTTGCAATGAAGGCTGGTAATCAACCCCTTGCATCGGACAATATCCTTGTTACCACAGTAGCAAAAACAAACAACTGTTAATACGATACCGTTTTGACTAAAAGTCTACCCAAACGTCCCTACCAAATAGATTGTAGAGGAGTTGATAGAGAAAACGAAAACGCTATTACATTCTATGCTTCGACATAGGACCTTTCTGCAACTATTTTGGGATTTGGCCCATATTCATTTGGCCCCTTGGTACTATTTCTAATTAAAACACTTATGAGGTATAATTGCCCTAATAATGGTATAAATAACATTACAGTTAACCATCCACTTTTTCCAGTATCATGAAGCCTTCGAACTAAAACAGCAAGCTTCGGAATTAGTATCACCAACATTGCTACACCCCGAAGAGGACCCATATCAAGTTTACCTGTGACACTTGACATCTCTGGCTTGGCGAAGCCCAGCAAGATATCAAGCCAACCAGTTAGAATTATAATCAGCGTAGAGAATAGAAAAAATAGCCAAAATTCTCTTCGTCGAGCGCGGCCTTTAAAATTAGCATAATTACGCAGGAGGTAAGAAAACAAATTCATAGTTTGTCTTAGTTACGGTAGAAAAATAATTACAACTGAAAAAATTGACTATAAATCGTTCAGAAATTTAAGATTTAAAGAAACCATGTTTCAGAAAAGAGTATAGCTCTCTTACTTTAAAAGCACTTGAACGTATTTGAAAGTAAAGATTGGAAAAATTGACACTTTCCTTTTATTGTTCTGTAAAAAATGAAGATTACATTGAAATATTTGCTAAACAGTAAACTACTAAAAGTTTCAATTTTCTATGTTTCTAAAAGAAGGATAAACTGAGTAAATTTATCCCCATTGCAAAATAATGTTAAGATCGCCGAAACGACTGGAAAACAAAGCACTGTATGACCAAGCCGTGGCCATTAAGCCTTTGGTTTGTGAAATATTCTATTTGGAGAAGAACTCCTACCAAGAAAAACCTTTACGACTGATCCTTTATGGTCATTCCCCAGTCAAAGGTGTATAGATTGCAGCGATTAATGCTTCTGTAATCTGCAGATGATGCTCGGGTTTCATCTACCTCCGTATCTTCGTGAGACATTTTGACCCCTTTAAATATACGTTTCTAGAATTACGGAAACTAACAAATGATAATGTTTTTATGTATTGGTAAAATTTATGTTGTAATAGACGACCTAGCTTTTTTGATTTTGGCTAAGTACGCTCCCACTATACGCTGAAAATCAGGCACTTTTTATAACCCCCTTGATCAGGATGAATAGGATGTAGGTTGCATAATGCTGTTACATTGTATTCGATACAGAAGGGTTAATAAGAAATTGGTTAGTTAGTATGCTTGATTTCTTGACACTTACCGGCAAGATCTTATAGCTCTGACTGTACAATGCTTAGCGCTTCTAGCGGATTTACTGCAATGTATTCCGGTGCAAGAGACATTAGGGCGTTTCGCTCCGAAGTTCCCCACATACAGGCAACACTTTTTATACCGGCTGCCCGAGCCGCTACAATGTCAATTGCCCGGTCGCCCAGCGAAAGCACATTCTCGGGTCGCTCCCTCATCAGTTGCAGGGCTCGCAGCATGGATTCGGGATGGGGCTTACGGTGCCTTACATCGTGGTAGCAGACGGTGTAATCGTACGGAATTGCCCAGTGGGATAGTACGCGTCGACAGTAGCTGTCAGGACTTGTCGTTACAATACAGACTTTAATCGCTTCCATACGTATGTAAGCCAGCAATTGGTCCATACCGGTATAAACGCCAAATTGGGGTATCTGAGAGTAAACCGCTGGCCACTGGCGGTTGCGACGCATGATTTCAGCGCAGCTGCTGTCAATCAGGGTTTGGTCAAGGTCAAGGATTAAACCTGGCATGGTTAAAAAAGGTGTAACTGAGTGCCGCCAGGGCTCTCGTTTTTATTTTCTGATTTTTGGGATGCTTCTGAATAGGACGACTCAACCGGTTTAGACCCTGTGATATATTGCTTTAGCTGCTCCAACGATTCTGAATCAGTCAGTGGCAAGGCTGTTCCATTTTTGATTAAGAACTGATTGCCTTGCGTTTTGGGGTGGGAAAGATGCTGGGGTGGATGATTGAAAGCGGCCACCTGCCGGCCATATGTTTTGGCGAATTTTATGGTGTGCATGGACCCCCCTTTAATGTCCGTTTCTACAACGATTACCGCCTTGGACAGAGCTGCCTGTATCCGGTCCCGTTCGACGAAATAGTTAGCCTGAGGACGCTGCCCAATCAGGTACTCTGAAACTAGTAACCCACCTTTATCCAGGATTTCGGCTGCAAGCGCACTGTTTTCTTTGGGATAGATCGTGTCCAAACCATGGGCCATCACCGCCGTGGTGACTCCGTTCGCCGCAAGGCAACCTTTATGCCCAGCCGTGTCGCAGCCTGTAGCCAGGCCGCTTACCACATTACATCCTGCACGGCCAAAAAAGTCGCCCAGGCGCATTCCAACCCGGAAACCCAGGTCTGATGGCTCACGGGTCCCAATAATGGCAACGGCGGGTAACTTATTAACCCGTGAGACATTTCCCTTGATACTTAGCAGCAGCGGCGGATCATTCGTATCCCGCAGGAGTTCCGGGTAGAGCTGATCATAGAAACTGACCAGCCGAATATGCCCTTTCTCAGAAGATTCAATTATTACCTCTGCCCGATCAAAAGCGGCTTTCATGTCGGCTGGCGCCAGTTCTCCTTTTATCAGCACTTTATTTTCTGTAATAAAGTCGATAAGGTCCTGATTGCTTGTAACCGGATAAGATAGCCGAGCAAGTAGTTTGAAGGCCGTTTTGCGACCTACCTTTGGCAGGGATAGTACTTTCAGTACAATTTCAGTTGCGATTTTCATTCGAACATTGGTAAGTCTTCATCGTAAGACACTGAGGGGCGCGCCACATGGAATGAACGCACAGGCGGCTGAACAGCACGTGTTAGGGGTTGTGTCATGTAGGCGGTCGTGATGTAATTATTTGCTCCATCTCGCCTTTCAGTGCGTCCCAGGCTGATTGCTATAATTCGGGCGGAAGGATATTGTGCCTGAATAACCGAAGCAATAGCGGTAGTGGTTGTATACGCCGTTACTACGTCATCCAAAATTAAAATTCTTTTTCCGGAAAGATCCGGGCAGGCTTTCGTAAGGTAATAAACTCCACGAAGTTCCTCTCTGCGGCCCACCGCACTCAGCAAAGCCAGCTTAGTGGTCCTGCGGTTTTTGGCAAGTATACTAGGCACGTAGGGAATACCCAGTTGACAACTTAAATCATGTCCTAAAACGTCTACAGGGCGACTGTTACTTGCTACGGTTTCGCTACTACCCAGCGACCGTACCACATAATCGAAGGTAAGGCGCTCCTGCGCAATTTCGTCTACCAGCCATCGGCTCCAGCGGCTAATCGTTTCTGGCTTTCCATCTTTGAAGTCCAAAATCTTTCGGGAAAGATAATCCAAGCCTCCCGGTATGTAATAGCAAAGTGCATAGTGGGCTTCAAGGCCGTACTGCTGAGAATGAAACTGGAGCATCTTAATTAGAATGGTAGAAAGGTAGACTTTGGGACTTTTTTCCTGCCTGTGAAAGGATGATTGGCTTAAGCGGCAATGGGCTGGGCGCGGGAATTAGTGGTTCTGAACACCTTTCCTTTCCGCCGGACGTATTTAAATGGGTTTGAGTTACGGTAGCAGGTCAGTACCATACCACTGTCTTCGTCGACAATGACTACCGTGTTTTCGAGTTGCGATGCCTCTCGTTCCAGTTCTTCAGGAATGTTATACCGTCCAAGGATATAGAAGACCAAACCCTGCCGGTACACGGCTTCTCCATGGGCAAGAGCTATGGAAAGCTTACGCTCGGTGAGGCCCCGTTGAGCAGCTCGAGCTTGTGAGTGAATTGTGTGGCGGTACGAGAACCGCTCTACTTTTTTGGTAAGGGCGTCTTCAAGGTGTCCGAAGATTTCAGAAGTTTCAAGCATGGCTGATGGCATCTAAGTTTTTGGAGATTTGCCATTAATGCAGCCAGCTCGGCGCCGTAAACAGTGAGAGGTAAATCTTTTTTTACATTTTTGTGATTACCTGTACAGCTGAACCTTAATCGCAGCCGCCCGCCAGATCAAATGCTTCATTTTCAGAAACATTCCGATGATCGCTATATGCAGGCGATACGGAACAACGAAAACCTGATTATTAAGGAATTTTATAATTATGCCTTTACTGTTTCCAGGAGAGTACTCCAGGATTATGGGCTCCAGGACGATCAGCTGTTCCAGGATGTCTACCAGGATAGCTTTTGTATCCTGCTCCGGAATGCTCAACGCACTGATTTCACGCTGACCTCACAGCTAAGTACCTACCTAATCGGTATCTGCAAAAAGTTGACGGCCACCGCCCTAAAACGGCATAACAAGGTGGTATCCCTGACAAGTACCCAGGAGATTACCGACGAACTGACTCCTTTTGAAAAATATGCCGAGGCCTACGAGAACATGGACGATCGCAAGAAGCAGGCGATTGAGCTTGAGTTCGAAAAGATGAGGATCCAAAATAAAGACTGCTATCAACTCCTTGACCTGTCGCTGCGGCAGGAAGTGACAAATCAGGACATCGCCAAGCGACTGAACAAGGGGATCGACGTGGTAAAAACCCAAAAAAGCCGGTGCTTAGGCTACCTGCGGAAGGCCGTCTTCAAACGATTGAACTATGATTGACCAAACGCTGCTCGCGTATATAAAAACCTTCTTCCTGGAGTATACCGATCTGGATGCTCGGCACAGCTATGCTGCTACCTTGCCAGAGGCGACGCGTCAGTCGTTGTTAACGTTAGAGGAAGCTTTTTTTACCTTCCCTGTTAAGAGCCAGAAGATTAGCCAGTTGCTGGAGTTGAACGGGTGGCAATCTTTGGAGAAGGAGGTCACCCGAATTCAGAGCGATTTTTACCTTGGCGTTTACGGCCGTTTTGAGGAGTCCGGTGTTTCGGCCGACCATCTGCGCCTGGTTGAAAATAAGAACGAGAGCTATCTGTTTCTCTATGACGCCGAAGGATTTGAAGAGGACCTTCGTATACTGATCAATCGTCAGCAGCTGGACACAATTCGCCAGCAGGTTCAGCAGTTTGAAAAGTAGCGGCAAAATATGGCTTCTGCTGGGGAAAAGCCCCTGGGTGTGCGTCGTTCCTTTGTTCGATATGCCTCCTGGGTTGCAGCAGCCTGTGCAATACTGGCCATCTGGCAGCCCTTCCATTCAACCAACGAAGAAATTTACGGTCTATACTTTCCGGACGGTTATCATGGTAATCCCTCACCAGTAGCTTCCAAAAAGCCTAGCATGCAAATGGATGCGTACCGTGATGAAGAAGAAGCTGTGCGAGGAGAGGTGTCGGCAGATACAACCTTAAGCAGATTAGAGCAAGCACAACTGGAAGCAGCCTTGGAGCTCTTTGCCGATAAACGATACATGGCTGCTATCACCATCTTCGATTCACTTCAGATCTCTACCCGAAAAGGTGCTTCTTATCTGCTGACGCAAGCCATTGCCCGTATGCATACAGGAAACTTTGAGCAAGCGACTAAAGAACTTAAACAGGTTATTGCCAGTAACAGGCCTGACCAGGAAGATGAAGCTCGTTTTTACCTAAGTCTCTGCTACATAAAAGAAAACAAGCGTTCCGAAGCCCGTTTCCATCTAAAGGCTCTTTCCACCAAGTCCGGTAAGTACCAGGAAATGTCGAAGAACATCCTGAGTGAACTTAGATGGTTTTAAGCTCAGTCATGATCAATAAACTAAAGCGCCTTTCTGAAATCGGGTTATCCTTGATGGTTGTGTTCCTTATTTTGAACATTATCCATTTGACTTGGTATACGGTTCAAGTGGAAGGTTTCTGGAGTTTCTTCTACTTTGTTAAACTTACTTTTTTTGTTTTTTTTATAGGGGGTATAAGCCTAGCTTATGCGGGTACCCTTTTGATGTATACGTTCGCCCTTTTTGAAAATTTCCCTAAAAGCTTTACGCGTAAGAACATCTTTTCTCTTATAGGTGTTGCGGCTATTTTACCACTTACCTTCGGCTTTGATATTATTACAAAGGACTTACCTAACTTGATATTTTACCGTAAAATGGCCGATCGGTATAAATATCTACGGGAATCAGAACGGTATCTCAAAGATAAAGATGTAAAGAATGCATTAGATAAAGCAATATCTGCTAATAAACAAGCGAAAAACAAAAGTACACCGTGGCCGATATTTGTTTTTTCCTACTGGTACGCTCAATCACCCCAGGCAAAAGCTGAAGAAGCAAACCAACGATATGCGGCTGCAATTAATTACGCTTACTGTTTGTCCCATGTGGACACGCTCCAACGCAATGCTGTTCGGGAATACCTGAATGTACTTAAATTCTGCCAACAACCATTACTCAAGTCTCAGCCCGGCTACAAGGTCTTTCCATTGACTGAACTAGTGCGGCTGTATATGTCAGCGAATAAACCGGACATAGCTGATCAATATAACATTCAGTTACTCCGCCTTTCGAATGAAATTAATGCCGAAGACCTCTCATACTTTGTAACCAGCCAGTACGGGGTTGCTTCTTATGCCCTCCAGTCGGGCGATGTGCAAACTGCAGCCTCAATCTTCATTAATATCTATCAAGTTTACCACAAAAATACGGATGACCGCGAGACTAAAGAATACCTCTCGATGTGCCTACAAGGTTTAATGGGTTATTTGCTAAGCAATAGACACTCCGAGGCAGGCACCCTACTGGAGGAAATTTCGGAGTTAGCGGAAGAGAGAAAAAAATCAATTAACTACTTAATTTACCTTTTTTTAAAGGCCCGTTATCTTGAAGCGGCTGCCTTAGAAAACAGGGTCAATGAGAAGCTGATTCAACCAGGAATCTTAGGACGCTTTACTAGTCTCTTGTCCGGAAGTAAATCTATCTCTGAACGTTGTATAGCGGCAGCATGTGAGGCCTACGAAGAGTACAGCGAGCGAGCTGAAGATAAATTTGGCGAGGAGAGCGATGAATATATTACAGGACGCGTGCAGTATGCAGCGCTACTGCTTCAGACAACTCAATACCAGCGCGCACTTGAAATCCTTATTCCTCTTTTAGAAAACAAAGTGCTGCAGGACTCTTCTAATCAGCAGCAAAGAAACTTCATTTCGCTTCAAGTTGCGCGATGTAATCTATTAGTAAATAAAACAATACCTGACCCGGCTGCTATAGATAATTATAGCAAGGAAATCTACCAAAATGCCGTAGACAACCTCCCTTTCTTAACAGAAAACGAACGAGAGCATTTCGCCAATAAGGTTCACCAGAAAATACAACTAGTAAACGCCTTTCTACTTTCTTCAGGTTCGAGCAATCAGAATGCAGGCCACGTATACAACAATATTCTCGCCACCAGAAACCTGGCACTCTCGGCAAATCTGCACATACGCTCTTTGCTTCAAGATAGCAGTCACCGTGCATTCAAGCAGGCCTATTCGACATTATTGGCTCAGCGTAGCACACAGTCCGTGTACGGTGGCCTTCAATTATTAATTAAGGAAAAACAATTAATCCATCAGATTCGGAAACTTCCCAGCTATCAACCATACAACCCGCAGACGGTCACCTGGGAGACAGTACGAGAACACTTGCCTGCTGAAGCCTCCGCGGTTGAATTTATTACAGTACCGGATCTGACGACTTCTAAAGGGACTATTTGGTATTATGCCTTATTAGTAAATCAGAGCTTTTCATCACCTAAGCTAGTCCGGCTCTGTAATGAGCAACAGCTAGCGGCTCTGCTCAACCGCGCCGGGAGGCTTCAGCAGAGTACCAATTCAATTTACACGGCATCTTTACCCAGGTTGAAAGAGCTTCTGATTCACCCGGTACTCAAGGCAGCTGGCTCTTCAAAGTATTTTTACTTTTCTCTGACCGGACTGCTGCACCAGCTCTCCTTTTCTGCCCTCATGGACGGGACTGGCCATGAGTACGAAATTGTTAGCAGTACCCGGCTGTTGGCAGCAACCGATCACCGTCTTTCACCGGGTGGTCGGGCGGTTGTCTTTGGAGGCATCGACTTTGCAGAGCCAAAATCTCAAAATTCTGCCAGGTCTGCGTCAAACAATTTTTTTCAACCGCTTCCTTATACGTATAAGGAAGCGGTTGATATCAAACGAGTGTTAGAAAGCTACCAGTACCAGACTTCGCTGGCTTCTGGGACTGCAGCCACCGAGGCGTATTTCCGACAACTGAGCGGTCAGCCGGTCAGAATCGTTCATTTGGCCACTCACGGTGTCTTTGAGAAGAATAAGCAACCGGAAAGGCCAGCCTTCGGCGAGAACTTTCCGCTATTCCCAGAGGATGCCTCTATGAGTCGTTGTAAGTTAGTTTTTGCTGGGGCGAACCGGTCCCAAAGAGCACCTATTAAGTCTTCTGACGATGGTTATATATCCGCCCGGGAAATCTCACAAATGAATTTTCAGCATACGGACCTGGTTGTACTTTCCGCTTGCGAATCCGGCATAGGTACTGTGAGTGGGTTAGAAGGAGTGCAGGGGTTCCAGCGTGCTTTTTCACTTGCTGGTGCCCGTCATACACTGGTGAGCCTCTGGCCGATATCTGATAAGCATACCGCCGAGATAATGAGAACTTTCTATAGTTATTTATTAACCGGAAAAAGCAAGGCCCAAGCTTTGAGACTTGCACAGCAGGAAATGAAAGCTAAGTATAAAGTTCCTTACTATTGGGCTGGTTTTATGTTGATTCGAGGGGTGTAAGTATGCGTAGGTAGGCTAACTTCAAACTAACAACGGACATCACAAGGTATTTCCCGATACACACATGCAAGGGAAGATAGAGGAATCCTTCTATAGACTTCGGGGAGCGCTGGTAGCCGTTTCGATGGTGCCACGAGTTAGCCGTTAAGGGCGAGCGCAACGTCTCCACACAGATTAACAGGTAGTCCATGGTTACTTTGTGGTGCAGGTGTTGAATGTAAAAATATCGGTTGTTGCATTCCGCCCAGTCCACAGGTCCTTTATAGGCTATCAATTGGGCTAGGCCGCCGAGGAGATTGGCCCCGTAGCAGAAATACTTTCGGTATGAGGAGCCTTTACTTTCCGGCCCGTTTTTTCATTTTTTGCGCCTTACAAGGCTTTTGGGGTAGGTGAGAGTGAGAGATTATAGATATTTTTGTGCCCCCACAGCCATACGTATTCTCACTCCATGAACCCGCTTATTCAACTCTCATTTACCACCTACCTGCTGACGGTTGTCTACCTCTTATCACTCCTTCTGATCTCGCCGGCCCTAAGGCGAAAGGCTATTAAGACCATGCTTCGGGAGAGTAAAGAAAGGAATGGTAAACCATTGAATTTACCCACCGATGACGAACGGTGGTCTATGATGATGGCATCGCTTATCCCAATCGTTAACTTCTTCCTGCTTTATGCCTCCGTTCAAGGACTAATCACCAAACTATCAAGGGTATTTTCCCGTAGCGCCTGAATGTAACTAACCTAGGCCCTATATACCGAAGGCAGTATATCGGAGTAGCGCCCCAGGTGGTAGCTAACTCCATGGGGGGTGGGATTGGGTGCAATTTATACCGTTACTGAAGTTGATCCCACTCCACATCCGGAGCATTCTTTGAAACCTCTTTTTTTCAGTTCGGGTATATCCTTTTCTTCATAATCTACATACCCAATATTTTTATAAAAAACATACTCGATTGAAACAGTACGCCGCAAATGTCTACTATATTTTTCCTCCCACCTTGGTATGAGCTCGCTTACTGCGTCATAATCGTTTAACTGAGCAATCTCTTTTGTTATATGCTTGCTCAACTCTTCCTCGATTAGGATAGCCAAATCTTCATTTAAAGCACCTCTGTTTAGATTAACTATAATATTTTTATAATCCGACTTAAGGAGTTCACAATCTTTGTCATAGTGAAAAGATGGGGCACGTTCGGGAAACTCAAGCAGGCTTTTTTGAGCGCCAGAGTACCAGTAATCATTACGCTTGGTGATATATATCTTCATCCTAATTATTGATTAACTGAAATGTAATATACGGGTAAACTTACCATATGCGGAAATTCGTTCTGGCATCCTCAATTCCGTAATACCACAGGAAACAGATCGACAAAGATGGGAGTATTGTTGTTTTACCGACACAGGGCCTTAGCTGTCCATCTCTTCATCCGGCTCCTGCAGCCGCTTCGTCCAGCGAATTTCGGCATCAATACCACGCCGGGTGGCCGGTGCCATAGGCTTCTTCGCCAAACCGCTCCATGGCGAAGTCCAGAATGTAAGCCTGGGTCGAATAGCTGAACTTATCGGCCCACATCCCCCAAAACTGTTCCACCGTCACGGTACGCTGATACCCGTCCCAGTATTCGGCCCAGACATGGGCGAACTCCCGGTTCTTACGCAGGTAGTCAATGTCCTTCGTTTTGTAATTGTGAAAGAGCAGGTTTAAGGCTTTAATACTGCTCAGCTCGATGCGGTACTGGGCGACGGTAGCCATGGACATAAGGCTTTAATAGCAACATACGATTCCTGCCCTGAAAGGGCAACTACTGTACTATAAGCTACGCATTTACGTTTATTTGTCAAACATTATACGCTTATTTATGTATTACTATATTTGATTTGTGATACATTGTTAGCGTATGCGCAGTTACCCTAACTCTTCCGATGTTCTACAGCCTGGCGCCCTGCAGCCGGTCCAACCTGGCAACCGGCTGCATATTCCCTTTTTTGCCAGCCTTGTCCGGGCTGGTTTTCCCTCGCCGGCCGAAAACTACGTCGAACGGGTCTGCGATCTGAATGATCTGTGCATCAGCAATGCCGAAGCGACCTATTTCGTCCGGGTGGCATCAGATTCGATGATCGGCGACCGCATTGAGAAGGGCGATATTCTGGTGGTCGACTGTTCCCGAGAATCGGTTGACGGAAAGATCGTAATCGTCTGGCTCAATGGCGATCACTGCGTCAAGCGGATCCACTACGCCCAGGAGATGGTCGTACTCTTGTCTTCCAATCCGGACTACGAGCCCATTTACGTCCATCCAGGCGATGATTTCCGGGTGTTTGGGGTAGTAACCTACGTCATCCACAAGGCACTATGATCGGGCTCGTCGATTGCAATAATTTCTACGCTTCCTGCGAGCGGAGCTTTAACCCGGCTTTGGACGGTAAGCCCGTGATCGTGCTCAGTAATAACGACGGCAATGTCGTGGCCCGCTCGGCCGAAGCCAAGGCCATCGGTATCAAAATGGCTCAGCCAGTATTCCAGATCCGGGAGCTCATCGAGGCTCACGACGTGCGGGTATTTTCTTCCAATTACACCTTATACGGCGACATGAGCGCCCGCGTGATGGCTACGCTCGGGCGCTTTGTAGAAGATGTGGAAGTCTACAGCATCGACGAAGCCTTCCTGGACTTTTCCTGCTACGAGCGTCAAATCGGCCGTGAGGAACCTGCCGACCTGGTTACCCTGGCCCGGCAGATCCGGGCGACCGTCGCACAGTGGACCCGGATCCCGGTCTCCATTGGCATCGCTCCAACCAAGACCCTGGCCAAGGTGGCCAACTGGCTGGCCAAGCGGGATCCGGCCTGCGGGGGTGTTCGGATGCTGGCCACGGAGGAGCAAATCCACCAGGCGCTGGCCGGCTTCGATATCGCCGAGCTCTGGGGCATTGGCCACCGCTATACGGCTCGCCTGCGGCGCGAAGGGGTCCGTACTGCGCTGCAGTACTCCCGCATTCCCGACGACTGGCTGCGCGACAACCTTACCGTGAACGGGCTCCGGCTGGCCTACGAATTGCGGGGTACCCCCTGTCGGCTCCTGGAGCTTGAAAGCCCAGCCAAGAAAGCGATCTGCGCGGCACCCTCCTTCAGTAGACCTGTGGGCGACCTGGCCACCATGAGCCAGGCGCTGGCAACGCACCTGGCCCGGGCGAGTGAGAAGCTGCGCAAACAAGGCTCGGCCGCGAGCTGTGTGACGGTGTTTCTGAACACCAACCGGTTCCGGAAGTCGCCAAACGGGGAGCTCGCCAAGCAGTACAGCAATTCCCAATCGGTGCTGCTGCCACATCCGTCGGCTAGTTCACTTGAGCTGAATCACTACGCCCAGGCGGCCTTGAAGGCGATCTTTCGGTTTGGATACTTTTATCAGAAAGTTGGGGTGTTGCTCTCGGGCCTAGTGCCCACGGATCACCGGCAGCCGGGGCTGTTTACGGATCTGCCCGACGAGCGGCTGGCTAAGCTCTCGGCGGCGGTCGACCGGGTGAACCAGCGGCACGGGCGGGACCGGGTGCGTCTGGCGGCGCAGGGGTATGACCGCACCTGGGCTATGCGGCAGGAGTGGCTGTCCAGAAGGTACACTACGCGGTGGGGGGAAATCTTATTCGCAAAATAAACCATTTATCAAATTTCTATATCGAAAAATTGATAAAATAATTCAAATTAAATTATGCTGAAACAGTCTGACTACAATAACTGTAACTCGCTCCAAAAATTTAATAACTTCAAAAGTACCACGTATTAACATCAACAAAGAATATAGGAAGGAACGCAGCTAGACAATATAAGGCAACTTATTATATTATTAAATATTTAGTTTATATCAAAAATAACTATTTTATATATTAGCTATAGAAAATGGCTTTCCTTTGCCAGAAGAAATTATTTGGCCTTGATGTATAATATTGTAATTTCTAACTAGTTTCGCTAAACCTCCAACTTTTTGAGTTTCTAACTTGAGATTTACAAACCATAAATGTTTACTATAATCACTAGGGTCAACCCTAAAATATTTTAAAATTAATAAAGGCATCCTTAAAGTGTCTAAAGTGTGTACAGGAGGTTCCGGAACGTCAAGTGTTGGAACTTGTTGTGGAAATAAAAAGATATCAGTACACGTAAATTCCGAGATAATATCTGAATCAGATCCATACTTTGGACACGGCCTAGCTCGGGTGCCACAAAGTACATCACGAAAAAAAACCATATCTACTTGCTTTGCACGAGCAGATAGCTCATTCGTAATCCTTCCAATTATTGCTTTTGCCCCTTTTGAAGGTGGATGTTGAATTGATCCATCTAAATGACACCACACTCCAAACTCCTTAACTTTTCTCGATCTTTCAGAAATATTTACTGAATTACCTTCTCCTCCTTTTACCTCAATTACACTTAAATAATCTTCGTCTTGATCAGGATAAACTTCAAAATCCCATCTTTCTCTAGCAGTAAGTTTATCAAAACCATGGATTAAACCCATATCCATCATTCTTTCAAGAATATCAGATACAAATTTTTCACGTCCAGGTGTAGAGGAAGCAATATAAGAGCCTCTTATACTTTCAATTGCAGATCTAAATACAAGACCTCCATGGTAATCATCAGGTTCAATTAAACTTTCTCGTAAAACTTGCGGATAATTTTTGTGTAAATCTTTTAACAATTCTATAGTAGGCTTAATCTGTTGAATAACACTAGGCTGATTATTACAAGGTAAAAGTAGCATCGAGCTTGAATCTGCCTTCTTTCCCATAACTATTCTAAGTTTTTTTTGTATTTTTCTTATAAGACTTCGAACTGTTACCAAGTTAAATTAAAGTTTTATAAATCTTATATAGAAAATAAAATAATAACAAAATTTTGCCTTTATTTGAAAAAATCACTTTGAGTTAAAATTGTATTAGTTAACTAAAACTTAAAACATCATGCTATCTATCGCAATGTTCAACAACAAAGGAGGTGTTGGCAAAACAACTTTAACATGCAATTTAGCATCTTTTATAGCCTATAAACAAAATAAAAATGTATTAATAATAGATTGCGATCCACAATGTAATTCGACACAATTAATTATGGGACAAGACTTCGCAGCAGATTTTTATTGGGGCAATGAGGAAAATAATATAACAACAATAAGTGACATATTACAACCAATCGCTGCAGGAGATTCAAATATAAACGAAAACATCATACCTATAAGCAAAAATCGAAATAGATTCAGAGTTAATCTACTGCCCGGAAACACTAAATTATCAATCATTGAAGATCGTTTAGGATCATCATGGCAAGAAGTTATTGGCGGTGATTTAGGAGGAATTAGGAGAACAAATTGGAATACTTTTTTAGCTAGAAGACTATCAAGGGAATATGATTATATATTCTATGATTTAGGCCCAAGCCTTGGCTCTATAAACCGAAGTGTATTAATGGGATGTGACTATTTTATTACTCCAATGGGAACAGATATTTTTAGCATTTTAGGCATAAAAAATATATCAGATTGGATAAATTCATGGATAAATCTTTATGAGAATGGAGTTGCAAACTGTGAAAAAAGATTTCCAAATGATATTGACAAGTATAGTATACCAAAAGAGTTAAAAATAAAAAATGGCTATTTAGGTTATACTATTCAACAATACATAACAAAAAGTATAAGCGGCGCAAAAAGGCCAACAAAGGCATATGATGAAATTATTCGTAATGTACCAACTATAATAAAAGATTCGCTATTAAACTTTTCACACCAGACTTTGATTATGATCACCTTAAACTTGGTGATGTACCTCATTTATATAGTTTAGTGCCCTTGGCGCAATCAAACTCATCTCCAATTTTTGAACTTAAGGGATCTGATGGATTAGTTGGTAGCCAATTTAAACAACAAGCTGATTACAAATTATTAATTGAAGAAATAGTAAATAAAATACTACATAACTTAAATATTGTAAATTAAATGAACTGGCCTGACTCACTCAAAGCGGAATTGGCTTCCAGAAGATGCATAGTCTTTCTAGGAGCTGGTGCATCTTCTGGATGTATATCGACCAGCTTAAACACTAATCCACCTACTTGGAAATCAATGCTAGAATCACTGGAAAATAAAATGAGTAATCGAAATAACTCTTTATTTGTAAAAGAGCTAATTAAAAAAGAAAAATATTTAGAAGCAGCTGAAATAATAAAAGAGGAAATATCTCCTGGAGATTTTACTGCTTTTATGCGAGATACTTTTGTAGTACCTAGATTTAAACATTCAAAAATTCATGAATTTATACTCGAACTCGATCCAAAAATCGTGATCACAACAAATTATGATGAAATATATGACAATTACTGTAGAATGATTGGAAATAATGCATACAATGTTTCACGGTATTACGATGACCACCTAATCTCTGATTTAAAATCAACTATTAGAGTTATTATTAAAGCTCATGGGTGCATAAGCAATCCGAGTAAAACAATTTTAACAAAATCTGACTATTTTAAAGCCAGACAGCAATATTCAAATTTTTTCAAAATATTGGACGCTCTTTTTCTAACACATACTATATTGTTTATTGGATATAGCCTTTCAGATCCTGATATACAACTTACTTTAGAAAATGTAAATATTACAGCCCCAAATTCGCATCCACACTATTTTGTAGCTGAAAGTGGAATTAACATTGTTTTAAAAAAGTCTTATAAAAATATTTATAATCTGGAATTTATAGAATTCCCATCTAGAAATTTTTCTCAATTAGAGGATGGCATAAACGAACTTGTTAGTTATGTCACAAATCTAAGAGAAAATAATCCTGCCCTTTAATTTTATTCTAAAAAAACTTCATGAGAATATTTTTAATTGATCAATATCACTTCTCTTTTCATCGGTCATTCCCGTAGTTTTTGCAGCAGCGTAAACTTCGATCCAATTCACAAAATATTTCTCATAATACTCTGCTGGATATTGGCTAAACATATATAATTCTTCTTTACTTGGAAGTTTTCCAATTAAAGAAGATATCCTTTTCACTTCAAGTTGTAATTTTTTCTTACTAACAGCATATTTTTGTTTTTCTAATCTACTAATTCTACTATTTTTAACCTTAGGAGTTAACTCATCTCGTTTCCGAAATGGATCTATTCCGCTTTTAATTTCATTATGACGTTCAATAGCGATATTATGATAGTACTCAGATAGCTCAATACCTAAATATTTTCGGTTCAATAGCTCTGCGCAAAGTGTCGTCGTACCAACACCATTAAATGGGTCTAAAACAATTTCTTCTTCAAATGTAAACATGGAAATGAGTCTATGCATTAAGCTTGGCGGTAATTGGCAAGGGTGATCAACACGACGACTATTGTGCATTAGCCTATGGATGTCCCACCACAAGTTTGTTATACCTTGCTGATCATTAATTCCAGCCTTACGTCTTTGTTTTATGCAAGCTGGCCGTAAGCAATAATCTTTAACAAGAGTAAATTGTGAGCTTAACTCAATTTTTGAGTTTTCATTTCTAATTATAGATGGCAATTGCCTAGAACTTCCCTTAGTAAAGCAGATAATTGAATAGTGGACTGGAACGATATCTTTTGATGGAATACTTAAGCCTTCCCATACTATCCAATCCTGAAAAGATAATATTTTATTCAGGTGCGCAAAATGTCTTATTGCCCATTTAGGTATATTCAAGACAGCAAGAGTTCTTCCAGGTTTTAGCACTCTAGCCAATTCTGATAACCATACATCGCACCAATCAAAATACTGCTTTATATCTAATCCATCGTTCCAAGAGTTATACTTTTTCTGCAAATTATATGGGGGATCTGCAAAACAGAAGTCAATACTTTCGCTTGGCAATTCTTTTAATTTTTCAATGCAGTCACCATTTAACAAGGTTGATTCTAACTTTATTTCAGGCACTAAACTTGAATTACTTTCACCAACCCGCCCATTGGTTTTACAACCGCTATTAAGACTGTACTGAAAAAAATATCTTTCATCAAAGACATTTAAACTCTCGTAGCCATTAACACCAAGTAAATCCTTTAACCTATATATTACATTATTTGGCACAACGTTAAAATTAACTTTAATATCTTTCCATACGTCAGACATTAATGTCCCAAATTCATGATATAAATGTTTCTTCCCTCCATAATCTTTGCTCGTTTTTTCACATGCGGGACAATAATTGTAACTTATTCTCATCCTTGAATGCTGAAGAGATTTTTTATACTTTGCAAAAATTATTAGAGCACAATGATTTAAAGGTATATAACCTTCAAATGATAACGGTTCTTCTAATTCAATAGATATCCATTGCTTAAAATGTTCTATTAAAGTAGCATAGTTACATACATCGGCAGCATACAATGGCGAGGTTAGTATTGCCACAACACTATTTTGTTCTTGCCTTTCAATAAAATTGTATATTTCTTTCTTTAAATTTTCAGTTTCATTATTCAATACCTCGAAATATGGAAAAATTAATAGACTTATTTCATCCTTCTTAATTTCTGACCTAATAAAAGATTCTTCCTTAAACTTTACTTCAAGAGGCTTAGAGCCTTCACTGAGATGAGCCATAGCTAATTCAATTTACAATCTAAATGGTTTGTAAATATTACATCAAATATAACAAAAACATGGTAATTTAGCTAAGAAGCTATCATTTTTTTACTGTGCAAAAAATAAATATAGTCATGTTGGTAAACTTAATTAGAATAATACGTGCTTCATCTTTTTAATTTAATATTTAAGCAAGTAATCCTCTTGCATTAATTGATAGGAGACAACTCTTCGTTTACGAAGTACTAAGATATAACTCAAAATATTTTTTAGTTTATCAACATGTAGCTACAGTAAATAATGGAAAAATTACAAACCTTTAACGCATGTTTTAGGTTTGTAAATCATAGCTATATTCTATATGATTTATAGGAAATCTTTGCAGAACAATGGTCGGTACAAGTATTACAAGATCGATAGCGGCCGAGAGCCGATTGGTGTTGAGGTTATTTCGTTCTCAAGCTATTTGCCTCATGTTAGTTATGAAGAATACAACTGGAACGATGATTTCGACACGGCTAAGATTGAGTCAATCATCAGAAGTTATGAAGGATCCTCTCAAGATGAATTTCTTAAGGCATATCGTCAAGCGACAAATGGTGATTTTAAAGTTTGCTAAAATTAACATATGACAAAAGTATGTAGTTTACTATAGGGTATTTATACAGAAGAATGGTATGTCTAATCTTGGACCAGATGCCCAGAGGAAACTAGGTTAAGTTGTGGTTAACTATTGACCAATTATCGCTGGATACATGGAAGTATAAAATAATAAAAATATGCGTGAGTAGCTTGCAGCCGCTATTGAGTTCGCTAAGAAGAGTTGTGCTAAGGTTGTAATTGCAGGTTACTTTTTAGAAATGTCAGCTTTATTTTTATCCTTAAAGAGTCGGGTGTTAATTTTATTTTCGCCGCTTCCACTTAGTTGACTTTGTCGCGATAAGTCTGCGCATCTGGTGTATAAATGCTCCAATATTGAAGATAAGTGTAATTTGTGTTACATAGCTTTTTGTTTTCGATTATAACAAACCGCCCAACCTACGAGCCGTCATCGCCCGAACCTCCCTCCCATGCCGAGTCCGAAACCCGTTCGCATTGAGCCGAGCCGCAATAGCCCGGTACGAGAGCCCGTTTCCCCGGTAGAGCCGGATCAGTTCCGCTGCCTGCCGGTTTGCCGAATGCGCCTGAGCGTTTGCCTTGATTGTTTCGACGCCCTTGCTTCGGCCGGCATCCGTCAGGTTCGCTTCATTTCCCAATTGAAAACCTCTCGCCTTCTTTTGCGCCAATGCCGCCCGGGTTCGCTTGGAGATCTGCTCCGCTTCGTGCTGAGCGAAGGTCGCCATGATCCCAATTGTCAACGTGTTAGCATCTGGCAGGTCGCAGGCCACGAAATCAACCTCCGAATCCCTCAGCATCATTACGAACGCCGCGTTCCGGCTCAACCGATCCAGCTTGGCAATCAGCAGCCGGGCCCGGAGCCGGTTGGCTTCGGCTATGGCCGTCAGAAGCTCGGGGCGGTCCTTCTTCTTTCCTGATTCAATTTCGGTGTACTCGGCCAGCAGCTGATCATCCGGCCTCAAGAAGCGGCGGACCATGTCTCGCTGATCGTCGAGCCCCAGGCCCGACCGCCCTTGCTTTTGGGTCGACACCCGGTAGTATGCAATATAATCCATATGACTTCTCCCCTACCTTTTGAGGATTCCGAAGGAAAAGTAGGCAAAAAACGAAAGTGTAACAAATCAGCAACGTGCGTTCCTAATTTGTTACACCCGTTGCCGACCGACATTTTGCGCTTGCAGCTCGACCCCTATTCAAACCGTAGAGCAAACATGAAGGACAACCGCTAAGACCCATCCCCTTTCGGTAATCGTACTACTTGCCGACGCTCCTCAAATTCACTCTGTTCTACGCCATACAGTTGACAAGACGAGCTATAGCTTGAACGAAGCTGAGCGAGACGTTTCATCATCAGCCCAAAAGAGCGAAAGGTCTGCGCCGGAATTGGGTTACTGGAAGCGAGCGGCGTAAAGGCCCCTTCCGTATTGAGATAAAACTCCTGCCCTCCCCCGTCTTCAAGGTTGATAACGTAGATCATCCGTCTTCCGGCCTCCTGCCTGTGTCTTTGATTGGTACTCCTATTGCAATTACTATTTGCCAGTTTTGTAATTTAAATTTATAGGTCAAGTATTCTATTGATCGACAGAAATTGTTGCGATAAAAAATAAGGACGGTGCCTTGCGGAGCCGTCCCGGGTAGCAGCGGGTCTACGACCCCCTGCGATGATAAAACTACGAATTCCCAGCCAAGGTTCAAACGGTACCTGAAAGCCCCTACCCTACTGCAGTTGCCCAGGTTAAAGGAACGCCCTCGCTGCACGCTTCCTAGCCACTCGCCAGGTGATGATCCGGTTGTTTAGGCAGTTCTATTCCTACAACCTGACTCATTTGTTTATCCCTAAGTGATTTGACTATAAGATTAAGTTGTATATTTAACACCGGATCTACTTGCAGTAAAGACACTGGTTTTACATCCAAATTTAGTTGTAAAGTAAACCCATAAATAACTATGATACTGACCGTTGGAGGCATAAAAGGAGGTAGTGGAAAAACAACAATTGCAACTAACATTGCAATCTTTCTTTCCCAGCAAGGCTATGACGTTCTACTGATCGACGCTGATGATCAGGAAACTACCTCCGACTTCTGCCAGTTCCGGGAGCAGACACTGGGCGGAGACCTGGGCTTTACGGCCGTAAAGCTCTCCGGATCCCAGCTGGCCACGCAGGTCCGTAAACTGGCCGAGAAGTACAAGTTCATTGTGATCGACACCGGCGGCCGGGATACATCCTCGCAGCGGGCGGCCATGACGGTTTCGCATCTGTACCTGGTTCCGTTCGTGCCGAACAGCTTTGACGTCTGGACGCTGACCAAAGTTGTAAACCTGATCAACGAGATCCAGGCGGTTAATCCCAACCTGATCAGTGCCGCCTTCCTGAACCGGGTAAAACACAAAAGTGCCTACGCGGAAGACTCGATGGCGCTGCTGAAGGAGTCCGAGTCTCTGCAATTGCTGGAACAGACCATCGGCGACCGCACAGCCTACGTGCACGCGTCGACCCAGGGCCTGAGCATCTTTGAATATAAGCCTGTTAACCCACAGGCCGTTGACGAAATGAGTAAGCTATTCTCCGACGCTTTAAACCTTTTGTCAACCAACGCATTAGCTAAGTAATTTACAACTAAAATTACTTGTTAATCCACATTCATCTCTACAGTCACTTTTACAACCATACTTACTGCTAAACTTACCAGTATGGCGAAAACGAAATTAACATTGCCAGGCGCAACTAAATCCAAGGTCACCCTCCCGACATTGCCCGACCTGCCCCCACCCCCGGCTCCAGATGACAAGGCCCTGGAAGCGGTTATCAGCAAAGGCGGTACGGTGCCCTCGGAAGTGATCAAGCCGGAAAAGGGAACCGGACCGGTGGGAATGCAGAAGGAGCAAAGCAGCCCGGCCATCGGCGATGACCCGCTTAAGGCGTTTACCATCAAAATTTATCAATCCGAGCTGAACCGGATTGAAGCCCAGCAGGCGTTGATGCGGAAGCGCGACCGACTGTCAAAGGCCGACTACATTCTGTTGGCAATTCAGGAGAAGCTGGCCCGTGATGAAAAAAAGCAGGCTAGGAAAAAGTCGTAATTGTAATTTGAAGCCTTTTTTGCTGGTTGCACTTTAACAGTTTGAATTACAAGTTAATCCACATGTCATTTTAGTTGTAAAAATAGTACATACCTTGTTGTAGATCAGGATTTTGCTCAACCCTATATTCTCCTATAAAAGTCGACTAATCACACTTAAGAAAAAATAAATTGACTAAGGTTGCGAACCAGTCAGTTACATTCCTGTTATAGCTGTACACACAAACGTATATAGCCATGAAGAACCGGACGAAGTACCTCGTTGGATTGATGGTAGCTGCAGCGCTGGTAGGTGGCGGCTCAGCTGTAGGAGGGGGGAAGCAGGCTTTTAAAGGAGGCGACGGCGTCCGAGGTGGCTATGTCTTGGCAGGTAGTGGAACGGGAAACCGTAACCTGGTTGGCCATGGCGCTGGCAACGGTTTCCTGAGTGGTCAGAAAGGCAACGGCTTTAAAGAAGGCAGCCATGCAGGCAATGGCTTGCATAGCGGCAAGGATCCGGTTGGTATCTGATTAGTCTCCGCTCTTAGCGGTTTGTATACATTTTAGGGGGCGTTTTGACTGAACGGTTTTGGTCAAAATGCCCCCTTTCACATATAAACCCAAACATCCGTTCATCCAAAAAAACGGATGACTCGACTTAAAATCCCTTCCCCGACTTTTTTCTCGAATTGCAATTTCCGGCTCCACTTAACCCTTTCGGTCCTGGTTAACCGAGCCGCACCATGAAAAAGAGTACCCAACTTGCTGCCGCCCTGATCCTGGGCGCGTTGTTCCTCGCTGTCGGCTGCAGCCGCAACGAAACCGAAGATGTCTTCGAAGACACCGACCAGGTTGAAGCCATCGATTTGGAGCAGATCGACGAGCTGGACGATGATCCGGAAGGCGATCCGGGCGGACGAACCGCCAGCACTACGAACACCGCCCCGTCGACGTCCACAACGATCCCGCGCGAAAACCGGGTCTACCAGGTCTTCCGCGCGACCGGCCGATGCAACAACCTGCAGCAGTCCGCCCAGTTCGCCATCGTGGAAGGAAACCGGTCGCAGGAAACAATCGCCGACAGCTCTGTCAACCGACGGAATGGCTTCCGCACATTCTCTGTGAAGCCCGAAAATTTCAACAAGTTCTACAAGCGGACGCTCGACCGGGCTAAGGAGTACACCGTTTTCATCAACGATACGGGGCCAAATTACAAGCGCCTGGTGACGATCCCGGCCAACGCGCCCGTGTTTAACTTCCTGCCGACCTACCGGCGTAGCGGTTACGACTGGAATTGCACCGGATCCACTGCCTTCCAGCTCGATTAGCGCTTTCTTAACCTAGCTTACCATCAACTACCTAACTATTTCCACACCATTTAAAAGACGGAACTGTGAGTATTGAGAACTAGCCGATGAAGTTGTGCAACATGCGTAAACCTTAAAAGATCAGGGCGCTGCCTTGATCTTTTTTGTTGTTGGATGTCCCCTTTTCACCCCCTTATGCGTCGAAGGAGTAAAAGCTAGTCTCATACTCGCCCGACCATGAAACCCACGCCCACCAACGCCGCTATGCTGGCCAACGCCTGCAATTTGATCCTGCAGCAGGCCCTGCGCCAGACTTACCGCTTCGACTTCTACCAGCGTCCAGACATCCGCCACCTGGTGAAAGCCTTGTCCGAAAAGGTAGCCATTGAGAACGGCCGGCAGTACTTCCAGATGAACGCCGACGGCCGCATCCAATACGAACAGCACTACCGCAGCCTGCAACGGATCCTGTCCCTGATCGCTACGCTTCCCCCCGAGCAGCTGGATGATCTGTATGAGCTCATCGAAGCCCAGCAGGTCGCCTACGACGAATTGCCCCTCGAATCCCTTTCCTTACTGGCTGCTTGATCCGGATCCCGCACCCATGGATGCCCGGCTCCTGGCCAGGGTGACCGCTCGGGCGATTCCCAACCGGTTCTACTATGCCGACCTGGTCGACTCTTGCCTGCCAGATCTTTAGGCCAAATAGAGAGGTTTAGTCGGTGCCGTCGTGTTGGCCGGCCTAGTGGACCTGGTCGCGCGACCTGCCAATCCGCGGCGCCCGAAAACCGACGTATCGGCGACTCAGACCCTTGCCTGCTCCTGAAAATTATGGTCCCGACCCTTAGGTTTCGGGGTGCTGGTTGCCTGACTCTGGCTGGTGGTTCGACTCTTGGTTGATTGGGGTCCTGGTTCTCGGCCGACCCCGACCCGCAGGGGGAGCAATCCCGCCTGAGTACAATTTTTTGCCCGTTCACAGACCGTACACAAAACGTCAAAAAACGCTCACACAAAATGCCCATTTTGTACACCCCCCGGACCCCCGCTTGGCCAAAAATCCTGCTCGCAGCAGCCTGCCTATTGGCTTGGACAAGTGCAAAATGCCAAGAAGCCCTACTTCTGAGACCCTTGGCCGACTACGAGGCCAGTTTGAAGGCGTACCACCTCAAGAAATGGCAGGTCGACCGCACGGAGCTGATGGACCGGCAGAAGAAGAAATGGTGGTACTACTTACCAACCGTAGGCCTGCAGTTCGGACTACCCAGCGTTCAGTTCAATACTCAGACCCTGGAGCAGTGGGACCGGGACAAGGCCCTGACCAAGGCCCGACTAGCTGCCATCGACGCCCGCGCAGAACTAACCTACAACCAGGAGCTACTGCAGCTGCGGACTATGTACCGGAAACTGGAGATTGAGTTAGATGCTATAGGAGGGGAGAACTACCAGATTATGCAGCGGCTCCACGAGCGGATTATGATGATTCATAACGATGCCTTCAACGACCGGAAGATGACGCCACTGGAGCACCTCACGAAGAACATCCAGTACCGGCAGCAACTAGAAGGGGAGAAGGCGCAAATCCGGAGTTTGCAACTGAAGGTTCTAGAGCTGGAGGAACTGGCAAAGTATGGTATGGTAGGGAATAGGTTGATAATGGATAGCCTAGGTACAGAGGTGCCGGAAGTTAGAATCTCAAAACGAAGACTGCTTTTTCTAAACCTTAACTAAATACATGTATGAACCCTATTAATCAATTTATCTCTATTAACCAGTAATATTACTACTAACAAGGAAAACATGAGTACAGATACAACATATTATGATAGTATTTATATACATTTATGTAAAGATTATTCCACTGAAGATTGCCTAACAATGCCCTTATGTGAACTACTTCTTGAGTAACGAGGGCAATATAGAAGAATAACCAAAACATAGTCCAACTACAAAAAAGCTCCAGTCAAAATAACAGCAACATGCATTAAGTAGCCAGCTCTTAGTCAACTTGCTAATTATAATGAATTTTCAAACTGTGGTATTGTATGTTACATCAACTTAAATTACGTTTAACCGTACACTAATTTCACTGACCTTCCACGCGGAATGTTTGAGTAAGTACATTACAAGAGAAACCGGCCTAATTTAGCATGTTTGAAGTACAGATTGTACAGGAGCGCAAAGATACTTTAAGTCAGTTACCTTAAAACTTAACTAAATATCTCAAATAGTTTTTCTATAATATTAAAATAAGTATTGTATTATCAAAACTAAAAATCAAGATAGAATCCAAATGGGTCTTCCATCTCACGAATTATTGGTTTAATCTCATAATCTTGTCTATACCATTTCTTTCTTAAAGGAGCAGATTTTGTAATAACTAATGTCACAATTTCTATTGAGGGTTCATAATTTTTTATACATGTTGATGCGTAATGTAAGGTATTACCAGAAAACACATTATCATCTAATAAGAGTATTTTCTTGTTTTTATATTTACGCTCTTTTACATAAAAAGCGCTTTTTAAAATCTCTCTTTTTTCATAATAAAAGTTTATAGTTTTCACTGGGACAGTTTCATTTTTTTGTAGAAACTCTAAATCTACTGGCACTCCAATTAGGTCAGATACACGAACGGCTAGCCTCAATAATGGCTGAAAAGGTCTGTTTAAATTTGAAGGAGGCACAGGAATAATAATATCTATGTTTATAAAAAGAGCTTTTATTGCTTTTGCTACAATTTGTGTAAGTTCATCAAGCTTTGTCATGTCAAAATTATTTTTATATTGGTACAATAAATTTCCGATATACGTTCTTTTCATCATAAATATTCCATTTGCTTGTAAAATATTTCTTACTCCACTTGAACAAAGTGAATACCCTGAAAATTGGTTTGAATTTAATGGAGAAATATTAAACACAACCTTTTCAATATTTTTATAATCTTTTATTATATCATAAGAGAATAAATTATCACAATGATAGTATTCATTATTAATCTGTAAAATGTTATTATCATATAAATTGTAGGTATCATATGATATGCTACTATTCGATGATTTAATATATATATCTAAATCAACACTATCAAGATCAATTGCTTTTAAATCAGAGACTCTCCATATAGTTAATGACCCTAAAGGTTCATAATCTTCAGATGGCACTGTCAAGAAATATTCAGTTCTATACTGTATACAATAAGGCGGAGCTAAGTCTATAAAATTTCCATCATTTAAATTAATTAAAGCATGAAAATCATATCCAGATTCATGAAAGTAATGAAGTATTACCACACTATCATTTGATATCAAATCACTATGAATCTCAACTTTTTCACCCCATTTAAACTTTCGATCCATTATTTTCAACCCGCCTAATGCGTTGAAAATCAGGATCCTACTAAATGAATCTAATTTCTTTGGCACTTCTTTCCCTATTTTGTTATATATTTTTTTATCAAGCGTTGAATCTATTTCATTTACCAAATTAAACATTATATACTCTTTTTTAATTTCAATTTGCTTTAAGAATAATGACTCCGAAATAATAACTTCTGATTTATATGGAAAATCTATATTGAATTCCTTTTCTATTATCAACTTATAAATATTTAATATTCTGGTTATTTTTCCATCAATTTCGTTTACTACATAAAAAAATTTATCAAGATTAATATCATTATATACAAAAAAGGTATTATCGAATAAATTGTCGAATATTATACTTCTACTAATGCCATTTACTATAACTAATTTCTTTTTTTTCTTATCTTTTATCAATAGATAAAACTCAATATAAAACTCTTTATTATAGTTTACATCGATTAACTCATAATCACCATAATTCTGTTTGTTTAATTTATAATCATTTAAAAAATCTTTTACGTTAGTCCACAATCTATTTTTCATAATACTCAGCATTAACTTTTAAAAAGTTAAAAATACATATTACTGATATTTTTATTTTTGTTTTCTTCTCTATTTTTCTTGGCTAAAGTAAATAGATATAATTCGCAAGTTGAATATTCTAATTTGATTGCTCTAGCTAGATCATTTGTTGTACTACCCGATGTTAGTACATCGTCAACAACAAGCACTTTTTTATTTGATAGATTTTCATTAAAATTCATTACACTATATTTGCTATATATCTCTTTTTCTCTTTGCTTTCTTGTTGAAAGTGACGATAACTTTTGCGTTAAACCTGTCTTTTTAATTAAAGTCGGATAGTATCTAAATTTTAATCTATCTTCAATTGCTTTCCCCAAATAATCCAGAGGTTTATTCAGAATTGGAGTAACTTCTGTACTTCCAAGGCAACGGACAACATAGTCGAATTGTATATTTAAATTATATAATTCAATAATAGACCAAGCTGTCCATCCAATTATCGAACTCTCATCTCCATTTTTAAAATTTAAAATTTGACTGCTTAAAAAATCTGCTTTATTCTTTGGTATATAATAACATAAATGCCATTTTTTATTATAAAAGAAGTTTTCTCTTAACAAATCTCCTGAATATTCTATCATATGAAATTATTTTTTTAACTTTGAAGACCCTCTTAACAATTTGCTTTTATAGCAATTTATGCGCCACAATTATCTTAAATTTTTATAAACATGAAATTTTCTTTTAAATAATCTTAAGTTAAGGTATTTCAACCTTTGGTCATCTATAATAGATCTATACTTATATAACAAATATCTATTGTTGACTTAGTCGATTATGTTGCCTTATGGCTCATATAGAATACGATACTGTACTTCTTTATATAATCGTTGATATTTGTCCAAATTCAATGGTGGCTTGGTTTAATAGAGTAAAAAACAGATAAGGTGGCTAAAATGTTAACTTTACTTAAAGCAACAATTGTTAAATTACCTAGGATCCCAATCAATTATATTGGGGCGAAAGTGGGTTAATACCATATGTACCTAATCCACTCATAATTTTAAAATTTATCAATTTGCATTTCCGTGTCAGGATATAGACTTTTCTAACCAAGTCCTTACAGATATACAAGTTTATAATAAGCTCGGCCTTTAATCAGAGTTTATCCTATTTTTTATAATTTAATCGTCTACATATAGCCAGTGTCATTTTTCTACATTTACTTTCCTGGTTATAAATACAGGTGTACTTAAATCTATCACACCTTTCACGATTTCATCAATTATCGGCAATTTATTTTTTTTCTCTCACATACAGCGCCACCGTCCCATGACTCAGCCTCTTGGAGTAGGTAGCCAGCTCCCGGTCCACCTGCTTGTTGTCTTGTTAGACCGGCCGGGTAATGTAGGTCATGTCGACGAAGATTACGTTTAGCCGCTCACTGACCTTAACTGCCTTCCGCTCGGTATGCTTCAGTAAGTGTTCGTTGTCACTAGCAGTCTTCGTCTGCTCAGCATCTTTAAAATACGGAAAGGAGTAGTACAGGTAGTAATAGTGGTAGTTAGAAAAGCAGAAGGTGAAGTTGTCCGGCTTGGCGCGGACTTGGCCGATCAGCGCATCGGTCTCCTTCAGCTTCTGCTGCAGCTGGGCGTTGTCCAGCTGAAGAAAGGTTTTCTCGTAGAGCAAGATCTTGGTGCTCAACTAGGTAGGCGTAGGTGTCCTGTGGCTGAGCGGCTCATTTGGCAGATATCTAGCGAGAGTCATCAAAACATTTAGCAGTTCCATGAGAGGGTAAAGACAATTCATACCGGCGCCTTCAACGACCGGAAGATGACGCCGCTGGAGCACCTGACGAAGAACATCCAGTACCGGCAGCAGCTAGAAGGGGAGAAGGCGCAGATCCGGGCTTTGCAGCTGAAGATTCTGGAGTTGGAAGAGCTGGCCCGGTACGGAATGGTACGGGAGCAACTTGTACCGGATAGGCTAGAGACTGGAGAACTAGTGGCTATGATCGTAAAACGTAGACTATATCTTCTGCTTCGTAACTAACAAACTGTACAAACCCTGTAAGTTCATCAAGTCGATGAATCGGTTGCTATCGCTGAAGATAAACCCGGATACGTTTAACTTAATGGTGGCTATTTCCCATGTGGCCTGACTAGGTGATGCCATCCTTGCCCTGATCTAGACCCGTAGCCTGTTTAAACACTAATTCATTACTAACAAGCTTTAATATATGTAGATAAATTTGTATATTTTATTCTAACCGAAACGTTCCTTCTTTTGAAACTATAGGCCCATTAACTCCTTGTGCAACAGCTTTAAAACGGATTAAACTTCCAGATTGATTTGGTAAGCTACCAGGTGTAAAAAAAACAGAAGCTGTTCCATTCATATCCGTTTTTGTTAGTAATCTAAAGTCCTGAGACGTATTTGAGCTTATTACATCTTCTACAATAAATTCAACGGGCGTATCTTTATGTGGTAAACCTGGATTAGCTTTTAGCTTGGCAAAAAGTTAAATCTCTTCTGTGTAGCCACGTTTCACCGAAGGTTTACTTTTATCAACTTCAATTATATTTGGCAAAGAAGCTAAAAACTCTATAGCATACCTTCTAGGGTTCAATTTAGGTACTTTAACAGTTAAGTAATGTATGCCTTTATTGGTTGTGGCCTTAAGAGCACAAGACACAAAAGTTGTATTTGTTGCTCTATTATAAATCACCCTATCAGTTGTAATCTCTTGTTTATTATTGTCAATGAATACCCCTTCTGACGTAACGAAAGTTACTTTTGTTAATTCAGGGTTGGGCCTATCCATATAAACTAACCTTAATGAAATTATATCTATTCCATTTGCTCTAATTTGTTGGTTTTCAGAAACAAACTCTAAACTTGGATTTGTCCTAGGATCATACTTCAATTCATGTTTATCAATATCATAGCATGCTACTCCTGATATTACAATCACAAAAAATATTAATATTGTTTTCATATTTGAACTTAGTAAAACCTATTTAAACCCTAAAACGGTAACAATACCTCCTAATAAATCCCTAACTTTTAAATCTAAAGTAAGTGAAAGACAGCTTGTACTCGCAAATGTTTTTCTATCTGAATACACTGGGTTAGGGTTTATTTCTCTAAATAGAACTTGACCATAAGATAGTCTTATTGCATTAGATACCTGATAACCGGCACCTAAAATAATATTATTGCTACCAAAAAGGTTATCTCTTAATGACTCTTCAGCAATACTATTTATAGTTAGCCCAAGAAAAACTGAAAAGCGCCTTATTGAGTACCAACTATAAGCTTTGAATGGTATATCAGGGTCCACAGGCCTTAATTGGTGATAAACTCCAACGATCAAACTAGCACGAGGATTTAGGTTATTTTCATTTGATTTAAACCATATAGTAGTTACACCTATTTGAGGAAATAATATATTTTTTAATCGCTTGTCTAGTGCTCCAGGCAGGGTAGTTACTAAATATGATTCCTTTGTTAAATCTTCGAAAACTTGGGACGAATCAGTTACTATAAAATTTTTCAAATTAATTTCAACGATAAATGATTTCTCAGGCACTAAAGGGCCTACTTTTACAAAGACATATTCAGAATTATTAGATTCTTCATATACATCACCACTGTTAATGTTAATAGGATCTTTTACCGGGTGAACAGAGCTATTTAGATTTACACTATTACTTTTTTTTAAGTCAAATATTACTATTGATTCAACTTTTGATATCTTGGATGGTTTAGTTCGGTAAGAATTAACTTCTTTAATTTCTACAGTTTTAACCGTATCAGGCAAAATATTACTTTTTTGTACTCTGCTTATTGCTAAAGTAGCTGATGGCTTACCTATTTCAGGTCTTTTAATTTTCAAGAAAAAAGGTTTATCAAAAGGCACTGCCTCTTTACCATGTCTTATGATAGGATCAGTTTCAACAACTTTTAAATCTAAAAAACCTACTTCCTTTCCAATCCCTTTAAAACCTTTGGAAGATACTTGAGGATAGGCAGGAGCATAAATTAATCCAAAAAATAAAATGAGAATAATTAATGCTGGCAGTGTTTGGCTATATTTTAGCAAATAATTGCTTTGTAGCATGGCTCGTCGTCCTGTAATATATAAATAATTGGTCCACTTACTTTCGTTTAAAGTAAATAATGGGTGGAAATACCTTATTCTCGTTTGTAAGCTCTTGTAGCGGATAGAGTTACGTGACAAAGCTTAGATTAGGTATTAGAATTTTAAATTAGGAATTTTAAACATTTTATGTCAACGGGATATTTCCCCTTTTTTAAATTTTTCTCACATACAGCGCAATCGTTCCATGCGACAGCCGCCGGTCATAGGTAGCCAGGTCCCGATCCACGAGCTTGTTGTCGTAAGAAACCGGCCGGGTGATGTAGTCCATGTCCACGAAAATCACGTTCACCCGCTCGTTGACCTTACCCGCCTTCCGTTCGGTATGCTTTAGCATGTGCTCGTTCTCGGTAGCTGTCTTTGTCTGCTCGGCATCTTCGAAGTAGCGGAAGGAACAGTACCAGTACCGGTAGTAGTGATGATAGTTGGAGAAGCAGAAGGTGAAGTTGTCCGGATTGGCGCGGACCTGGCGGATCAGGGCGTCCGTCTCACTCAGCTCCTGCTGCAGCTGGGCGTTATCCGGCTGGAGAAACGTTTTCTCGTACAACAGATCCCGGTGCTCGATCAGGTAGGCGTAGGCGTCCCGCAGCTGAACGTCGCGGTCGATGGTGTACTTATGCTTACTAAAGAAGCTCAGGCTGATCGCCGGCCGTGCATAGTTCAGCATCTTGTAGTTCGAGTAGGGCTTTCCTGGGCGGTAATAGTCCTCAAAGCGATTCATATGCTGGGCTGGGATAAAGTAGTACTCCAGGTCATTGTCTTTCGGCAAGGCGCTCACCTGGTGGTCCAGGGGGCGTAGTTCGACAGCCAGATTACTGAGGAGCTGGCGAATAGAATCTAAGTTCAGTTCAGTTTCCATAGTAAGCATCAAAAGAGGACTTATTTCCCTTAAAGGTAAACAAATCCTCTTTTTTGCCTCCGCTTCGCGTTTTTTGAATTTCATCACAAACCACTTTCACCTTCGATGCCTTTTGATCAAATCAATTGTTTTTTTATAGTAGTTGAATTGAATATTGTAGAATAGTAGCGGCTAGAATTATTATATAACAACCTGAAAAGCAATCAACTATAAGCCGATAAAATTTCTACAGGCAACGAATTCCCCCAGTTAGGCAACGTATCCCCCCAATTAGGCAACGTATTCCCCTCTTCTAAGCAACGTATCCCCCCAACATACGCAACGTGTCCCCCCACAAAGCAACGTATCCCCCTTAAAAAAACATGTCTTTCCACAGAACAGGCAACGTATCCCCCATAACGTAAACCACGCTTATCCACAGGCAGAGCAACGCATCCCCCCAAAGGCAACATATCCCCCATCGACAATAGACAGTATGCAGACAATTAACGAAAGCGGTTTTGTGGTCCTTCTTTCAGCATTTCAGCCCGGGTTTCTACCTGCCTTTACCCGTAAAAACCCGGTATGGCCGAAAAAAAAGGCATAGCACTCCCAGGTATTAGACGCATGAACCCCTAATTAGCAACGTTTTTTCCCAGCGTTTTTGCGCCAAAAATTTTAAGGCAACGTCCAGAACGTGACGTTGCTTTTACGTAAAAAGCTGTATATCTTCGTCAGAAGCCCAAAACCTACACCGTTGAATCAGCCAAGTATCAAAGAGCCTCTTGAGCTCTTACTCGCTCAAAATGAATTCACGTTGCTGGAGAGACGCATTTACTGGTGTGTCCTGAAGGCGCTGAAAGAGGATCAAACCCTGGATGGTTTGGCAGCTACCGGCTGGCCAGAGAACTTGAACCGGGAGTTCAAGATCCACCACTCAGAACTTTACTATAACGACACGAAACCCAACTTCAAGGAAGTAGAACGGGCAGCCAGACGCATTCTGGGTCGTAAAATCTATCACAAGGATCCTGGTGCTTCTTTCGTATACCTGGTCCCCTTCCCGTACGTTCGCTACGAAGCGGGGTACATCTATATCAAAATGCTGAGCGACGTTCTTCCGCATTTTGTCAATCTGAGTCGGGGTTATAGCCAATATCAGCTCAAATCGGCCATTGCGCTCACCAGTGAATATGCCCAGCTGCTTTATCCGCGCCTGGCTCGTTTCCTGGATACCGGCTTCTGGCACGTTGATGTCGATGATCTACGGGGCTTTTTGCAAGCCGAGAAATACCCTCGCTACAGCAACTTCAAACAGAGGGTGTTACAAGTATCTCTAAAAGAGATCAACGATCGCTCGGATATTACGGTCGAGATGGAGGAACGAAAAGAGGGCCGCAACGTCCGGGCACTGACATTCCGGATCCGGAAAAAGCACGAACGGGCGGTAGAGTATGAGAACTTTAAAGCAGAGGTAGCCACGGGCCTGAGCCTACCCATTGATCATCGCCGGGCTGCCGCCGCTCAAACCTTTCCGTATTACCGGCTGACCAAGAAGCAGGAGAAGGAGATCCTGAACGACGAAGAAAAGCTGAACGATTACATCCGGGCAGAAAGCTATGTGGCGCAGGGTGTAGGGGATATTAAGAATCCTACAGCTTACATTGCGGCTAGTGTGTTTGGGAAGGGGAAGAAAGCCTGAGCTAACCTTACTACTAAGCTTCTGTTTATGCCTAATTGTTGTTAAGTTGCTTCTAGTCGGGCAGCTAGTCTCATCATATATCTTAAGGTTTTCTATAGGCTACTGTCAGAGAATTTGATCTTTTAAATTCAGATTAATATTTTTACATATTAATTAATACAGTTACTAATTACTAACTTTGTAAATTTCCTGTCAATTTCATTTACCGTGCCTAAATACGGGGTTTTTCCCGTTGTCTTATCAATGGACTTTATTTACCCTTGCGCTTTCAAAGGCCCTTAAGGCAAAGGCCTCTATTTACCTTAACCATAAAAAATATGCAAAACATTGATTCACACGGGATCTTTACAGAGGAAAGGGACATTCAAGGAGTTGCTGTAACCACTCCTAACCTACACAATGTACGAAGTGGATGTCCTGGCTATGAGAGACCCGCAAATGATGATGGTAAATGGTGCTTCAAGCGCACCAATCTTCAGGTAGAAACCCCGGGGCCTAATTGGATATTTGTAGGTCAGCCTTCGGTAAAATGTGTTGGAGGTGATTGTGGTGGTGCTGGCTGGTCTAATTTAGGAGCGGCAGATAGATTTTTTATAACACGTAACAATCCTAATATAATAGAAGCTGCTATTTTAACTGGTTCCCATAGTTTTCAAGCGGCTTTAATTTGTAAAGCACGGTTTTATCCTCCTGGTTTAACAGCACCTGACATTGAATTAGCAGGTGCCAGCGAGTTAAATAATGAAAGTAAATCAGAAGACAAATATTAATAAATGTTCTCATATTGTTAATATGAGGAAATAATTGTACAAGAAGCAGTTCAGCTTTTCTTAAGAAAAGCTGAACTGCTTCTATGCATAGAAGTGTCTATTGTGAAATAGAAAAATGATAAAGTTCTTAAGGTATTTATATATTGAATTAATTTTCTTTGCATAATACCAAACATATAAGTCTACCTAATTTGATTGGAAATGAAGCTTATTCAATATCAATACCGATCATTTGTATAAAAGCGCCATTATTGCTCCTTTAGATCATATCTTTTTTGAGCTGAATTAAATATCATGTGAAATAAATTGACCATAATGTACTTAACTTCATATCAATCAAATTAACGCAAATATGAAAAGTTTTAGCTAAGAAAAGCTTATGTAATTTCATATAGGCACCTCACTATCAATTTTGATACCTAAATTGACATCACAGGTGATACAGTCCGTTAATTTTGCCATTCTCCACGTATTAAGATCTAGAGAATAGATACTCGCTAAGAAGTAATTGAGCACTAGGGCATAGGGCTATATTTTTGAAAAACTTACATAAGTTTAATTTTCGGCATAAAGCAAATCTTTTAACTTCGTGGTAAACCCCTTCCGTAACGGGGCACACCACACCATGAAAGCTTACTATTCCCCCATCCCAACGCTCCTGGCGTCCCTGGCCCTGCTAACCAGCTGCCAACCAACTACCATCCAGCCGTCCGACCGTTTCCCGCTTCGGTTCTTACCCTGTTCACCCAGTCAAACCGCTGAAATTCGCGCCCTGCGGATCCATGCCTGGTATTTCCCACCCGGCACCCAATCGGATCTCGCTATCGATGAGATCACCGGTCGTTCGGCTCCGGATCCCGCCGATGTGTTCGTCGTGCAGGCCTGGGACCGCGAGAAAAACGGCACCTTCACCCTCGCGTTACCTTCCAATACCCTTTGCGTCTTATCCATAGAAACCGCCGATTTCGGACCCTTTCACCGGTGGCCACTGCTACCGGTCGAGACGACCAGCCAAATCAACCCGGAAGTATGTATTGATCTGTAAGCGGATTTGAGCGTATGCAAGGCTTTAACCACGTCGCGGGCGGGTTTGCCTTCACCGGCATCTTCGCCAGCTTCGCCGACGTCAATATCTACCAGCGGGCGGATCTCATGGCTGTCACGTGGATCGCTTCGGTTCTGCCGGACATCGACCACACCAAATCCGGAATTGGAAAAGCGGCTTATCCGCTGGCCCATTGGCTGAGCCGGAAGTTCGGCCACCGGACGATTACTCACAGCGTATTCTTTTACGCCGCGGTGGTCTGCCTGGTGCGACTTTCGGATCTGCTCTGGCGACTAGATTACACGCTGCCGGTCGCGCTGGCGCTGGGCTCGCATCTGATTTTCGATATGTGTACCCGGCAGGGCGTACCGATCTTTTACCCGTTTTCGAAACGTCCGGCCGTGCTGCCGGCGAATCCGAAGATGCGGCTGTCGGCGATGGATATACGCAGCGAGGCGATTGTCTTTGTGCTGTTCTGCTGCCTGAACCTATTCGCTTACCCGCTCATGGCGCAAGGGTTCTGGACGACCTACAACAAGTCCTTTATGACCTTCGACCACCTGCGGCGGGAGCAGTTGCGTAAGCCGGGTGACTACGCGGTGACTTTGTTTAACGGCGGTGACACAATTCGGGGCGACGTATACACCGTATCCACGACCAAGATCGTTCTGTTTCGGGCAGGCAAGTTCACGGAGTACGAGCTGAACAAATCGAAACTGCTGGACTTCCGACGGCTCCCGACCCGGCACGTGCTGAAAGAGGTCAACCTGTTTCAGGTAACGCTGGACAGCCTGAATTGGTGGATGCAGCAACCGGTCGTGAAGATCACCGCCCAGTCGGAGAAAGAGCTTTATTACTACCAAGGATCCATACTAAAGAAAGGAAAGGAGGTTACCATGGACTACCCCAACCAGATCAAATTTCATGAGATCGCCCGGGACAACCGGGAGCTCAAGATCCGCCTGGCCCAGATCCGGGAAGAAGAAGAACGGGTTAACCGTGACTTTGCCGAAAAGTCCTGGGCGCGGATTCACCTCATGGCGCAGCTGCGGCAGCAACAGGAGCTGAAGACGACCAGCGACTATGAAGAAGGCAAACGCATCGAGGCGATCATGAAGCTGGAACGGGAACTGGAGAACCACCCCAGGCCGATACGCCCCGACCTGGACCGCTACTTCTTTGAGCGAAAGCTGATTGAACTAGAGTTGGAAGCCAATGACCTGATCAATGCCCAGCTCCTGGTTTGGCAGGCGCAGCAGCACCTGAATTAATCACAGGCCGATCGCGCGGGCGCTCCTTAATCAGCTGTGATCTTCTAACAAAACGCTGATGCGCAAGCCCATAGCGGTCATTCAGCATTTTGCTTCTTACAATTAGATTTAGTTGCCTTTTGGGCAGGAGCGGCTCCTGCCCAAAAGGCTGTCTTTATTTATATCCACCCCACACTTAAAACATATGGAATCCCCCGACTTTCTCACCCGGGAGCAGCAGGAACGGCTGCTCAGCCTGATCGACAATCCCCGCCACAAAGTACAGATTTTATTAATGCTCGACGCCGGGCTGCGCGTCACCGAGACCTGTACCATGAAATGGGAGAATTGCGACTTTCGGAAACGGGAGCTGTCGACGGAAAGCCTAAAAAAGCGAAAGAAACCATCTGCCAGCGTCCGCTTGATCCCTATGTCCGAACGGCTTTATGATGCCTTTGCTACACTCATCGAGGAGAAAGGCGTTACGGCCAAAGGCTACGTGTTCCCATCCCCCATGGATCCGAAAAAGCCGATCGGACGCAGCGCCATTAATAACCTGTTGGACCGCATCGAGGCGGAACATCCGGAGCTCGGCTCTCTGCACCCGCATAAGCTTCGGCATACGTTCGCCACCAACCTGGTTGCCCAAGGCACGGAACTGATTGCCGTGCGCGATCTGCTGGGACACGAAAGTACGCGAACGACGGAGATTTACACCCACGCGGATCCAGCCGTCCTGCGGGCAGCCATCAACGCGACTACCGCAACCCGGCCGACGGTTGGACAGAAGCTGGCCAAGTTCTTCAAAGGGCTGCTCGGCTTTCGGTCCGCGCCCCGGCGCATCAACTTAGTTGCCTCCGATCAAGAGTTCATCATCGGCCGCGACCGGGAACGCCGGCGCATCGCCGACCTGGTTAGCCGGGATGTTTCCGTACTGATCACCGGACCGGTCGGAATCGGGAAAACGCATATGCTGCAGAGTCTTGAGTTTGACCGGCCGACGCTAGTCATCGATGACACGCGGGAGTTCAAGAAAGCGATGGCCGGGGCGCTGCTGCATATCTTGGGCGGTAAGGAAGCAGTGGCCAATATGCTCTACCAGACGTCGGATTTGAAAGCTTTGGAAGCGAAGGTTAGTAAAGAGTCTTTGCCTAACCTCGTACAGACCCTGATCGATGCGACTCGTCCGAGGGAGTATCTTTTGAAAATCGGTGACGTTGATGGGATTACACCATCGGCCGTCAAAGCCCTGGAGCGACTAAAGGAACACTTTACCATCATCACAACGGCCAGGCAGGTCAAGATGGAAGCGACCTCGTTTCTCTGGAATTTTGAACGCCTGGAGCTGGAGCCACTTGACCGGCCGGATTCGCTGCGGATGATCTACCGTCTGATCGGGGATCTTGAAATTGCGGATCTGGAAGCGGTGATGACGAAAGTGTACGATACGGCCGAAGGAAACCCGCGGATGATGCGGGAAATCTGCGAACGGCTAAGAAAGGAACCGGTGCTGGATCTTGATCTTGTAAATGAAGTAGCTGATTCTTACCTTGGGCGACAGACAAAAGAGTTAGATATGTCCATTGTTCTACTCTTAGTTTTAGGCGGATTTGTGGCAATGCGATATGCAGGGCGGGAGGCAAATGATACGAGCTTGCAGGTTATTGGAGGGTGTTTGATGATCGTGTTGTTGTTTGCCAGGGCATTTTTCAATTCAGCGAGGCGGAAGGTGTTGTAACAGCAAAAACTTAATTTAATGACTGTCCATTAAATTCATGAAAGTATTTATTGAATCATTACTTCCGAGTATCTTGTATCTCTCTCAGAGATTAGATAAAATAAGTTTACTTGTAGATGAGCCTTGGGTAGTCAATAATTAGGAAACCATACAGACAAAATTTATTTTCAAAAAAGATGGATTTCTTCTTGTATCTGAAAATGGTAGTGTAAATTTAGGTAAATGGGAATTACTTAATAAAGCTAATTCTATACTGCTTGAGTACAAGGGGTCCGTGAAACTTCTGAACCATGCCTTTATGGATGAAGCCATATTAATACTAAAATTTGATGGAACAAATGATTTCTTCACCTTAATAAACCATAATAAAATACAAGACCTTAACTTAGAGAAATACCTAAAGGATAAATATGTTAAGCCTTCAAACAAGACTTATGTAGAAACTAATAAAAAACCATTCAAAACTTACAAGCAAAAATTTTATACTAGCAAAGGTACTATTTTAATTGAGTATCTATCAAATATGAATGGTCCATCTGTTGGAGATTTCGTAACCTTAGGCTCAAAAAGCGCACCAAAGGGGAAATACAATATAAGTTTTTTTGTTAATATACATGTTTCTGATGGAGTAATCGAAAAAATATCAATGTTTTAATAAATTGAACAAATTAAGGCAGCTGAATGCCTGATTTATTCATCCATAAAATTCACACCTTTCTCTAATTTACCATAATATTAGGCAAAGACTCGATAGTGTTATCATCTTAAAAGTTTCTAATAGTTATGAAAACGGCCCCAGTCTCCATGTGCCGTTTCTTGTTATTAGGCCCCTGGAAATTATACTAGAAAAAATTAACTGACGAAAAACTGTATAAGTCAGTGCAAAAGTTTATCGTCAGCCACGACCGGGAACGCCGGCGCATCGCCGACCTGGTCAGCCGAGATGTATCCGTGCTGATCACCGGTCCGGTAGGCATCGGAAAACCGCATCTGCTGCAGAGTTTAGAATTTTACCGGCCGACGCTCGTGATCGACGATACCAGAGAGTTCAAAAAGGCGATGGCCGGAGCGCTGCTACACATCCTGGGAGACAAAGAACCGGTGGCCAATATGCTGTACTAGACCTTGGACCTGAAAGCGCTGGAAGCGAAGGTCAATAAAGAACCCCTACCCAAGTTGGTGCAGACACTAATCGACTCTTTTGAAGGGCTGGCGCTGGAGCCACGGTATCAGCCGGATTTGCTACGGACAATTTACTGGCTAATCGGTGATCTGGAGATTTCGGATCTGGAAGCCGTGATGACAAAGGTGTACGATACGGCCGAAGGAAACCCACGGATGATGCGGGAAATCTGTGAACGGCTGCGGAAGGAACCGGTGCTGGATCTGGATCTTGTGAATGAAGTCGCTGATAGTTACCTTGGGAGACAAACAAAGGAGTTAGACATGTCCATTGTTCTCCTCCTTGTACTGGGCGGGTTTGTAGCGATGCGGTACGCGTGGCGAGAGGCGGATAATACGAGTTTACAATTTATTGGTGGGTGCTTGCTGATTATATTACTATTTACTCGGGCGTTTTTCAATTCGGCTAAAAGAAATATACTTTGAAAGTATAATATAGATATCATAAATATCAACTATTAACCTTTACTTTAATAATAAACATCAATTTAAATGAATGCATATCAGTATAATAATGAAAATAGTATTACAGATTATATTGTCACTATTTTCTTCACATGGGCAATAATTACTGTAATATTTGGGTGGGGATACTCAAGCGTCCGGTTTTTATATTTTGATAATTTGACTGAATTTAAAGTAAATTACATTCATTCAACTTTGTATCTTGAAAACGGAAGGATTCCTACATATAATTGGACTGCTGATTTTTGCAATAAAGAGGATGTCTCTATTTCGCACATACCAATCGGGACTACATTCATTCATAAAGTAGCTCCAATTAGAGTTGGTGACAAAAAATATTTTTTGTACGACAAAGAAAAGGGAGAATATAAATATGTTGATAATGGAACCTTTTCAGATAAAATAGAAAATAATTTTTCAGCAATCATCTTTGGTGTAATATCTTTGATTTGTATAGCAGCAATTTTATATCACATATCTACTTCATTTTTTCATATAATTAATGATTTTATTCATGGTATCATGAAGAATACATCTTTGTTTAGCATCACATCGTACACATCAGAGTTATTTTTAAAAGTTATATTACTATTTATGTGGATAATATTATGGATATATGCACTTCATTTATTAATTACCTTACCTAAACTTCCATCATTTATTATGGGTCCAGTACTCGCTACTTTTTTTTCCATATCTGTCTTACCTCATCCATATAATTTGGCCAAATATGCTACAAGCAACTTAAATATTAAATTATTTATAAACACACTACAAAATATTGGATTTATTTATGGGTCTATAATCTTATTCTTATTTTTATATGAAAAATTTAATAAAATATATATTTCCGGAACAATTGCAGACGAATTAATTGATTTAATAAAAAAAATCATTGAAACTATTTTTTTATAAAAAAACTCATAGTTTAATAAGCAAAAAACAAGACACTTTAATATAGCAAAAACAAGAATAGCCCTGTTTTTGCTAAATGTGATAAGCTGAACTCAAACATATAAACAACAAATAGTTTCTAAAGGTCCAGCAAACGGCTCCAAGCATCTTGGGGCCGTTTCTTGTTTTTATACCTCAGTTGACCGTACCTGTTCCAGTTGCCGTTCCAGGTCGCGAATCTTTTCAGCCATCAGGCGAATGACCAGGTCTTTATCGGTTTCTGATTCGTCCGCCATTCCTTTCAGCGGTTGACCTTCGCCCGTCAGCAGGAATTCAGCCGAGAGGTCCGGAAAGGTTTCTTTCAGTTTCTGTAAGAATTCTTAATTGGGATTTACGCCCCGATTTTTAAACTGATAGAACCGCTCCTTCCGCTCGCCCATTCTATCGGCTATCTTCGTCACACTTAGATCCAGTGCTTCATATACGGCATCCAGGATCTCCAGCCAGGTCTTCATGGTGATTGTTCGCTAGTAATAAGAAGCGAATCTATCATTTTTCACAGAAGAACGAAACGTCAAGTAGTCTTTACCGCCCAGGTTGCTCAGTTGGCGCTCCCCCCCTTCCTGCTCTGCACCCCACGGCTCACCCGCAAGCCTGACGCGCCCTCGCCACGCGGGGGGGGCGCCGCCTTCGCTGCTTCGCCCGGGCAGGTCCCGGCTTCGTGAGCAACCTCGCGTCGCCGTCCGGCGGGCCCCGCTGCGCCCGGCTCCTGCTGACGCACATCCAATACTCGCCGGGCTTGGGGGCTGTGGCCGGCCGTCGCCGCTCCTTACCTTTTTATTGGTTCATCTTTTAGGGCGGTTGGTCGGCGGGGGCGCTTCCTAGCCCGGGCGGCTGGCTTTGGGGCTTCAGATCCAGATGATGCGTACCGGCTTGCCCTTCTTGCGGGCGTGCCTCAGACTGTCGGCCGTGCCTTTACTCTGGCCGTCCCAGATGGCTAGTACCTGCTCGGCTTCGTCGATGATGCGCCGGTTCCGGATCGGTCCGGCTGCGCGGCCGTGCTCGATCCAGTCGGCTCGGTAGATGATCAGCGGCTTTCCCGTCTCCCTGGCGTAGCGCTCGGCCATCTGGTCGGCGCCGGCTGCGCCGCCGCTGATGATGGCTGTTACGCCCAGGCCTTCGGCTGCCTGCCGCAGGGCTTCGTACTGAGCCGCCGTCGCCGTGCGGCTCCCAATAATCGCGGTTTTCATATTGCTAATCTACCGCTTTTTCGCTTAATTTTCTATGATTTTTCTCTATATTTTCTTGGTTTATATATGAATTTTCGCTATTTTCAATTCGGATAAGTTCTTTGACAGGCTGGAAGTTAAGCGGACCTGAGCGCCGGGAGGCGGTCCGCAGGTTGCCCTTCGTTCGGGCTGGCTCCGGGCCTTTAATCGGAGTGGAATTGTAAAACCTTTAGAAACTTTTGAGATCCTATGAAAACTGTTTCTTACTTCCGTATTGAAGACCTTTTCGTAGCTGTTGCCGCATCCAATTCATTCTACACCATTACGGAAACCGTCTATTTCTTTGAGTTATCGCAGAATGGCTGTTATGCTAAAATTGAGTACAATACCTGCAGTTCCCTCCATGCTGAATGGTATATGGCTAATGGCTACCAGCCTTGTACGAAAGAGGAGTATTTAGCCGCCCGCTACAAAGCCCAGGCTGCGCTGGCTGAGTTCTTCGGCGAGCAGCCCGAATATACCGGCCTTTGCCGCCCCCTGCCGGTCAATTACAAGATGTTTGAGTCAGAGCTTTTCGACAATGCAGCGTAAGCGTACGGTCGGGTACCAGAATCGGGAGCGGTTCGGGTACCCTCGCCGGCAGACCTACCAGGTGCCGGCGCTCACCCTTTCCGGTAACTGGCTCCGGGATGCCGGTTTCGAGTACGGCCAAAAAGTAACCGTACTAGTCGAAAAGGGTAAAATCGTCATTGAGTTGTAAACCCTGCCCGGGCGGCTGCGCCGCCTGGGCTATTTCTCCACTCCAAAACCTTTAGAAACATGAATTCTGAACTGAAAGCCTACCAGATCCAGGACCCCGAAACCGGCCGCATCCGCAGCCGGTTTTACTACTTCGCCGGCCACCCCGTCATCATCCGTTTCAACGGCCAGACGGGCCGATTTTCGCAGGACGGCAAGCTCGACCTGGGCACAAGCTTAACCCTGATCCCGCTGGCCTGGAAAATCTTTGAAGGGGATGTTTTCGGCCGCTCGGGTTCCTTTCTGGAATTGTTCTACGTCGACCGGCAGCGTTCGGTTTGCTGCGTAATGTTCACCAATACGAGCGTGGCGATTTTTCAGAAATTTTGCGCCCAACTGATCAGCCAGGGCCAGGACCTGAGCCGCACCGAAATTACCATTACGCCCAGCGTCCGGAAGAACAAGCAGATCAACAGCTCTTACCACGTTGCCGAGTTCAGCGGCCAGCCCGCTAACCCGCGCGCGGTGCAAATGCTGGCCGAATTCGCCTGTGACTTTCCCATCTACCGCCTGGAAACCTGGTACAGCCACGGCGGCCACACGATCACGGACCTGGCCAGATCCTTCAGCTACTACAATTACGACCGCTGCCTGCTGGAGAAGGCCGACGCCACGAGCCAGAAGCTGTATCTGAACCAGTGTACGGATCCGTTCACCGAACGCGCCGCCTGATCGCTCGAAGCCTCGCGGCGGGGCCTGCGGCCCCGCCGCCGCTCGGGCTACCGCCCGGGCTTATTCTCTTTTCCAATTGCAAAATCATCCCATCCACTTCTATCTCCTCTTTCCCATGGCCACCCACTTCCGCCACCCTGCCCGCTCTACCAGCTGGGCCGACATCTGCTATTCCGTTGAAGCGGTTCCCTTCGCCGACCTAGTTCCGGGCTACGAGGTCCGGGCTACCGATCGCCAGCGCCTGATCGTCGGCAGGCCTGAAGGGCAAAAACCTGTTATTTTCGCCGCCCAGAGCAACCAATACAGCATTATTCCCAATTCCCTGCTGCAGTCGGTCTCCGACCGGCTCATCGACGACTACCGGATCGACTGCCGGCACACACCCGCGGGGGAATTCGCGATTCAGCTGATCATCCCCGGCCGGCGGATCCGGATCGGCAGCCAGACGGATACATTAGACCGGTGTTTAGTCTTCAATAACTCCTACAATGGCAAAGCTCCCTTTAAGGTACAAGGCTCGGTCATCAGCTCCAGCACGGTCGAGCGCCACCAGGAGGCCCGGGTACGAGTGAGCTACTACCGCCAGATCTGCAGCAACGGCCTCATGGGCTGGTCGGACGAATTCATGAACCTGGATGATTACCTGTCCTGGCTGACCCGTGGCCAGCCCAAGAAGTACGCCGACGCCCGCGAGGTGAAGACTACGTTCGAAGCCGCCCATACCTACCAGGAGACCACGCGGAAGGATAGCGATCTCCTGCTGTCGGAGCAGCTCCACCACAAAGGGCTTGACCTGGCTAAACTCGAAGGATATCTGGAAAGCGTGATCCGGCAGTTCCTGACGGCCGAGACAAGCCTCACGCTGTCGGTGTATGAGAAATTGGCCCGCAAGCCAGTGGCTAGCCTAGAGCAGGCCCACGGGCTGCTCGTGGACGCCGGGCTCCTCAAACGCCTGGCCCGGCAGGCCCTGGAGCGGATGGAGCTGGAAGAACGGCAATTGGAAACAGCGCCAAATCTCTGGCTGCTATACAACGCGGCCAATCACGCGCTGTTTAACGGGCAGTCGTCGCTGACCATCGCCGAGCGGTTCCGGCAGGATGAGACGCTGTTTCACCACCTGGCTAAGGAAGCGTTGGTGGCGAATTAAGCCCAGCGTTGGCAGGAGCCGGAAGGGCTCCTGCTCCTAGCCGACATTCTTGAGCTTTTTGTAATTGCGAAAAGTTATGCTATCCTGTCATAGTTTGAGAACCATATAGATACCCTTTGTCATTAAGCATAAATCAAACGGTAGCAGATACTTCGACCGTACTACGCAATGATTCTAAGACAGTTCTTCGGTAATCCTCTTTACTGATATAATGGCTGTAGTGAAGTACTTTCTTTATTTGATAGGCTTCGCCAAAATACTTATGTAGCAAGTGATAGGTATCATTACCGAAGGCAATGATCAAAGGATTTATGCACCCCAGGTCCCTAAGCTCCTCCTTGAAAAACTCGACATTCTGGAGCATGAACTCTTTATTTTTCCGCACATAGGCCATGACACTATTGGCCTTATTATTTTCATAATTTTTAATTATATCTGTCATATAGGCTCCGTAGAATTCAGTATCTCGAAATGCGTACCGGATCTTGTAATCCTGGCCTATAGATCTGATATCGTGAAAGTTAACGAACGTTTGATCTTCAATGGATCTTGAAAAATTTAATCCGACCATGATAATGTTCGGATTAAGGATATTCAGTAAACCTGGATTCTTCTCTAGGTCAAATACGCTCAAATCACCAATGTTCGACTTAGCCTTTTCGTCTTCATTAGCCCAAACGGCCCAACTTGCGTACGCTCCGTGCTTTTTAGCAATATCCTCGTAGTGCTTCCTGGTGATCATTTTTTGTATAGTTTGGATAGGTTCGGTAGATTGTAATAGCCAAATGTAGGAAAACGCCAGTGACTTATCTTTCGCCTACTTGATGATGGTACTTAGTTAGAGCACGAAAACAATATTGATAGAGCCAAAAAATCAAAAGTAGCTAAAAAGGGTTTATAACATAATTGTAATTAATATACCTTTACCTCACAACATCCAATTCAGCTTAATTACAAAAACCTATGAAAGCTAAGAAGATCAAATTCTTCTCTCCGACTGAGATCCAGGAAAAGAAAAAAGAAAGTCCTAAAGTAGAGCTCCCTACCTGCGCCATTTCCAAAACCGGCCGGCTCATTGTTCCTGGGAAAACCATCGAAGAACTAGGCATTAACACCGAGAACGCGCAATTCCGCGTTGGCACCGAAGACCGGAAACGGCGGCTGAACACGCTATACCTGATCCCGGCCGAAGGCGAGGTAGCCGACGCCTTTCACCTTTCCAAAACCGGTCGCGGCTACACCATTGGCCTAGCTCCGTTCTTCGAGCGGGGTGGTCTGGACTATGCAGCTAATGAATATACCTTCTCGGCCAAGCCCTTTAGCTATGAAGGCACGGTCGGTTATGAGCTGAGCCTAACGGGCGAGGACTCCCGCGAGAAAGCACCCAGCAACCGAGGCCGGAAGAAAAAGGTGCAGCCGGAAGAAGCGGGAGAATAAGCGATAAACTAGGATTGAAAAAGGGAGCTTGCGCTCCCTTTTTTGTAATGAATAATTGCTATCACCACCGTTATTCATCCAAGTCAGTATCCGGGTGCTGATCCTTCAGTAGCTCCTGTAATCGCTTCTTCCAATAATGGACCCACGCATAGTCAAACGCGCGATTTTGCCGCAGGTAGTCTAAGTCCTCCCGACTATAATTGAAAACCAGCAGGTTCAGGGCATTGTTGGTTGTCAGTTCGAGCCGATAAGAATTGACCAGTTTGTCCATGGTGATCGATTGGGGATTGGGCAGCTACTTACGAAAAAAGGCTACTTTAACTACACGCTCCGACCGTCAACGTGTAGCAAAAAAGGATTGGTTAGGGGGGATAATTTACTACCTTGTCTCAAAAAAGTGTTTTCAGACTCAAGGTCTGGCTTTTAGCGATTTGCGCTGATGAAGCGCATGATGTCCGTTTTTGTTTCCGTTCCTGATGAAGCAGCCTTCCGATATGCAAATTGCCCGTTTTTGGCAATGGTTTGACAACGAAAAGAGCTATTTCGAATCGACACCATACGAAGAATGGGAACCTAAAAAGCTACAAGCCCTTGATGATCAGATCACCAAACTGAATCCTGAGCTTAGCTTTGAATTCACCACGGTACCCAACAGCTCTCCGTTGACGCTGGAACTGGCCATCTCCGCTAATGGGGAAACCCATCTCTTTCCTTTGGTGAAACGCATTGTCAAAGCCGCCCCTAAGGGCTTGGCGCGGTGGCGTATTGTTGCCTTCAAGCAGCCCTACCCCATGCCGGAAGGGTTAACGTTGACCGTAGGCGGGTTAACGCTAGCGGTCGACCAGATGGCCTTTGCGTCTCTACCCGCAGGGAATAGGCTCAACATTATCCTTTACGCCCCTGGGGTGCGGCATCTTCCCCGCAACCTGGTTGCCACCACCGCCTTAACGCTGGCTGGTATGCTGTTAGGTGAGTACCGCGATGCTTTATACATCAACGCTTATGATGTGCATGATCTGGAGCAGGAAGCCGATTCATCAAGCCTACTGCCCCTGACGCAACTACCGGACTATATTGACCGACTGTATCAAAACACCAATTAAATCAGGGCAGTGAAACAGGAAGTTCGCCTGCTTCTTTCCTTATTTAATACCAATTAATCTAACGAACCCTATGACTCCTGATTTATCCAAATTTACCAATATATCTATTTCTTTATTGGTCAGGTTTCAGTTATACACCTCTCAGAAACTCTATCCCTGGCTGAAACGGCAGTATAATCAATTCGGCACCTCGTTTCGCTGCTCGCAGGCTGAGCTGATTAACCTGCTGGAGGTTTCCCAGGAAAGCACACTCGATGATCTCCTCCAGCATGAATTGTATTGGGTAGGGCTTGAACTGACCCAACTGGCCGACTTTAGTTTTACAGCTACAGCGGTCGACGATTCGCCCCAGGGTCCAGCCGTCCAGTTTACTATTATCCAGCCTGCGCCATCGTCGGCCTTCGGTTATCTTATCCTGGCACGCAACGAAATACATATCCCAAATATTTACCTGATTACCATAGTAAAGGATCAACCCGAAGTGTACCTGGATAAATTAAGTGATCAACCAGAAAACCTGGGTCGTTTCGAGTTAATTGATTGCTACCCCATTCTGGACCGGGCCCGTGTGCGAAAACACAGCAAAGCCCTGTTGAAAGAATATAAAGGGGATCTCGTTCACGGCTTTCACCGCATGGATCTGCAGGAGGCCAAAACGCGTTGTCGGCAGTTAGTTAGGAAGCCGCTATAGGGCTGCGATGAATCAGTTCGACGTTGCGTTGCCTCCCAATCCGGACGATCGGGTGTCAACGCTGTAAATTCCTAAACCGCGCC
>Ga0164290_1001162_pt1 | contig 48992 bp, 34 predicted proteins | sample Micstemetagenome_FD_108782 | JGI IMG/M metagenome (GOLD analysis project Ga0164290, IMG submission 108782) | Contaminated culture microbial community from soil near Moab, Utah, USA - Microcoleus steenstrupii SON62 (Illumina Assembly) | ecosystem: Environmental > Terrestrial > Soil > Soil crust...
ACCAGAAGCAATCGGCACCGACAGGGATCCAACTCACGGCTGAGCCGCAGCGGGCAGGGCCAATGATATCGCCTGCCACCGAACCGTCAACCGTCCCGTCAAGATTTTTTAAAGACCCGCGGGGGTTTGCTAGAAGATCTCGCCAGATCTCGCCCCGGGAGTCACTCCGCATGTCTATACACACAAATGGTTTACAAATCACAAACCACACACGCCGCCGATTTCTTAACAAGTATGTGTGGCTACAGAACCCAGCATCAATTTGCAGTGAAAGCCGCATCCAGGGACACGACCTGCTCCTCAGACGCTGGCCCCCGTTCATTGCTGCGGAAGCCCGAAGCTTCAGAGTGGGATGCCATCGACTTACCATTCTCAGGAGCGCTAGCTTTCCGCTTTCCGCTTTCCGCGATGTCAAATCTCGAGCGGTCTTCAGGTTCTCATGCCAGACGGTATCTGCAAGACTGCCCCAAAATTTTTTGGGACCACGGGAATATTGCGGGGGGAAGATGATCTAACACTGCGAAGAGGCAGCTTCGATGTTGTGGCTGCGGAATCGAGATTGAGAATTGCTGGAAAGAAGTTCACTATGAAAAAGTTTGCTGCTGCCGCCTTGCTGTGTGCGATGGCTGTTGGTTGCGGTCAACCGGCGAGCACCCCGGCTACTCCGGCTCCTGCACCGGCAGCGACCCACGCTGAACACGGCGAAATGTCTGCCAAGCCCGCTGAAGAAGCAGCTCCTGCTCAGCCTTCAGAACCCGCCGCCGATCCGGCTGCTGCCCCGGCGGACCCCGCTGCCGCTCCGGCTGAACCAGCCGCCGCGACCCCGGAAGCCGCCCCGGCTGAAGGTTCCAAGCCCGAGTAATGTCTGCGTGACATCACTCGTCGAATTTATGACACCGGAAAGTCACAGCCCAGGCTGAGACTCTCCGGTGTTTCTTTTTGCCTTTTTTCAGCGTGCTGCTTGAGGATGATGCCCGGCCTCCGGCATGATGTCACCAAGCTCGGCAGCCATTCCGCCTGGGACTCGATGATGCCTCAATCGCAAGTGGGCTTACAAAAATCAGAACTGGATACTCCTGCTTTGTGCCTGGACGTCGAACAGTTTGCGCGGAATGCGCAGCTCATGTTCGACGTGGCGAAGTCTGGAAACAAGCAATGGAGGCCGCACTCCAAGGGCCATAAATCTCCGGCGATTGCGTGGCATGAGCAACGGATCGGCGCCACGGGGGTCACCTGCGCAAAAATCGGCGAGGCGGAAGTCTTTGCCGCTACGGGCATTCAGAACATTCTCATTGCGAATGTGGTGGCCGGAGAACGAAAAGTCGAGCGATTAGCGGCCTTGTGCCACTGGTCAGACCCCACGATCTGTTGCGACCATTTCGCACAAGCCGAAGAGCTTTCCGCCGCGTGCCATCGCGTTGGTTCACGCTGCCAAGTCTTGGTGGATGTGAATATCGGCATGAATCGCACGGGGATTCGACCCGGGAAAGACGCCGTGGAGTTGGCCCAGGCCATCGATCAGCTTCCGGGCCTGACCCTGCTGGGGATTATGGGCTATGAAGGCCATCTGTTGCGGATCAGTGATCCTGTAGAGAAAGCCCGCGAGATTCACGAAGCGATCAGCATTCTGGAAAACGTCCGCAACCAGTTTCAGCGAAGCGGCTTACGCTGCGACGTGGTGAGCGCGGGTGGTACAGGTTCGATCCACATCACCGCGCAGTGTGCCGCCGTGACAGAGTTGCAGGCGGGGGGCGGGATTTTTGGCGATCCCTACTATACCGATCTGTGCGGACTGGCGGGGTGTGACCCCGCGTTGACTGTTGTAGCCACGGTCATCAGTCGCCCGCATTTGCATCGGGCAGTGCTGGATGCCGGTCGAAAGACCATCAATCCCGATCTGCAACTTCCCAGTGTGTGCGGCTATCCCGATGTGGCTGTCAAATCATTGAGTGCCGAGCATTGTACGCTGGAACTGGGGCCAGAATCTCAGAATCTGCGGATTGGAGACCGGGTGGAATTGATTGTGGGATATGCCGACCTGACGACCGCGATGCACGACGATTTTTACGTGTTTCGAGGAGACCGGCTGGAGGCGATCTGGCCGATTCAAGGACGCGGCCGACTGCAATAGCCGCGAAGGTCATCAGTAAAATGGTATAAAAACTGCGGCGAAATGGAATGAACGACGGTGAATTGAACCTCGGAGCCATCCATGCGTTGGGGCCGTATCTGCATTCTGCTGACATTGGGATTCTATGCGACACCGGGGAAACTCTGGTCGCAACCGAATTCCGAGGCTACGGTGGCGGGATTGCGGCTGCGTGTCGAGCGGAGTGCCCAGGATCGCCAGCAACTCATCGAGCGGGCGTTGGCCCAGGGGCAGGTCGCCGAGGCCTTGGGTGGGTTGGAACGTCTGCGGCAGGAGGACTTGGTTCCCACTCAGGAAGGTGCTGTTGCTGGCACCGTTCTGGCTGATCGGATTCTGCGATCCGCCACGTTCGAGCAGCAATCGGTCTTGCAGACGGGCATGCTGGCTCAAGCCCGGCTCGCCTGGTCCGACTGGCAGCAGGCGCCATCGCTCGAAAGTCTGCAAGCCTATTGTCGACGTTTTGGTTCAACGCCGGCCGGTGTCCAGGCCTGGTGTCGTCTCGGTACCTGGTTCATGGATGACCGCCACTGGCAACAGGCAGCGATGGTCTGGCAAACCGTTCGCAGGCATCCTCAATCGACACGCCTGCAACGGGATCTGGCAGAGCGCTGCGGCGTGGCCTGCCAGGAACAACTCGCGAAGAAACAGGCGGGGCTGCCCTCACAGGATCACCGCGACGGTTCACTGGCTGTGGTCGGTGGGCCACCAGTGACTCGGCCGAGTTTTGTGGCTTCCGGAATTTGGGATCTCAGCCCGCCTACGGTTTTGCATGAGGCTTGGTCGCGTTGGCTGCAAAATCTGCGAGCCCAGGGGGGGGCCACCTGGACCGCCAGTCAACCCGTGGTGCTCGCCGACCGCGTGTTGATTCGTCATTGCCGCGGGTTGACCGCGTTAGATCGGCAGAACTTCAAGCCGGTCTGGCAGATTCCTGTCGAGTCATGGGACTGGTTGGAAAACAACCCGGGCTACCTGGACAACGGCGGCTTCCGGCAGACCTATCTCGAGCAGTTTGGCCGCAAGCAACTCAGCGACCACCTGACACAAAACGTGAATACCGACGGGCAACGGGTTTACATGGTTTTGCCCAGGAAAGAGGGCACGGAACCCGGTTCCGCTCTCGGTCCCTTTTCAGGAAACGTCCCGCGTGAGGCTCTGCGAGAGCCCTATAACTATCTGGCGGCTTACGATGTCGCTTCGGGCCAATTGTCGTGGCGAATCGGTGGCGAATCGGCAGGTCCAACGTATCCCTTCGGCGAAGTCTATTTCTGTAGTCTTCCATGCGTGGTTGACAACATCGCTTTTGTAATCGGTCAGCAGCAGGCCGAGTTGCTGCTGTTTGCCATACATGTCGAGCATGGGGACTTGTTGTGGAAGCTGACGCTGGGAGACACACCCCGGTCTCTCGCCGCCGACCCTGCGCGACAGCGGATCGATTGCTGCCCGAGATTGCATCAGGGTCTGTTGTACTGCCCGACAGCCTCGGGCGCGATGATCGCGGTCGATCCTTTGACACGCTCGATCGCGTGGGTCTATCGGTATGAGATCGCCGCGCGGGAAACCATGACCACTCCCCGCAGCGAAAACACGTCGTTTCTGCGAGATGTCTGGTGGGAGGGCTGGCGGAAGCCGCAGTTGCAATTTCAGGGCGACATCGGCGTGCTGACATCGCCCGAATCGGATCAACTGCTGGCGTTCGCGGCAACAACAGGACAACGGTTGTGGTCGCAACCGCGGAGTCACGGTCTGGAAACGCTGGCCCCATGGGAATCTGCTTTGCTTGTGCAGGAACAAGCTGCGGTGCGGTCGCACGACTGGCAGACGGGTCAGGTATTCTGGCGGACAGAGCTGGATGAGTTCACCGGCCACGGGGCCATCGCCGGAGACCATCTCGTGTTGCCACTGCAGGAAGGGGCCACGCAGCGGCTACGGATTCACGATGGCAAAGCTGGTTCAGTCGATTGGCCAGGGCGAGACCTGGGGCATCTGACTGTCGCGGGACCCGGCTGGGTTTCCACATCGCTGGAACATCTGACGCTGTGGCCCGACCTGAACCCTTCCGATGAGCATTCAGCGACAGACAACGCCGTGTCTCCCGCAGCAGACCAGTCCTTATGGAACACGGCCCGCTGGCATTTTTCTCAGGGCGATTGGAAACGGGCACGTTCTCACCTGGCAGGACTGACTGCGGAGGCCGCGACGGAACTGCGGCGACTGATCGCGCGGGAAGAACTTCGCGAGACAGGGGTCAGCCCGTTATCGCTTCCTACCGCGGTGCTGCGTCCCCAATCGAATGACGTGCATGAGGTCGAGGATGTATTGATTCAGGCCCTCACTTTGGTGCAGCAGGGCCAACAGCCGCAAGCCATCGACCTGTTGCTGCAAACGCTGCAGAAAGTTCCCCGGCAGGGGACCATCCGTCTGGCGGGACCAGAGCGATTTGTACGGCCAGACCTAGCCATCATCGGCCTGCTGACGGAACTCTGGGAGCAGGATCGAAGAGATGCTGGCCAGGTGCATCAACAGCTTCTCAAGTCGTGGAGCGCGGCTCAGGCAAACCGCGACCCCTTCGCCCTGCCCAAGCTGGCAGACATGTGCCAGCCGATGGCCTGGACCGACGAAGCGATCATTCAGGCGGGTCAGTCGGCATTTCTGGGTCAGTCGTTAATCTCCCGGGAGTTGCGTCTGTTGAAGGCCGCACAAAACCAGGATCCGGAGATTTCTCAGACCGCAGGGCAAGAATTAGCACGACAACTGCAAGAGGCGGGTTTTGATCGAGACGCTTTGGATTACCTGCGGCTGAGTCGCAACGAGGCAGGGCGAGATCTGACCGAGAACTGGCCCGCGCGACTGCCCGAGATTGAGCGCAAACGCGAGCAGAATCACAACGTCCATTTTTTCCCGGTACCGCTCGACCTCGGCTCGACACCCTTCTTTGACCGGCTCGATGTATCGATCGAACGACTCGGACAACGCATTCGCCTGGCGGGAGCCGGCCAGCCCGGTACCTGGGAGGTCAGCCTGCCCCCTTTGCCATTTTCGTTTCGGTATCTGCAACAGCATGTGGCCGGTTGGGGGCGTGGTCGCGTGCTGGTGCTGCGAGTGGGCTTCGAGCTGTTTGGATTGGCACCGGTCGATGATCGGGGTGATCCGGCGGCGAAAGTGTTGTGGCATCTGGACACGCGCAGCGGCGCGGCGACCAATCCCGATCAACTGCGGCTCGAAGTTCTGCCCGCCATTCCAGGAATCCGGGAAGATGACTATCAGGTAGTGGACACCTTTGGCCACGTGGTAGCACAGGTGGGGCCGGTGGGCCCAGAGTCCCTGTGCTACACCGATCAGGGGCAACTGGTTTCGATCGATTTACAGACCGGGCTAAGGCGGTGGGTCCGCTCGGATCTGCCACCCGGAACCATCGTCACGGGAGATGCGGAGTTTGTCTGGCTGTGTATGCCTCGCACGCAGCGCATCGAGTGTCTGCGAGCTGTGGACGGCGCCACCGTGTCGACCGCACCTTGCCCTCTCAATTTTGACCGCGTGATCCGACTGTCCGACGGTCTGGCGTGGTCCATCACCGCGGGCGATGCGCCGCGGTTGATCTGTACCGAGCTACGGAATCAGTCTGTTGTCTGGCAGCAGACCCTGTCCGTCGGCTCGGGAGTCGCGATGCTGGATGATCAGCATATCGGCTGGGTGTCGCCGCAAGGCACTCTCACCGTGTTGGAGAGCCGTAGTGGCAAGACCCAGGCGACACAGCCACTCGACGCTGTGCCTGCGGCGATTGACCGCATCATCTCCGCGCGCGACGGAGACCTGTGGTTTCTCGCCATCTCTGCGCGGGTTCCTCAACAGGCGGGGTTGCAGCAGTCGCAACTTCGAGGCGGATTCCGGGCACCGTTTATGTCGGGAACGCTCGTGACCCTGCACCGAAATACCCAGCGGGTATTGTGGCAGAGGCCGCTGGAACGCGAACCGTTTTCCGCCGACCAGCCCCGGGCGGTCCCCGTACTCATGCAGAACTTCAAAAACCCTCCCGCCGATCTGCAATCAGGACAATTGACTGACGGCGTGGTCCGATTGATCAACAAAACAACGGGAGAGGTGCTGCTCGAACATCGCGGTCCCGACCTGATGGGTTATGCCGCGCTGTCAGCCGATCGTCCGCGGGGGGTGATCCACCTGGCGCTCGAGCGTGAATTGATTCAGTTGTGGTATGCCCCGCGACCACCCGCACCGGCCTTGCCCGATGAAGAATGACTTGGTGTAGCATCCGCGGAGTTAAGCCGCCGAGGCCCGCCGGAAATTGCCATCTTCGGTGATGTCATCGAACCGTACCGACATCCGTTTGGAGACGCCCGATTCTTCCATGGTCACGCCGTACAGTACATCGGCAACCAGCATCGAGCGTTTATGGTGCGTGATCATGATGAACTGCGTGGTGGCTTGAAACTCGCGCAGGACGTTGGCGAAACGATCAACATTTGCTTCATCCAGGGCTGCGTCGACTTCATCCAGGATACAGAAGGGGCTGGGTTTGGCCTGGAAGATGGCCATGATCAAGGCGATGGCGGTCATGGTCTTTTCACCACCGCTCAACAGAGATAGCCCGCGGAGTTCCTTGCCGGGTGGCCGCGCGGTAATTTCGATGCCGCATTCCAGCATCTCCTCCGGATCTTCCAGCAGGATATCGCCTTCACCGCCACCAAAGACCTTGCGAAACAGGTGTTGAAAGTTCTTGCGGATGGTCTGGAAGGTTTCGGCGAACATCCTCCGGCTTTCCTGATTCATGCGGCGAATGATGTCTTCCAGCGTGGCCTTGGCTTCCACGAGATCCTGCAATTGAGTGCTGAGTTGCAGGAACCGCTGTTCCAGTTGCTCGAGATCGTGCAGGCTATCGGTATTTACGCTGCCCAGCAGCTTGAGTTTGCGTCGGAGTCGCGTGACGTGGGCATCGATGTCGGGCCGAACTTCACCAAACGTGCGCTGGTCTTGCGGACCCACGGTTTCCGGATCAAAGGGAATGGTGTCTGGTGCTTCCGTGGCGTGAACCAAACCGCCCTCTTCCGTCGCACGCAGATCTGCCATACCCGGCTGCAATTTCCGCCAGAGTTTCCAGGCGGAAGTTTCCGTCGCGGCGAGGTCACTCAGCGAGACCTGGTACTCTTCCTGAATCCGTTCGGTCAAGACTTCCAGAGATTGTCGCAATTCTCTCGCGCGAATTTCGTCCATATGCTGACGGTCCTGCAGTTCACGTCGTTCGCGCCGCAAGCGCTGCTCATGCTCGACGATTTCCGACCGCTTGATGCGCAAGGCTTCTCGCGATTTCTGAATCTGTTGCCGTTCCTGATGGACCTGTTCCGCTGCGTGATACTGCTCCGCCAGAATGGCTCGACCATTCAGCATCTGCCGCACGATATCCGACCGCTTCCGTTCGACTTCCTGCACGCGACGGAAGCCTTCGTTGCGTTGCAGCGATCGTTGTCGCTGTTCCTCTGTCAGCCGCTGCAACTCGGCCTGGGTGGTGGTGACGCGGTTCTGATGCTGCTGCAGATCGAGCCTGCGTGATGATTTGGTTTGTTCCCAACCGAGGGCGTTTTCACGGGCGGTCTGCCATGCCGCATCGGCCTGTTGCAGATGCAGTTCCGCCGCCGTGACGGCGAGTTGTGCCGCCTCGTAGTGCGTCAGCGCATCCTGTTCGACCAGTTGTAAACGCTGCGACTCTTCCTGGGCGACATGCCGTTGGCCCGCGAGTTGTTCGACTTCACGCCGGGCACGATCGACCGTTTGATCGGCCTGCTTCCAGGCGGCCATGGCCTCCGCGAGTTCATCTCCGAAGGCATCGAGTTGTTGTTTATGCCGCGAGAGTTCGTCGTCGGCCGCCTCAGCCTGATCCTGCAAGGCCGCGGCTTCCGCTTCACGAACGGACACCTCGCGTTCCAGGCGAATCAGATCGTTCTTGATGCGTCGCAATTCGCTTTTGCGAGACAGCAAAGAGGTTTCACTGCGCACGGTGCCCAACTGCAGAATCCCACGCGATTCCACCAGTTCCCCTTGCAGCGTGACGAAACGTACCGGTTGCTGCACATCGAGCGACAGTCTCACCGCCGTCGCCAGATCCTGCACGATCCAGGTATCTGCCAGCAAAGCCTGAGCCAACCCGGCGATGCCATGTTCCGAGGCCACCAGTCGATCGGCCCGCGACACCACTCCTGCGACCGTCGAGAGGTCGAGAATCGTCGACGCCGGCGGCAAGAGATGCAGCAGTTGCAGGCCAGCACCCTGCGCTTTGACGGGTTGATCAGCCGCCTGTAAGGGAATCGCGACAAAGCCGACACGCCCGGTCAGAGTCACCAAACCTTGCGCCAGATAATCGAGCAGGGGCTGAAATTCGCGGAGCACGATCAGTTGCGACCGCGAGCCCAGGGCGACTTCAACCAGCCCGGCATGTTCCAGGTCGACATCCAGCAATTCCGCGACGCTGCCCAGAATGGTATTCCACGGCGATTCCTGGGAATGCCGGGCCCGTTGCAGCAGTTCCTTCACGCCCAGACCTAAACCATCCTGGCGAAGTTCCAGGTCTTCGAGCAGGCTGCGTCTTGCGACCGCGGCACTGCGGGCTTCACGCAACTGTGCGATCTGCTGACGCAAAGTTTCATAACCGACGGAAAGCTCCTGCTGAATTTTCAACCGTTCCCGGTGCTGTTCCTGCAGTTGCTCGACGTGCTGCTGACGAACTTCGTACTCACTGAGCAGTGCCGTTCGCAGTTGCTCTGCCGACGCGAGTTCCTCCACCAGGTCTTGCCAGTGAATGGCCAGTCGCTGTTGAGACTGTTCGAGGGCTGCCTGCTGTGCCTGTATGCCAACCAGCAATTGTTCCACATCGGTGCGTTGCTGAAGGGCTGCGGCGCGCTCGCCACGGCGCTGCTCCATAAAGCGCTGTGCGGAGTTGACCTGTTCGTGGGCGGCGAGCAACAACTCGTCCTGGCTATCGACCTGCATCTGCAAGGCAGCTTCCGCCGCGTGCAATTCGTCCAGACGAACCTGAGTTTGCGCGATATCTGTCGCGATGCTGTGTTCCCGCTTGAGCAGTTGAATCTGCTGCGGGCGCAATTGACCGAGTTCGGTCTCCAGTTCGGCGAGGCGCGAGGACTGGAATTTCAGACTGGCTTCAAGGCTGGCCAGTTCTTCGCGATGTTGAGACCACCGACGTTCCGTCCCCCGAGACCGCTGATCAATCTGCTGCAGCTCGCGATCAAAGAGCGCTTCGCTGGCATCGAATTCCTGCTGCTCGATCGACAGTGACTGCAAGCGAGCCGCCATCCCCTGCAACCGCTGATCGAGCTCCCGCCATTCCAACGAACGATGGCGAAAATCATCGGCGGCCAACCCCAGCCACCAGGTCTTCAGTTCCGTGCTGAGCTCTCGGTACTTCACCGCCTTGGCCGCCTGGCCGCGCGTGGCATTCAATCGCGCTTCGACTTCATCAACGATGTCAGACAAGCGCTGCAAATTCTGTGCGACGCGCTCTAACTTCCGCTGGGCTTCCACCCGACGAACGCGGAAACGACTGATCCCCGCGGCTTCATCAAACACGTTTCGCCGGGCCGCCGGATTGGTTTGCAGAATCTGGTCGACACGCCCTTGCTCGATGATGCAATAGGCGGCATTCCCCGCGCCAGTTCCCAGCAACAGGTCGCGGACATCTTTCAGCCGCGCGGGTTGGCGATTGATCAGATATTCTGCGTCGCCACTGCGATACAACCGCCGGCCGATGACGACTTCGCTGTCGTCCACGGGTAAGATCTTCTCGGCATTGTCGATGGTGAGAAAAGCCTCGGCATAGCTGCAGGGCTTGCGGGAGGTGGAACCGTTGAAGATGACGTCGGTCATCTCCTTGCCGCGCAGGCTTTTGGCGCTCTGATCGCCCAGAATCCACTTCAGCGCGTCGACAACGTTACTTTTCCCGCTGCCGTTCGGACCAACGACGCCGGTGATCCCCGCGGAAAAGTCGAAACGCACGCGGTCGGCGAAGCTCTTGAAGCCGTAGATCTCTAACGACTTGAGCATCGCTCAACTTTCAGGACACCCCGCAGTTGCCCACGGGCCTAAGACCAATCAACCTGAAATTCACCACGACTTGGCAGAGACACACCCGCGGGTTGGTTATTCGGATCGCGAACGATCCCAGAACTTCCAGAAGGGTCGCGATTTGTCGTCGGTCTCTTCCGATTTCACGCTGGCCATACCGTTGCGACCTGTGGCTTTGGGCGTTTCTTCCAGCTCGTCGACCGGCTTCGGTTCCTCGTTGCCTTCCGACCGGGGGAAGATGTTGGGGGACATATGTTTTTGTCCCACGGTCGCCTTCCGGGCTGGTCCCTTCGCCGTTTCCGGTCGGGTATACATACGGCCCGACTCGGGCAAGGCGTCGGTTTCGAGCTTTTCGGGCAGGTTATGCTGTTGAGAGGCCTGGGCCAGCATGTTCACGACATCGGGATAGGTGGCTCCCAACTCGTCGACCAGTACCAGCACATCAGCAATTTTCAAAGAAACTTCCTTGCGGATATCGGGCTTGCCCGGAGCGAACCGCGAGACAGAGATCGTTTGTGAACCCGGCTTGGCGGTCAGCATAATTTCACGTCCCGCAGAGAGAATCAGCGGAGGCACGAACTCTTGCTGGGCACCAAACACCACCACCTCGGGACGTGATCGCAACGAACAATGCACCAGTTCCGGGCCTTCGGTTCGCAGCAGATGCAAATGCCACGAAGGGACTTTTTCTGCCTTCGCTTCCACTTCCTGCTGATCGAGCGTGGCAATGCCCATGGGGATACCACGAATGAACGGATCGTTCTTGTCCAGGGTCCACAACGATCGGAATGCTCCATAACGGGTTTCCGCCGTCGGGTCGCTCATCAATTCCCGTAACGACAAGTGAGACTGTGCATCATCGACGGTGGACATGGCTGCGAAGGCGAAGACCCGAAACGCCCGTTCGTCTTTGGCCGCTTCAGCCAACACGGGCAAGCCCGAAGCATCTTCCAGATAGGCCAGCGACGTCGCGGCATGAAACCGGACTTCCAGCAGCGGCGACTTCAGGGCGGTTTGCAGAATGGGAATCGCATCTTTCCCGATGGCTTCCAACTGCAACGCGGCTTTTTCGGAGGTCTCGGGTGTCAACAGTTCGTCATGCAGATGCTGCACGCGCACGCGCTGGCTGACCGTTGTTTCGCGAAATGCGATGCTGCGAATCACCTGCAGGTAGCGGGGGTAATTGTCTTTGTAGCGCGGATGGACCGAGAGCACGATCATCTGATCGGTCTTGGCTTCGGCCATCGGCTTCTTGATGCCGTACTTGTCGAAGTGATGAAAGCGGCGGCCGATCGCGTCGGAGATCCGCGACGAGTTACGGATGCTGCGAAAATCGCTTTGGAGGAAAATCGACAGCTCGCGTTCTTTCAGAACTTTGGCACCGCCCAGGATGCGACCCCGGCGTAGCAGCGGATCGTCCTGTTCCAGTTCGCGACCAATTCCGGCAATCAGGACGGGCCCCTTGGCTCGCGCATAAGGATGGCCCTTCAGGATACCGCGACCAGGCACAAAGGCCTGTTCATGCAGTTCCGTTTCCATCAACCACCCCCCGGAGAGCGAGGAGGCCCCTGCGGAATCGGGCAGCACAATTTCGACATCGAGCTGCTCGCCCACGCTCATGAGCGGCGGCAGATAGGCTCGCACCAGGACCAGCGCGGTATTGGGTGACCGCAGAATTTCGTTGGGGTTGCGGACATTCCGCCGTTTCATATCTTCCAGCAGCGCGGTGCGATACATCGAGGGAGCCGGATCGCCGCCTGTGCCGGATAGGCCAACAACGAGTCCCACCCCTTCCAGCAGGACCGGACTCAGCCCCGCGAAGGTGGTGTAGTCGCCCACCAACGGTGTTTCGAGTTCGGTCTGGTACGACTCTTCCGCCGACATCATCCGCACCGAGGGCGTGGAGGTCCACAGGAATCCCAGTGCCGCGGTACAGACCACTGCGAAGGACAATCCGCGAAAGGTAAAGAGCGATGTCATCCTTGACTCCGCATCGAAAGGAACGTGAGCACAAACTGCGTACCAGGGCCGGCATATCAGGTCGGCCGAATGCGGTCGGCACGGTAGTTCGACCATGACCGCGGGGTCAACGGGAGTCGGTCATAAACGGCTCGCTGACCCGACTGGATCGTGGAATCTGGAGGCAGACCGGCGAATTTCGCCGCATTCAGCCGAGATCGTTCCAGACTCAACACGCGGGAAGACCGATCTTCAAAAAGACTTCAACTGTCATCAGGTTGATGCTGCCTCAATGAAAAACCGCTGCGGCTTTCCGGACGGAAAGCCGCAGCGGCGATGTCTAAACGATCAGGTGGCTGACCGCTGAACGATCAACCGACACATCGATCAATCATCGTAATCCACAATGACCTGGCCGCGAGCCGACAGGATTTCGACCTGGTACTTGCCGAAGTCCATGATCAGCTTGTTGCCATTGCGACGGCACTTGGTTTCGTAGCAATCGCAGGGCGGCACGCAGACCCGCACATACACGCACTTGGGACCGCAGCAGTTGCAGGGGTCATTGCACTTGCAGGGGTCGGCGACGGCGACGATTTTTTCCACCGCACACGGGTGAACGTTCCGCAGATCCTTGTACTTCACGCAATCGAACAGCGTGATGGGCTCTGACACCGAGTGAACAATTGCTCCCTCGGGCATCGGGGCCAACGGTTCCGGAGCCGGAGGCATCTGAGCCTCGGCGGCAGTCATCGTCAGGGCCAACACAGCCGCCGACATCCAAGCCAACAATTTCATGCGAGACACTCCTTCAATGCGACCTGGAGAACGGACCTACGACAGGTTCCCGAGGCCTGAAATTCATCCTGAAACAGACCGAGCCGTCGTCGACGATGGTCACAGCCACGGTCTGGATCACACCTGTTGCAATCATTCGTCATGCCCGGCAGGCGAGCGGCAGAAACTGCCGGTCTACACCTCAGACACTCCAAATTTACGCCTACTAGAACTACTGGGAAAACTCTGCGGCCGCAAGTGACCGGCGATAAACTTTGTGAACACTACCCAGCACGCATAAACGTCTTATTCCACCTTGATCAGGAAAACATTCCAGACAGCCCAGACACAAGCATTTTGCATGCCGTAACTTTCTGTGGTCGCCCTTGAGATTCGCCGAGTTCTCGCCCATTCGTTCCTTGCCAACTCGGGCCTCTAGCGGTAGCGTGAAAGGTGAATCTCACGATTCAAGAACCTCTGCGGTGTTCGATAAGGGCCTTATGCGTTGACCCTACAAATACTGCTCAGGGTGTCGGACTGGTTCGGCCGCGTGTATATCCGCTGAGACTCCTCGTGAATCTCGCCGGCTCACACAACCCGGGCCTTCGGCATCCACCTGAACTTTAAGGGTTCAGAACCTTAACGCCCAACGGCACATGTGGAGGTTTCTTTTTCATGGGGCTGTTCGATCGCCAGGAGGCCGAACGGCGAGAGGCGGTTCGCCCCCTTGCCGCCCGCATGCGACCGCAAACGCTGGCGGAGTTCGCTGGGCAGCAGCATCTGCTGGCCCCCGGACAGTTGCTGCGACGGTTGATCGACACCGATCGGATTGTCTCGGTCGTCTTCTATGGTCCGCCCGGTATCGGCAAGACCAGTCTGGCGGAACTCATCGCCAAGCACACGCATCGCCGGTTTGTCTCCGTGAACGCCGCCGCCGCAGGGGTGAAAGAGCTGCGTGAGGTGCTCGACTTGGCGCGGGCCGATGTGGAACGGGGCGGTCGACCGTCGGTCTTATTCATCGATGAATTGCATCACTTCAACAAGCAGCAGCAGAACGTGTTGCTGCCCGATGTGGAAAACGGGATTGTCTCTCTGGTCGCGGTGACGACGGCGAATCCCTTTTTCGCCTTGATTGCCCCGCTCCTTAGCCGCAGCCAGATTTTTGAATTGCAGCCGTTATCGGCGGACGATATCCGGACGGTGCTGCAGCGAGCCCTGTCGGATACGACACGCGGCCTGGGTGCGACTTCCGCTACAGTCTCTGATGAGGCGTTGGCATTACTCAGTGAACGCTGTGATGGCGATGTGCGGCGGGCGCTGACGGCCCTCGAAGTGGCGGTCCTGTCACTTCCTTCGGGAACCACGCATGTCGACTTGTCGGTTGCGGAAGCCGCTCTGGGTAAGAAGGCGATTCGCTACGACAACCTCGGCGATGAGCATTACGACGCCGCGAGCGCGTTCATCAAAAGCATTCGGGGCAGCGACCCGGATGCGGCCATCTACTGGCTGGCACGCATGCTGGAAGCGGGGGAAGACCCGCGTTTTATCGCCCGTCGCCTGGTCATCTCGGCTGCGGAAGATATTGGTAATGCCGACCCGCGTGGCTTGATGATCGCCCAGGCGGCTGCCGATGCGGTCGAGTTCATCGGCTTACCGGAAGGCCGCATCCCGTTGGCGCAGGCGACGACATATCTGGCACTGGCACCGAAGTCGAACGCGGCTTACCTGGCGATCAACGCCGCCCTGCAAGACGTGCAGCAGAAGAGCCTGGTTCCCGTGCCTCAGCATCTGCGCGATCGGCATTACCCCGGTGCCGCCCGATTGGGTCACGGCGAGGGCTATGTGAATCCACACACCACCGCGGAAGGCTGGGTGGCACAAGACTATCTGGGCGTCGACCGGGAATATTATCAGCCCACAACACATGGGGCGGAAGCGGCCATGGCAACGAAACTGGCCGAACTGCGCCAGCGGCGTTCAGCCGAGTCTGCTGAGTAGCCGTTTATTCCGGCGGCGTACCAGCCGATTTGCGGCGTGGTGGGTCGAGATAGCGATAACCGCTGTTCGGATTGTTGCGGTCAAACGCGTAGGCTTCATGATTGTCGAGGAACAGCTTCAAATAGGCGACGGGAATCGCAAAGCCTAACCCTTCGGCTTGCAGCAGTTTCATGTTAGTGACGCCGATGACTTCGCCACGGGCATTGAAGAGCGGGCCGCCGCTGTTGCCGGGATTGATATCGGCCGTGGTTTGAATGTATACCAGCCCGCGCATGTTACGGTTCTTGGTGCTGATAATCCCCTGCGAAATGGAACGGACCAGCCCGAGGGGATTGCCAATCGCGAAGACGTCTTCGCCGTTCTGCAATTCGCGATCTTGAGCCAGATAAACCGGCTTGATGGTGACGTCTTTCTGCGGAGGAATCTGCAACAACGCCAGATCGAAGAACGGATTCAAGGCGACAATCCGCACATCATCAATCCGCAGACGATTGAATTCTCCGTTGGTACCGCGATGAAAAATGGTCGCGGCGATTTTGGTTTCCTTCTCCACCACATGGTAGTTGGTGATGCAGAAGCCCGATTCATGCACGATAAACCCCGAGCCGAGTCCGCTGGGCGTTTGAATCAGGACCACGCCTTCCCCGTACTCTTCCGCCAGTTCGCGAATACTTTTGCGGGTCAACGAGGCTTCGTGATACAGGTGATGTTCCGAGACCGCCGCCGGGATAACTGTCTCGATCTCGTCAGATTTGGTACGCGACTGAATCTGCCCGAGAGGCACGCGGATCACATCGATCCCGATATCGACATACAGGGCATCGGCCTGCTCTTTCAGCACGTCCCCTTCGAGGCTATGCCCACTCTTCAGCCGGATGACTTCGGCAGTTAATGTTCCCGTGCAGGCAGCCAGCAAGGCGACCGCCAGTATTCCCTCGCGCATGACGAGCATCCCTCTCACCTCAGGAAGCCACATGTGGAATCAACCATTTCCGTAACTGGCATGACACTCGGCACAGGCTTTGGTGACTTTGTTGATGGCATCCTGAAATTTCGGATAGGATTTCTCCTCCACCGAAGTCGTCGCCTCTTTCGCGCCATCGATCAGGCTCTTCGCGAACCCGGCGTAATCCTCTTCATCGGCCGAGGTGTAGCTGTGATCGGAGATGATCGTGCCGAGCACGGCGATCATCGTTGATTCTTGCCGAATCTGGTCGAGTTCTTTGTTAAAGACAGCCTCACTATTGATGTTCGCCCGCATCCATTCGGAGGCTTTTTCGATGCGCTTCATCACGCCATTCCGATCGGCCGCTTCCCCAAAAGGGAGCGTTGCGGGGGGATCACCGGCATCGGCTGGGACATTGCCATTGAGGACGGCCTGGATGCCTTCGGCGGCGGTTTGTGAGGCATCGAAGCTGTCGCGCCCCAAAGCGTTCGCGGCACCGAACAGTTTGGTGCCATATTCACGGGCAAAGCGGGAATTCTCTTTCCAGGAAACACTATCGGGATGTTGAGCCACCAAAGATGCCAGAGCGGCAATGACGGCCCCGTCGACTTGCAGATCTTTGTAGTTCCCGTTGTAGGTTCCCTGCGATTGCAAAGATGCCGTAAGGTGGTTCCGGATGCGCTTGGTTTCGTCGGTGATCTGCTCCATCGAAATCAGCGATTTCCAGTCGATCCCTGCTCCCGTCGCGGTGACGGCCGGCATGGGTGTCGGTGTCGATGGGTTTGGAGAATCTGCAGGCATGGCGGGCGATACGGCAGAGGGAGTTCCGCCGACGCTGTTGGTGTTGGCAGCGACAGCCAGCGGCTCATTGAAGAAGACATCGTAAGGAATGTCGCCAATCCATTTTTGACCATCGGCATCGACGCGAACATTCGGATTCTGCGCGGGTGCGGCCGGTGCGGTACCTTTTGAACCGGTCGCGGTCGCCGCTGGAACGGTCGGTCCAGCCCCCGATGTTGCCGGAGCCGGCGCGGTTCCGCCACACCCGGCGGCGCAGGCCACCAGAAATCCGAGACCGATCCACCATTCGCAACAGGAGTCACTATCCCGTTTCATACACAAGTCCTTAGAGGGGCACCCGCCCGCGTGTTTCAGCCACTTCAGCTTATCGCACAGCCAACTGTCGCTGCAATCGCCAACGATCGAACCGCCTGATTATGAAACGAGTCAACTGCCGGCATGGCGCGTCGGTATCACTGCGAACCAGTTCCGGTTCCGGCCAGATTTACACTCCAAACAACCATTTCGACAGCCACGATGTGGGCAAATCGGGCTGCAAGAGTTGCACCCGCTGTCCGCGGCGACGGAGAAGATTCTCGGCGGCGAGATAACCACTGCGGACGGCGCCTTCCATCGTGGCTGGCCAACCCGTCTGCGTGTAATCTCCTGCGAATTGCAGATTGTGCCACGGTGATTGCTGGACGGGACGCAGCCGATCGATCCCCGGGACGACCGAAAACACTGCCCGATGCTCGGTGACTTGTCGCGATGCCAGCAACTTCGCCTCCCGGATTGCCGGCCAGACAGCTGCGAGTTCATCCAGCACGCGCTGTTGAATGAACGCAGTCTCGGTCTCGACAACTTCGCGACTGGCACTGATCACCACTTGGTAATACCAGCTTTGCGGCGGTTCAGCAGAGGCAGATGCCGCCGCAGTGCGTTGAAACACCCATTGCACGAGTCCCTGCGTGAAGACCGCATGCGGCAACGACATAATCGGTCGATCGAACCACAAATGGACGCTGGAAATCGGTGCGGACTGAATCTGAGCCAGTTCCGAGAAGGGCGAACGGCACCGCCATTCCGCAGGGATGAAACTCGAGACGCGGTGCCAGGGGACTGCGAGCACATAGTCATCGGCTGTTATCACCGATCCATCCCGCAACTCGATTCCCGTCACCTGCTCAGACTGGATCCGCAGCTGATCCGCAGCGGTTAGCAGCCGAATCTGCCCCCCGCGTGCGAGATACCACTGGCTCACCTCGGTACCAAAAAGTTCTTCCAGCGGCGTGGTCGGGATCATCACTTTCCAGGCGTCGCGATGCCTGAGGAACCCATCGACGAAGACTTTCCGCGCCTGTGGCACGCTGATGCGGTCGAGCGATTCACTCAGCGCACTGACCAGGACCACATGCCAGAAACGCTCGATGGTTCGTACAGGTTGCCGCTGCCGCTGCAACCAGTCGGCCATGGACTGTTGCTCATCGAACGACCGCTGGCGAGCCAAGGCAGATAGGCCGCGGGCCAGAGCCCATTTATCACTCCAGGTGAGATAACCCAGTCGGGCAAAGGCGCGCACCAGATGCAGCGGGGCGGGCCCGAAGTTCGCGGCGAAGGGATGAATCTGGCCGCGATCTCCCACAAAGTTGAGTTGCTCGGCAGTTTGGAATTGCGAGTCGATACCGGTGATCTGGCAGAAATGCCGAAAGTTGGTGCAGCAACCCATCGCGACATGCTGGCAGTTGTCGACCCATTGCGCAGTGGTGGAATCGTGAAAAGAACTGGCACGGCCACCCAACCGCGGGCGAGATTCCAAAACGGTGGCGAGCACGCCCTGCTCGGCCAGGGCCACCGCGCATGCCAGGCCTGCCAGGCCTCCCCCCACGATCACCACGGTGGGAACCGGCTCGTTGGCAGCAGGTGAAGACGAGTCGGCGGGCATATCGGTTTCGGTCGCTGTGGCAGAGAGTAGGCGTGCCGTATGGTAGACTGATCCTCCCGAATTGAACACAGTCTTACAGGCGCAATTCATTCATCAGCGAGCAAGGTGCGGTCGTGCTGCGGGCCCTCGGAGATCGCCATGTGTGGGAAGTGCTGCGTCGCGGTTCGGCATTGGCCGTCGCGACAGGCTGGGACTTTCTGTTTCCGCCCAGTTGTTTAATGTGTGGTGCCCACGCTGCCAGTGGAACGGGGCTCTGTGACGTTTGCCGGAGCGAAGTGACGAACCCGGTCAAACGGATGTGCCAGCGGTGTGCCGCCCCGGTGGGTCCGAATCTGTCGACCGCAGCGGGTTGTTTGTATTGTCGCGACGAGCGGTTTGCATTTCGCCGGGTGCTGGCCCTGGGCTCTTACGAAGAGGCCTTACGTCGCGCGATCCTCTCTGGCAAAACAACTCAAGGTGCTCCCGTGATTTCCGCACTCACCGATGCGTTTGTCGATCACTGGTTGTCGCAACTGCTGGTCGAACCGTTTGACGCCATTCTGCCGGTACCACATCATTGGCAGCGCCGTTTCTGGCAATTGCATGCCGCGTCAGAGACCATCGCCGAACGTCTGGCAACCCGGTTGCGGCGACGATATGCCCCACATATACTCCTGAAACCCAAGGCGACCCCGCGACAATCCGCGTCTGTTCCCAGCCAACGACGACGCCAGCAACGGGGCGCCTTCGCCGTGCCCGATGGTTGTCGGCTGGACGGACTGCGACTGTTACTGGCCGACGACGTGCTGACCACGGGAGCCACGGCTCACGCGGCAGCGCAGACACTGGTGGCGGCCGGCGCAGCGGACGTCCTGGTCGTGGTCCTCGCGCGGGGCATTGGCCGGCGCGGGGAACGGGAAGCCACCCCCGCAAGTTGAGACACCCATTACGAGACCTTCGTGAAGACCACGACTACCACATCACTGCGCATCGCCACCCGAGCTAGCGCCCTCGCTTTGTGGCAAGCCCGGCACATTGCAGACCTGCTGCGCCAACAGCATCCGCATCTCACTGTGGATCTGGTGGAAGTCTCCACCACCGGCGACCGTGTGCTGTCGCAACCGTTGCGCGATTTCGGCGGACTCGGGGTGTTCACGCGGGAAGTGCAACTCGCCGTGCTCGACGGCCGCGCCGATCTCGCCGTGCATAGTCTGAAGGACTTGCCCACGGAACCGCATCCCGAACTCACGCTGGCGGCAATTCCAGAACGTGGACTGACCGCCGATGCCCTGGTGTTACCTGCCTCGGTCACTGCCGATGAGGCGACGTTTCCCGTTGCTATCGGAGCCCGTGTGGCGACGGGCAGTCCGCGGCGACAAGCACAGTTACGCTATCATCGCCCCGATCTGCAACTGCTGGAAGTCCGGGGGAATGTGCAAACGCGGCTGGATAAACTCGATTCCGGTGAGTTCGACGCCATGATTCTGGCGTGTGCGGGGCTCGATCGGCTGGGGTTGGGGCACCGGATCACACGACCGCTGGTCGCTCCGTTCATGTATCACGCCGTGGGACAGGGGGCGATTGGCATCGAATGTCGCCGGGGTGATGACAACACAGCGGGTCTACTTGAACCGCTGAATCACTCCACCACGCGGGTGGCGGCGATCGCGGAGCGAACACTCCTGGCACAATTGCGGGCGGGCTGTCACGCGCCGGTCGGTGTGCTCTCGCAGGTTCACGGTGATCAACTGCGGTTGGAAGCCGTCGTACTGACGCTGGATGGCCGCACGCGTTGGACCGCCGCATCAACCGGGTCGTTGACCACGCCGGAAGCGGTCGGGCACACCGCCGCGGAATTGCTCATCCAGCAGGGTGCGATGCTGCAAGCCTGATGGAGATTTCGCGACCCAGGAGCACAGACATTCCTGTCTGTGCAGAGACTGAATGCCTTCTTTTCATCGGCACAGACAGGAATGTCTGTACTCCTGAAGAAGACTGCGTAAGCGACTCAGCGTTGAGCGCGAACGACCATTTCCGACGGCGTTTCCCACGTCTCCGACAACGGACGGACTTGCTGCACTGCCGAGAACTCCGGGTCCATCGAGGGGGCCGGATGTCGGTTCAGGCGGCGCAGGCGGTGGGGTTGCATGTCGTGCCAAAACGATGCACAGCCCGACGTCATCAGCAGGCCAGCGATCACCAGTCCACGCAGCAGATTGGTTGAATTCATAGCTCTCTCCCGTTGATGGCACACCTTCTGCCATCACCCGGGGGTTCTAGCATTCGCCCCGCGCGCAAGAAAGTCTCACTGCCGTGTCGAGTGCGTCTCCCGTCACGGTTTCCACGAACTCGTTTCCGGAATGGCGAATTCTGCCGGGTACGCCGGGAAAATTCGCCACGATCCGGTTAGACGTCTGTCTGCCGGACTGTCCCCGCATGGTTAATCACGAGGTGATTCACCATTTCGTCGAGACCGGGAATGTCGCGAATCAGTTGGAAGAGGTCGTAGTTGTCGTCGGGGACTTCAACACGACCTTCCAGACAGACTCCGTTGGGAATGCGTCGGACGACGAGCGACTTCACAACCAGGTCGGGATGTTGTGACAGCCGGGCATGCACTTCCTGTTCCAGTCCATGCGGGGCAGCCATTCCTGTCGAAGGCCGAGAGGTTTCGACTCCCTGAGATTGAGTCAAGGGCGTGGTCATGATGGGCTCCTTTCCACCGAGCAGCGACTGAAGCGAAGACCAGATGCGTTAGACTCCCTCTCCCTGTCATGATACCGTTTTCTGCGAATCACCGCGAATTTTTCTCCCGCACGGATGGACCGCACCCCATGTCTCGCGAACGCAAGCACCTGCTGATTCACCCCCGCGATGAGTTGCTGGCCACAATGCAGCGCATCTACAGCTACCGCATGACCACGACTTCCGGGGGGAATCTCTCGATTCGGGACGCGGATGACAGCCTGTGGATCACGCCCGCCCGCATCGATAAAGGAGCCTTGCAGCGCGATGATATTGTTCGCGTTTTACCGGATGGCAATGTCGAAGGTCGGCACCGCCCGTCATCGGAGTTCCCGTTTCATCAGGCCATCTATCGCGCCCGGCCGGAACTCAAGGCGATCGTGCATGCCCACCCGGTCGCACTCGTGGCGTGCAGCATCAGCCGCAAAACGCCCGACACACGATTGTTTCATCAGGCGCGCCATGTCTGTGGCGACGTCGGCTTCGCGCCCTATGCGCTGCCGGGGAGTCAACAACTCGCCGAGAACATCGCCGCGACGTTCGCCCAAGGGTACGACTGCGTGATCCTGGAAAATCATGGCGTAGTCGTCGGCGGGCAAGACCTGACCGAGGCCTTCCAACGCTTCGAGACTTTGGAGTTCACCGCACAAATCTTGATTGGAGCCTCGGCACTTGGTGAAATTCAAACCCTCACCGATGGACAACTCGAACTCTCGAAGCGACAGGCCCGGCCATTCCCTGAATTCACGCCGGCCGACCCCACCAGTCGTGAAAAAGAACTGCGCACGCAACTGCGCGACTTTATGCGCCGCGGCTATCAGCAACGTCTCTTCATCAGCACGGCGGGAAGTTTTTCGGCTCGCCTGAGTGATGATGCGTTCCTCATCACACCGTATCAGCGCGACCGGCATCGGATCGATCTGGATGACCTGGTGCTGATCGATCAGGGACGGCGGGAAGTCGGCAAACACCCTAGCCGATCCACCGCCATGCATCGCGCGATTTATGCAGCCCATCCCGACGTCGCCGCGATTGTGACGGCCTATCCGCCGAATGCGACGGCGTTCTGCGTCACCACGGCGGAGTTGCCCACGCGCACGATTCCCGAGAGCTATCTCTTTCTGCGCGATGTACCACGGTTACCCTTTGAGTTACCGTTCGGTGATGGCACGGAGTTGGCCCGGCGGATTACCCCCGAGCAACCCATCGCGCTCCTCGCCAATGATGGCGTGCTGGTCTGCGGCAAAAGTGTGCTCGATGCGTTTGATCGGCTCGAAGTGCTGGAAACAACAGCCGAGGCATTACTGCAAAGTCGCCCATTGGGACCGCTGGTGCCGATGTCTGATGCGGTGATCGAAGAACTCCGCCAAGCATTCGGCATTCTCTAACGACCGCAATCTGAATGCAGGCCAAATCTCCCCTGTGGTACGTGTGGCGTTTCGGCCACATGCCCGCTGGTGTGTGGCTTTCCGTCAACATCGCCGGCGGGGGAGCGCACCGAGCCTAACAAAATGTTTCGGCGCCAATCTGTTTCCCAGCAGCATGTTACACCAAGAGCATCTCAATCTCTTTACACGCTGGCATCGCATTTGTTTAAGCCCCCTTCCGATGTTGCCGCGAATTGACGACTTGTCAATCGCCGCAGACAAAAAGGCGTTATCAAAATTGGATAACGGTGGAGCGAAACGATGCCTCAACCGGTACTGGTGGTTTTAAGCCGCGATCACGAATTGATTTCCCAGCTTCCGGGCTGGCTGGAAGGCCAGGCCGATGTGCGGGCTTGCGACAGTCTGGAAGAATTGATTGACGTGGCCCGCTGGATCTCGCCGCAAGGCATCGTGGCCGACTTCCGCCGCGCCATTCCGGAAAGCCATAACGAACAACAGACGCTCGAAGCGATTCAAACCCGCTGGCCGACCGTGCGACTCGCGTTGCTGACTCCCGAACAATGCCCCGAATCGCTCGCCCGGCGTGCCTTGTCGTTCCAGTTGCCACTCGTGCGTGGCCGGGTCGACAAGCAAGCAGTCTTGCAAGCCTTTCCGGACCTTTTTCAGGAACTTCCCAGCCCTGTGTTGCCGTCGGCCCCCGTGGTTACGAATCCCGTGCTGGAAGAGGAACCCCCGCTGGCCAGCCTGATGGGGATCAGCCGCCGCTATGAAACCAACTCCCCGCAACTCAAGCAGGTGCTGCACGATCTTGAAGTCGCCGCGAAGCACGATGTCACCATCCTGCTGATCGGGGAAACGGGCTCGGGCAAAACGTATCTCAGCCGACTCATCCACGAAGTCTCGCCGCGCAGGCACGAACCCTTTCTGCCCGTCGCCTGCGGTGCCTTGCCGAATGATCTCATCGAGAGCGAACTTTTCGGACACATGAAAGGCTCGTTCACCAGTGCCCATCAAGATAAGGAAGGCAAGTTCATTGCCGCCCGTCGCGGTTCGATCCTGCTCGACGAAATCGATGTCCTGGGCCTCGAACAGCAAGTCAAATTATTGCGAGTGATTGAAACCGGCGAGTTTGAACCGGTCGGCTCCAACCAGACGCAACGGTCTCAGGCGCGGATCATCGCAGCGAGCAATCTCGAACTGCAACCGCTGGTCGAACAGCATCGTTTCCGGCCCGATTTGTACTATCGGCTCAGCATGCTCAAGTTCACGATTCCTCCGCTGCGGCAGCGCAAGATGGATATCGTGCCCTTAACCCGCAAGTTCGTCCAGCAGTTCGCGATCAAGCATGGTGTCCGCATTGGTCAGATTGAACCGGCGGTCTTTCAGGCGTTGCTGGATTACCCGTGGCCGGGCAATGTGCGTGAGTTGGAGCACGTGGCCCAGCGTGCCGTCATTTATTGCCGCGATGGCACGCTGACGCTGTCGCATTTGCCGCCGCACATTGTCGCGGGCACAGCGGGTCCGACGAATGACCCGACCGTCATTTTGCCAGCGGGACCGAATCCGGGTGTCACACCGGTGCGCGTCGATGACCATAGCCTGGGTGGTCAGATGGCGTTGACCGAAAAGGAAATCATCGAGCAGACCCTGTTCAAGAACAGCTTCAGCCGGACCAAGTCGGCCAAAGACCTCGGCATCAGCCGCGTCACCCTGTACAACAAAATGAAGAAGTACGGGATGTTGAAGTGAGGGTGGTGGGGTTTAGGTATTGGGTATTGGGTATTGGGGGTTGGGTATTGGGTTTTCGGAATTACCTAATTCCCAACACACAACACCCATGCCCTATTCATCCGAATGAATCCGGTGGCCGCCGCCAGATCGGGAACGGTATTGGGCCAACTCGGCTTCCAGGGACTGCTTTTGCTGCAACAACTGTTGGGCTGCGCGACCGTGGAACACGCGCGTGCTGGCCATGTCGGCCAAGGCCAGCAGCACGATCCAACCGGTGAGACACAACACGGCGACCCAGAAGACAAAGAACGCAACGGGAGAGTTGCGAAAGAGCGGCAACATGTCGCCCAGCGGAATGAGCAGTCCCAGGAGCGCGATCATCGCACTGACCTGTAACCGCCGCCTTAACTGCCGCCGGGAATGTGACTGCGACAGCTCATCAGCCGCCGCGTCCGGTTGCTGATACTTCCATTGATACCATGCGACCGCGCTTGCAAAGAAGACAAGTCCGCCTCCGAACACCAACGCAGGAATGTTTTCAGCGGGCATATCGGTGGTCGCCTCTGGGAAGCCCAGGGATCGCGATCCCTGGGCTTCTGAATGTTTACTGCAGCAGACTCCGTCGCAACACGTCCTGCGCTTTCGCGAAGTACGGCTGCCAAACGATTTCCGGGCGTTCGTACTTCAGACAGTCCCGCACTTTCTGCAGAGTATTGCGGGCCATGTGCGGGCAGCGGTTGCAGGCACACGTTTCGCCGGTCGAGGCCATAATGCCCGGCACCGGCAGAAACGTATGTTGCGGAGCGATCTTCTGCAGCGGATGAATCATGTTCGCTTCGGTCGCGACCAGGAACGTCGTGGGCGTGGTGATCGCCGCGACATGCTTCCGCATCTTCTCGGTCCCGCCGATCACGTCGGCATGTTCCAGCACATTCGCGGGACACTCCGGGTGCGCCATCACCACCGACCCCGGATGATTGCGTTTCGCGCGGAGCAGATCCTGAATGCTGAAGACCTCGTGGACCATGCACGACCCCGGCCACAGAATCATTGGGCGACCGGTAACCGAACTCAAAAACCGGCCGAGATGCTGATCGGGCACGAACAGAATTTCCTTGTCGGCTGGCACCCGGTCAATGATCTCGCGGGCATTGCCGCTGGTCACGATCCAGTCACACAACGACTTCACGGCGGCTGATGTGTTGATGTACGCGACGGTCTGAAAGTCATGCCCTTTCGCTCGCAGTTCCGCTTGATACGCGGCCAGCTTGTCGGCGGGGCAACTCTCGGCGAGCGAGCACCCGGCGAGCAGGTCGGGCATGAGCACGCGCTTTTCGGGGCTGAGAATCTTCGCCGATTCGCCCATAAAGTGGACGCCGCAGAAGACGATGGTGGGTGTCGTCACCGTGGTGGCATCGCGGGCCAGCTTCAAGCTGTCGCCCGTAAAATCGGCAATGTCCTGCAAGTCGCCATCGACGTAAAAGTGAGCCAGAATCGACGCCTGCTTCTCGACCTTCAGGCGTTCAATTTCCTCGATCACGTCCAACGGATCTTCTTCGATTTCCGCGGTGGGAAAGGCGGCATTGATGACGGGAAGTGGCATGATGAACTTTTCACCTTTTGCGCTATCAACGCGGCATTTCAGGGTGCCACTGGCTCTGCCAGTGCGCTGTCAATTGTGTATCCATTGTCGTATGCACTGGCTGAGCCAGTGGCACGCAAACCGCAAACACGTTCAAAGGCAGAACGATCGCACGAGCTAAACATGAACTTCACTCAGGCTTCCTTCCCATTTTCGGGCGCATCCGCGAGAATTCAATCCGCAATCGGATTTTCCTGGAAAGGTAAGCATGGACGACGACAAATTGCGGATTCTGGTGATTGGGGCTCATCCGGACGACTGCGAACTCAAAGCCGGGGGCGTGGCGGCGATGTACCGGTCCGCCGGGCATCACGTGAAATTCGTCAGCGTTACCAATGGCAACGCCGGGCATCAGTCACTGGGACCGGTCGCCCTCGCGAAGCGTCGGTTGAAAGAAACCGCCGCCGTGACGGAAATGACCGGCATCGAATATGAAGTCCTCGACAACCCCGATGGCAAACTCCTGCCGACAGTGGAGGCCCGCTTCCAACTGATCGGTCTGATCCGCAGGTACAGGCCCGACCTGATTCTGACACATCGGCCGAACGACTATCATCCCGATCACCGGGCGACGTCGACACTGGTCTGCGATGCGGCCTACATGGTGATCGTGCCCCACATCGTGCCCGAAGTCCCCGCGTTGCGTGTCAACCCAGTGATCATGTACCTGTCGGACAATTTTCAGCGGCCACAGCCATTCGCGCCGAAGGTGGTCGTCGATGTCGAGCCGGTATTGGAACAGGTCCTCGATCAGATGGCGTGCCACCAGTGTCAATTCTTTGAGTGGCTGCCTTACACCATGTGCCAGGAAGTCGGTTTTCCGACCGACGCGGCTGGCCGCCGGGCGTTCCTGCAAGCCTTTTATGACAAGTTTAACGGCCCCCTTGCCGATCGCTATCGCGACCTGATTGTTCAGACGTATGGAGCAGAGCGCGGGGGGAAGATTCGCTACATCGAAGCCTTCGAGCCGTGCGAATATGGTTCGCCCTTCACCGAGGAAGCCCGAAAACGCCTGTTCCCGATGCTGCCGTGATCTCGCTACCCTGATATTTCAGCTAAGGAAACCAGGAAACCATGAGTTTGGATCATGGGAAATTGTAGCTCTTGTCTTCCTAACGTCCTTAGCGGCAACTTCTCTGTGGTCTCAATCTCTATTGTTCTACCTGAACGGCAACAATGTCCATTCCGCTCGATACGCTGCTCGATTCGGCCGACTCCACCTTGTGGGAAGTGATCACCAAAGGGGATGGGCCGGCGGGGAAATTGCCACTCGACGAACAGATGCTGCTCGATTTGCCGAGCGGTGATCTGTTCGGCCTGACGCAGAATGCCGGGATGGGCTGGCGGCCCGATCAACTGCTGCGTAAGCAGTATCTCATTCTCAGCACGCAGGGGGGCATCCGCGGCGAGGATGGCAAGCCGATCGCGCTCGGTTATCACACTGGGCATTACGAAGTCGGCCTGTTGATGCAGGCGGCGGCGCGGGAATTCGACCGGCTGGAAGGCGTCCCCTTTGCCGGTTACGTCAGCGATCCGTGTGATGGCCGCACCCAGGGCACGGTCGGCATGATGGACAGCTTGCCCTACCGGAACGATGCGGCGATTGTGCTCAAACGCTTGATCCGGTCTCTGCCAACCCGCAAGGGTGTCGTCGGGGTCGCGACCTGCGATAAAGGTCTCCCCGCGATGATGATGGCCCTCGCCGCGATGCGCGATCTGCCATGCATCATCGTGCCGGGCGGTGTCACCTTGCCCCCCGCGAAAGGGGAAGATGCTGGCAAGGTGCAAACCATCGGGGCACGGTTCGCCCACGGCGAGATCACCGTCGAAGAAGCCGCCGAAGCAGGTTGCAAAGCCTGTGGCTCGCCCGGTGGTGGCTGTCAATTTCTGGGGACCGCGGCGACTTCGCAAGTGATCGCGGAAGCCCTCGGCATGTCGCTGCCGCATTCGGCATTGGCACCGTCGGGGCAACCGATCTGGCTCGATACGGCCCGGCGCTCGGCCGCGGCAATTGTCGCCCTGGAGGAACGGGGCCTGACGATGGGCCACATTCTGAATGACGCGGCCCTGCACAATGCGATGGTGGTGCATGCGGCGTGTGGCGGGTCGACGAATCTGCTGCTGCACATCCCGGCGGTGATGTACGAAGCCGGGGTCCGCCGCCCCACCGTGGACGACTGGATTGCCCTGAATCGGCAGGTGCCCCGCCTGGTCGATTGCCTGCCGAACGGACCCATTGGCCATCCGACGGTGCGGTTCTTCCTCGCCGGGGGCGTGCCCGAACTGATGCTGCATCTGCGCGGTTTGAACCTGCTCAAGCTCGATGCCCTCACCGTGTCCGGACAACGCCTCGGTGATGTGCTGGCGTGGTGGGAGAAGTCCGATCGCCGCATGCGACTGCGGGAGTGTCTGCGGCAACGCGATGGGGTCGATCCCGATACCGTCATCATGTCGCCCCCGGTCGCGCGGGAACGGGGACTCACCAGTACCGTGACGTTCCCGGTCGGCAATCTCGCTCCGAATGGGTCGGTCGTGAAGAGCACGTCGATCGATCCCGCGGTGATCGATGCCGATGGCGTGTATCGCAAAACCGGGCCAGCGCGGGTCTTCACGTCGGAGCGGGCCGCCATCGCTGCGGTCAAAGGCCGCACCGATCATCCTGTCAAAGCGGGCGACATCATTGTGCTGATGGGGCGTGGTCCGCTCGGTTGCGGCATGGAAGAAACCTATCAGATTACGTCGGCTTTGCGGTATCTGCCGTTCGGTAAACAGGTGGCGCTGATCACCGATGCCCGATTCTCCGGTGTCTCGACGGGGGCCTGCATTGGGCATGTCGGGCCGGAAGCGCTGGAAGGGGGACCGATCGGAAAACTTCGCGATGGCGACCTCATTCAGATCGAAATCGATACGCGAAATTTGACGGGATCACTAAACTACATTGGGACGCCTGAACAACGCTTATCACCGAGCGACGCCGCACTCGTGCTCGCTCAACGTGAAACGCCGCCCGACTTGGCTCCTGATCCGCGGATGCCCGCCGACACGCGACTCTGGGCGGCATTGCAACGCGTGAGTGGCGGAACCTGGGGTGGTTGCGTGTATGACGTGGACGCCATTGTGCAAGCACTCAGCGAGCGGGGGGTGTCAACCCCCTGAATGGGCAACCATTTCCAGTGGGGCGCTAGAGAGCATCCCGTCATCGATCCAAGGGGAGCAGTTGGTGCATTCAGCGATACGATTTGTGTTGACCTTACGCAATCAGGGGGCGTATGCCCCCCGCTCGCTGATTGTGCTGTTGCTGCTGTGTGGCGTTACGTCTGGGGAAGAGTCGGTCCCGTCGGCTCAACGCGGACTCGAAGTCCTGCGGACGCACAGTTTCCTCCCCGCAGATCTTGATCAGGAAATTCTCGATGATCTGTGGACCGTCTGGCCCGAACCGGAACACTCGGAAGCGGCCGCGATCACCGATCTCGAATCACGGCGGCAAAAGATTCTCTCTTACTATGGACTGATGCCGACTCCGCCCGGGTTACCTGGCAGTACGCCGGTTCTGGGGTATACCGCCAATGACCAGGGCCACTGGGTCATGAATTGCCTCACCTGTCACGGTGGAAAGGTCGCAGGGCAGGTGATACCGGGGCTGCCGAATTCGCATCTGGCTCTGCAAACGCTGACGGAAGACGTGCGGCTCATCAAGTTGCAGCAGAAGAAGCCCTTCTCGCATCTCGACCTGGCCACGTTGACCATGCCCTTGAGCATGACCAACGGGACCACCAACTCGGTGATTTTCGGCGTCGTCCTCGGTGTCTTCCGTAATCCCGACATGAGCGTGGACACTCGACGACTTCCGCCAGAGCTGACGCATCACGATGTCGATGCCCCACCCTACTGGAACGTGAAGAAGAAGTCGTCGTTGTATATTGATGGTTTTGCACCGAAGGGGCATCGACCACTGATGCAGTTCATGCTGTTGCCATCCAACAGAAAAAACGTCGTCTATGGTTGGGAACACGACTTCCGGGATATTCTCGCATGGATTGAGTCGGTCGAACCGCCGCGGTACCCGTGGGCGATCGATACCCGGTTGTCCGAGCAGGGCCGCGTCGTGTTCCAGGACCATTGTGCCCGGTGTCATGGGACGTATGGTGCAGCGGGAGAATACGTGCAGCAGACGATCCCCTGGGAAGTCATCCAGACCGATCGCGTGCGGTTAGATGCGCTGACTCCAGAACATCGGCAGTGGATGAAGAACGGCTGGATGAGCCAGTATGGTGCCGACCCGGTCGTGATCGATCCGCAGGGGTATGTCGCGCCGCCCCTCGATGGCATCTGGGCCACAGCTCCCTATTTTCATAATGGTTCCGTCCCCACGCTGTGGCATGTGCTGCATCCCGACGAACGGCCCACGATCTGGAAACGCACCGAAGAGGGATATGACCAATCGCGAGTGGGGTTGGAAGTGGAAGTACTCGACGAAATTCCCGAGTCTGCCTCTCACCCCGCGCAACGGCGACGGTACTTTGACACACGGATCCGCGGCAAAAGCCCAACGGGACATCGGTTTCCCAACGACCTGAGCCCGACGGAAAAGCAGGCCGTGCTCGAATACCTCAAGTCCCTGTAATCGGCTACAGAGCAACCGGGTAAAGGACAATCGGCTAAGGGGCTCCGAGCGTCTTCCACGCTCGGCCGATATACCGCAACATGTCCGACGCGATCATGCCGGGTTGCGAAAGTTCATTCGCGGCAAGATCTCCCGCGAGTCCGTGCAGATGGACACCGAGTTGAGCCGCCCCGAAAGGTTCCATGCCTTGCGACAGCAGAGCCGCCAGGATTCCGCTGAGAACATCGCCGCTGCCGCCCGTGGCCATGCCACTGTTGCCCGTGGTGTTGATCGCGAGGCGTTGACCATCGGTCACGACGGTACCCGCACCTTTCAGGACCAGCACCACACCATGAGTCCGGGCGAAATCCCAGGCCAGTTGTTCGCGGTTAGCGGCAATGTCCACCGTCGTTTTTCCAGTCAGCCGGGCGAATTCGCCAGGATGCGGCGTCAGAATCCGATAGCCCGCCAGGCTCGATTTGGTAATGTCCTGACCCGAGTTGGCCAGCACATTCAAACCGTCGGCGTCGATCACCATGGGTACCGGAGTGCGGCGATAGACATTGACCACGATGTCGTTGAGTTGATTCGAGCGGCCCAAACCGGGCCCGATGACACCCGCCTTGGAACTTAACAGCAGCGAGACAATGCTGGCCAGACTCGCACCGCCTATGCGGCCATCTTCGTCCTCCCGCAACGGAACGGTCATGTAACTGGGTTCATACGCCGCGATGATGGGAATCACGCTGGCAGCACTGGCGACCGTGACCAGGCCCGCCCCGGTTCGCAACGCGGCGACACCGCTGAGGCAGGCCGCCCCGGTCATCCCACGGCTCCCCGCGATCACGCTGACGCGACCGAACACCCCTTTATGGGCATCGGCAGGCCTGGCTGGCTGGCTTGGTAAAGTCGTGACGCGAATCATGGCTTCCGCAGCACTCATCCCCGGTTATCCCTCACGCCCCCGCGCCACTTGCCTGGCAATCATGCCCGCCAGGTAGCCCCCCTTGAAACCCGCATCGATATTCACCACGGCGACATTCGCGGCACAACTGTTCAACATGCTGAGTAACGGGGCCAGGCCTTGAATGTTCGATCCATAGCCGACGCTGGTAGGAACCGCGATGACCGGGCAGGCCACCCAGCCCGCCACGATGGAAGGCAACGCTCCCTCCATACCGGCAACGCACACCACAGCATCGGCCTGTTGGAGACGTTCCCGTCGCTCAATCAGTCGCCAGGGACCGGCCACACCCACATCCGACAGGAATTCCACCTCACAACCCATCCAGAGCGCAGTTTCGCGGGCCTCTTCAGCTACGGGACGATCTGTGGCCCCCGCCGTTACAACAATCACGCGCGGCATTCCCAATGCGGTCAGACTTCCCAACCGCAGGGTCCGAGCGATGGGATGATAACTCGCCAGCGGATATGCCCCAATAATCGTCTCTGCCATATCGGGCGGGCAACGCGTGATCAGCGACGGTTGCCCTGCGGTCTGCTGTACGGAAATGATCTGCAGCAACTGCTCGACACTTTTTCCCTGACCATATACCACCTCTGGAAAGCCGCACCGGCGTTGTCGATCCAGATCAAGCAACACGTCCAGAACTTCAGCGGTCTTGGCGAACCGTTCCCGCAAGAGCGGTTCCAGTTCGGCCGTCGACAGCCGCTCTTCGCGCCATGCCGTTAGAAGAGATTCCAGGGAAGGGTCGGACATCACTCTACCTGCTCGCTGCCGGGTCACGGGGCCAGCTCAATCCACAAGGTCAGGGGGTCAGGACCAGTTCTGGCAGGGACGCCGAGCGACTTCCCGCCAATGGGGGATTATCACCCGGACGAAAGGTGAATACGACCGAGAGCTTGGTTTCGTGTGTATGGTTCCGCGTGGCGGCATGCAATGTCAGACAATGGAACAGCAGCACATCTCCGGGGTGCAGGATGACGGGGACTTTCCCCGCCACGATGTGCTGCGTTTCCGGCAAGTCTTCCCGAAAAAAGGCCTGCTCATCGAACATACCAGCCTCGAACGGCTGGCGATGCGAACCTGGGATCACCCACAAGCCACCGTTATCGGGCCGCTCTTCGCCGAGGGCAATCCAGACGTTAACCAGTTCCGGGCGCTGAAAAGACCAATAGCGCATGTCCTGATGCCAGCCGGTATCACTGCTGAAGGCGGGTTCCTTCGTCATAATGCAGTTGTGATGGGCCAGCGGGCAGACCACCTTGGGCCCCAGCAGTTGTTGTAAAGGGTGCAGCACGGCGGGCGAGGTCAGCCAGTTCAGAAACACGGGCCCCCGCGTCATGGCTTGTTTGAGACGACGAACCGTGCGGCCTCCCTCGGCCGAAAATGAAGTGGGAGCCCCGGGATATTGCAGATCGGCTTCGTATTCCAGCGGTGCCACTTCCCGCGCCAGGTCGTCGCGCGTTACGCGGCGCATCTCGGCAATCGTGGCGGCATCTGCCAGGCCGCGCAAGATTAAAAACCCGTCGCGGTGAAACTGCTCAACTTGGGCGGGAGTGAGTTCAGCGGGGAGTTCGGTCACGTGGTCTTGCCGTGAAAGTGACATCAACAAGGAAGTCGCAGAAGCTGGCCGACACGACACCGGGCGACTGGTGGTGGTTCAACCCTTGAGGTGATATTCCTTGATTTTACGATACAGGGTTCGTTCGCCGATTCCGAGTAACTTGGCGGCCTCGTCACGACGGCCGCTCGTCAGTTCCAGCGCCCGCTCGATGTAGTATTTCTCAACGTCGGTTAACGGGCGGCCTACCAGGCCATCGGCTCCGCCATCGAAGCTGGGTAGATCACTGTCAGCCAGGCTGCCCAACGGGGCGATGTCGTGCGGCAGGTCATCGAGATCCAGGCGACCATCGGTATCCTGCACGACCATGCTTTCGACCACATTCCGCAGTTCGCGAATGTTGCCCGGCCACTGATACGCCATCAGCGCCTGCTGCACCGGTTTGGTGAGCGTGGGCAGTGGACGATTCCGCTTCTCGGCCATGAGCCGCAGAAAGTGCTCGATGAGCAGCGGAATATCGCCGCGACGCTCGGTGAGTGGCGGCAGGAAAATCGTCACGACCGAGATGCGGTAATACAGATCTTTGCGGAATTTCCCGGTTTTCACCAGGTCTTGCAGATCGGCATTCGTCGCCGCCACCAGCCGCACATTGATTTCAACTTCATCGTTGGAACCCAGTCGCGTGATCTTGCGTTCTTCAAGTACCCGCAGCAGTTTCACCTGCATCGGTAGCGGCATCTCGCCGACTTCATCGAGGAACAACGTTCCCCCGTTGGCATGCTCGAACTTTCCGATGCGTTTGGTGACCGCGCCGGTAAATGCCCCGGGCTCATGGCCGAAGAGTTCGCTTTCCAGCGTGCTTTCGGGCAGCGCCGCGATGTTGAGCGGAACAAACGGCTTGCTCTTCCGTTCGCTGTTCTGATGCAGCGCCCGTGCGACGATTTCCTTACCGGTCCCGCTTTCCCCTTGAATCAGCACGGTACTGTCGGTGGGGGCGACATTCTTCAGCTTGTCGATGACGCGCTGCATAGAGGGGCTGTTGCCGATGACCCCTTCAAAGCCGAATTTTTCATCGAGCCGGCGGGCGAGTTCCAGATTCTTCCGCAACAACCGCACGCGCGTGGCGGCCTTCTCGACGGCCAACCGCAATTCTTTGATGTCGACGGGTTTGGTCAACAGGTTATGGGCCCCTTGTTGACCGGCCGCGAGGGCCAGTTTCACCGAGGCGTGGCCAGTGAGCAGAATCACCTCCGCATCGGGGAGTTCTTCTTTCGCTCGACGCAGAATCTCCAGGCCATCCACCTCGTCCATCATCAGATCGGTCACGATGACGTCGAAGTTACGCGACTCCATCAGGCTGACGGCCCGGGTGCCCGAGGCTGCGACCGTGCATTCATAACCGACCCGCTCGAGGCTTTCGGCGACCGCTTCGGCGTGCGCTTCGTCATCGTCCACGATCAAGACATGAATCTTGATGCCGGCGAGGTCGCTGTGGTCGAGTTCGGGGGTGCTCATCCGGATGAACGATGATTCTAAGAGTCGGAGGCGGGGAAGTCTTCCGCGGTCGCAACCGGAAAGGCCATGCGAAAGCGAGTACCGGCCCCCGGCGTGCTTTCACAATGCATCGTACCACCATGCGCTTCCACGATGCGCCGCGAAGTCGGCAGGCCGAGTCCGCTGCCACCTGGCTTGGTGGAAAAAAACGTTTCAAACATGCGCTGCTGGGTGTGTTCATCCATGCCGCAGCCGGTATCGATCAGTTCCAGCACGATGGCTGCCGGACGTGCGTAGGTCAAGACTTCCAGCCGCCCCCCTTGAGGCATGGCCTGCAGGGCATTCCCGGCGAGATTAAGCATCAGTTGCCGAAACAACTGCGGATCGAGTTCGATATCGGGCAGCGAAGCCGCCAGATGCGGACTGATTTCCACATGGGCATCGGCAGCCTGTGGGGCGAAGAACTCCAGAAACCGTTGGACTTCCGCATTGAGTGAAACGCGTTGCAGATGCAGCGCGTTGGCCCGTGCGAACTGCAGAAAGTCGTTCAGGATCTGTTCGAGATGACCACATTCCCGCAGCACCGTCTGCACTTTCTGGCAGTTTCTGCGGGCACGCGGTCCTTCATCGATCCGGAGATCTTCTTCCAGCAGTTCCAGGTTCAATCGGATCGTCGACAGGGGGTTGCGAATTTCATGAGCCAACCCCCCCGCCAACGAGGCGATTTCCGTGTACTGCTCTTTCCAGGCATCGACCGCGGTTTCGTGCAGGGGCATGGTGGTCGGCATGACAACCTCATGGGCTTGAGACTGCATGACAGCAGACTCTCAACTCTGGTCCCCTACGCGATACCCCCGGCACAACACTACTCCGCGTCGCCGTTATCGTCCTCTTCGTCTCCCGCCGCGGGTGCGTCTCCGCCTTCTTTCTCGGCGAGTTCCGCCAAGGCGGCACGGCGCGAGAGCTTCACGCGATTCTGATCGTCGATGGCAATCACCTTCACCGGAATCTTGTCGCCAATCTTGCAGATGTCTTCGATGTGCTTGACGAAGCCTTCCGCGAGTTCGCTGATGTGGCAGAGCCCATCTTTCCCCGGTGCGATTTCGACAAACACGCCGAAATCCTTGATGGAGTTGATGGTCCCGTTGTAGATCCGGCCGACCTTGATGTCTTCCGACATGGCTTCGATTCGCGCCAGACATTCATCGGCACCGGCGGCGTTGGGTCCGGCGATGACGACGGTACCATCATCTTCGATGTCGATTGTCGTGCCGGTCTCTTCCTGCAACGCCCGGATATTCTTGCCACCCGGCCCGATCAGCAGACCAATTTTGCTGGGATCGATTTTGGTGCGGAGCAGTCGCGGAGCGGTCTCGGCGATTTCACTACGCGGACGACGAATGGCCGTCAGCATGGTTTTCAAGAGTTCGATCCGGGCCGAACGGGCCTGTTCCAGAGTCTTGCGGATAATTTCTTCGTTGATGCCGTCGATCTTCAAGTCGAGTTGGATGCCGGTAATGCCTTTCTGCGTTCCGGCGACTTTGAAGTCCATATCCCCGAAGTGATCTTCGTCACCCATGATGTCGGTGAGGAGCACGAAGCGATTCGGTTCTTTCACCAGGCCGATGGAAATCCCCGCGACGGGCTGCGTGATGGGGACACCGGCGTCCATCAGCGAGAGGGTGGCACTACAGACCGAGGCCATCGAACTGCTGCCGTTCGATTCCATGATGTCAGAGATCACGCGAATCGTGTACGGGAACTTTTCGGCGGCGGGAACGACCCACTGCACCGACCGTTCGGCGAGGGCTCCGTGTCCGATTTCACGTCGACCGGGACCGCGAATGGGTTTGCACTCGCCCACCGAGTAAGACGGGAAGTTATAGTCCAGCATGAACCGCTTGGCATACTCGTCGAACAGTCCTTCCACACGTTGTGCGTCACGACCGGTGCCCAGCGTAATGGTTGCCAGAGACTGAGTTTCTCCCCGGGTAAACAGGGCCGAACCATGCACGCGCGGCAGGACATCGACCGAGCACGACACGCTCCGGAGCTGATCCGGCGTCCGGCCATCCGTGCGAATCCCTTCCAGAATCAGGTCGCGCACCACGCGCGATTCGAGATCGTGGAAGGCCGCGGAAAACTGGGCCTTGGTGGCGCCGTCGGCTGTGGTCTCTGCACCGTCCGCAAACAATTCCGCTGTCAACGCGGCTTTCAGTTCTTTGACCGCTCCACTGCGATCCTGCTTCAATCCGCCGCCCTGCTTGGCGGTTCGCAAGCGATCGTAAGCTTTTTCACGCAGCACGGCAGCCAGCGGATTGACAGCGACTTCCGGCTTCGGCGGAGCCTGACGTCCCGCCTTTTGGCGGAACTCTTCCTGCATGTCGCACAGTTCAACAATCGCCCGGTGGGCAAACATGATCGCATCGACCATGCGGTCTTCGGGCAGTTGCTGACCGAAGCCTTCGATCATCAGCACCGATTCACGGTTGCCCGCGACGATGAGATCGAGCGTGCTGGTCACCATGTCTTCCTGCGTCGGCATCAGGCGGAACTCATCGTTCACCATGCCCACGCGGACGGCACCAATCGGCCCCTGGAAGGGGACGGGAGCCAGGCACAACGCGGCACTTGCACCAATGATCGACAACACGTCGGGATCGTTGACGGTGTCGAAGGCCAGAACGTTCGACATGATCTGCACTTCGTCGACATAGCCCTCCGGGAACAGCGGGCGAATCGGACGATCGGTCAACCGTGCGGTCAAAATTTCCCGCGTGGTCGGACGGCCTTCCCGCTTGATGAAGCCGCCGGGGAATTTGCCCGCCGCCGCGGCACGTTCGCGGTAGTCACAGGTTAATGGAAAGAAATCGATGCCCGGGCGTCCGGGTCCATTCTGAGCGGCGACAAACACAACCGTTTCGCCATATTGAACAAGCACGGCACCTGCCGCTTGCTTTGCCATTTCACCGGTGGTCAGGCTGAGCTTGCGGCCCGCCACTTCGCGTTCGACAGTAACTTTCACTCGCTGGATTCCTTGTAAGATGTGATGTCTTCAGCTCTGCCTGAGACAGCAGAGCAGAGTGCCGCGCGGGAGATCAGTCACGACCTAGGCAACCGCCGTCCGGCACGCGCAGGGCTTCACGCTGAGTGTGTAGGATTTCTCCGCTGGTCGGCCTGGAAGCTCAGGCGTTAAACCAGCGTAGCCGACGGTCAGTCGGCTACGGAAATCAACAACTACTTGCGGAGACCGATCTTTTCGATCACGGCGAAGTAACGATCCGGGCTCGAATTTTTCAGATAATCGAGCAGGCGACGACGCTTGCTGACGAGCATCAAGAGACCACGGCGGCTGGCGTGATCTTTCATGTGCCCCTTCAGGTGCCCCGTCAATTGGGAAATGCGGTGCGACAGAACCGCAATTTGAACTTCAGGCGATCCGGTATCCACATCGCCGCGAGCAAACTCACGAATGAGTTCCGACTTCCGATCTTTGGTAATCGACATTTCAGACGTCCAATCCGACTCAACTCGGCATCAAATCAGCGGTTACAGCCTATGCATGGATCGCCATGCGGTCAGTCACTCGCGAACTCTGCCTGAAGACCCTTGGTAAACCCTATTTCTACGTGCCGAGAGTCTAACAGGCTCGCTGTAAGATTCAAGCGTCACTGCCAATCCGGCAGATGCTCGGCCAGGAAATGGAAAATACCAAGGCCCGCAGGAAGAGTTACCCCTTCGCGCGGGCCTTGGCCAGAATCCGTTGGCCACTCGCCCCGGGAGGCATCCATGCCGCCCGACGGATGAACCATCTTGGCGAATGACCCGAGTTTCGCCCGCTGCCGCAGAAAGAAACCCGTTGGTCTCGTCTGGCGTCCGTGCCATCAGAGACCGCCCGCAAAGCCTGGTCAGCCAGCGGTGCTCCCTGTCAGTACCCTTCCGTGGTCGTCCTCTGTTGTCTCAATCACTCGCGATCCAAGGTGGTCAATTTTGAGGTGATGACATTTGCTGAAAAGCGGCCTGTGCCAACTGGTCGAACTCCGATGCAAGCTTCGAAGAAAACGTATCCCACGTCGCCTTGTCCCATAACTCCAAGTGATCCTGAACTCCCAGGAGATAGGCATCCCGGGTCAACTGAGCATGATCTGCCAGGCGATCGGGTATGCGAATACGTCCCTGACTGTCCACATCGGCCCGTTCCGCCGAAGAATAAAACAGCCGTAAGTAATTCTGCTGACTTGACTTCCCCGCCAACTTGCTGGCCAGGGCCTCGAAACCTGTCGCCGAGTAAATCACGAGCGAATGGTCGGTCCCAGGTGCCACGAACAGCTCCTTCAAATCCTGTTCACCGAAGTCGTCGCGCAACCGCTTCGGAACCGCAATGCGGCGCTTGTCATCGAGCGTCCGCAAATACGTCCCGGTGAGCGGCATGAATCACCACTTTCCCCCACTTGTCCCCACAGTGGCCCAAATGTACCAATCCGCACGACGGCTGCAAGCAGCTTCTTCCAATTCCGCTCAAACTGGATGGGTGGGAATGATCCGAGTTGCTTGAGCCACTTCGGATTGCAGAGTTTGAGAAAAATTTTCCGGCTGCGATGTCCCGCCAGCATTACCGCCGCTCGGCGCTCAGTTCTTGGTACAACTGGGCATATTGCTGGATCATCGCATCAACCGTAAACTTCTTCCCAACAACATCTTGCGCTGCCATACCAAGTTTTTTGGAAATCTCGGGTTGACGTAGCAGTTGCATAGTGACCTCGGCGAGCGCCTGCGGAGACTCGGCGGGAACGATACATCCGTTCACATTATCGACGATGACTTCGCGCACGCCTTCAACATCGGTCGCCACGACGGCCAACCCCGCCGCCATCGCTTCCAGGACCACGTTGGGCATCCCTTCCCAGCGGGAGGGCAAAACCATTACCTGGGCACGTTGCAGCCAGCGGGGCACATCCCCGCGGTGTCCTAGAAAGTGAATGCGGGCCGCGAATTGTGTCGCCGCCGCCTGTCTTTCCAACGCTGTTCGATGGAGGCCTTCCCCCAGGATGACCAGATGGGCTTCCGGAATCGCTGCCAGAATCTCCGGGGCCGCGGCAAGCAGCAGGTCTATCCCTTTCTGATGTTCCAAGCGAGCAACCGTCAAGATGAGAGGTGCCTTGGCCGGTATGCCCCAGTCCGTGACCTGAATGGGACTGGCTTGCTGAATCGGCGCGACATCGACGCCATTGGGAATGACCACGGTTTTACGCGGATTGAGGCCCGACTCGTGCTCACAAAAATCGGCAACCGCCCGACTGACGCAAACATTGCGGTCAACCCAACGATTGGTCCAGCGATCGACCCAGCCATAAAATCGACTGCGTCGCTCGGCCACACGCAGTCCGGCTACAACGTGCGGCACTCGGGCCCAACGCCCGGCGATCCGTCCCAGAATGTTGGCGTGAAACAGAAACGTCTGCAAAATCTGCGGCTGATAATCCCGAAACTCGCGGCGTAATTGCCATAGCACGCGCGGAGTATCCCAGAGATACACCGCATCGAGGCAGCGCACTGGAATCCCGGCATCCTGCAATGTCGCGACCAGTGGCCCCCAGGGACCGATGGAAATCACGCGCGATTCCCAGGCATCGCGTGGCAACCCGGTCACCAACTGCACCAAAGCCCGTTCCGCCCCGCCGACGTCGAGTTCGGTAATGACAAACGCAATACGGACAGGGCCAGGCATGTCATACGGATCCAGCGCGGGTTCAAGAATCAAGTCTGGAAGTAAGTTCGGCGAAGTCGTGGGGAGACTTCCGTCTGCTCGCTGGGGTTTCTACGATTCGCGGGAACAGTGTTGACGGAACCACCATGACTGAATTCACACGGCTGGCCAGCTATGACTACGAGTTGCCACCCGAGCTAATCGCCCAACATCCACCCGAGCAACGAGATGCGGCACGCTTGCTGGTTGTCGATCGGCAGCGGCAAGCCATCGAACTGGGGTTTATTCGTGAACTTCCCGAACGCTTGAGCGCCGGCGATTGCCTAGTGATGAACGACAGCCGCGTGGTCCCGGCCCGCTTGGTGGGCTACCGCACTGCAACAGGGGGACGCTGGGAAGGCCTGTTTCTGGGGCTCGCCACAACGGGTCACTGGCGATTGATTGGACAGACGCGGGGACGTTTGCAGGCGGGGGAAACACTGACGATTCCCGCAACACGGCCAGAGGGAGACACCTTAACCTTACAATTGGACGAACGGTTGGACGGGGGGCAATGGTCCGTGCTACCGCACTCTGAAGATTCGTGCTGGGATCTGCTCGACCGATTTGGATCGGTCCCATTGCCGCCCTACATCCGGCACAGCCATGCCGAAGCGGAGGATCGCGAACGCTATCAGACGGTCTATGCGGCGGCTCCCGGATCGGTGGCGGCTCCCACGGCAGGTCTGCACTTCACTCCGGAGTTGTTAAACCGCTGTCGTTTACGGGGAATTGAGCGTGCCCAGGTCACGTTGCATGTCGGCCTGGGAACGTTCCGGCCGGTCAGTGTCGACGACATTCGCGAACACCAGATGCATGCCGAATGGTGCTCGATCTTGCCAGAAACGGCCGCCGCATGGCAGAAAACGCGTCAGCAGGGTGGTCGAATTGTGGCAGTCGGAACCACCAGCCTACGGACGCTGGAGACGGCAGCGGAAACGCTCTCCGCGGGACAAGGCTGGGAGGGGGAATCGCGAATTTTCATCTATCCGCCCTTCCAGTTCCGCAGTGTGGATGCACTGTTGACGAATTTTCATCTGCCGAAATCGACCTTGCTAATGCTGGTGTGTGCCTTTGGTGGATACGACTTGATCCGCCGGGCCTATGACATCGCCGTAGCGGAACGGTTTCGATTTTTCAGCTACGGCGATGCGATGCTGATTCTGTGAGAGGTCGAATTCACAGACAGGAATGTCTGTGCTCCTGATGGGAAAGGAAAACCGGTCTAGCCTCAAACTCCCCATCACGGGCACAATACGGCGTCTGTTTCCGAATCGGGGAGTGCTGGCATGGACGCTGGACGCATGAGACGTTGCTGCTTGTGGTCTGTTTTGACGCTGTGTGGCCTCGCGTCACAGGCCGTGGGACAGTCGCTCGAAACCCCGGCGGTGTCTCCGGCACAGGACGATGCGAACCTGCATGCCGTGCAGTTCATTGGAACGCGCACGGGATATGCCGTTGGTGATCAGGGCATGATCTGGCGGAGTGATGACGCCGGGGAAACCTGGCAACCCCGTCCGCTGCCGGAACCCGTGCAGTTACGCAGTGTCAGTTTTCTGTCGGATCGATTGGGCTGGGTCGCCGGGGTCCGCTGGCAACCATTTACCGGTCTCTCAGAGGGGGTGATCTACGCGACACAGAACGCCGGGGAAGAGTGGGTTCCCGTGAGTTCGGGGCAACTTCCGGCAATTGTGTCGCTGCGCTGGTTTTCTCCCGAGGAAGGCGTGGCGGTTTGTCGCCCTGAGTTACCCGGTGCAACAGGGATCTACCGCACGCAAGATGGAGGCAAGAACTGGCAACCCCTCACCGGAACGGGCGGTGCCGCGTGGCTCACCGCAGCAATCCTGCATCCGGAAATGGGGATCGTCGCGGGCCGTGAAGGCCGATTGTCTCTGATTGGGGGTGATCAACTGCTGGCGTCGCGGCTGCCTCCCCTGGCGGGGCGATCGATCCGAGGACTGTCACTGCATACCGATGAATCGGGCTGGCTGGTGGGCGATGGCGGGCTGGTGCTGACCACGCAAACGGGTGGCGTGGTCTGGCAGGCTCCTGTCAGTCCTCTGCCTGCGGAATTGCGCGAGGTCGTCGATTTCCGGTCTGTCGATGCCCAGGGATCGCACGTCTGGCTGGCGGGGCATCCCGGCAGCAGCATCTGGCATTCTCCAGATCGAGGACAGACCTGGGAACAGCAACGCACCAGCGAAACCCTGCCCATCAACCAGCTTAAGTTTCTGTCGGATACAGTCGGCATCGCCGTGGGCGAGTTGGGCATGATCCAGCGCACCGTCGATGGCGGCCAGACCTGGACCACATTGCAGGGTCAGCAACGGCGCGCGGCGTGGCTCGCCGTAACTCCCGATCCTGGCCGAGCACCACTGGAACTGGGTGCAAAACTGACGGCGGACGAAGGTTACCGCGGCATCATCTGGGCGGCATCCTTTCATCAACAGCCAGAGGCAGCTCTGTTATGGGAACCGCGCGATCGGTTACCCGCCGCGGCTCAGTCGATCGGTCTGAATGGGGCCGATATCGGTTGGCAGTTGCCGGTCGACCGCCCCGACTTGCAGATGTCGGACCAGGGTTTAATGCAGCGCTGGCAAGCTCGGGCAGAACAACGGGCTCCGCAAGTGCTCGTGGAAAGCCTGGTCCGTCAGATTCGTACCTACCGTCCCGATGTTTTGTTTCTTCCGCATGTCCCCGCAGGAGATGCGCTGGCGAACTATGTCCAGCAGGCCACGCTGGTCGCGCTGAGTCAGGCCGCCGACCCCACGCGATCTCTCAGCTTGCAGGAACTGGCGGGGCTCGATCCCTGGCAGGTCTCGCGCGTGTTTCAGGAATTGCCTACCGGCAGCCGTGGCGATGTGACAATCACACCAGAAGATTTTCTGCCGCGCAGGGGCGATGCCCTGCGGAATGCCACCGAACCGTCGCTGAGTTTGATTCAGCTCCACCCGAACGTAACGGGACGCAGCTATCGCCGCCTCGATACCGCGTCGGCTGCCACGCCACATGTGGGTGGCGTCTTTGCGGGAATCGATGTCGCCCCGGGATCGCCCACGCGGCGGTTGATGCGGCAACTCGACGAACAATCGCAACAACTCGCACTGAAGAGCGTGCAGGCTCAACGGAACTTCCTGGCCTATAGCCGCCGCGGCGATGATGACCCACAAACCGCTGCCAACCTGATCGCACAACTCCCCGATGTCCTGCGCGACCTGGCGACCGAGCAAGCCGTCGTCGTGATGACCGACCTCGCCCGGAATTATCGCGATCGCCAACAGTGGGAACTCGCGGAATCGACCTATCTGGAACTGGTCCGCCGACATCCCGAACATCCCGCGGCACTCGCCGCCATGCGCTGGCTGATGCAATACTGGACCAGCAGCGAAGTCGCCTATCAACGCTTGCGCGAACGCGGCCAAAGTTTAAACGTGCAGGGTGTCGACCCGGCGGCCATACAACAACGGATCGATCAGGCCCAGCAACCCGGCGGGGAATTTCTCGCCGCTCCGCTGACCATCGCCGATGTTCTGCCGCGCTCGGCTCAATCTCCGAAGAACACCGTCGCTGTTAAACGCGGACTCAATGCCGAGGCTGCTCCGAATGCCATCGAACAGTGGCGGCAACGGGCTGCCGACCTGGCGGAACAACTCGCCGTGCAGGCACCTCGCCTGTTCCAGCAGCCCGATATTCAACTGCCGTATGCGGCCCTGATGCGAAACAAGAAATCGGCGGGCCAGTCCGATGAAGTCTTTCGCCGCTTTCAACGCACCACGTTCGATGGACCGTTGGCGGCCCTCGTCGAGCAGGAACTCTGGCTGGCAAAAGCGGTCACCACGCCCCCGCGTTCGCTGGCACACAGTCAGACGGTGCAGCAGCGGCCATATCTCGATGGCGTGTTGTCGGACCCCTGCTGGCAAGAGGCCAAAGAAGTCCCCTTCGCACCGCCGAGTGTCGATCCCGACATCCCCGCCACGAGTTCCGGATTCGTCATGTTCGCGCGCGATCCCGAGTTCCTGTACATCGCGGCGCATGTGAAGCGCGACGGACGCACGGCCGAAAACATTCTGCTCGCCAGTGACCGCGACCATGATGCCGACCTGGCGGGACACGACCGGATCGGCATTGCGCTTGACCTCGATCGCGACTACACCACCTGGTACGAATTCAGCGTCGATGAGCGCGGCCAAACCAGTGACCGCTGCTGGGAAGATGCCACGTGGAACCCGAAGTGGTACGTCGCGTGCGACAGCGAACCCGATCGCTGGCAGGTCGAAATCGCGATCCCGTGGAGCGAACTGACGTCGCTACCCCCCGAGTATCACCACGTGTGGGGCATCAGCGTCGTCCGCACCATTCCGCACGCCGGGTACCACGCCCCACATCACCCCGCGACCTGGCCCCCCACCTGGGAAACCTTCGGGCTGGTGCGGTTTGAGTAGGTTGAATCAGGCAGGGCAAGTACGGTCAACCAGTGCCACCCACGGAAAAGGACAAATTGTCGCCGTCAGGGAAGATTGGGCGTCGATGGCGCAACATCTTGTTGCTGATGCAACCCGGCCAATCTGGCCGGGCCACCCTGCGGATTGATATCAAAAGTCATTGAGATGGTGATTCTTTTCGCCGCCACTTCCTCGCAGGTTCGACCATGATGGAAGTGATGTTGTTCTGTAACTTGAAACTAGGCACGATGATCTTTCCATCGTTCCACTCGACACAAGTATTTATAGGCAGAATCATTTGACTCCTAGTCAGAGTCCAGTCCTTTGAGCCAAGTGGAGCCACGATATCGACCGTCTGCCAATCCTCATAGTTTGGGCCAGGAATGCGGACTCGGGCACCCACTTGGCCACCAAAGAAACTGAAATAGACTAACCACACCCCATTGTCATAGGTGAGGCGAAACGAATGGGAATTGCCTGCCGCCTTGATCGGCTCAACATCGCTAGGTCGAACGAAGCCGTTCACGCTAAATAGTTTCGTCGGGATCTGACCCGCCTCATCGCGAATAATCCGAATCGGCATTTCAAACGAATTATTGTCAACAGGCGTATTCGGACAATATGCCGCAATCAAATTGAGCCCCATCTTCATGAGAGCCCGCATAGTCGCTCCGATATCAAAGAAGAAGCACAGCGTTGGTTGATGTGATCCGAGCGTACGTGACCAGTTACTAACTCGGCGTCTATCATCGAGATTTAGAAGCGAGTTTAGCGCATGACGCTTGTCGTCCTCTGTGATGTATCGCAGTACGAACGACTGCTTCTGAATGTTTGCTGCGATATGCCAAATGGTACGTGGCGCATAAAGTCGCGGTGCGAGACGATGGCCGTTCCGAAGTAGTTTTGGACGCACACGTTCAAAGTGGATCTCACTTTTCATGCCCTTATGAAATCTGGCGAAACAATGCCTTGCGGCGCGAAAAAGTACTCTAGCGGCATCTTCGTTGCCGAACTGTTCAAACTCATTTGTATCGCCTCTCACCTCGGGACCAGTCCGCTCAAACGTAATCTGTGGATAGCAAACGAGAGAGCTAAGTGAATCGCTGGCGCCCCATTCAGGCCGAGCTTCAACCAGCAGATTATTCGACTTCCGATCGACATCCCAAGCCTGCCAAAGATGTCCACCAATTTCTCTTGATGCAATGATTGAGATGTATGATCGAGAACAAAGCTCTCGGTCAATCTGTGACAACACTCCAGAGTTGCACTTTTGACAAACAACTCGCTCCGATATATCGTTTAGAGTCAAGGCACCTTTAATTGCCTCCGGTACGATATGCTCGCCTTTCCGCCCCTTTCTGGTCAACTCACCACAGTAGATGCAGTGGAGTTTCATTTTGTTCGAGTGCCTAACTAATTGGTACAAATATGTCTCAAGTGAATGACACCAGCGAACGGCATTGCTTCGCGGGTGGCCCCGGTTGACTGTACTCAGTCAACCGGGGTGGCGACAGCCACAAGAGGCCGCGCAAACTGGTCGCGGGGTGGCCCGGCCAATTCTGGCGGGGGGCCGCCGTTGATCGATCCTCAGCCACACGCAAGTAGCCCGACTCGTCACAGCGTCACGTACGCCAACAACCAATCAGGGGGCTCATGCCCCCCGCTCGCTGATCGCCGCGCTACTACTCCGCCTGCTTCTTGGCCTTCTTACCGATCGCGGGGCGTGGGGGTTCCGCAGCGGGGTCGAGTTGGGCGTGCTTCTGGTACTCGGCTGTCTGAGCGTCCCATAAGTCGGCCATCTTTCGCACGACATCGGGCTGCGCGCCAGCCACATTGTGTTGCTCGCTGCGATCAGTCGACAGGTCGTACAACTCCCACGGCTGATCTTTCGCGGCGACCAGTTTCCAATCCCCCACGCGAATCGCCCGGTTCCCTTCGTGCAGCCACCACAGGCTGTCGTGCTGGACGGAACCGGCTGCCGCGAACTCTTTCATCAGGCTGATCCCCGGCCGCGCGGGGACCGCGGGATCGTCCCTGGGAACATTCAAACCGGCGACATCAAGCAGCGTCGGCACAATGTCGACCACATGGCCCGGCGTGCTGCGGAACTCGCCCCGTGCCGCGATGCCTTGTGGCCAACTGACGATGCATGGCGTGGAGATGCCCCTTCATGGACCCACGTTTTATGCCGACGAAACGGCGTGTTCGATGATGTCGACCAGCCGGGGCCAAGACACAAGAACGTGGCCGCTGAACCGGGTGCGGCCGCTTGATCATGGCCATCACCCCGCACCATGATTTCGGCACTCGCGCCGTTATCCGACAGGAAAATTACCAGCGTGTTTTCGGTCGCGTTCATGGCCGCGACCTGGGCGAGAATACGGCCGATTTCCTGATCCATGCGATCAATCATCGCGGCATGAATCGCCATCTTGTGAGCTTGAAACGTTTGCTGCTCCGGAGTCAATGCGTCCCAGGCCACCGGCCGAATGACCTCGCCCGGCCCGAGTTTCTGGATGTCTTCCGGGAACGCATAGGGCGGGCCAACGTCTGCTTCGCGCGCGGAGAGTTCCGTGGTGACGAGGCCCATGTCGCGTTGCCGTTGATGCCGGGCCGCGCGGGTTTTGTCCCACCCCTGCCGATAGCGTTCCCGGTACTTGGCGATGTCTTCGGGCAGGGCCTGCAACGGGAAGTGCGGCGCGGTGAACGCCACATAGGAACAAAACGGTTGCCCCGCATGCTGCTCCGCATGTTCCTTCAAGCAGCGAATGGCATGATCGGCGATGGTGCTGGTGACGTACTCGTTCGCCCCTTTCGGCACCGGCGGCAGGGGGACATCGTCTGCCAGATGCTGCTGCGGATTGAAGAAGTGGTTATGGTCTTCGAGGCTGTAAGACTTCTCAAAGCCACCGGCCAGGCGCGGCCCATCGACATGCCATTTCCCCGAGTGATAACTGTGATACCCCGCCGGCTTGAGCAGTTCCGGCAGCAGTTTCGCCCAGGGTTGGCGGATACCGCGACTGCCACTCGGAATGCCGGGCAACGCATCGCGCCGCACCTGCTGAGCGTAGTATCCGGTGAGCAACGCCGCCCGCGACGGCCAGCAGCGGGCCGTGTTATAGAACTGCGTGAACCGCAAGCCGTTGCTGGCGAGCCGATCGAGGTTCGGCGTATCAATTTCGCTGCCATAACAGCCGACGTCGGAATACCCGAGGTCATCGGCGAACAGAATGAGAAGATTCGGCCGATCCGCCGCATGGATGGCAACGGCCGACATCGACCAGAAAACGCAGCACACCAGAACGAGCAAGCAACGGGTCATCAGGCACCTCGCAGTGGTCTTATCCAGAAGTGCCTGAACCGTACCGGCACACCCGCCGGGTCCGCAAGTCCGGACGTAGTGCCCTGCGATGCCCGCCAGAGAAGACATGGGGAAACGCAGAGCACGCGGAGAGCCGCAGAGGCCAGACACTCTCAGAATCTCTCCGCGTCCCTCTGCGATCTCTGCGTTTCTATCGTATTGAAATCGCTGCTGGAAGTGGCCACTCGCTAGAATGGAAACTGATGATGAATTTGTGAAGGACGGTTGAACTGCGAATCGATGACACAGCATCTTGTCGCTCACGCGACCCGGCCAAAAGTGGCCGGGTCACTCCGCGCAAGATTTCGGGGAGTGAAAGGTACGCACAGCGTACCCTACACGGCTAACCGGTTAACGTCGTATAACCTAGGAGTACACCAAGAGACAAGTCGCAGACTAATGGGCGAACACTGGCAAGCCTCAAAAGATCTTCATCCTTTATGAGTCCGGACGTTAAGCATAGTCTAGTGTAGTGTCTCACGCAGTTGGGTCCTTATTGAGTGCGGCTCGTGCGCGGCGGACTTTGTCGAGGATCTCGGCTGCGGGCTTGGTCCACACGAAGGGCCGAGGGTTGGCATTGTGCTGGTCGATGTAGTCCTCAATCGCGCGCACCAGGTCTTCGACGCTGCGGAACACGCCGCGCCGCAGTCGCTGCTGGGTCAGGTCGCGGAACCAGCGTTCGATCAGGTTCAGCCACGAA
>Ga0164290_1001163_pt1 | contig 48935 bp, 50 predicted proteins | sample Micstemetagenome_FD_108782 | JGI IMG/M metagenome (GOLD analysis project Ga0164290, IMG submission 108782) | Contaminated culture microbial community from soil near Moab, Utah, USA - Microcoleus steenstrupii SON62 (Illumina Assembly) | ecosystem: Environmental > Terrestrial > Soil > Soil crust...
CCCGGCAATGCCGCATGGCAGCGCGACCTCTCCGTCAGCCACGACCGGATCGGCGACGTGAAGGTGGCCCAGGGCGACCTCACCGGCGCGCTGGCCGCCTTCGAGGAAGGCATGACGATCCGCCGACGCCTCGCCGAGGCCGATCCCGGCAATGCCGAGTGGCAGCGCGACCTCTCCGTCAGCCACAACAAGATCGGCGACGTGAAGGTGGCCCAGGGCGACCTCACCGGCGCGAGGCGGGAGATCGAGACGGCACGGGCCATCATCGCGGGACTACTTGAGCGCTATCCGGATCATCCGCAGTGGCGGCGTGATCTCGCCTATCTCGACGAGCGGTTGAAGACGCTCGGCAACTGACCGGCGCCCGCCACCCGTCACATCCCCGCAACCGAACCGTCGCCGTATTACCATCCGCCGCCGCTAACCCTTCGGGAGACCAACCCGGAGGCGCCCCATGCAGATCGCCCGACGCACCCTTCTCGGTGCCGGCCTCGCCCTTCCCTTCAGCCGTGCGGCCTTCGCGCAAGGCGCGCGTCCGGTCTTGCGCATCGGCGTGGCCGAGGTGCCGCCGACCCTGGAGCCGGCGCGCGAGCTGTCCAACGTCGGCACGCGCGTCACCTATTCGATCTTCGACACGCTGATCCGGCGCGACTTCCTGGGTTCGCCCGATGGCGGCGGTTCGGGGCTGAAGCCGCATCTGGCGACATCCTGGCGGCGCGAGGGGCCGCAGGCGCTGGTGCTGGAGCTGCGCCAGGGCGTGCGCTTCCACAACGGCGACCTGCTGACACCGGCGGACGTGGTCTACACCTTCACCTCCAACCGCATGTTCGGCGAGAAGCCGCTGATGCCCGAGGCGCGGTCCTATTTCGCCACGCTGGCCGGGGTGGAGGCGGTGGGGCCGCACACGGTGCGTTTCACCACGAAGGTGCCCGACGTGCTGCTGGAACAGCGGCTCGCCTCCTGGTGCGCCTGGATCGTCAACAAGCGGGCCTATGAGGAGCGGGGCTATGACGGCTTCTCGCTCGATCCGATCGGCACCGGCCCCTATCGGCTGAAGGCACTGAGCCGCGACCAGCGCATCACCTTGGAAGCCTTCGACGAGCATTGGATGGGCCGGCCGACGGCGCAGACGATCGAATTCCGCGCCATGCCGGAACTGGCGAGCCGGGTGGCCGGCCTGCAGGCGGGCGACCTCGACCTGATCACCAACGTGCCGCCCGACCAGGTGCAGCCGCTCTCGCGCACCGAAGGCATCGACATCCGCTCGGTCGTGCTGGCGAATTCGCATGTGTTGACCTTCGACGCCCGCGGCCCGCAGATGGGCGACAAGCGCCTGCGCCAGGCGCTCGGGCTTTCGATCGACAGGAAACTGCTGGTCGACACGCTGTGGGACGGCAAGGCAGTGGTGCCGGCCGGGCACAACTATCCCGAATACGGGCCGATGTTCCTGGAAGGGCGGTCCTTGCGCTTCGATCCCGCCGAGGCGCGGCGGCTCCTGAAGGAGGCCGGCTATGCCGGCCAGGAGATCACCTATCGCACCATGCCGAAACTACTACACCAACGCGCTCAAGGCGGCGCAGGTGCTGGTGGAGATGTGGCGCGAGGTGGGGGTGAAGGCGAGGCTGCAGGTGGTGGAGAACTTCACCCAGATGCGGGCCGAGGGCCAGCAGATCGGCAACAACTCGAACTCCACCCGCCTGCCCGATCCGCTCGGCGCGCTGTGGATCTCCTGGGGCCCGGGGTCGTGGTTCCAGAAATCGGGCGCCTTCGCCTCGACGGCTGCCTTCAATGCCGCCGGCAAGGCGCTGGAGGCGGAGGTGGACCCGGAACGGCGTAAGGCACTGTTCAAGGCGATGCTGGATGCCTGGGAAGACGAGGCGCCAGGCACCGTGCTGTACCAGCCGGCCGAGTTCTATGCCGTGCGCAGCACCGTGAAGTGGCGGCCCTATACGTTCTATTTCATGGACCTGCGGCCGGATAATTTGAGCTTCGGGTGAGGCCGGCGGCAGATTGACCGGCGACGAGGCTTTTGAGATCATTGCTCTCATCGAGAGCAATGGGGTCAGGTCATGGCCGGCAACCTGCATGTCCGCAACCTGGATGACGAGCTGATCGCGCGGTTGAAGCGCCGGGCGGCGCGGCATGGCCGATCGACCGAGGCCGAGCATCGCGAGATCCTGCGGCAGGCGCTGGCGGGCGAGGCCGAGCCCTCCTTCGATCAGCTCGCCGCCGAGCTTCGCGCACTCACGCGCGGTCGCAAGCACACGCCCGCAGAGGCCCTGCAGCGCGAGGGGCGCCGCGAGCGGTGAACAGGCTCGTCATCGATGCGAGCGTCGCCATCAAATGGGTGGTCGAGGAGGAAGGCACCGCCGAGGCACTGGCGCTGCGCCGGCATTCCCGCCTGATCGCACCCGACCTGCTGGTGGCGGAATGCGCCAACATCCTGTGGAAGAAGGTGCGGCGAAGCGAACTCTCGGCGGAAGAGGCGCTGCTTGCCGCCCGGCTGCTGCAGGCCGCCGAGATCGAGCTTCGGCCGGCGCGCTCCCTCCTGGAGGAGGCGACGCGGTTGGCCATCGGCCTCGACCACCCGGCCTATGACTGCCTCTATCTCGCGCTCGCGGCGAGCGAAGACTGCCGCTTCGTCACCGCCGATACGCGGCTGGTGCGGAAGCTGGCGCAGAGCGGGGAGGCTTCATACCGAGACCGAGCGTTCCCGCTGATCGGCTCAAGCGAGGCCGCCGGCCTTGCCGAAGCCAAACCCGCGCGAGGCCGCCCGTCGAGCCGCCGAAGACCCTGACGAAGAGCGGCCCTGCTCTCAGGCGTGCGGCCGTGCCGTGAGTTCGATGCCGAGCGCCTTCATGACGGCGATGGTCGTCTTCAGCGTCGGGTTCCCGCTCTCGCTGAAGGAGCGGTAGAGCTGCTCGCGGGAAAGCCCGGTCTCCTTCGCGATCTGGGTCATGCCCTTGGCCCGCGCCACGACGCCCAGCGCATGGGCGATATAGCCCGCATCACCCGATTCGAAGGCTTCGGCCATGAAGGTCGCGATGGCCTCGTCCGAATTCAGATCCTCGGCGGGATCATAGGCGGTCAGCTTTTCACTCATCCGCATCGCTCCAATCTTCCGCCAGCCGCTTCGCGGCCTCGATGTCCCTTGCCTGCGTGCCCTTATCCCCGCCGCAGGTCTTTGCGCCTCTATCCGCAGCCACAGCGCAGGCCCTCATCCGCCTGCCGGCACCTTCTCCCGGAGGGAGAAGGAAGGCTCAATCGGCGAAATTCGGCGCGCGCTTCTCCAGGTTGGCCATGATGGCTTCCTTCTGGTTGGCGCTGCCGATCAGCTTGTCCTGCTCGTCCGATTCCGCCTGCAGCAGTGCGGATTCATCGGCGTCGGGGATGGTGTTGAAGATGCGCTTGGCGGCCCTGATCGCCGAGGGGCTGCGGCCGGCGATTTCGGCCGCGGTCTTCAGCGCGTCGGCGTAGGGGTCGGCAGTGAGCTTCGTGGCAAAGCCGTATTGCAGTGCTTCCTCGCCGGAGAAGACGCGGCCCGTATAGGTGAGTTCGCGGACGATGTCCTCGCGGGCGAGGGAGCGCATCAGCGCCATGCCGGCCATGTCGGGGACGAGGCCCCATTTGATCTCCATCACCGAGAGCTTGGTGTCGGGGGCGACGTAGCGGATGTCGGCGCCGAGGGCGACCTGGAAGCCGCCGCCGAAGGCGACGCCGTGCACGGCGGCGATCACCGGCATGGGGAGCTTGCGCCAGACCATCACCGCCTGCTGGGCGCGGTTGGCGTTGCCGTGGGTGCGGGGCCCCAGGCGGCCGACGCCGGGGACCTCCTCCTTCTTCTCGGCGCCCGCCATGCGGCCGAAGTTCCCCATGTCGAGGCCGGCGCAGAAGGCGCGGCCCTCGCCCGAGAGGACGACGGCGCGGACGGCGCGGTTCTCCATCAGCGCCGCGCCGGTATCGACCAGGGCGGCGAACATGTGTTCGTCGAGCGCGTTCATCTTCTCGGGCCGGATGAAGCGGACATCGGCGACGCCGGCTTCGATGCTGACGCGGATGCGGTCGGTGGACATGGGAGCGTTTCCTGTCGTTCTTTTCAGGTCGGGGCTGCGGCGAGTTCGAACAGCCGGTCGGAGATCTGCCGCGCGAGGCGGTCCTGGTCCATCAGCGGGCCGTTCGCCAGCGTGCCGCGCAGGTCCTGGCGGAGCCGGCGGCGGCGGGCGACATCCCAGGTGAGGTCGAGCACCTTCTCGACATAGGCATCGCGCGAGCCGGTGCAGAGATCGGCGAGGCCGGCGGCGCCGAGCACGCTCGCCCCCGTCCGCGTCCAGGCCGAGGTGCCGGCCCAGGTGACGGCGGGCACGCCCATATGCAGCGGCGCCGCCAGCTTCGCCCCCAGGCTGAGCGGAAAACTGTCGAGGCATATATCGACCATGTTCCAGAGCGCCAGTTCCGGGATGCCGGAGGCGGGCGCATGGGCGAAGTCGATGCGCTGGCCGATGCCGCAGGCCTCGAAGGCGGCGATCAGGTTTTTCCGCACCGTCGGCACCGTGTAGGCGGGGCCGAAGAAGAGGAGGCGCGCAGGCGGCAGCTCCTGCAGGATCGCCGCCCAGGTCTCGATCACCTGCGGGCGCAGCCAGTCGGGCTCGGCCATGGTGGCGAAGACCGGGAAGGAGGCGCGCACCGAGGCCACCTCGGCCTCCACCTCGACATCGTCCATCGCCTCGAGGGCGAGCCAGGGGCCTTCGAGCGGGATCGGCGCCTCGATCGCGCCGCCCTTCGGCACCGCGGCCAGCACCGCATCGCAGAGCGTGCCGGCGAGGGCCGCGAGGCCGCCGGGCACCGGGCGCTCCGGCCAGAGGAGATGCAGGCCGGCCGGCTTCCAGGAGAGGGCGGCGAGGCGCGAGCCGCCATGCCCATGCCCGTCGAGATCGATCACCACGTCGTAGCCGCGGCCCGCCAGCAGCTCGGCCAAGGCGCGCGGCGAGGTCTCCTCGGTCACCATCAGGCGGTCGAAGGCCTTGCCGATCGGCGCGAAGCCGGCGCGGGCCTCGCGGTCGGCCGCACCATGGACGACGAGTTCGGGCGAGATGCGGGCGCGGTCGAGCCTCAATGCCAGATCGGCGGCGCGCCCGGCGGCGGTGGGCGGCGCCGCGGCGCAGACGAGGCCGAGGCGCAGGATGCCGTTCCTGACGCGGGGCGGATGTTCGATCGGCAGGATCGAGGCCTCGATCGACTTGGCGCGGGCCCAGTCGCGGATGCAGGCGTTGAGGCGGCGGATGCGTTCGGGCGTATCGGCGGCGGCGAGCAGGCTCGGCAGCGAGAAGGCGCGGCCGCGCACGCCCTCGGCCAGCTGCTCGACCAGGTCGAGCGGATCGCCCGCCTCGTCGGCCTTCAGGAAGTCGGCGGCATCGGCCCAGAGTTCGCGGATGGCGAGGGCCGCCTCGGCTGGGAGCTCGCCGAGGCTCAGCTTGGCGGCGATGCCGAAGGCCTCCTCGTGCCGGCCGCTGGCGCGGAGCAGGTCGACCAGTTCGACCACCGGGGAGACCGCCCGGGGGTCGAGGTCGATCGCCACGCGATAGGCGCGCTCGGCATCGAACAGGCGCTGCTCGTCGCGCAAGAGGCGGGCATAGCGGTAATGCGCCTCGGGATGTTCGGGGAAGGCCCAGAGGAGATCGCGGATCATGCCCTCGGCCTGCTTGGTCTCGCCCAAGCGGGCCAGCTTCTCGGCGGCGGCGAGCAGTCGGTCCGGATCCTCCATGCGGGGGAGTTTAGCGCCCGGCCTTCTTGCTGCGAAAGGCCTTGCGGCTGCCGGCCCGCCCACCGGTGGATCGCGGCGCGCTGATCGCCCGGCCCGCGGCATCGTGGCGCTGCGGCAGGCCGATCTCGAGATCGGCCTGTTCCAGGCGGCGGATCTCGTCGCGGATGCGCGCCGCCTCCTCGAATTCGAGATTGGCGGCGGCCTCGCGCATGCGCTTCTCGAGGGAGGCGAGATGGCTCTTCAGGTTGTGGCCGACCAGGTTGCCGACCGCGCTGTCGCCGGTATCGACCGTGTAGTGGTCGGCCTCGTAGACGCTTTCGAGGATGTCGCCGATCTGCTTCCTGATGCTTTCCGGGGTGATGCCGTGCGCCTGGTTGTAGGCCCGCTGCTTCTCGCGCCGGCGATCGGTCTCCTTGAGCGCCCGGTCCATGCTGTCGGTGACCTTGTCGGCATAGAGGATGACGCGGCCGTCGACGTTGCGCGCTGCTCTGCCAATGGTCTGGATCAGCGAGGTTTCCGAGCGCAGGAAGCCTTCCTTGTCGGCGTCCAGGATCGCCACCAGCGCGCATTCGGGAATGTCGAGGCCCTCGCGCAAGAGGTTGATGCCGATCAGCACGTCGAAGGAGCCGAGCCTGAGATCACGGATGATCTCGATGCGCTCCAGCGTGTCGATGTCCGAATGCAGGTAGCGCACGCGGACGCCATGCTCGGTGAGATACTCGGTGAGGTCTTCCGCCATGCGCTTGGTGAGCGTGGTCACCAGCACGCGCTGGCTCTTCAAGGCGGCGGCCTTGCATTCGCCGAGCAGGTCGTCGACCTGGTGCTCGACGGGGCGGATGAAGACCGGTGGATCGATCAGGCCGGTCGGGCGGATCACCTGCTCGGTGAAGACGCCCCCCGTCCGCTCCATCTCCCAGGGTCCCGGCGTCGCCGAGACATAGACCGATTGCGGGCGCATCGCGTCCCACTCCTCGAACTTCAAGGGCCGGTTGTCGACGCAGGAGGGCAGGCGGAAGCCGTATTCGGCGAGCGTCGCCTTGCGGCGATAGTCGCCCCTGAACATGCCGCCGATCTGCGGCACGGTGACGTGGCTTTCGTCCACCATCAGCATGGCGTTTTCGGGCAGGTATTCGAAGAGCGTCGGCGGCGGCTCGCCCGGCTTCCGCCCGGTGAGATAGCGCGAGTAGTTCTCGATCCCCGCACAGGAGCCGGTGGCGGCCATCATCTCGAGGTCGAAGGTGGTGCGCTGTTCCAGCCGCTGCGCCTCCAAGAGCTTGCCCTGAGCGTTCAACTCCTGCAGGCGGATGGCGAGGTCGATCTTGATCTGCTCGGCCGCCTGGTTCAGCGTCGGCTTCGGCGTCACGTAATGGCTGTTGGCGTAGATCTTCACTTCCTTCAGCGTCGCGGTGCGTTCGCCGGTCAAGGGGTCGAACTCGACGATCTGCTCGATCTCGTCGCCGAAGAGCGACAGGCGCCAGGCGCGGTCTTCCAAGTGCGCCGGGAAGATCTCGACGCCGTCACCCTTGGCGCGGAAGGAGCCGCGGGTGAAGGCGGCCTCGTTCCGGCGATACTGCAGTTCCACCAGGCGGCGCAGCAGGTCGTTCCTCTCGATCCGCTGGCCGACCTTGAGGCCGACCGTCATCGCCGAATAGGTCTCGACCGAGCCGATGCCGTAGATGCAGGAAACGGAAGCCACGACGATGACGTCGTCCCTTTCGAACAGCGCGCGCGTCGCCGAATGGCGCATGCGGTCGATCTGTTCGTTGATCGAGGAATCCTTCTCGATATAGGTGTCGGTCCGGGGCACATAGGCCTCGGGCTGGAAGTAGTCGTAGTAGGAGACGAAGTACTCCACCGCGTTCTCGGGGAAGAAGCTCTTCATCTCGCCGTAGAGCTGGGCCGCCAGCGTCTTGTTCGGCGCCAGGATCAAGGTCGGGCGCTGCAGCCGCTGGATGGTCTGCGCCACCGTATAGGTCTTGCCCGAGCCGGTGACGCCGAGCAGCACCTGGTCGCGCTCGCCACCGGAGAGGCCCTGGATCAGCTCCTCGATCGCGGTCGGCTGGTCGCCGGCCGGTTCGAATTCCGACACCAGCTTGAAGGCGATGCCGCCCTCGCTTTTCGGCGGGCGGGCGGCGCGGGCGGGAAGCAGCAGCGGCGCGCCGCGCTCGGCGACGGGATAGATCGTAACGGGAAGGGGTTTCGGCGCAGGCATGAGGTGAGTATAGCCGGGAACGAAGCGTCAACGCACATGCGCAGGCGCTGCCGCCCGCGCGGCTATTGCCCGTCCACCTGCTGGCGCAGCCAGACCTTGAAGGCGTTGACCTTGGCATGGGCGGCGCGGGCCGGCGGCGCCACGAAATAATAGGCGAAGTCGACCGGCTGGCTGGCGTCGAAAATCTGCACCAGCCGCCCGGTGGACAGGTCTTCGGCGGCGAGGCGCGACTTCGCCAGAGCCACGCCGCGGCCGGCGGCGGCGGCCTCCAGCACCAGGCTCGCCTGGTTGAAATGCAGGCCTCGGGCGGTGTCGATGCCCTCGACCCCGGCGGCCTTCAGCCACATGGCCCAGGTGGGGCAGCTGGGGTCCTGATCGGGGCTGTCGTCGTGCAGCAGGGTCAGCCCGGCGAGCTGCGCCGGCTCGACGATCGGGCCATGGCGCGACAGCAGGTCCGGGCTGATCACCGGGGTGACGCTCTCGCTCAGCAGCTTCTCCACCACGAGGTCCGGGTATCCGCCGATGCCGTAGCGGATGGCGCAGTCGACCTCCTCGGTCTCGAAATCGACCAAGTGCATGGAGGCGGAAACGCGTACGTCGATCTCCGGATGCAGGTTCTGGAAGCTCTCCAGCCGCGGAATCAGCCATTTCGCGGCGAAGGAGGGCGCCACCGAGACGGTGAGGGGCCCCGCGCCCTCGCCGGGCTTGAGCCGGGCGAGAGCGCCCGCGATGGCGGCGAAACCCTCAAGCAGCCCGGGCAGGACGGCCTGGCCGGCATTGGTGAGGACGAGGGCCTTGCCGGTGCGGCGGAAGAGGCGGGTGCCGAGATGATCCTCGAGCAGTTTCACCTGCTGGCTGACAGCGGCCGGGGTGACGAACAGTTCCGTCGCCGCCTTGGAGAAGCTGAGGTGGCGGGCCGAGGCGGCGAAGGCGCGGATGGCGTTCAGCGGCGGCAACCGGCCGAGAGGGGCGTTCATCTGCGGATCCGATCGAGGCGGGGGCGCGGGCTCAAAGCACGCCGTAGCGCGAGATATAATGCACAATACAAAATCGTCCAGATGTTTGTTATTTTATACGATTCATGAATGTTATATATTCGGGCTTGGCGCCTCCTCCCTCCCGCCTATGCTTTCGCCCAAACAGTGCCCGGAGGAAACAATGACACCGAAAATCACTGAGCTCGCCAGGGACTTGCGCTTTCCCGAAGGCCCGGTGGCGATGCCCGACGGGAGCATCATCCTAGTGGAGATCGCCGCCGGGCGGGTCTCGCGCATCGCGCCCGACGGCAAGCGCACGACGGTGGCCGAGCCCGGCGGCGGACCGAACGGCGCGGCGATGGGCCCCGGCGGCAAGCTCTATCTGTGCAACAACGGCGGCAACGAGTGGTACGAGAAGGACGGCCGAACCTTCCCGGGCCTCGCCGACCGGGGTTATTCGGGGGGCAGGATCGAGCGCGTCGACCTCGACACCGGCAAGGTGGAGGTGCTGTACACCGAATGCGACGGCGAGCCCCTGAAGGGGCCGAACGACCTTGTGTTCGACGGCAAGGGCGGATTCTGGTTCACCGACCACGGCAAGACCTATCGCCGATCCAGGGACCGCGGCGCCCTGTTCTATGCGCGTGCCGACGGTTCCCTGATCCGGGAAGTGGTGGGGGCGCTGGACGGACCGAACGGCGTCGGCCTGTCGCCCGACGGCAGCCGCGTCTACGTGGTGGAAACCCATTGCGGCCGGTTCTGGGGCTGGGACATCAAGGGCGAGGGCGAGGTCGAACGGCTGCGCGGCGGCTTCGGGCACGAGCGCGGGCACCTTCTGGCCGGCCTGCCGGGATATCAGCTGCTGGACAGCCTGGCGGTGGATGCGGAGGGCTATGTCTGCGCCGCCACCATCGGCAATGGCGGGATCACCGCGGTTTCCCCCGACGGCAAGACAATCGAGCACCACGCCCTGCCCGATCCGCTGGTCACCAACATCTGCTTCGGCGGCCCGGGCCTGCGGACCGCCTATGCGACGCTGTCGATGACGGGGAAGCTCGTTTCCTTCGAATGGCCGCGGCCGGGCCTCGGGCTGCACCACCTCAACCGCTGAGGCGGCGCAGCCCCGTGGCTGCTAGTGCGACAGGATGACCGGGACGGTCATCGACTCCAGCAATGTGCGGGTGGCACCGCCGAAGACCAGTTCGCGCAGGCGGGTGTGGCCATAGGCGCCCATCACCAGGAGGTCGATGCCGAAATCGGACACCGCGGCGAGGAGCGCATCGGCGACCTCGATGTCCTTCGCCACGGTGTGCCGTGCCTCGACCTTCACGCCGTGGCGGGCGAGATGAGTGGCGATGTCGGCGCCGGGATAGTGGCTGTCCGCATCCGGATTGACGCTGAAGACGATGACCTGATCTGCTTTCCGCAGGAAGGGCAGTGCGTCGTGGACGGCGCGCGTCGCCTCGCGGGTCCCGTTCCAGGCGATCATGACCTTGCGGATCGGCTTCGCCCAGGAGCCGACATAGGGCACGCAGAAGACCGGCCGGCCGGCGCCCAGCGCCACATGCGCGGCCAGCACCATGGTGCCGGGCAGACCCTCGTCCAGCGGGTCCTTCTGGTCGACGATGACGAGGTCGGCGTAGCGCGCCTGCTCGACCATGGTGCTGATCTCGGGCCCGTCCTGCTCGCGCCATTCGAGGCCGCGCCCGGCCTTGCGCGCCGCCTCCAGCGCGCTCGCCTTGGCGGCCGCCGTCCGTTCCCTGGTCCGGGCGACTTCCTGTTCGATCACGCTGGGCGGGATGTAGTCGACATAACCGGTCGGGATGATCGGGCCGGGAACCGGGTAGAGCGCGGTGACATGCGCATCGAAGGTTTGGGCGACCGACAGCGCCACCGCCAGCCGTTCGCCGGCGCGCTTGTCGCTGCCGGCCTGAACGAGGATGCTCTTGATCGACATGATGCGGTTTCCTTCCGATATCGCTACGACGCCTTTATGCGCGCCAATGAAATGCCATGCCTTGATCGGGATCAAGTCTCCGGCCCTAACGCACCGAGGCGACGCGGAAGGTATGGGACTGCCCGCCGGGCTCGCGGATGGTGACGTATTCCCCGACGCGGAAGAGGTGCCGGTCGAGCCTGTGGAAGGCCTCGTCGTCATCCTCTCCCGGCGCATAGGAGAAGACCCAGGCGTGGTTGCGGGTATGGTGCAGCGTGCCATGCCTCTCCTCCTCCCCCGGCCAGAAGCGGCGCACCGTGCAGCCGGCGCGCTCGGCCCGGAAGGCGTCGGCGTCCAGATGCCCGTCCGCGGTCAGCGGCGCGTGGAATTCGTAGCCGCGCTCCAGGCTGCCTTCGGGAAATTCCGGCGTGCGGGCGAGTTCGAGGCGGATCCGGCGAAGGGTCATCTGACTTCTCCTGGTATTGCGTCCCGGGCACGCGTCCGGCGTTCGAGATAGTCGCCGTTGCCGGCGAAGCCACAATCGGCCAACGCCGCTGCGGGGACAAAGTTCGGCAGGTCGCGGGTCTTCAGGCGGATGAGGCTGCACTCCATGAGGCCGGCGAGGCGGATCATGGCGTCGGTCATGGTCGCGAGCGGTGCGCGGGCATGGGCGAGCCCGGCCTGCCCCAGAAGCCTGACGTCCAACACGACATCGGCCGGCGGCCGGCCACTGCGCTCGAAGGCGGCCAGCCCGTAGAAATAGCCGCGGTCGCAGGCGAGCGCGAAGAGACCACGCCGCGGCAGCCGCCCACCCTTGACCTGCCGGCGGCCATAGTCGAGCCATTCCGTCAGGGTCGCCGCGGGCGCCGCCATCTGCACCAGGGGCCAGGCCCGGCGCAGATGACGGTGATCGAGTACGACGGGGTGAAGGGGATACAAGGCGCGGCCTCCGCTCTACCGGGAAAACACAACGCCGTCCGGTGAAACTCGGCTATGATCTGAATCAACCAGAACAATCCCTGTCCGACCGAACGACGCTTGCCGCGTATGACCTCGCCGCCAGAAAAGCGCTTTCCCCTGCCCCCGGCCCTGCCACGCGAGAGCGGCCGGCCCTCCTCGCCGTGCGCCTTGTGCGCGGCGCGGCAGTATTCCGTCTGCGCGCCGCTCGATCCCGATTCTCAGGGCCGGTTTTTCGCCCTGGCGACGACCATGCGGCTGGAACAGCGCCGGACCCTGTTCCAGGAGGGCGATCCGGCGGCGCATGTGTTCAACCTCACCGACGGGGCGGTCAGCATCTCCAAGGCGCTGGCCGACGGCCGGCGGCAGATCACCGGCTTCCTCCTGCCCGGAGACTTCCTCGGCCTGCAGCAGGGCGAGACCTATGCCTATACGGCGGAGGCACTGACCCCGATCGCGCTGTGCCGGTTCCCGATCGAGAAGTTCCAGCGCTTCCTGAGCGAAACACCCGGCATGGAACATCGCCTGCTGAGCATGGCGTCGAACGAACTCGCGGCGGCCCAGGACCAGATGCTGCTGCTCGGCCGCAAGACCGCGGTCGAGCGCGTCGCTTCTTTCCTGATCTCGCTGTCGGACAGGCACGCGGCCCGCGGCCGGCCAGGTTCACCGATCAGCCTGCCGATGACGCGCGGCGAGATCGCCGACTATCTCGGCCTCACCATCGAGACCGTCAGCCGCGCTTTCACCCGCTTGCGCAAGGAAGGCCATATCGTGCTGGACACGGTCGATCGGGTACGTTTCCCCGACATCGGAAGCCTGCGGGACCTCGCGATGGGCGGTTAGCCCAGATCGAAGGCGGCGATCAGCGGCGCATGGGTGGAATCGAGGAAGGCGGTGCCGAGCCGCTCGGCGCTCGCTTCCTCGATCAGGGCTTGGTTGTGGATCTGCATGCTGCGGCAGGCCGCCGCGAGCGGCCGGCTGGCCAGGATGTGGTCGACCAGCACCGCCTCCTCGCCATAGCGCACGCTGAAGCGATGCGCGGCCGGTACCCGGTCGGCGAGCGCGACGAGTTCCGCCGCGGCGAGCCCCGGGGTCTGCGTGTCGTGTTGCGCCGCGGAAAGCAGGCGCACCGGCAATTCGAGCGACCGCGCATTGAAATCCCCGCAGACCGCGATCAAGGCGTCCTGGGCCCGTGACAGAATGCGGTCGACGAGATGACGCGCTTCCAGGGCCTGACCCGCGCGCTTCAACGCCGCCAGAAGATATCCCTCGGCCCAGAGGGCTCCGCTTTCCCAACCGGATGCGCGGCTGCGCATCCCCTCGGGCAGCACGGCCAGCGGGGCGCGCAGGTGCAGGTTCACCACCTCCAGCATCCTTGAGCCGGGGAGGCGGATGGTCACATGCAGGAGCGGCCGGTCGAAGACAACGCCGGCGATGCCGAAATGGGGCAGGGTCAGTGACTGAGGGGGCGTGATGTCGTGTCGGACGGATGCGGAATGCTCGATCGGCATCCGCGACAGGACGACGAGATTGTGCCGGTCGGCCGGCCCCCCGCCCGGACCGGCGGAAACCGCACGTCCAAAGCCCGCATAGGGCGTCCCCTGCAACAGGCGATCGAGGGCATCCAACACGCGCGGTCCCGCCGCGGTTCCCGGGCTCGCATCGACCTCCTGCAGGCAGAGCACATCGGCGCCGAGCGCCACCAGGCGGGGCCGGAGCACCGCGATCCGGGCCTCGAGCGGCGGTGCGCCGCGGCTCTCGCCGAAGCTCTCGATGTTGTAGGTGGCGATACGGATCATCGGGTGATCGGCTCCAACGGCATCCTGCTCCGCCGCAGTGGACATCGACATCAATAGGCGCAGAGTTTGATCGACAGCAATGCCGACCGATCCGGCGCCGACGAGAATCCGGGACCACGCGAGGAGATCTCATATGCCGCCACGCGCCAGCCTGAAGATCGTGCCGCCGGGCCGCCCGGCTGCCCAGCCGGAGGTGGTGCCGGCCCAGGGGCGGGTCCCCGCGGCACAGCGCGATGGAGAGATGGCGCATCATTCCCCCTACGACCGGATGGCCCGCGCCATGCTGGGCCGGGTTACGCATGGCCTGTCGCCGGCGGCGCTGGCGGCAGCCTGGCTCGACTGGTCGGCGCATCTCGCCACCTCGCCCGGCAAACAGCTCTGGCTGATGGAGAAGGCCGGGCGGAAATGGGCCCGTTTCCTGAACTACGCCACCCATTGCGCCCTCGGCGGCGACAAGGGCAATGCGTGCATCACGCCGCTGCCGCAGGATCGGCGCTTCAACGCACCGGAATGGCATCAGCCGCCGTTCAACCTGATGCACCAGGCGTTCCTGCTTTCCCAGCAGTGGTGGTACAACGCCACGACCGAGGTGCGCGGGGTTTCCCGGCATCATGAGCAGGTCGCCGCTTTCACCGCGCGCCAGTTGCTCGACATCTTTTCGCCCAGCAATTTTCCGCTGACCAATCCGCTGGTTCTGAAACGGGCCGTGGAGTCCGGCGGCATGAACTTCGTGCAGGGATTCCGGAACTTGCTCGAGGACGCAAATCGGACCGCCCTCGGCCGCCCGCCGGTGGGAGCCGAGGCCTTTCGCGTCGGCGAGACCGTCGCCACCTCGCCGGGCAAGGTGGTCTGGCGCAACGAACTGATGGAGCTGATCCAATACGAGGCCACCACCGAGACCGTCCAACGCGAGCCGGTGCTGATCATCCCTGCCTGGATCATGAAGTACTACATCCTGGACCTGTCGGAATCGAACTCGCTGGTGAAGTACCTGACCGGCCAGGGTTTCACCGTCTTCATGGTCTCCTGGCGCAACCCGACCGAGGCGCATCGCGATCTCGGTATGGCCGACTACCTTCGGCTGGGCCCGCAGGCGGCACTGGAGCGCATCGCCACGATCGTCCCCGGCAGCAGGGTGCATGCCTGCGGCTATTGCCTGGGCGGCACGTTGCTCGGCATCGCGGCCGCCGCGATGGCGCGCGACGGGTTCGACAGGCTGGCATCGATCACGCTGCTCGCCTCGCAGGTCGATTTCACCGAGGCCGGCGAGCTGATGCTGTTCATCGACGATTCCCAGGTCTCGTTCCTCGAGGACATGATGTGGGAGCACGGCTATCTCGATACCCACCAGATGGCGGGCGCCTTCCACCTGCTGCGGTCGAACGACATGATCTGGTCGCGGCTGGTGAACGAATACCTGATGGGCGACCGGGCACCGATGTCGGATCTGATGGCCTGGAACGCGGACGCGACGCGCATGCCCTATCGCATGCACAGCGAATACCTGCGCGGCCTGTTCCTGAACAACGACCTGGCCGAGGGGCGCTATCGCGTCGACGGACGGACGGTCGCCCTGACCGATATCCGCGCGCCCGTCTTCGCCGTCGGCACCGAATGGGACCACGTGGCGCCCTGGCAGTCGGCCTACAAGATCAACCTGCTGACGGATACGGATGTCACCTTCGCGCTGACCTCGGGCGGGCACAATGCCGGCATCGTCAGCGAGGTGGGGCGCAAGGGCCGGCGATTCCGCGTCGGACATCGAAGCGCCAACGAGGCCTATATCGATCCGGCGAGCTGGGCCGAGCAGACACCGGCGCGCGAGGGATCGTGGTGGCCGACCTGGACCGCATGGCTCGCCAGCCATTCGACCGGAAGGCGGCCTCCCCCGCCCATGGGGACGCCCGCGCTGGGCGATGCGCCCGGAACATACGTGCTGGAGCCCTGAGGGTTCAGTCGTCCGGGAAGAGCAGCAGGACGAAATAGCGGTCGATCGCGATCCCGTCGGTGGAGAGCGGCACGCAGAGGCGCGCCCAGCTCAATGCCCGCTCGCCGAAGGGACCCGTCACCACGCTGCTCATCGGGATGCCGCCGCCCGCCATGAAGGCCTCGTGATTGGCCTGGGCGGCGAGGGCGAGGCTCTGGGGTCGAAAGGCATCGAAGGTCTTGCCGGTCATCTCGCCGGCGTATCGGCGGGCCGATTCCCCGCAGAAGATCAGGAAGCGCGCCGTATTGCCTTCCACCTGCATCACGTTGATCCGGCCGATCCAGGGAGCCAGGTCTTCGAAGGTGAAGTCCTGCCGGCGCGGAAAGCGCCGCGATCCGCGCTTCTCCTCCCAGAGTGCCAGGAAGCGGGGGAGATCGCCCGGCAAGGCGGCGGGGTCGGCCGGCCGCATGACGCCTGTCGGCTGGCCGGGAGGGTTGCGATCGCCGCTCATCCGACGGCGCCCAGTGCAGGAAGGCTTGCGCCGATCCGAGCCTCCGTCGCCCCGATCTCGGCCATCAGCCATCTGCGGAAAGCGACGATCGGCGCGTCGGTTGCGCGCCGATGAGGGCAGACCAGGCAATAGGCCTGGCGGGAATCGAGCACCAGATCGAAGGGCGCGACGAGACGGCCAGCGATGAGGTCGTCCGCCAGGAACAGCCGCTGGCCCAGCACCACGCCCATCCCCTCGCGCGCGGCCCTGTAGGAGAGCGAGGAATTCTCGAACAGCGAGCCGCGTTCCGGATCGATGCCGCCGACGCCCGCCTTGGCGAGCCAAGCCTGCCACATCGGCGCCTGGATGGAGGAATACAGCAAGGTGTGGTGGCGCAGATCCTGCGGCGTCCTGAGCGGCGGGCCGCGTTCGAGGAGCGCCGGGCTGCAGACCGGCAGGAAGCTCGGAAAGAAGAGCTGGTCGGCGTGCAGATGCGGCCAGTCCCCCGGACCCTGCAGGATGCCGAGATCGGCCTCGTCGGACTCGAAGTCCACCGGCTGCAGCGAGGTGGTGAGGCGGAAGTCGATCTCGGGATGGGCCGCGCGAAAGAGACTCAGCCGGGGCACCAGCCATTCGGTTGCGAAGGTCGGATAGACGCGGAAGGAGAGGCGCGACGTCGGCTGCGCGCCCTTCAGGTGAAGCGCCGCCGCGTCGATCCGGTCGAAGGCCTCGGATACCGCGCGCAACAGGTGATGGCCCTTTTCGGTCGGCGCCATGCCGCGCCGCTGGCGGGTGAACAGGCGGCAGGCGAAATGCGCCTCGAGCAGCGCGATCTGCCGGCTGACCGCGCCGGGCGTCACCGAGAGTTCCTTCGCCGCTTCGCTGAAGCTGCCATGCCGTCCGGCCGCCTCGAAGGCGCGCAATGCATTCAGGGACGGAAGGCGATGCCGCATCGGACCCAGAATCCTCCAATGTTGAGATTTTCGCACAGTCTACTTGATGAGATTGCAATTGAGCCAGCCGTGCCGCGCCGCCTAGCTTCGCGACACAGAAAAACAAGGAAACGCCCGCCGCCGGCAAAGCTTCCGGCGGCTGATCGATCGGGGACGGGATGACGGAAGGCGAACAGGCGGTCGGCGGCACCCCGGCACGGGCAGGCGCCTTCGAGCGCGGTACCCAGCTGTCGCTGTCCGTCCTCGCCACCGGCTTTGCCGTCTACATGATCTATTCGACCTTCTATGGGCCCTACAAGACGACGCTGGTGCATCTGGCGATGTTCCTGATCGTCATGATGGTGATCTATTTCCTCGATCGCCGGGCCAGCGACGAGCGGCCCTACAGTCCGGCCGCGCGCGCCTACGACTGGTTCTGCGCGGTGGTGGTCACGCTCTCGGTCGGCTATCTGATCGTGGATTTCGAGCGCCTCTTGAATCTCTGGGGGGCGGCCTTCCTCAGCCCGCTCGACCTCGCCGCCGGCGCCGGCATGACCTTCGTCGTGCTGGAGGCGGCGCGGCGGCAGAGCATCGCCTTCTTCCTGCTGTCGCTCGCCTGCATCCTGTATGTGATGTATGGCCAGCACATGCCCGGGCTGCTGCAGCATCCGGGGATGGAGTTCGACCGCTTCATCTATCTGACCGCCTATACCGAGGAAGGCATCTTCGGCAGCGGGCTGTCGGTCGCCGCCACGTTCCTCTTCATGTTCATGCTGTTGAGCTCGGCGCTGACCGAGACCAAGACCGGCGATTTCATCATCCGTTTCGCCAATGCCGGTACCGGGCGCCTGGTCGGCGGGCCGGCCAAGGGAGCGATGTTCGCCTCGGCCGGGCTCGGCACCATGGTGGGCAGTTCGATCGGCAATGTCGTTTCCACCGGCACCTTCACCATTCCCCTGATGAAGCGCGCGGGGTTCAAGCCGCACAGCGCCGGCGCCATCGAGGTCCTGTCTTCGGAAGGATCCCAGATCATGCCGCCGGTGATGGGCGCGGGTGCCTTCCTGATGGCCGAACTGACCGGGATTCCCTATGCGACGATCGCGGTCGCGGCCTTCCTGCCGGCGATCCTCTATTACGCCTCGGCCTATTTCGTGATCCATACCGAGGCGCTTCGCATGGGCATCGGCCGCCTGCCGGAGGCCGAGATCCCGGATGCCCGGCAGGTTCTGGCGGATGGCTGGCACCTGCTGATCGCGCCGGCCGCGCTGTTCTATCTCCTGATGGTGGAAAGCTTCACCGCCGCCTATGCCGGCATCGTCTGCATGGGGATCGCCCTCGCCGTCGCGCTCACCCGGCGCTACAGCCGATACGGCTGGCGCTCTTTCCTGCGCGTCTTCGATGAAGGGGTTCGGCAATCCGCGTCGATCACCGGCCTCGTCGCCGCCATCGGCCTGGTGCAGATGGCGATGGTGACGACCGGGCTGGGCGGACGTCTGACCGAAATCATCCTGTCGATTTCGCTCGGCGATCCGCTGATGACGGCGGGCCTCGTCGTGGTCGCGGCGACCATCCTCGGCATGGGCATGCCGACGCCGATCGCCTATCTGCTGCTCGCGCTCTTCGCTGCCTCGGCGATGGAGGCCGTCGGCTTCGACAAACTGGCCACCCACCTCTTCATCTTCTATTTCGCCATCAAGTCGGGCTCCACACCGCCGGTCGCGGTGGTGGCGGTGGTGGCGGCCGGCATCGCCCGAGCCAACTGGTGGCTGACCGGTCTCTATGCCTTCTGGTATTCGCTGCCCGGCTTCGTGGTCGCCTTCATGTTCCTCTATTCGCCGCCGCTCCTGTGGCAGGGGGCCTGGTGGGAGATCCTGTTCTGCCTCGCCGTCGCCGCCGGGGGCGCCCTCGGCATCGCCGGCGCGGTGCAGGGCTGGTTCGGCGGCTTCCTCTCGGTTCCCGAACGCATCCTGCTCTTCGCCGTCTCGTTGCTGGCGGTGCCCTATGCGATCGGTACCAATGTCGCGGGCCTCCTCGCCGTCGCCGCGCTCTATGCGCTGCGCCGCTGGGTCCTGCCCCAGCGGCGCAGCCCCGTGCTCAGACTCGCCACCGACAATCAATAAGGGAGTGAAGCCGTCATGACGATCAAAGCCCTGCTTGCCCTCGCCACGCTGACCAGCATCCTCGCAACGCCCGCCCTGGCACAGAAGCAATGGTCGATGGGAACGTCGTCGACCGGGTCGGAGCCCTATGTCAGCGGCGTCATCATGGCGAATGCCATCAACCGCGCGCAGACGGCGATTCGCGTCTCCGCCCAGACCACCGGCGGCTACAACGAGAACCTGGCACTCGTCGCCGGCGGGCGGATGAACGTCGGGCAGAACACCACGCTCGACCTGGAGGACGCCTATCTCGGCCGCGGCAAGTTCGAGAAGATGCCCGGCAAGGAGATGTTCCAGAACCTGCGCGCCACCTTCAACTACGGCGGTGCGATGTTCCATTTCCTGACCCGGGCCGATTCCGGCATCAAGAGCTTCTATGACATCCGCGGCAAGAAGGTGAACCTGAACACGCCGGCCACCTTCACCCGCGGCTTCAACGAGCGGCTGTTGAAGGCCGCCGGCATCGGGCTGAACGAGATCCAGGTGTTCAGCATCTCGACCGGCAAGCATTTCGAGGCGCTGCAGGACCGGGTGATCGACGTCGGCTTCCACAACTACGCGCTCAAACTGTCCACCCTGCAGCAGCTGACCGCGACGGTGCCGGTGCGCCTGCTGAGCCTGCCCGACGACGTCTTCGACAAGATCAACGCCGATTACGACGGCGTGCTGCTCAAGTACACGGTCCCCGCCAACACCTATCCCGGCCAGACCGAGGCGGCGAATACGGTCTTCACCACCGCCGTCCTCTTCGTGCACAAGGATGCCGCCGAATCGGAGGTCTATGAGATGACCAAGGCCTATTGGCAGGAGATCGACAACATGGCGAAGGAGCATACGGCCTTCGCCGGCATGACCCCCCAGCTCGGCAAATACGTCGGCAAGACCCCGGTGCATCCCGGCGCCGCGCGCTACTTCGCCGAAAAGGGCATCAAGTAGGTACTGGAAGCATTGATGAGTGAGCGTGAGCCGGCCCGTCCCCTGACGGGCGTTTCGATCCTCGAGGTGAACAACCCGGCCGCACCGATCGCGGTGCGGCTGGCGGCCTCGCTCGCCGGCAAGATCGCCGCGGACCTGGGCGCGGCGGTATTGAAGCTGGAGCCGGCGGGCGGCGACCCGGCACGCCGCGTGCCGCCGTTCCTGCCGAACGGACCGGAGGGGGAGCGCAGCGCGCTGTTCCAATTCCTGAACACCGGGAAGACCGCCGTGGCCGCCCCCGCCGCGGGACGGGTCGAGGCGGCCGGCATCCTGCTGAAGGGCAAGATCGACCTGCTGCTCTGCGAGGATGGCGATCCGGTGCTGGCGGCCGCCGGTGCCCGCGGGATTCCGAGCGTGGAAGTCGCCGGCTGGCCCGCCGGCGTCACCGACCCGAAGGCGCCGCTGTCTGACTTCACTGTCCTGGCGCTCGGCGGCCTTCTCGACATGGTGGGAGATCCCGATCGCGAGCCGCTACGCCTGGGCGGGCATCAGGGGGCCTATGCCGCCGGGCTGTCGACCTTCACGGCGCTGATGGCGCAGCTGGTGGCGAAGGAGGCGGGACTCGCGCCCGAGCCGGCGCGCCTGTCGCTGGTGGAAACGATGATCTGGGTGAACTGGAAGGCGATCTGCGGCGCCGAGGCCGACGGTAAGGCGCCGACCCGGCAGGGCGAGCGATCCGAGTTCCAGGTGATTCCCTGCCGCGACGGCTGGATCGCGCTGGTCTTCACCGTCACCCAATACGGCGCCGTGTGCGATCTGGTCGGCGATCCGCGCCTGCGCGATCCGAAATTCGCCACCCGGGCCGGCCGCATCAGGCATGGCGCCGAACTCTACGGCATGCTGAAGCCCTGGTTCGCCGCCCGCGACCGCGAGGCGATCTATGCCGAGGCGCAGAGCCGCGGCGTACCTCTGGGTCCGGCCTATTCACCCGCCGACCTGCTGGACGACCCCCAGTATCTGGCGCGGGGCTTCATCGCCGCGATGACGCACCCCGCACTCGGCACCTTGAAGATGCCGCAGGTGCCTGTGCAGTGGAACGGCCGGAGTTTCGTGCCGGTGCCGGTCGGCGCGGCGACGCTGGAAGCGCTGGCGAAGGGGCGCGCGGCATGAGCACGACGAAAGCCCTAGAAGGCGTGCGCGTGGTCGATTTCGGCCAGCTGACCGCCGGCGCCAACACTTCGGCCATGCTGGCGGATCTCGGCGCCGACGTGATCAAGGTGGAGTCCGGGGCCTATATGGACCTGTTCCGCGCCGTCGGCGCGCGCGACGCCGAGCCGGGCTGGTGGAATCGCTCGCCGCAGTTCCGCTTCACCAATCGCAACAAGCGCGGCGTCGCCTTCGACCTCAAGTCCGAGGAAGGCCGCCGGCTGGTGTTCGCGCTGATCAAGGACGCCGATGTGGTGGTGGAAAACTTCCGCCGCGGGGTGCTGGAGCGCCTCGGCCTCACCTATCCCGCCCTCGCCGCCGCCAATCCGCGGATCGTGCTGGCCTCGATCTCGAGCCAGGGCGAGAGCGGGCCGAACCGAATGCACGCCTCCTTCGGCTCGACGCTCGACGCCACCGGCGGCGTCGCCGCGATCACCGGCTATGCCGGCGGACCGCCGGCCATCAGCGGCATGGACGTGAACTATCCCGACCAGATCGTCTCGCTCTTCGCCACCGGTATCGTCATCGCCGCGGTGCGGGAAGCAAGGCGAACCGGCAAGGGCGCCCATCTCGATCTGTCGCAGCGGGAGATCACCAGCTTCCTGATCGGGGAGGAGATCGTCGCCGCCGCCGCCGGAGTTTCATCCACCCGCTCCGGCAATGCGCAGGCGGGGACGGTTCTGCAGGACTGCTTCCGCAGTGCCGACGGACGCTGGGTGGCGGTGACGGTCGCCGACGAGGCGGCAGCCGCGAAGCTCCCCGCGGCCGACATCGCCGCCTGGGTCGCCGGGCAGCCGGCGGAGCAGGCGGTGGCGGCGCTCGCCGCGGCCGGCATTCCCGCGGCCGTTTCGCTCGACGGCCTCGACCTGCTGCACCGGCCCGACCTCTGGGGTCACACGCTGATCCGCCACGAGGACGGCAGCCTGGTGAAGGGCATGCCCTACGACTTCGCCGGCCGGCCGCTCGAAATCCGGCGCACCGCCCCTGATCTCGGCCAGCATACCGAAGAGGTACTGGCCGGCATCCTCGGCCTCGGGTCGACCGAGATCGAAAGGCTGAAGGCGTTGGGGGTTACCCGCGCCGAACCGAGTTCCTAAGACGAGGAAACACCGTCATGAGTCTGCAAGCCCTTCTCTCCCAGTTGGAGATCCCGGTCATCGTCGCGCCGATGTTCCTCGTCTCCAATCCCGAGATGACCGTCGCCGCCTGCTCGGAAGGCATCATGGGCAGCTTCCCCGCGCATGGGACGCGGTCCAGGGAGGTCTTCGAGGACTGGCTGATCCGCACGCGTGACGGCGTGCAGCGCCTGCGCGACCAGGGCGTGAGGCCGGCCCCCTTCGCCGTCAACCTGGTCGTGCATGCCTCGAACCCGCGGATGGAAGGCGATCTCGAACTCTGCATCAAGTACCGCGTGCCGGTGGTGCTGTCGTCGAAGGGCGCGCCCGGGGACGCGGTGAAGCGCATCCACGACTATGGCGGCGTCGTCATCCATGATGTCGCCAACCAGCGGCACGCCGAGAAAGCGCTCGAATCGGGCGTGGACGGGGTGATCGCGGTGGCGGGTGGCGCCGGTGGCCACACCGGAACCATCAATCCCTTCGCACTGATGAATGAAATCCGGCGCATCCATTCCGGGATCGTGGTGCTGGCCGGCGGCATGACGACCGGTCGCGACGTGCTGGCGGCCCAGGCGATGGGCGCCGACCTCGCCTATCTCGGCACCCGCTTCATCGCCACCAGAGAGTCGGACGCCGCCGAGGGCCAAAAGCAGATGATCGTCGCCTCGAAGGCCACCGACATCTTCTTCTCGGCCTCGATCGACGGGGCGCCGGCCAACTGGATGACCCCGAGCCTGATCGCCGCGGGCGTCGATCTCGACGTCCTGCGCACGACCCTCCCCGGCAAGATCATCTCCTCGCATGAATCGAAGAAACGCTGGAAGGACATCTGGACCGCCGGCCACGGCGTCGGCAACATCGACGACATCCCCACGACCGTCGAACTCTGCCGCCGCCTGAAGGCCGAATACCGCACCGCCAAGGCCATCTTCGCAGGCGCGCTGGCGGCAGAATAGGAACTGATCTCCCTCACGCCGCCCGCCGGCCGCAAAAGAGCTGAACGGTCAGACCCCGAAGGCGTCCTTCATGCCTTGCAGGCCCTGCTGGTGGACGGACCACAGGCGCCCGCCGATGACCCCGCCATCGACGACGAAGTCATGGCCGTTCACGAAGGTGGACTCGTCGGAAGCCAGGAACAGGGCCGCCTTGGCGATGTCGTCCGGCAGGCCGGCCCGAGGAATGGGTTGCATCTTGGCGAGGCCGGCCTTCACGGCCTCGGCGGTGGCATCGGCCCGTTCCGCCGGGACGCCCAGCGCCTTGCCGAAGATGCCGGTAGCGATTCCGCCGGGCGAGATGGCGTTGACGCGGACGTTCTGCTCGCCGAGCTGCATGGCGACGCATTTGGTCAGGTGAACCACGGCGGCCTTGGCGGCGCTGTAGATCATCGAGCTGGACAGCCCGGCGCGCGAGGCGGCGACAGATCCGTTGTTGATGATGCTGCCCGAGCCCTGCGCTGTCATCACCGGCGCGGCATGCTTCATGCCGAGCATCACCGAGCGGACCAGCGTCGCCATCGCGGCATCGAAGCCGTCCCCGGGTATGGTCTCGATACCACCGACCGGCGCCGGCCCGCCGGCGTTGTTGAAGAGGCAGTCCAGCCGGCCCCAGTTCTTCACCGCCGTGTCGATCAGGCCCTTCATATCGGCTTCGACCGTCACATCCGCTTCGACGAACAGGCAGCGCTCGCGCCCGAGTTCGGCTTCCAGCGCCTTGCCGAGCGCGGCGCGCCGGCCACAGACGATGATCCTGGCGCCTTCGGCGACGAATACTTCGGCGGTGCGCCGGCCGATACCGCTGGTCGCGCCGGTGATGATCGCGACCTTGTCGTTCAATCGTGCCATGCTCTTCTCCCTCAGATCGCCCGTTCGCGACCCTGCCAGTATTTTTCCCGCAACGTCTTCTTCAGCACCTTGCCGACCGGGCTGCGGGGCAGGGCGTCGATGAAGTCGACGCTCTTCGGCGCCCAGACGGAGCCGAGCTTCGTCTTGCAGAGCCGGATCAGTTCTTCCGCCGCCACGCTCTCGCCCTCCTTCACCTCGACCACGGCCTTCACCGCCTCGCCCCATTTCTCGTCGGGAACGCCGATCACGGCACAGTCGCGTACGGCCGGATGCGCCCAGAGCACCTGCTCGATCTCGGAGGGATAGACGTTGAAGCCGCCGGTGATGATCATGTCCTTCTTGCGGTCGACGATATAGACGTAGCCGTCGTCATCGATGCGGCCGATGTCGCCGGTGTGATGCCAGCCGAACTTCGACACTTCGGCGGTCGCTTCCGGGTTCTTGTAATAGCCCTTCATCACGAGGTTGCCGCGTACCACGATCTCTCCCGCCTGTCCGCGCGGCAGGAGGTTGCCGTCGTCGTCCATGATGGCGAGACGGGTGAAGGCGGCGGGCTTGCCGCAGGAGATGAGGCGGTGTTCCTTGCCCTGCTGCAGCGCCTCCACATGCTGCTCGGGCGAGAAGAAGGTGGCGATCATGCAGGCTTCGGCCTGGCCGTAGGTCTGGGTCATCACCGGCCCGAAGATCTCGATCGCCTGGCGGAGCTTGTCCGAGGACATCGGTGCCGCGGCATAGATGAAGTTCTTCAGCGAGGAATAGTCGAAGTCGCGCACCTTCGGATGCGCCAGCATCATGTAGATCACGGTGGGCGGCAGGAAGAGGTGCGTCACCTTGTACTTTTCGATGTGGCGCATGATCGTTTCCGGATCGGCGCCGCTCATGAAGACGTTGGTGGCGCCGTAGGGCAGCAGCGGAAACGAGGTGACGCCGGCCGCGTGCGTGATCGGCGTGACGACGAGGTGCACCGGCGGCTCGGTGATCGGCATGCCGGCGTAGAAATTGGCACACATGGTCTCGAAGACGCGGTTGGTTTCCATAACGCCCTTCGGGCGCCCGGTCGTGCCGCCCGAGGAAACGAAGGCAACCACTTCGTCGGGAATGTCGGGGCGATCGGGGAAGAGACCCTGATGCGGCTTCAGCCAATCTTCGAGCGAGGGTGCCCCGGCGCCGGGCCCGTCGATGCAGACGAAGGCCTTCAGGAGCGGACACGCGGCGCGGATGCGGTCGAGATATGCCGCGAAGCTGGAGTGGTAGAAGAGCAGCTCCACGTCCAGATTGGCCAGGATGTAGAGGTTCTCCTCGATGGCGTTCCTGGCATTGATCGGCGCCCAGGTGCAGCCGGAGCGAGCGATGCCGAACATCGCCGCATAGCCCATCGGATGGTTCGGGGCATAGATCGAGACCTTGGCGCCTTCGGCGAGGCCGGCGCCTTCGGGCGAGCGCAGCGCCAGTGCGATACGGTGCGTGAGCGCGCGCACCTCCTCGTAGGTCCAGCCCCGGACCGTGTCGTGCACGCAGTCGCGGTTCGGATGGTTCTCCCAACCCCGATCGAGATAGTCGATCAGCCGCACGTTCTTCCTCCCGCTGTCGAGCCCTCGAAAGAGGGGCCCTGTACCGGGAGCGGACCACAGATCGAATGCCCGTTCAATTTCCCCGTGCGCCGCCTCAGGCGGTGGGCTGCCTTCGCAGGCCGAGTTTCTCGATCCGGCTCAAAAGGCTTCGCCGCAGCATCAGGTTGAGCGGCATCTGCATCCGGTAGGAACGCCAGTCGAGCACCTTTCGCGCGGCGAGTTGCCCTGCGTTCGGCAGGCCGGACCCCGAGGGCACGCCGGCGAGAAGAACGAGCCGTGCCAGGACCGGCTGAGCTGCATGCGCCGGGCCCGGCGTGCCGAAGAAGGCCTGCGCCAGCGCCAGCGCCTGGTTCAGGGTGCGGATGACGCCGAGCCGGCGGGCGCGGGCCTGAAGGCGAGCGTGGAAATCAGCGTCCCGGCCGGAAAAGTCGCGCACGAGATCGTCGATGTCCAGGAAGTCGCGGATGGAGCCGGACAGGCCGCTGGAGCGCGCCCAATGCACCGCGGCGAGTATCACCATGTCCTCCGGCGAAAGAACCCTCAGGTGCCGGCCTGACAAGGGGTACGAGGCTTCGAACAGCGGCGCGGAATCGACGCTCACCAGGCCGGCCACGGGTGTGATCGCATGATGGATGTCGATCGCGGTGTTCCGGATGACGTGATACATGGCGGGAATCTGGTGCATCCACTGCGTGAAGTGGCGGCGCTCCCCCTCGTCCATGTCGGAATCCTCCCAGCCGGCCTCACGCAGCGCGTCGGCGACGGCGGGCAAGGCGGCGTGCGGAACCAGGATGTCGAGATCGCTCGACGGCCTGCCCAGCGCGGCGGGCAGGTCCGCGGCGACGAAGGCGGCACCCTTCAGCAGAATGCCCGGAACGCCGATCCGCGCCAGGGCGCGCTCGACCTCGATCGACTCCCAGATCAACGAGGTCCGCGTCGACTGCGCCAGGATCATCGCCGATTGCATATGCTCGCGCGCCTTCGGCGGCAGGCGCTCGGCGATTCCGGCCCGCTCGGCGCGAACGGCAAACCGGCTGAGCAGCCGCGCCTTGCGCAGTTGCGGCAGCACTTCGTTCCATGCCTGTGCCGACAAGGCGAGCGCCGTTGACGGGTCGCGGATCATGCGCACGGCCCGCCATGCTTCGGCGATGGTCCTCAAGGCAGTGCCTCCAGGGCTGCAATCGCGGCGTCCAGATCGTCGTATCTGAGGTCGAAACACTGAACGGGTTCGAAGGCGTGCCTCAGGTCGTCGAAGGCGAGTTCGCCGCGGATCTGGTAGTTGAAGGCATTGTCGGCCATCTCGAGGAAGGCCCGCGCCTTGGACTTCGGCTCGAGGACGAGACCGGCCCCCGCCTCGTAGAGCGGATAGACCACCCAGCGGAGCCGGGCTGGTTCGAGCGCCCGGCTGACGGACGCATCCGGCACCCTCATGTAGGAGACGAGGCCCTTGTGGGTGCCTTCGAACATGGGGCTGAACACCGCCTCGGGCGCCCGCGCGCGAATGATGTCGATCGAGCGCTCCTTCAGGCTTATCGGCCGCGGAAACGGGATCAGGTCCCCGTTGGCCGGATCGATGATCAGGAACTCGTCCGACAGGAAACGCCAGCCGCGCGCCACCAGGGCAGCCGTGAGGGTGCTTTTGCCCGCCCCCGGGTGTCCGGGAAGGGCAACCGCGCCGCCGTCGCGCTCGACGACGGCGGCATGGATCAGCAGGTACTGGTTGGTTCGGGTACCGAAGGCATAGTTCGCGGCCCATTCCGTATGCGCCCAGGCCAGGCTGCGCAGGAATGGCTCGCGGACGGGAACGCCGTCTATGTGGAAGTTCGCCAGAGGATCGCCGAACCAGCGGTGCCGCCGTCCGGCACTCTCCATCGTGACGACGAAGTCGAGGATCGCATCATCGGAAGGTAGGGGATAGGCCTCGTACATGCCGCGCAGAACCGCTCCCATCCCGGGCAGGCGCGTGCGGATCCGGAAGTCGAATCTGCCGACCGACAGGGACATGCCCGCGCCGGCGAGACGGCGATCGATCGCTGCAATATCGAGATCGCCGACCTTCACGCCTGGCCGGCTTCGATCATTCCCAGACGATCGAGTTCGTCCAGCAGGCTGACGAGGAGGTCCGGGCCCACGGCATCGGCGCCCGCGGCGTCAGGTAAGGCGGTCCTGTAGGCCGCGAGGATATCGGCCATCGACGTCCATCCCCCGGCCAGGCGGTGAATAACGGCCAGGACCGGCATGTTCAGGACGTGAGTGTGGCTGGACCCGCAGTTGAAGACAACCGCCTCGTCATCCCAGACGATTTCGCGAAGCCGGGTGTCGGGGCGGACCCGCCACACCCGCTCAGACAAGATACGGGTCCCGGAAGGATCTATCGGAGCGCGCCTCGGGTATTTCCTGCGTTCAGGCCTTTACCCATCTTGTCTTATCGGTTGCATTCCGCACCTTGTATTGCTTGTATTCCTTGGCCTTGGGCTCGAAGCAGGAATAATTGAACTGGTACTTGTAATCGTACTCTGTCTGATGTTTCTCCCAATATTTTTTATCCTTATTCCATCTTTTATCTTTATGGGGCGTGTCTTTCCACTTGGCTTCCTTGGTGATCTTGTCCTGCTTGTGGCTGTAGTCCATCGAGAAGCTCGACGCATTGCAGGTGCCGTACCACTTCTCGGTATCCTTGGCATCGGGATCGTAGCCACCGCCGCCTGTCGCCCGGGCGCCCTTGATCGGCAGGGTCAGCAGTATCGGCGCGGCGGCGCCGAGAAGCGCGATCTGGCGGCGGGACGGCTGCGGCGCGGCCTCGGCTGCCGGCTTCGTCTCGTCGTTCTTGCCTGTCTCGTCGGTCATGCTGCAATCCCTAGCGAAGGTCGGTAACAACGCAATCGACCCTGGTTCCGTGCGTCACTTAGCAAGTCTTGCGCCGATTCTGTTAAACCCCGATGAACACACGCTTTTCGATTCCCGGGCCAGCGTTCTCAGAAAAACTTGTAAAGCACCCTGACGGTTAACGAAGCGGCAGGGATCACAGGTCGAGAGATTAGCACATCGGCCGGAAAAAAGCCATTCCTGAGCCGATTTCCGTCCATCCGGACCGCCTTCCATGCTGCCCATCAAGCCTGCAGCAGTCTCAACCGGGCACGCAATGCTTCGCGGATATGCGCGCGCGCCGCCCGTTCCGCCCCGTCCGGATCGTGGCCGGCGATCGCCGCGGCGATGGCGCGATGTTCGGCCGCCGCCGGACCTGGCCGTCCGGGGACGCTGAAGGTGGTGCTGCCGAGCAACCCGATGCCGTCCTGCAACTCCTGCAAGGCGCGGTCGAGATAGCGGTTCCGGGCGGCCTGGAAGATCGACTCGTGGAACGCGCGATTCAGGCGGGCCAGTTCGGCTGCGTCCTCCGCGGTCTCGAAGCGGTTCAACTGGTCCTCGAGGGCATCGATCTCGGCGGGCGAGGCCTGCCGGGCGGCGAGGCGGGCCGCCGCACCTTCGAGAATCTCGCGCATCGCGTAGAGTTCGAAGACTTCCGCCATATCGAGGCTGCGGACGATCAGTCCGCGGCCGTGCGCCTGCTGAACGAGGCCTTTCGCCAGCAGGCGGCCGAAGGCTTCGCGCACCGGTGTCCGGCTGACCTTGAGGCGCGCCGCTACGTCTTCCTCGCGCAGACGATCACCCGGCGCCCAGCCGCCGGCGCGAATGCCCTCGAGCAGCGCGCGATAAACCGCTTCGCCGAGTGGCACACCGGCGGCGAGCACGACGGGGGTATCCTTCATCGTCGTTCAACCTAGCATGGCGCCAATCGGTATTGTATACAGACGCATGCAACGGGTCGGTTGACGATGGTCGATTGGTCGAAGAACTGGGATGTCCTCGTGGTCGGCGGTGGCAACGCGGCGCTCTGCGCGGCCATCAGTGCGGCGCGCGGCGGCGCCTCGGTCCTGGTGCTGGAGGTGGCACCGCGGTTCTACCGCGGCGGCAATACCCGACACACGCGCAATATGCGCTGCGCCCATGACGCGGCGACGGACATCCTGACCGGACCCTATACCGAGGAGGAATTCTGGGACGACCTCCTGCGGGTCACCGGGGGGCGGACCGACGAACAGCTTGCGCGGTTCATGATCGCCGAATCCAAGCCCATGCTGACCTGGATCGCCGAGCAGGGGGTGCGCTGGCAGCCCTCCCTCGGCGGCACGCTCAGCCTCGGGCGGACCAATTCCTTCTTCCTGGGCGGCGGGCGGGCGATGCTGAACGCGCTCTACCTGACCGCGGAGAGCCTCGGCGTCGAGGTCGCCTACGACGCCGAAGTCGTGGCGCTAGACATCGACGGCGGCACCTTCAGACAGGCGACCGTGAAGCGGCCCGATGGCGACCGCATCGTCCGTGCCAGGGCGCTCGTCGCCGCGGCGGGTGGCTTCGAAGCGAATTTCGACTGGCTGCGGGAACACTGGGGCCCACCGGCCGACAACTTCCTGATCCGCGGCACCCCCTACAACAAGGGGAAGGTGCTGCGGCTGCTGCTGGATGCCGGGGTGGAAGCGATCGGGGATCCGACCCAATGCCACGCGGTGGCGATCGACGCCCGGGCACCGAAGTTCGACGGCGGCATCATCACCCGGCTCGATTGCGTGGTCTTCGGCATCGTCGTCAACAAGAATGCCCTGCGCTTCTACGACGAGGGCGAGGATGTCTGGCCCAAGCGCTATGCCATCTGGGGCCGGCTGGTCGCCGCCCAGCCCGACCAGATCGCCTATATCGTCTTCGATGCGCCGTCGCTCGGGATGTTCATGCCTTCGCTCTATCCGGCGATCGGCGCCGCCAGCATCCGTGAGCTCGCGGGCAAGCTCGGCCTCGATCCCGACGCTCTGGAGCGGACGGTGAACGATTTCAACGCGGCCGTGCGTCCGGGCGGTTTCGATCACACCATCCTGGACGATTGCCGCACAGAGGGCCTGACACCGCCCAAGAGCCATTGGGCGAGGCGCATCGAGACGGCCCCCTTCTATGCCTATCCCGTACGCCCCGGCATCACCTTCACTTATCTCGGCACCCGGGTGAACCGGGACGCACGCATGCAAATGGCCGACGGCCGCGAGGCCACCAACATGTTCGCGGCCGGCGAGATCATGGCCGGCAATGTCCTCGGCCAGGGCTATGCCGCCGGCATGGGCATGACCATCGGCAGCGTCTTCGGCCGCATCGCCGGCCGCGAAGCCGCCATCGGCGCCAGGGACTGAGCATGCAGGACAACAGCGCGCGCGCCGGCACGACCCTCACGTCCCACGCCACGCCGATCCTGGCGGAAGCCGACCGGCTGATGACCGTCTGCAACTCCTGCCGCTACTGCGAGGGTCTCTGCGCCGTGTTTCCGGCCATGGAGATGCGGCGCTCCTTCGGTGACGGCGACCTCAACTATCTCGCCAATCTCTGCCACGGCTGCGGCGCCTGCTATGCGGATTGCCAGTTCGCCCCGCCGCACGAATTCCATGTCAATGTACCGAAGACCCTGGCGATCGCGCGGGCCGAATCCTACGCCGCCTATGCCTGGCCGCGGGCGTTCTCTGGGCTCTTCGCCCGCAACGGCCTGGCGATCTCGATCATCGCGGCGCTCAGCGTCGCCGCTTTCATCGCCGGCTTCGCCGCCTGGAACGATCCCTCGGTCCTGCTGGGAAGCCACGAGGGTCCGGGCGCCTTCTACAGGCTGATGCCGCACAACTGGATGGTGGGCATTTTCGGCGCCGCCTTTCTCTATGCCGTCGTGGCCATGGCGATGGGCGCCCTCGCCTTCTGGCGCGATATCGGCAGGCCGGATGCGGGCCTGGGCGAGGTGGGCCGGGCAGCGGGCGATGCGGCGACCCTGCGCTATCTCGATGGCGGCGGGGTGGGCTGCATGAACGAGGACGAGAAGCCGACCGACAACCGCCGCCTGTATCATCATCTCACCTTCTACGGCTTCCTCCTCTGTTTCGCCTCGACCAGCGTCGCCACCGGGTATCACTATCTCCTCGGCATGCAGGCCCCCTATCCCTGGTACGACCTGCCCGTTCTCCTCGGCACGGCGGGCGGCATCGGGCTGCTGATCGGCCCGGCCGGCCTGCTGGCGGCAAAGATGAAGCGCGACCCGGCCCTGGCCGACGAGAGCCGCTGGGGCATGGAAGTCGCCTTCCTCGTGATGCTCTTCCTGACCGCCCTGACCGGGCTCGCCCTGCTCGTCCTGCGCGCCACGCCGGCGATGGGCCTGCTGCTCGCGCTGCATCTGGGGGTGGTGTTCAGTCTGTTCGTGACCATGCCCTACGGCAGGTTCGTGCATGGGCTTTACCGTTTCCTGGCGCTGGTGCGTTACGCCAGGGAACGCCGCATGATCGCGAACGGTACCGCCGCGGAGGCCTGAGCGTGAAGACCCGCTTCTATATCGATTTCAAGAGCCCCTACGCCTATCTCGCCAAGGATCCGGCCTACGAGCTCGAGCGCGAACTCGGGATCGAGCTCGAATGGCTGCCCTATACGCTCGACATCCCGGCCTATCTCGGCAGCGCCAGGGTCGACGGGTCGCATACGGTGCTCGAGCAGAACCGCAACGCGCATCAGTGGCGGCGCGTGAAATACAGCTACATGGACTGCCGGCGCGAGGCGAACCGCAGGGGCCTCACGATTCTCGGCACCCGGAAGATCTTCGATTCCTCGCTGGCCAATATCGGGCTGATCCATGCGGCCGACCGTGGGGCCCTGCGTCCTTACATGGACCGCGTGTTCGAGCGCTTCTGGCGGCGCGAACTCGATATCGAGGATGCCGGCGCGCTCGCCGCCGTTCTGGCCGAGAGCGGCGCCGGCGAGGGCTTCGAACGCTTCCTGGAAAGCGAGGGCCGTGCCCGCCTGCAAACCATCCAGTCGCAGGCCGAGGCCGCGGGCGTCTTCGGCGTGCCGAGCTTCCTCCTGCCGGACGGCGATCTCTACTGGGGCCGCGAGCACATCCCCGCGGTCAGGGAGAAGCTTTCCGCCGCCTGATCCGGCTCACGACTGCGTCCCGTCGCCATCGAGCATCCACCAGGGCGGGGTCAGCAAGAGTCGGATCAGCTCGGGCTGGCGATGGGTCTCCGTCTTCCGGAAGATCGAGGCGAGGTGGATCCGCGCGGTGCCGATGCTGATCTGCAGGGCACGAGCCGCCTCTTCCGGCGTGTCGCCCGCCGTCAGCCGTTCGCAGAGCCGCGCCTCCTGGGGCGTCAGCGCATAGAGCCGCCGAAGCAGCGCGGCCGGCGTCGCAGGCTTGCGTTCGGGGTCGGTGATCAGCACGCAGGCCGCGGGCAGCAGGGAAGAAAGCGGGCTTTCCCTGCCCGCCATCGGCGCGACGACGACGGCATAGCCTCGCTTGCCGCTCCGGCGGGGCAGCGTCAGCGCCCCGCCGCTGCCGAAACCCCGCCCCGCCCCGGTCCGTACCGCCTGACCGATCAGGCGCTGCAGGCCGGCGTCGTCCTGCCGGCGGATGCCGGCAATGCCCCCGGGGCCGAGCGTGAAGCTGTCGGCCGTCTTCGCCATGAGACGCACGGCTTCGTTCGCATGCACGACCCGGCCCAGCCGGTCGAGCAACACGACGCCGGTCGGGTTCCGCTCCATGAACTCCAGGCTCGGCATGTTCGGCGCCAGCGCCTTGCCCAGCTTGTGTTCCACCTGTACCGCGCGTTCGAAGTGGTCCAGCAGGAGAGCGAGCCGGGCCAGTTCATCCCGCGTGACCGCGCCGGCGGCGCGCGGCCGCTGCAGCGACAGCGACGCGCCGACCGGCTGCCTGGGATCGGTCTGCCCGACCACGATCCAGCGCAGGCCGGCATTGCGCTCCGCCCAGTCGTAAAAAGGGCTGCGATCCATCTCGGCCTCGGTCATGAACATGAGGTCGTGCCGGATGCGGGTGCCGGGATGGCGCAGGAAATAATGCCGGCCGGGTTCGTGCTTGAAGAACTCGGCTTCGTACTCGGCTTGCGAGCGGGCTTCGTGCCGATGCCAGAATCCGCTGATCGGCAGGCGATAGGAGTCCGTCGCCACGGCCCGGCTGTGCCGGTCGAAGGCATAGACCGACGCATGGGTGAACCCCATCGTATCGAGCAGCCCGTCGAGCGCCTGCCTCCAACCCGTCTGCCCGGCGGCGGCGGCATAGAGCGTGTCGATCGAGGAAGCCATCTGCTCGTGCAGACCCGCCATCGAGGCCCTCCGCGAGGTTCCGTAGGCGCAAAGGTTAACAAGTCGGTGGAGGGCCAACAATGATGGCCGTCAACCCGGGCGCGATCGGTGACACGGAAAGCAGAGGGGGAGGGCGCGCTGCCAGCCTCGGATAATGCCGGTTCGCCGGGGCTGGGAGACGCCGGGCCTGGGCGATACCCTCGAGCCTCTGCCGTCCCGAAGGGAGAAAAAGCCGGCCATGCTGACGATCTACGGCGTCTATCGTTCGCGCGCCTCGCGCAACCTGTGGCTGGCCGAGGAACTCGGCATTCCTTTCAATCATGTTCCGGTGATCCAGCGCTATCGCCTGCCGGACCCGCCGCCGGCGGGCGTGATGCACACCCGCTCGCCGGCGTTCATGCGGATCAATCCCAACGGCCACATTCCCTCGATCGAGGACGACGGCCTGGTGCTCCACGAATCCCTCGCCATCAACCTCTATCTGGCGAAGAAGCACGGCGGCCCGCTCGCCCCGGCAAATGCGGCCGAGGACGGCCGGATGTCGATGTGGGCGCTCTGGGCTGCGACCGAGGTGGAAGCCCCGGCGCTCGACATCCTCTACAACCGGCTCGGCAACCCGACGGCGCCGATGGACCCGAAGATCGCCGAGGCGGCGGTGGAGAAATTGCGCGCACCCTTCGCGGTGCTCGACCAGGCGCTGGCCGCCGGCGGTCATCCGGTCGGTGATCGTTTCACCGTGGCCGACATCAATCTGGCCGAAGTTTTCCGCTATGCCCAGGCGGCGCCGGAACTGTTCGAGGCGGCGCCGCGGGTGAAGGCCTGGCTCGCCGCCTGCCAGGCCCGCCCCGCCTTCAAGGCCATGTGGGCCAGGCGCGAGGCCGAGCCGGCCTGAGGCCGGGCACGGCCCCGGGCCAAGCCTATTCCGCCAGCGAGATCGAGATCGCCTCGCGACCCTTCTGGGTCTGCACGACGCGCATCGAAACCTTCTGCCCCTCGGGCAGCTCGCGCAGGCCCGCGCGCTCCAGCACGGCGATATGGACGAAGACGTCCTTGCCGCCGTCGTCGGTCACCGCGAAGCCGAAGCCCTTCTCGGGATTGAACCACTTGATCACGCCGTCGAGCGCGATCGCGGTGGAGGGGTCGGGCCGCTCGCGGCCGCCTGGACCGCCGGCGCGCGGGCCGCCCGAAGGCCGCGCCGCGGGCGCCGTCGCCGTGCTCGCATCGACCTCCAGCACGGCGGCGACCTGCCGGCCCTTCTGGCCCTGGCCGATCTGCACCTTGAGCTTCGCCCCGGGGGCGACCGCTTCATGCCCGGCGCTCTGCAGCACGCCGATGTGCAGGAAGGCGTCGCCCGAGCCATCGGCCAGTTCGACGAAGCCGAAGCCCTTTTCCGGATTGAACCATTTCACGGTCGCTTCCGCAGAAGGACCGGCCGGCGCGCCCGCCGGTGCCGCATCGAACCTCGGCGGACTGCGAAACGCCGGTACATCCCTGCCCGCATCGCGGGGGGAATACATGTCGTCGTCGAATCCGCGCCGCCTGGGTCCGCGATCCCGCCCTTTACTCATCGCTCTCCGCTTTCGCCTCTCGAAGCCTGGTCCCGCCCCCGAAACGCGCGAGCGGTGCTTTCGTTCTATAGCGCATGCCGGGCCGTCAATCGATGGCCCATGTGAAGGCATTTTCGATTCTCCCGGCACCCCACCGGGCAGGACAAGCGCCGAGAAGGCCGCTTCCGGGTCAGCGCCGCAGGTTTTCGAGCAGCATCGCCATGCCCTGCCCGCCGCCCAGACACATGGAAACAACGGCATATCGGCCGCGGCTGTCGGCCAGATGGTGCATGGCGGTGATGCTCATGCGCACGCCGGTAGCCCCCGGCGGGTGGCCGATCGAGATGCCGCCGCCATAGAGATTTGTACGCTCGCGCGGGATGCCGAGCTGACGCTCGGCATGCAGGTTGACCACCGCGAAGGCCTCGTTGATCTCGAAATAGTCGATGTCGGAGACCTTCAGGCCCTGACGGTGCAGCAACTTGGCGATGGCGGGAACCGGGCCCGCCCCCATGATGCGCGGCGGCACCCCGACGGCCGTCCAATCGACCAGGCGGGCCTCTGGAGCGAGGCCCTTTTCCTCGGCGGCGCCCCGATCCGCCACCACCAGGAAGGCCGCGCCGTCGGTCACGCCCGAGGATGATCCGGCCGTCACTCTCCCCTCCGCCCGGAAGGCGGGCTTCAGCTTCGCGAGCTTGTCCCGTGTGACGTCCGGGCGGGGGAACTCGTCCACCGCGAAGATGCGCATGGCACGCCCGGCCGGCACCTCGATCGGGACGATCTGGCGGGCGAGGAAGCCGGAAGCGATAGCCGCGCCGGCACGCTGCTGGCTCATGAAACCCCAGTCGTCCATCGGCTCGCGCGCGTACTGGTATTCCTCGGCGAGGTTCTCCGCCGTTTCGCCCATGTATTCCTGGCTGAACGGACAGCGATAGGCCCAGTCCAGCTGATCCTCCATCACCTGTGCCCCGCGCTTGTGGCCGTAACGCGCCGTCGTCACGACATGAGGCATGCGGCTGTAGTTCTCACCGCCGCCCGCCAGGGCGATCTCGCTCTGCCCCTCCTTGATCTGCTGGCCGGCCGAGATCAGTGCCTGCAGGCCGGTGCCGCAGGCGCGGATGACGTTCAGCGCCGGCACGTCTTCCGGCAAGCCGGCCTTGATGCCGACCACCCGGCCGCCGAACAAGGTGTCGCGGTCGGGAAACAGCGTGCTGCCGAAGACGAAGTGGTCGAAATCGGCGGGCTTCAGTCCCGAGCGGGAAATCGAGGCCCGCGCGGCATGCGCGGCGAGATCGGTGAGCGGGACCTCCCGCAGCGCCTTGCCGAAGTCGCCGAAGGGGGTGCGCGCGCCCGCGGCCAGTACGATCTCCTTGGTCATGGTCATCTCCTCGCGTCGCGCCCCAGAGTGACGGGAAGCGACTTCACCCCCCGAAGGATGAGGGAATCGTGCCATTGCGGGACGGCTTCGGTCAGGGCGATATCCGGAAAGCGCTCGGCCAGCCGGCGCGCGGCGACCTGCGCCTCCAGCCGGGCGAGGGGGGCGCCGAGGCAGAAATGGATACCGTGACCGAAGGTGAGATGCGGAACGGCCTTGCGGCCGATGTCGAAACTGTCCGCCGCCTCGAAGGCATCCGGGTCACGGTTGGCGGCATTGACGAAGGCGAAGACGCGCTGTCCCCGCTTCAATTCCTTTCCGCCGAAGAAGAGATCGCGGGCGACCACCCGGGCAACCGCGCCACTCGGCCCGTCGAAGCGCAGCCATTCCTCGACGGCGCTCTCGAGCAGGGCCGGTTCGGCCTTCAGGCGCTCCCACTGCGCACGGAAGCGCAGCGAATAGAGCACGCCGTTCCCGATCAGGTTGGTGGTGGTCTCATGCCCGGCGAAGAGCAGCAGGATGCAGGTGCCGATCACCTCGTCGGCGCTGAGGGCATCCTGCTCGTCACGGGCCTGGACCAGGCGGCTGATCATGTCCATCGCCGGTGCGGCGGCGCGGGCATCGACCAGGCTGCGGAAATAGTCGGCCATGGCGCGCGCGCCGGCTTCCGCCCGGGCGTATTTGTCGCCGGCGACCTGGGCGGTGCCGATGAACAGCGCGATCTCGTCCGACCATTCCTTCACGCGGCCGAGGTCGGTCCGCGGCACCCCCAGCAGATCCATGATCACCAGCGCCGGCAGCGGATAGGCGAAGTCGGCGATCCAGTCGACCTGCTCCCCTGCCTCCGCCTTGGCCGCCATGCCGTCGAGCAGAAGGCCGACGATCGCCTCGACATTGGGCCGAAGCGCCTCCACCGCGCCGGGGGTGAACACCTTGTTGAACAGCCGCCGCAGCCTGGTGTGGTCCGGCGGGTCCTTGAACACCATCCATTGGTTCAAATAGCGCATCAGGCTGGGATAGGCTGCCGACTGCCGCGTCGGATCCGCGGCGAAGAAGGGGGTCAGGCGATCGGCGGAGATCGAGGCATTGTCGAGCGCCACGCGCTTCACCTGCTCGTAGCGGGTGACGATCCAGGCCTTCATGGCCGGCGACCAGTGCACCGGGTCCTCCCGCCGCAAACGAGCGAAGGCCGGAAAGGGATCGGCATTGACCGCCGGGTCGCCGAGATCGAAGACGAATGCCACGGGAACGCTCGCGTTGCCGCCAGGGACTGCAATGAAGCTAGCGGCCGAATGTTTACCAAACAAGTGTTTGTTTGGCTCCATGCGACGGCCTGCTACACTGCCCGGATGAGCGCCCTTTCCATGCCCGAACCCGCCAACCGCCGCACGCCCCTGCTGGAAGCGGCGGCCCGGCATTTCGCCCGCGGCGGCTTCGAGGCCGCCTCGATGCGGGACATCGCCCGCGACGCCGGGATGCTGGCGGGATCGATCTACTATCACTTCAAGTCGAAGGACGAATTGATCGCCGCTGTCTATGCGCTGGGCGTGGAGCAGATCGTTTCGGCGGTGCAGCAGTCGCTCGATCCGGGAGGCGAACCGTGGGTCAGGCTGGAGGCGGCGGCGGCGGCCCATCTGGAAGCCCTGCTGGCCGAGAGCCCCTTCGCCGCCGTGCTGACCGCAGACCTGAAGCGCCTGTCGCCATCACTCCGGCGGCGCCTGGTCGGGTTGCGCGACCGCTACGAAAACCTGTTCGACGCGCTGCTGCGCGACCTGCCACTTCCCGAGAAAGCCGATCGCGGCCTGTTGCGCCTGCACCTGCTGGGCGCGCTCAACTGGACGCCGACCTGGTATCGCCCGGGCCGTCTCGGCGCGGCGGAGATCGCCCGCGGCTACGTCCGCGCCCTCCGCCGCGACTGAAACCGCTTGGCGATACGAGGTCCCAACTGGCGCCGGTGCACCGTGCTCACTAGGCTGGCGCGAAGCCATGCGATCGCAACGGGGAGAACCGGCAGTGCAGACGAGAACGCTCGAGTACAAGGACGGCGCAACCACCTGCAAAGGCTACCTCGCCTTCGACGAGACGAAGCCGGGCCCCCGCCCGGGCGTGGTGCTTTTCCCGGAAGCCTTCGGCATCGGCGAGCATGTGATGGAACGCGCCCGCCGCCTCGCCGGCCTCGGCTATGTGGCGCTGGCGGCGGACCCCTATGGAAACGGCGCCACCGCGTCCGACCTGCCCGCCGCCATCGGCCTGATGGGGGCGGTGCGCGCCGACGTGAACGTATGGCGCGCCAGGGCCCGGGCAGCGCTCGATGCCCTGGCGGCCGAGGCCAATGTCGACAAGGCGAAGCTCGCCGCCATCGGCTATTGCTTCGGGGGCTCCACCTCGATCGAACTCGGGCGCAGCGGCGCCCCGCTGGCCGCGATCGTCAGCTTCCACGGCGGCCTGGAATGCCCGAAGCCTGAGGATTCCAGGAACATCAGGGCCAAGGTACTGGTCTGCACCGGCGCCGACGACCCGATGATCACGCCCGCGCAAATCGCCACTTTCGAGGAGCAGATGCGCCAGACCAAGGTGGACTGGCAGGTCCAGGTCTATGGCGGCACCGTGCACAGCTTCACTAACCCGGAGGCCGACAAGCTCGGCAACCCGGCCCTCGCCTACAATCCGGTGGCCGACCGCCGATCGTGGAAGGCGATGCTGGATCTCTTCGGTGAGGCCTTTTCCTGAGCGCGCCGGCGGCCGGATCAACTCCGCAATTGTGATTCCGGCGCGGATTGCGCCAAACTGTGTGCGAACGGGTCTCGCTGGCGCCGGGAGGGGCGGCCAGCGCAAGAACGGCGCGGGCCACGCCCGATCGCCAGGGAGGGCGAGACGATGATGCAAGCTGAGTACCGGGCCCCCACCTCGGTCGACGAGGCCGTCGGCCTGATGGCGGGATCCGGCGGCAAGGGCCGCGTGCTCGCCGGTGGTACCGATCTGCTGGTGCAGATGCGCGCCGGCATGCTGGCGCCGGGCCTGATCGTCGACGTGAAGCGGATCGCCGAGATGACCGGCATCGTGCAGCAGGACGGCGCCTGGCGCATCGGCGCGGCGGTCAGCGGGGCGGAGATCCACGATCATGCCGGGCTGAAAGCCGCCTGGCCCGGCGTCGTCGAGGCGATCAACCTCATCGGCTCCAAACAGGTGCAGGGGCGCGCCTCGGCCGGCGGCAACCTCTGCAACGCCTCGCCGGCCGCCGACAGCGTGCCCGCCCTGGTCGCCGCCGGCGCCATCGCCACCGTGCAGGGGCCGAACGGCCGGCGCGCGGTGCCGGTGGAGCAGATCCCGGCCGGTCCGGGCCGGACGAGCCTGGCGCCGGGCGAGATCGTCGTCTCCCTCACCCTGCCGGCACGGCCGAAGGGATCGGGCGACGCCTATCTCCGCCTCATTCCCCGCACCGAAATGGATATCGCCGTGGTGGGCTGCGGGGTGAGCCTCACGATGTCGGGCCACAACTGTGTCGCCGCCCGGGTGGCGCTCGGCGCCGTCGCGCCGACCGTGCTGCTGGTGGAGGCGGCGGCCAAGGCGCTGATCGGATCGACGCTCGATCCCGCCTCGGTCGAAGCGGCGGCGGCGGCCTGCCGGGCCGCTTGCAGGCCGATCGACGACAAGCGGGGCACCATCGTCTATCGCACCAAGATCGCGGGCGTGCTGCTGAAGCGCGCCGTCGCCATCGCAGCCCAGCGCGCGGGGAAGCACTGACCATGTCGAAGATCCACGTCACCGCCACCGTCAACGGCGAGCCGGCCGAGTTCCTCTGCAACGCCACCGACACGCTCCTCGACGTGCTGCGCGACGAACTGCGCCTCACCGGCGCCAAGGAAGGCTGCGGCTCCGGCGATTGCGGCGCCTGCTCGATCATCGTCGACGACCGCCTCACCTGCGCCTGCCTGATGCTGGGAGCGGAAGCCGAAGGACGCCGCGTCCTCACCATCGAGGGCCTGGCACACGGCGACCGGCTGCACCCGCTGCAGAAGAAGTTCATCGAAATGGCGGCGCTGCAATGCGGCGTCTGCACGCCGGGCGTGCTGATCGCCGCCAAGGCGCTGCTCGACCGCAACCCGAATCCGACAGAGACCGAGGTCCGCTTCGGCCTGGCCGGCAATCTCTGCCGCTGCACCGGCTACGACAAGATCATCCGCGCGGTCATGGACGTGGCCGCCGATCAGAGGGAGACGGCACGATGAGCGCACAACGCTACAAGTGGGTCGGCACCCGCCAGAACCGCCCCGACGGCGCCGACAAGGTCACCGGCCGCGCGCGTTTCGCCGCCGATTTCAACCTGCCCGGCGAGTTGGTCGGCAAGGTGCTGCGCAGCCCGCATGCGCATGCGAACATCCGCTCGATCGACACCTCGGCCGCGGCGAAGCTGCCCGGCGTGAAGGCGATCGTCACCGGCGCCGACTTCCCCGAGCAGCCCGACCAGCTGCTGCCGGCGGGCGAGATGCAGGTGAACCTGCGTGACGTCACCCGCAACATCATGGCGAAGGAAAAGGCCCTCTACGAAGGCCATGCCGTCGCCGCGGTCGCCGCCACCACCGCCGCCGTCGCCGCCGCGGCGCTGGCGCTGATCAAGGTCGACTACGAAATCCTGCCGCATGTGATCGACGTGCGCGAGGCGATGAAGGACGATGCGCCGGTCCTGCACGCGCATATGCGCACGGAAGGCGTGAAGCCCGTGCCCGAGAAGCCGTCCAACATCGCCAAGCGCCTGGAATTCGCCAAGGGCGACGCGGCGGCCGGCTTCGCCCGGGCCGAAGTGGTGATCGAACGCGAATTCACCACCGCGGCCGTGCACCAGGGCTATATCGAACCGCACGCGGCCCTCGCCTCTGCTTCCGAGGACGGCCAGGTGCAGCTCTGGACCACCACCCAGGGGCATTTCCAGGTGCGCGGTTTCTGCTGCCGCCTCCTCGATCTCGAAACCGCGCAGCTCCGCGTCACGCCTTCCGAAATCGGCGGCGGCTTCGGCGGCAAGACGGTGGTCTATCTCGAACCGCTCGCCATCCGGCTGTCGCAGAAAGCGGGCCGGCCGGTGAAGATGGTGATGAGCCGCGAAGAGGTGATGCGCGCCTCCGGCCCGACCTCGGGCGGCCATGTGAAGGTGAAGCTCGGCGCGAAAAAGGACGGGAGCATCGTCGCCGCCGAGGTCACCGCGGCGTTGCAGGCGGGGGCCTTCGCCGGCTCTCCCGTCGGCCCGGCCTGCATGTGCTCGCTCGCCTGCTACGACATCGAGAACATCCGCGTCACCGGCTACGACGTGGTCTCGAACCGGCCCAAGGTCGCGGCCTATCGCGCCCCCGGCGCGCCGATCACGGCCTGGGCGGTCGAAAGCGTGGTCGACATGCTGGCGCAGGAACTCGGGATGGACCCGATCGATCTGCGCCTCAGGAACGCGGCGAAGCAAGGCACCAAGACCCATTACGGCGCTTCCTTCGGCGTCATCGGCCTGATCGAGACGCTGGAGGCGGCGAAGAACTCGCCCCACTACAAGGCGCCGGTGAAGCCCGGCCATGCCAGGGGCGTCGCCGCCGGCTTTTGGTTCAACATCGGCGCCGATTCCTCGGCCGCGGCCCAGGTGGGCGAGGACGGCACCGTCACCATCATCTCCGGCAACCCGGATATCGGCGGCTCGCGCGCCTCGCTGGCACTCATGGCCGCCGAAGAGCTCGGCATCGACTACGCCAAGGTGCGCCCGATCGTGGCCGACACGGCCTCGATCGGCTTCAACTTCGTCACCGGCGGCAGCCGCGTCACCTTCGCCACCGGCCTCGCGGTGATCAACGCGACACGCGACGCCATCTCCCAGCTGAAGGCCCGCGCCGCCAAGCTCTGGGAAGTCGATGTCGAGGGCGTCGTGTGGGAGGAAGGCGAGGCGCGCCCCTCCAGCACCAATGTCGGCAAGTTCGAGCCGCTGTCGCTCGCCAAGCTGGCGGCCTCGGCCAGCAAGACCGGCGGCCCGATCAACGGTCATGCGCAGCTGAACGCGCAAGGCGCGGGGCCGGGCTTCGGCGTCCACATCGTCGACCTCATGGTCGACGCCGATACCGGCATCGTGACGATTGATCGCTACACCGCGGTGCAGGACGTCGGCACCGCCATCCACCCCTCCTATGTGGAAGGCCAGCTGCAGGGCGGCGCCGTCCAGGGCATCGGCTGGGCGCTGAACGAGGAATACATCTACGACAAGCAGGGCCGGCTGCAGAACGCCGGCTTCCTCGACTATCGCATGCCGGTCGCCTCCGACCTGCCGATGATCGAGACCGTGCTGGTGGAGGTGCCGAACCCCACGCATCCCTACGGCGTGCGCGGCGTGGGCGAGGTGCCGATCATCCCGCCCATGGCCGCCATCGGCAGCGCCATCGCCCGGGCGACCGGCGTGCGCATGCTGGACCTGCCGATGTCGCCGCCGCGCCTATCGGCGGCGCTCGATGCCGAGCCGCCGCGGATGGCGGCGGAGTAGCCAGGCAGCGGAGGGCATGGCGCGGGTGATCCTGACCTATTCCTTCGCTCAGCAGTTCACGGGCGGGGAAATGGAGATCGAGCTGCCGGGCAAGACCGTCCGGCAGCTCATCCGCGCCATGGAGGCGCGCTTCCCGGCGATCGCGGGCCAGCTCGAAGGCGACATCGCCGTGGTGATCGACGGTCTGGTGCACCAGAACGCGTTTCTGGAGGAAGTGGGCGAGGATGCCGAGGTGGCCTTCATCCCGCCGATCGGGGGCGGGTGAGGCTATTGAAAGTGCCGGGAGGCAGCATGCTGACCATCGACGCGCAGGTGCATTGCTACGAGCGGAACCATCCCGGCCGGCCCTGGGCGGCGGTGCTGCACGGCCCGCCCGAGGTGACGGCGGAGGACATGCTGGCGGCGATGGACGCGGTCGGCGTCGACGGCGCGCTGCTCGTCTCGGTCTGGACCATGTACCGCTTCGATGCCTCCTACGCGATTGGGGTGCAGAAAGCGCATCCCGGCCGTTTCGGGGTGATCAAGCCGGTCGATCCGGCGGATCCGGCGGTGGCGGAGGAAATCGCCGAATGGGCGAAGATCGACGGCGCCGTCGCCATCCGCATCATGATGGGCCCCACCGTCTCGACCGATGCCGCCGATCCCGGCATCAACCGCGTGCTGGCCGCCGCCGCCCGGCACGGGCTGCCGGTCAATCTCCTCTGCTGGGGCCGCCTCGCGCAGGTGAAGGAACTGGCCGCCCGCAACCCGGATACGCGGCTGGTGATCGACCATCTGGGGCTGCAGCAGCCCTTCGAGCCGCCGCCCCCCGCCGCCCCCTTCGCCGACCTGCCGAACGTGCTGGCGCTTGCCGCCCACGAGAACGTGGCGATCAAGATCACCGGCGCCTGCACCTTGTCGAAGCAGCCCTTCCCCTACCCGGACCTGTGGGACCCGCTCGGGCGCATCTTCGATGCCTTCGGCATCGGGCGCTGCATGTGGGGAACCGACTGGACCCGCGCCGTCGGCCTCCTCACCTATGAACAGGGCGTGGAGGCCTTCCGCGTCACCGACCGGCTGTCGGCGGAGGAGAAGGCGGCGCTGATGGGCGGGTCGCTGCAGCGGATCTACGGCTGGTCGCCCGCGCCGCGCTGATGCCGGGCGGGCGGCTTGCCAGGGAACCGGGCAACTGGCAGCGTCGCCGGTAAAGGACCAGGAGGAAACGATATGCCGCTCTCGCTCTACGACCTCAGCGTGCCGAGCTACTTGCAGACGCTGGGCGCCGTCGCCGGCTTCCTGGACAAGGGCCTCGCGCATTGCGAGAGCACGGGCAGGGACCCCGCCGCCCTGGTCGAGGCGCGGCTCATCGCCGACATGCTGCCGCTGCGCTTCCAGATCGTCTCGGTCTGCCATCATTCGCGCGGCGCGCTCGCCGGCGCGGCCGAGGGGCTGTTCGGCCCGCCGGGCGATGCCGGCCCGCTCGACTACAAGGGCCTGCAGGCGCTGGTGGCGGAAACGCGCGAGGCGATCCAGAAGCTGACGCCCGCGGAAGTCGACGGGCTGCAGGGCAAGGACATGATCTTCCGGCTCGGCAAGAACGAACTGCCCTTCCTGGCGGAGAATTTCATCCTTTCCTTCTCCTTCCCGAACTTCTATTTCCACGCCGCCACCGCCTACGACATCCTGCGCGCGAACGCCGTCCCGCTCGGCAAGCGCGACTTTCTGGGCCGGCTGCGGCTGAAGGCCTGAGCCGGTGGCGCGTTTCGAGATCGGCACCGCGACCGTCACGCGGATCGAGGAAACCTACGAGCCGAATTTCGAGGCGGCGAAGTTCTTCGCCGACTGGGACCCCGCCGTGGTGGAGAAGCATCGCGACTGGATGCTGCCGCACCACTACGACCCCGCCTCCGGCATGCTGAAACTCTCGGTGCACAGCTGGCTCATCCGGATCGGGGCGAAGACCATCCTGATCGACACCTGCGTCGGCAACGACAAGCCGCGCGCCCACCGGCCGATGTGGCACTTGATGCGCACGCCCTGGCTCAAGCGGCTGGCGGCGGCGGGGGTGACGCCCGATCAGGTCGACGTCGTCATGTGCACGCATCTGCATGTCGACCATATCGGCTGGAACACAAGGCTCGACAACGGCCGCTGGGTGCCGACCTTCCCGAACGCGAAATACGTGTTCAGCCGGGAGGATTACGAGCACTACCTGGCGCTCGACCGCGACCCGAAGACCGGGCCGGTCAACGGCGGCTCCTTCCGTGACAGCGTGCTGCCGGTGGTGGAGGCGGGCCTGGCGCAGATGGTGAGCGGGCCGGGATCGCTCGACGAATACCTCTCCTATGCCCCCGCCCCGGGCCATACCCCCGGCACCATCGCGATCGAACTCAGGGCCAAGGGCGCCAGCGCCAGTTTCTGCGGCGACATCCTGCATCACGCCGTCCAGGCGTTTCACCCGGACTGGAACAGCTTCGCCTGCGCCGACCAGGCGATGGCGCGGCAAAGCCGCCGCAAGGTGCTGGAACACTGCGCGGGTTCGGGCGCGCTCCTGATGCCGGCGCATTTCGGCGCCCCCTTCGTCTGCCATGTCGACGCCGCGGGCGAAGGCTTCACCCCCCGCTTCTGAAAGCTCCCGGGACCCGGTCAAGCCTCCCCCGGCCCGCCTCCTTCCGGCGGCGGAAGGGCGGTGTCGAGAACGAATTCATGCACCAGTCTCGGCCGCGCATCGCCGAAGCCGATCTGCGGGATGACCAGCATCTGGTCATCCGCGGCCGGCACCACGCCGGCATCGGCGAGGGCGGCCTCGATGGCACCGGCGCGATCGGCGGTGTCGTCGGGCATAGCGACGATACGGACTACCGGCATGGCGCGCCCGCCTGGAACACGCAAACGGCACCGCCTTTGCGGCCGTTCGGATTGTCCGGGAGGCTTGCGCGAACTATCATCCCTCCCATGTCCTCCGGTCCCGCTCCCGACGGCTTCCAGCAGCGCCTTGGCATCGTGCAGCGCTGCGCCACGGTGCTGTTGCGGCTGCCTGCGGGCACCTTCGGCCTCGGCTGGGTGGGCGTGGCCGAGGCGCTGGCCGAGGAAGTGCCGGAAGCCACGCTGGGCGACCTCAAGGCCGCCATCCCGCTCGCGCGCGCGATGCTCGACCGCGGCGGAGCGGCCCCCGGCGGCATGAACGGTACCACGCTGCAATAGGGCCGCGGCTTCAGCGGGCGGCGTCGCCGAGGGCGTCCTCGACGGCGAGATCGGCGGCGGCGATCAGGGGAATGCAGGCTTCGATGCCGAGCGCGGCGGCGCTTTCGGCCATTTCGGCCATCATCTCGCGGATGGCGGCGAGTTCGGCCCGCCGCTCCTGCGGCGCGAGCGCCGGCGCGGCGGCATCATCCGGCGGCGCATCCGCGGCACCGCGCGGGCTGGTGACGATCCCCTGGCTCATTATTGACCCCCAACTCGACACATCCATGATCCGGGGGCCGCCGTTAGCTGAGCGTTAGCGGGGGTGGGGACTTGATCTAGGCGATATTGACTACCCCATAAGAACTAATAATCAGAACCCCGATCCTAAGTGATTGTTAAATAACCACCCATTCAAATCAGTAGAGCGAGCCGAACGGAAATAGTCTCCGCCGGACATGGGTCTTCTGGCAGAGAAAACAACGCCGGTCGTGCGATACGCTCTCTGTCTATATGGGGGACCAGCCGTGAACCTGAAGAACTGGAAGATCCAATCCAAATTGATGCTCCTCGTCGGCATCATGGCGACCTTCATCGCCATCGTCTCCGGCATCGGTCTGTTCTCGGTCGGGAGCCTGACCCGCGACCAGAAAGAGATCTTGCTGACGGGGAGCCAGACGCTCACTGGCGCTCGTCTGAACCAGGAAGTGCTGCGGCTTAACCGCTCCGAATACCGCGTGGGCGCAGATCCCTCGCCGGAGAGTCTGAAGGACATCGTCGCCCACATCGCCGAGCAGAGGAAGGCGCTCGAGACCTTTCACGCACAGGCACTCGCCACCGCCGACCCAGAGCAGCGCAAACTGCTGGACGCGGTCGATAGGATCTACAAGACCTATCTCACCAATCTCGGGCAGACCCTCGACGTGGCGCGGAAGCTGGGCGACGAGGTCGCGCTCGACGAAGCCCACAAACGCATCAACGATTCGGTGAAGAGGAGCCGCGATACCGCCGACAGGCTCTTCGCGGCCGTCGTCGCCTACAACACCTATTCCTCCTCCAAGGGCCAGGCCATTGCCGAGGCGGACGAATCGAGCGCGCGGATCATCCTCTTCGTCACGATCGGCGTGGCGCTCGTGGGCGTGTTGGGCGGCATCGGGCTCGGGTATGCCCTCGCCTCCTACGGCGTCTCCCGGCCGCTCGGCCGGTCCATCGGCGATATCAACGCACTGGCTGGCGGCAATCTCGACGTCGAGATCTTCGGTGCCGGCCGGAAGGACGAGATCGGCGAGATCGCGACCGCACTCCAGGTCTTCAAGGATGCGGGCATCGAGAACAACCGCATGCGGGCCGAGGCCGAGGTGGCGCGCGAGCGCCAGCTTGCGCAGGAGGAAGAGCGGCGCCGCCTGAAGGAAGAGGCGACCGACGCGGAACAGCGCCGCGAGCGCGAGGCCGAGGAAGCGAAGCGCCGGGCCGGCGAGGCGCACCGCCAAGAACAGGAGCGCCTGAAGGCGGAAGCCGAGGTCGAGCGCAAGCGCGAGATGAACGTCCTGGCCGACGATTTCGAAGCGACTGTGAAGGCGGTGGTGCAAACCGTGTCGTCTTCGGCGACCGAAATGCAAGCCTCGTCCACCTCAATGTCGGCGACCGCGGAGGAGACCAGCCGGCAGGCCACCGCGGTGGCGGCGGCTTCCGAGCAGGCTTCCGCCAATGTTCAGACGGTGGCGGCCGCCTCGGAGGAACTCTCCTCCTCGATCCACGAGATCACCCGGCAGGTGAGCGAATCCTCGCGCCTGGCACGAAATGCCGTCGAGCAGGCACGTTCCACCGGCCAGACGGTGGACGGACTGGCCCAGGCGGCGGCGAGGATCGGCGATGTGGTCAATCTCATCACCAGCATCGCCAGCCAGACCAACCTGCTCGCGCTCAATGCCACGATCGAGGCGGCGCGGGCGGGCGAGGCCGGCAAGGGCTTTGCCGTCGTCGCCTCGGAGGTGAAGCTGCTCGCCAACCAGACCGCCAAGGCAACCGACGAGATCGCGACACAGATCCAGTCGGTCCAGGGCGCGACCCAGGAGGCGATCCAGGCCATCCAGTCGATCGCCGCGATGATCGAGCAGGTGAACGAGGTCTCCACCTCCATCGCCTCGGCGATCGAGGAACAGGGTGCTGCGACCAAGGAGATCAGCCGCAACGTGCAGCAGGCGGCCCAGGGCACCGAGGAGGTGACCAAGAACATCTCCAACGTCACCCAGGCTTCCGGCGAGGTCGGCGCCGCGGCAACGCAGATGAACGGCGCCTCGGCCGAACTCGCCCATCAGGCGACCAGGCTCAGCTCCGAGGTCGACCGCTTCATCGCCAAGGTGCGGGCCGCCTGACCGCCCG
>Ga0164290_1001164_pt1 | contig 48915 bp, 51 predicted proteins | sample Micstemetagenome_FD_108782 | JGI IMG/M metagenome (GOLD analysis project Ga0164290, IMG submission 108782) | Contaminated culture microbial community from soil near Moab, Utah, USA - Microcoleus steenstrupii SON62 (Illumina Assembly) | ecosystem: Environmental > Terrestrial > Soil > Soil crust...
ATGCTGTTCGGCCGCCCGCTGTCCTCGCGCCAGCTGGTGCAGAAGAAGCTGGCCGACATGCAGACCGAGATTTTCCTCGGCTTCGAGGGCGCCCTGGCGCTGGGCCGGCTGCTGGACCAGGGCGCCTGGGTCCCCGAGGCGATCTCGATGATGAAGCGCAACAACTGCGGCAAGGCGCTGGATATCGCCCGGGTCGCCCGCGACATGCACGGCGGGGCCGGCATCACCGGCGAGATGCATGTCATGCGCCACGCCATGAACCTGGAGACCGTCAACACCTATGAGGGGGCCCACGACGTGCATGCCCTGATCCTGGGCCGGGCCATCACGGGCGAGAGCGCCTTCTAGGGACGCGGCGCTTCCGCCGTCGCATCCTCGCGGGCGCCGGTGTTGACCTCGGGCACATAGAGGCCGGTCACCAGCCGGGTCAGGAATCCGCCGGGCTGGGTGCGGGGGCCGTAGCGACCGCAAGGGTCCGGCTCCGGGATCGGCCGCACGGCGCGATCGGCGGGTGCGAAGGCGTCGCCGACGGCGTCGGCGAACGGCTCCGCCATCTGCAGCGCATCGCCGACGGCCGACAGCGACGGCGAATCCGTGCCGACGACATTGGCGTTACGAGCCCAGGCGATGGCGGCCGCCTGATCGCCGCGGGCGTCGAGCAGTTCCGCCTCGGCCGCCAGTCCGCCGGTCGTTCCCGGAACCCGGACCGTGCCGGGGCCGGGGATGAAGGCGTTGGCGACCGCCGCCACGGCGGAGCCGGCGGATCCCGTCCGCTCGATCCGCACGACGGCTGGTCTGACCCGGGCCGCGCCTTCGGGCGAGGCGGTCAGGGTGAACCGTTCGCTGATCTCGTAGCAGACCTGTCTGTCCACCTCCCGCAGCACGAAGGCGCGTTCTTCGGTGGTCAGGTCCGCGGCCGCTGCGGCGCCGGTCAGCACGCTCGGCTCCAGCCAGACCCGCTCGATCGCGGCGGCGGCGGTTTCGTCCCGATACTGCCGGATCGACGCCCGCACCGTGCCCTCGACGGGCTGCAGGCGCGCGTAGTCCGACAGGAAACCGCTGTCCGCTGTCGGGGCGGTCTGGCAGGCGGCGAGGCCGCAGGCGGCCAGAAGGGCGGGGGCGAAAAGGCGGAACGTCGCGGTCATGATGTCTCCTGTACCCACCACTACGCCCCGGCAGAGCGATTGGATGCGTCGGGCGCGGCCGGCGTGCGGATCAGGAACAATCAGACCCCCGCGCCCGCGCGACCTCTAGTTTGTCGAACGCGGTCCGTTGAGCGTTGTCTTTCCGCTTCAACGCCGTATCGTCGGCCCGGGGGGAGTGGGGATCATGGACGGAGAAGCGACAGGCATCGGCGGCGATGATCCGTTCGCCCAGCTGCGCGAGGTCTTCGCCGGTCGACGGGCCTTGCTGCTGGAGGACGACCCCGCCCTGTCCGAACACGTCGCGGAACGTCTGTTGGGCGCTGGCTTCGAAGCGGTCGAACGGGTCGACCGCGGCGAGGCCGCAGTCGCCGCCGCCGCCAGCCCCTATGACGTCCTCATTCTGGATCGCCTGACCGCCGGTCTGGACGGTCTCGAGACCCTGAAGCGGATCCGCGCGGGCGGGGGCCCCTGCGCCGACGCGCCGGCCTTGATGCTCACTGCTCTCGGCGGCGAGCGGCAGAAGGTCGAGGGGCTGCTGGGCGGGGCCGACGACTATCTGGCCAAGCCGGTCGGGGACGAGGAGCTTCTGGCCCGCATCGCCGCCCAGCTGCGCCGCGCCGCCCGGCGGGCCGCGCCGGTCGGCGGCGATCTGGTCAACGGTCCGTTTCGCCTGTCGTTCGGCGCCCGAACCCTGAAGTTCGACACCGGCGAAGCCTCGCGCCTGATCGACCTGTCGCCGCTGGAATTCGCCATCGTCTGCGAACTGATGACCGCGCGCGGCCAGCCGGTGACCAAGACCATGCTGTGGGACCGGTGCTGGGTCGAGTGGCGCTTCCTGCCCGACAATTTCGTCAACATCATCGACGCCCGGATCAGCGCCCTGCGGCGGCGGCTCAAAGAACAGGCCCCGGAGCTCGGCGAGGACCTGCACCCCCTGATCGTCTCGGCCCGCAGCCAGAGCCTGATCTTCCGCGACCTGTCCGCCTGGACGGGCTGAGGGGTTGTGACGCTGCGCCTTCTCCGCCTGCGCGCCTGGCTGGGACGGCGCACCACGACCCAGCTGGCCGCGGGCATCGCCGTGATGGCCGCCGCCGCCCTGATCGGCTCGCTGATGGTCACCAGCGCTGCTGTGCGAATGGATCAGCGCGAGAAGGCGGCCCTCGCGGCGCTCGACGACTACGGCGCCATGGTCGGCAAGCTGGGCGTCGAATCCAGCCTGATCGCCGACAATATCACCGCGGCCGACGCGGCCTATCTGTCGGCCTGGTTGAGCGCCTTCCAGAATGGCCCGACGCGGGACGCCGGAACCCTGGAAGAGACCTGCAGCACGGGCCGTGGCGGCGCCGGCGTCCGCTTCATCCGCGCGCCGGTCGGCAAGCCCGCCGGGCTCGCGGCGCTGGAGACCATCCGCGGCGAACGCGCGCCCCGCCTCGGCGAGGACGTCTATGTCATCCACCTGGAACGTCGTGCGCTGTGTCCGACACGGGCGGTGGAAGTCGTCGTCGTGCGTCGCTCCGTCGGGGCGCTGGACATCGCTGTCGGGCGGGTCGTCGACCGTTCGGGGGGCGCCTGGGGGTGGGCCGTCGCCGCAGTCGCCGCCGCCGGGGTCCTGTTGCTGGCCTTCGGTTTGACCGCCGCGACCTTCGCGCGCCGTCGCCTGACGAACGCCGTGGCCGAGGTCAGCCGCGCGCTGGACCTGGCGTCGGTCGGCGATTTCTCGGTCCGGGCTCCCGAGACGGCGGTCGCGCCCGAACTGACGGAGCTGACCAGCCAGGTGAACCTGACCCTGGACCGGCTGGAGGAACTGCTCAGCTGGCTCAGGGACTCCTCCGACCAGCTGGCCCATGACTTCCGGACGCCCCTGGCGCGCGCCTCCGCCCGCCTGGATCGGCTGAAGGAGGCGGCGACGACGCCGGAGGCGCGGGCCCTGGCCGCCGAGGCGCGCACCGACCTGACGCGACTGACGCGCGCGATGAACGAGGCGATGGCGCTGCGCGACGGCGAGGCCTGGGTGTTCGAGACCGTGCGGCTGGACCGGCTGGCGGCTTCGGCGGCCGAGCTCTACCAACCGCTCGCCGAGGAGCGTCGCGTGGCGATCCGCCTGGAGGCGTCCGCGGTTTCCGTCCTTGGAGTCCGGTCGCTGCTGCAGCGAGCGCTGACCAATCTGGTGGACAATGCGGTCAAATTCTCGCCGGACGGCGGGACCGTGACGCTTGGTGTCCGGCTGGAGGACGGAAAGCCTGTCCTCTCAGTCGCGGATCAGGGTCCCGGCCTCGATCCCGACCTGCTCGACGACCCCGCCCGCGCCGTTTCCCGCGCGACGGACGCGGGCCGCGAGAGCCACGGCATGGGCCTGGCCTTCGTCCGCGCCATCCTGAAGCGGCACGGCGCCGCCATGACGATTGATGACGCCCGTCCAGGGGCTGTCGTCACGGCGCGTTTCTCGCGCTAGAGTCTTCGCAACAACAGGGGATTGGCGATGCGTTCCATCATCCGGGCCGGCGGCCTGTCCGTGCTGGCGCTCGTCGTCGCCGTTCCCCTGATGACCGCGACCCCGACGTCGGCCCAGCAGTCTCCGGCCCCGTTTGACGCCCAGCGCGGCGTCTTCACCTTCGCCACCGGCCTCGAACGGGCCCTGCCCGCCGTGGTCCAGGTCACCACCCTCGGCCAGTCCGAGGGACCCAGCTCCTCGGGCAATGAACCTTCCCCGGTCTCCAGCGGCTCCGGCGCCATAATCGACGCCCGCGAAGGCATCATCGTCACCAACAACCACGTCGTGGAGGGCGGACAGAAATTCACCGTCGACATGGCGGACGGCCGCATCTTCGACGCCGTCCTCATCGGCACGGACAAGGCCACCGATCTGGCTGTGCTCAGGATCGACGCCCCCTCGGTTTCAGGTCTGGGCCTGTCCCAGATCGAGGTGGTCAACTCGGACACCCTGCGCACCGGCGACCTGGCCTTTGCGGTCGGCTATCCGCTCGGCCTCGACCAGACCCTCACCATGGGCGTGATCTCCGGCATGGGACGCTCGGGCATGGGCGACCGGATCGAGGACTATATCCAGACCGACGCGGCGGTGAACTCGGGCAACTCCGGCGGTCCGTTGCTGGACAGCCGCGGTCGGCTGATCGGCATCAACACCTCCATCCTGTCGGGCGGCGGCGGCGGCAATGACGGCATCGCCTTCGCAGTCCCCAGCCGGATTCTGATGTATGTGGTCGCCCAGCTGCGTGAAAGCGGCGAAGTGAGGCGCGGCGCCACCGGCGCCATCCTGGGCTCGCTCAACCCCCAGCGCGCGCGCGACCTGGGCCTCGGAATCGTGCGCGGCGCCGTGATCGAGGACGTCGCTCCGGGCTCGTCCGCCGAGGCGGCAGGTCTTCGCCGGGGCGACGTCGTGACCCGCATCCAGAACCGGCCGGTCTCCAACGCCGGCACGGTCGCGGCCACCATCGGCATAGCCGAGCGCGGCACGCGGCTCGAGGTCGTGTACCTGCGCGACGGCCGTGAAGGGCGCGCGACGCTGACGGTCGAGACGCCGTCGGAACGTACGGTCCTTGTCGGCGCCGACGCCGTTCAGGCGCGGGGAGCGTCCGTCCGGGCCACGTCCGAGGGCCTGCAGGTGTTCGCGGTCGAGGGCGGGTCGGCGGCGGCCGCCGCGGGACTGCAAGCGGGCGATCTGATCGCCCTTGTCGACGACTCGCCGGTGTCCGGCCTCGAGGCGCTGGCGACGGCGCTCGGCGGGGAGGGCCGGCTCATCCTGTCCCTGATGCGGGCCGGGGCGCCGGTCGAGATAACCTTGCCCTGAGCCGGTCCGGCGGCGTTCCAGGCTCCGGACAGCAAAACGCCCGCTCTGCCGGAGGGGGGAGGGTGGCGGAGCGGGCGTCTCGCTTTGGAGGAAGCATCGACCCGCCGGAGCCCTTGATGGAGAAATCCAGGAGGGGCTGGGGGGGCTGTTCAGGATCCGGAATCGCTCCGAACTCCGACGAGCCGATGGAACCGATGTTGCGCCTCAAGGCGGCGCACGTCGGGCCGAAGCGAGGCTATTTCTTGTTCTCTGCGATTTATTCGCATTGCAGCGTTCCCGACACGTTGTTCGATCGGAATCAGGGGTCGGCCACTGGCCTTTTCGAGATGACGGCGTACCTTCTTCTGATGAGCGACGCCGCCGATCTGCAGTCCGTACCGGGCCCGGTCTTCTTTGACCGTCGCGAACTGGACCTCATCCTCCGGGTCTATGGGCGGATGGTCGCGGCGGCGGAATGGCGCGACTACGCCATGGCTGGCCACAAGGACGTCGCGGAGTTCGCCGTCTTCCGCCGCTCGGGCGACGCCCCGCTTTATCGCATTGAAAAGCGCCCCGCCCTTCGACTGAAGCAGGGCCAGTGGGCGGTCATCGGCGAGGGCGGCCTGGTGCTTCGCAGGGGCCGGGACCTGGCCCAGGTGCTCCGCGTCTTCGACCGCCGCAAATTCTCGATCGTGGAATAGATAAGGGGCCCCGGCGTTTCCGCCGGGGCCCCCCTGTCGTCGGTTCGAGAGGGCGGGCCCTAGCGCCGCCCGCCGAACAGGGCGAGCAGGAACTGGAACATGTTGATGAAGTTGATGTACAGGCTCAGCGCGCCGTAGCTGGTGGCCACGCTCATCGCCGTCTGGTTCCCGCCCAGGGCGTAGTAGGTCATCTTCAGCCGCTGGGTGTCATAGGCCGTCAGGCCGGCGAAGATCAGGACGCCGGCGATGCTGATGATCATCTGCATCATCGTGTTCTGCAGGAACATATTGACCACCATGGCGATGATCAGGCCGATGACGCCCATGATCAGGAAGCTGCCGATGCCGGTCAGGTCCTTCTTGGTCGTGTAGCCGAACAGGCTAAGCGCGCCGAAGGCGGCGGCCGTGATCAGGAAGGTCTGAACCACCGATGCGCCGGTGTAGAGCAGCACCACGGTGCCCATGGAGGCGCCGATCAGGGCGACGATCAGCCAGTACAGGGCGCTGGCTCCGCCTGACGTCGGGTTCTTCATCACGAAGTTGGAGCCCAGCAGGATGACCAGAGGCGAGAAGGCCACGATCATGCCCAGCAGGGTATAGCCGGTCAGACGGGTCACCCCGTCCGGAAACACCGCGGTCGAGAACAGCAGGTCGCGCACCGCAGGCACCGAGCCTGTGACATAGGCCAGCACCGCCGACACCAGCAGGCCCAGCGCGACCTTGTTGTAAACGCCCAGCATGAAGCTGCGCAGACCCGCGTCGACCGACATGTCCGCAGTCGCGGGGATGGAATGGCTGTTTCTGAAATCGCTCATGGCGAGTTCGATCCTCCGTTGGGCCGGGCGATCCCGGCCTTTGTGCAAATATCGGGCGGGTCCGCGCCTTCCGCAAGGAAAACCGGACTTGGGCGCCTGGTTTCCAGCCGCTACGAAGGGTCGCATGATCCGGCTGTTCACCGCCCTGTCCGTACCTGATGAGGCCGCTTCCGCCCTCGCCCGGCGTCAGGCCGGCCTGCCGGGCGCGGCCTGGCGCACGGCGGACCAGTTGCACATCACCCTGGCCTTCTATGGCGGGGTCGACGAGCGTCGGGCCGACGACCTGTCGGTCGAACTTGAGCGGGCTGCGGCGGGCGGTCCGTTCGACATAAGCCTGTCTGGCGTCGGCGCCTTCGGGGACGGCCATCGCACGCGCGCGGTCTGGGCCGGCGTCGAACCGAACGAACGACTGTCAGTTCTGGCCGGTCGTTGCCGCAGCGCCGCCGAGCGCGCCTCGATTCCGATCGAACGCCGCGACTATCGCCCGCATGTGACGCTGGCCTATCTGAACGCCCAGTCCGATCCCGAGCGCCTCGGCGCCTGGATCGCCGAGCATAATCTTCTGCACTCGCCGCCGTTCCGGATAGACCGCTTCGGCCTGTACTCCAGTGTTCTGACCCAGGGCGGGAGCCGCTACGAACTTGAACGGGAGTATCTGCTTTGACCGGACCAGTGCTTGAAACGGAACGACTGACCCTGCGGCCTCTCGCGCTTGAGGATTTCCCGCGCTGGGCGGAAATGATGGCTGATCCCGAGGCGTCGCGCTTCCTCGGCGGGGTGCAGCCCGCTTCGAACGCTTGGCGAGGCTTCATGAGCATGGCGGGCGCGTGGAGCCTGACCGGAGTCTCCATGTTCTCACTGATCGAGCGCGACACCGGCCTGTGGCTGGGCCGGATCGGTCCGTGGACCCCGCACGGCTGGCCGGGAACGGAGGTCGGCTGGGGCCTTCATCCGGATGCGCAGGGCAAGGGCTACGGCGTTGAGGCGGCCACGGCGACGGTCGACTACGCCTTCGACGTCCTGGGCTGGACCGAGGTCATCCACTGCATCGATCCCGACAACACGCCGTCCCAGCGGCTGGCCGAGCGGATCGGCTCGTATAATCAGGGGCCCACGCAGATGCCGCCGCCGTATCAGGACCTGCCGGTCGACAAATGGGGCCAGAGCCGCGTGGAATGGCGCGCCCGCCGCCGCTGAGCGTCTTCCTCGCAGAAAGCGCCCGCGAACACTGACGCTTTGACCGTTTCGCGCGTTCGGCTAGTCAGGTCGCAGGAAACGACGAGGATAGACGATGCGGGTTCTGGTTCTGGGCGGCGACGGCTTCTGCGGCTGGCCCACGGCGTTGCATCTGTCGGCGCGCGGCTGGGATGTCTGCATTGTCGACAACCTGAGCCGCCGGAACATCGACAACGAGCTGGAAGTCCAGTCCCTGACCCCCATCCGCACCATGGGCGAGCGCATCGCCGCCTGGAGGGAGATCGGCGGCAAGACCATCGATTTCGTCAACATGACAGTGGGCAAGGAGTTCGACCGCCTCGTCGCCCTGCTCAACGACTGGAAGCCCGACAGCGTCGTCCATTTCGCCGAGCAGCGCGCTGCGCCCTATTCGATGAAGTCGGCGCGGCACAAGCTCTACACCGTCGACAACAACCTCAACGCCACCAATCACCTGCTGGCGGCGATCGTCGAGAGCGGCCGCGACATCCACCTGGCCCACCTCGGGACCATGGGGGTCTATGGCTACACCACCGCGGGGCTCCGCATTCCGGAAGGCTATCTCAAGATCACCGTCGAGACCGATTTCGGCCCGACCGAACAGGAGATCCTGTTCCCGCCCAACCCGGGCTCGATCTACCACATGACCAAGACCCAGGACGCCCTGCTGTTCCAGTTCTACGCCAAGAACGACGGGGTCCGGATCACCGACCTGCACCAGGGCATCGTCTGGGGCGCCCAGACCGAGGAGACCCGCCAGGATGAGCGGCTGATCAACCGCTTCGACTATGACGGCGACTATGGCACCGTCCTGAACCGCTTCCTGATGCAGGCGGCGGTCGGCTATCCGCTGACGGTGCACGGCACCGGCGGCCAGACCCGGGCCTTCATCCACATCCAGGATACGGTGCGCTGCGTCGAGCTGGCGCTGAAGAACCCGCCGAAGACGGGCGACCGGGTCAAGATCCTCAACCAGATGACCGAGAGCCGCCGGGTCCGCGACCTCGCCGCCATGATCGCCGGCATGACCGGCGCGGAGGTGCACAACGTGCCCAATCCGCGCCAGGAGGCCGATGAGAACGAACTCGTCGTGGCCAATGACCAGTTCCGGGAACTGGGGCTCAAGCCCATCACCCTGGCGGAGGGGCTGATGCAGGACGTGACCGAGATCGCCCGCCGCTACGCCGACCGCGCCGACCTGTCGAAAGTGCCCTGCGTCTCGACCTGGAACGGCAAGCGCGCCGAGGCGATCAAGGCCCCGCCGGCGGTCGCCGCGCCTGTCGCGCCGGTCCAGGCGCGCTCGGCCTGATCCATGCCCGATGTCGCCGCCGCACCCTCGCTGCTGGTCTTCGGCGGCGGCTGGCTGGGCCGGGCGGCGGGGCTGGAAGCTCTCCGCCGCGGGGGACTCGCCACCCTCACCAGCCGCGATCCTGAACGGCGGGCGGCCCTGTCCGCCGAAGGGTTGCTCGCGATCCATCCGGAGGATGCGGCCGCTCTGGCGGACGCGGTCGCCGGGGCCTCCGCCATTCTCATCTGCGCCCCGCCCCAGGCGGACGGCTGTCCCGGCCTGAAGGCGATCTCGCCGGCGCTCTCTGCCGGGGATGTCTGGCCGGACTGGATCGGCTACGTCTCCTCCACCGCCGTCTATGGCGACCGCGCGGGCGGCTGGGCCCTTGAGGACAGCGCGTTGAACGCGGCGTCGCTGGAAGGCGCCCGCCGCGTCCGCGCCGAGCGGGACTGGCTGGACGCCGGTCGGGGAATGGGGCTGACAGTGCAGCTGTTCCGTCTGCCCGCCCTCTACGGGCCCGGCCGCTCCCCCCTGGACCGGCTGCGCGACGGCACGGCGCGTATCGTGCGCAAGCCGGGACAGGTCTTCAACCGCGTCCATGTCGAGGACGTCGTCTCCGGCCTGTTCGCCTCCATGGCCCGCCCGCGGCCCGGGGCCGCCTACATCCTGTGCGACGACGAACCCGCTCCGGCGGATGTAGTGATGGAGGGCGCGGCCCGCCGCCTCGGTGTGCCGACGCCGCCAGAGGTCGACCTCGACGACCCGTCGGTGTCCGACGCCATGCGGCGTTTCTATCTCGACTCCAAACGCCTCTCGAACGCCCGCGCCAAGGCCGAGTTGGGCTGGCGTCCGCGGTATCGGACGTGGCGCGAGGGGTTGGAGGCGATGGTCGGCGCAGCGGCGACGAAATAGTCGACAATCGCCCTGGACATTTCGGGCGAGACATCCGCGACATGGGCGCCCGAGACATCCGCGACAGTGGGGACAAGGACGACATTCGCCTCCCCTGCCGTCATCCTCGGGCTTGACCCGAGGATCGGACCGTCCGGTGCTCGGTGAGAGACTGCACGGCGGTAGCGGGAGTGCCGTCCCACAGGCACAGCCCGCGCCCACGTCTGGCCCTCGGGTCAAGCCCGAGGGTGACGGCGGTGAGGGTGAGGACGCGCCCTTAGAAGGGCAGCAGGTTCCGCTGGCGGCTGTAGGCCATGGTGCCGACGTTGGCGCCGAGACGCAGCCCGACGCCGGTCCGGATCGGGGCCAGGACGATGCCGTCGGCGCGCTGGTAGTTCACGCCCAGACCGCCGACCAGATAGGCCGATCCCTCGACCCCCGGGTAGCGGCGATAGAGCATGTCCGGATGGTACAGGCCGTAGACCAGCGTAAAGACGCGGCTGGCGTTGCCCCCGATGTCCCAACCGATCGAAATGCCTTGCCAGAAGACCTCCTGCGAGGCCGACAGATCCTTCATGTGCAGGGCGCCGCGACCGTAGCGCGCGCCGATGCCGGCGGCCCCGGAGGCTTCCTCGCCCGCAATATAGGCGGTCGGACGGTCGCCCTGTTCGGCGAAGATCCGCTCGATGGCCCCCCCGATGGCCTCGGCCGCGATGCCCAGTTCCCGCGAACCGGCGGCGACCAGTTCATCGGCGGTATAGGCCTGCGCCTGCTGGTCGGACCGGATCGGATAGTTGGGGTCGGCCGGCTGGCCGCCGGTGGCGCAGGCGGTCAGGCCCGAGGCGGCGGTGGCGGCGAGGCCTGACAGGATCAATTGGCGGCGGTGCATGGCTCTGGCTCCGAAGGCGGAAACGGCTCGCCCGACTCGCGCGGGCGCTGGCGGGCACCGTCACCGCTCTTTGAGTCAGCCTTGCGGCGGCGAGGTTAACGGAACCTTGCCTACCAACCCCACTCCGGCCAGGAGTCGCGGATCTCGAGGTGGGCAGGGGGCGCCGGCGCACCCTCCTGGACGGCGGCGAGGGAGAGCCGCGCGATGAGCACCTCGGCCATGCCAAAGGGGCCTCCGTCGGCCGGGCCGGACCAAGACAGCTCGTGGTCGTCAAGGTTATCGGGCGGCAGGAGGCCCGGCGCCCCATGATCGGGCAAGGCCGGCCAGGGAACCGGTGAGGGGCCATGCGGCTTGCCCGACGCAATATCCTGCGGAGGCGATGTCTGCGGATCTTCGCCGAAGGATACGGCGCCGGTGGCCGGATCGCATATGATCCTCAGCAAATCGACTACCCGGTCGTCGAAGCGCAGCTGCTCGATGTCGATCAGCTGGTCGAACCCGTCTGGCCCCTTGACGCGAAACCCGGCTCCGTCCTGGAAGATCCTGTAGTTCGCCGCCGGGCCGGCGAACACCGCCTCGTCCCGGCCGCCGCCTCCGTCGAGGATGTCGTTCCCGCGCCCGCCGATCAGAAAATCGTCGCCGTCCAGACCAAGAAGGTGGTCCGCGCCGTCCAGTCCGATCAGGCGGTCTGCGGCCGCCCTGCCTGTGAGAACCTCGTCCGCCTCCGAGCCCCGCTGCGTAACCGTGACGGGCTCCAGCCGCACCTGAAAGACGTCAAAATAGTCCGTGATATTGCCGACGTACCGCGCGTAGGTCAGCACGACCTCGCCGGACGCCAGCAGGGTCAGGCCGGGCGGCTCGCCCGCCGAGCCCGTCGCATTGCGGATGGTGATCGTCTCTCCGTTCGCCCGCCCGTCGGCGAAGAAGGCGCGGGCTTCAAGAACATGCGGACCGGCTCCCGAGTAACGATCCCAGGCCACGGTGAACCCGCCGTCAGGCGTGGCGATGAGGGTGTGCAGCAACTGGCCGCCGTTGGCCGGCCCGACCGCAAAGCGATCGCCTGCGGGTTGCCCGCCGCCGTCGAGAATCTGGCCGAACAGTCCCGTCGCCTCCAGCCAGACCAGGGCGAACCCGCCGTCGGCCAGGGCGACGACCTCCGGATAGGTGCGGTCGCCATCGCGCGGAATATGCACCGTGGCGGCGGTTCGTCCGCCGTCTGCATCGACGGACTGGATCGCGATCGTGGCCGCCCCGCTCGCGCTGGACGCGCGCCAGACGACGATGAATCCGTCGTCAGTCGCGGCGACGCTGGAATAGCCGGAATCGAAGTCGTTATCGAGAACCTCCGCCGGGCCCCGCGCCTGGCCGGAAGCATCGAAGAGCCGCGCCAGGACGCTGGATGTCGGATATTCGAGCTGCTGGGTCCAGGTCACCGCAAAACCGCCGTCGGGCAGCGCCGCCACCCGCTGGGAGTGTCCTGCGCCGCTGACCTGGGTTTCACCGCCCGACCGTGCGCCGGCCGCATCGAAGGCCTGTACGAACACCCCGATCGCCGCCGGGTCCCCCGGCTGGCCGCCCGGCACGATGCTGTCCCACGCCACGACATAGCCGCCGGACGACAGGACCGTCACTTCGGGATTCTGCTGCGAATAGATCGTCGTACTGTTGACCAGGGTTTCCGCGCCGACTCGCTCACCGGCGGCGTTGAATCGCTGGAGGTAGATGCCGTACCCTTGGTCCGCCTGTCCCGCGCCGCTCCAGATGATCAGGTAGCCGCCATCGGGCAGGGCCACCGTCTGAGGGGCCGACTGACGGCTCTGGGTGTAGGCGTTGACCCGTTCTTCCGACGAAACCGCATAGGGCATGGACTGACCACCGACTGCTGACAGGCGTTTCTAGCGACCCGGTCCGCAGCCTTCAACGTGCGGACCGGACGGCCCCCTCACGCAGGGACAGCCGCAGCGGGTGCGCACGCCGGCCGCTCACCCCCGCAGCGTCGCTCCGGCCTTGCCGGCGGCGCCGACGATCTTCGCAGACAGCGCTTCGATCTCTGCCTCGGCGAGGGTCGCCTCCGCCGGCTGGATCGACACCTCCAGCGCCACCGACTTCATCCCCTCGGGCACGCCGGCCCCGCGATAGACGTCGAACACCGACACCCCGGCGATCAGCGTCTTGTCTGCGCCCGCAACCGCGCGAACCAGATCGCCGACGGCCCTTCCGTCCTCCATCACAAAGGCGAAATCGCGAGTGAGAGGCATCAGGTTCGCCAATCGGGCCGGACCGCGCGCCTTCGACCTCGCGCCGCGCGGCTCGGGAACCGCGTCCAGCACGATCTCGAACGCCAGCATCGGCCCATCGGCGTCCAGCGCCTTGAGCACCCGCGGGTGCAGGGCGCCGAATTCGACGATGACGTTCTTCGGGCCCAGCTGCAGGCGCGCTGATCGTCCGGGGTGCCACCAGTCGCGGTTCTGGCCCTGGACCAGCTGCAGCGAGGCGACGGGCGCGCCAAGCGCCTCCAGCAGCGCCATCAGGTCGCCCTTGAGACCGAACAGGGCGTCCTCGGGCGCGCCCCCCCAGTGGCGGGCCGGCCGCGGCGCCGCCAGACCGGTGATGACCGTGCGCTGGCCCGTGGGACTGTCGTCCAGATAGACGGGGCCGATCTCGAACAGGGCCGCGTCCGCATGGCCGCGAGCCGCGTTGCGCGCGGCCGCCTGAACCAAATTCGGCAAGGCGGAAGGCCGCATGCAGTCCAGATCGGCCGCGATCGGATTCTCCACCCGCAGCGCCTCTTCGCCGCCGCCGAACAGGACCGCCGTGGACTGTTTGGTGAAGGACCATGTGACCGCCTCGGCGTAACCCATGGCCGCCAGAGCCCTCCGGGCCAGCCGCACACGGCTCTGGCGCGGGTTCAGCACGCCCCTGGAGGGCGCTCCGAGACCCGGCAGGGGCGTTGAGGGCAGGGCGTCGTAGCCTTCGATCCGCGCCACCTCCTCGACCAGATCGGCCGGACCCTCCACGTCGCGGCGCCACGAGGGCGGCGTCACCGTCCAGGGCGCGCCGCGCGCAATCCCGAAACCGAGCCGGATCAGGATCTCCGCAATGCGATCGTCATTCAGCGCGAGGCCGGTGAGCGAGCCGACCCGTGCCGGGTCGAAGACGAACGGGGCCGGATTGGCCGGCGCCTCTCCGGCGATCACGACGTCCGACGGCTCGCCGCCGCACAGGTCGAGGATCAGCTGCGTGGCCAGCTCGAGGCCGGGCGTGACCGAGGCCGGATCGACGCCGCGCGCGAACCGGTACTGGGCGTCAGAGTTCAGCGACAGTGTGCGGCCCGTCTGGGCCGTGACCAGGGGGTCAAACCAGGCGCATTCGACGAAGACGTCGACGGTGTCGTCGGAACAGCCGGTGGACTCGCCGCCCATCACGCCGCCCAGGCCGATGGGCCGTTCGCCTGCGGCATCGGCGATAACGCACATGCCCGGATCGACCGTGTAGGTCTTGCCGTCCAGGGCGATCAGATGCTCGTGCGTCCCCGCCGCGATGCCGGCGGCGCCTTCGGACACCTGTCCGCCGCGCACCACGATCTCGCCGCCAACCAGTTTGGCCGCGTCATAGACGTGCAGGGGGCGGCAGCGGTCGTAAGCGACCAGATTGGTGACATCGACCAGCCGGTTGATCGAGCGCAGGCCGATGGCGGTCAGCCGCCGCTGCAGCCACCCGGGCGACGGTCCGTTCTTCACGCCGCGGATCAGTCGTCCCGCGAACACCGGACACATCCCGGACGCCTCGATCCGCACGGTGATCGGACAGGGGAAGGTTCCCGGGACGGGCTGGACCGCCGGCGTCTTCAGCTGGCCGAGCCCTGCGGCCGACAGGTCCCTCGCGATGCCGGCCACGCCGAGCCAGTCGGGACGGTTGGGCGTCACCTCGAAATCGATTACCGGCTCGGCGCCGAACACGCCGGCCGCGGGCGTTCCCACAGCCAGGTCATCGGCGAGTTCCAGAATCCCGTCCGACTCGTCCGCCAGCTCGAGCTCCGAGGCCGAGCACAGCATGCCGTTCGAGACCACGCCTCGCACCGGCTTCTCGACCAGCGTCACGCCCAGGCCGGGCACGAAGGCGCCGATGGGGGCGTAGATGGTCGTCAGACCCGCGCGCGCGTTGGGCGCGCCGCAGACGATCTCTTTCGGCCCGTCGACGGTATCGACCTGGCAGACCTGCAGACGGTCGGCGTTGGGATGGCGTTCGGCCGAGACGATCCGGGCGACAGTGAACGGCGCCAGCGCGGCGATCGGATCGTGGACGTCCTCGACCTCCAGACCGGCCATGGTCATGGCCTCGGCTACGGCCGCGATCTCCGCGTCCGTGTCGAGATGGTCCTTCAGCCAGGAGAGGGTGAATTTCATGATCCGGGCGTCAGCTGGGGGCGCCGGCGCCGCTGTTGGCCGTCAGCACCTTTTCCATCTGGTCGAGGAACGGCTGACCGCCCGTGAAGCCGACGCCGATGAAATGGCAACGGACGAAACGGGTCCGGGCGAACGCCACAGCCCCGATGACCTTGGGGCCGAGCGGACGGTACATCAGGCTGCGCACCTCGTCGGTCAGGCCCATGTTGCAGTCGATGAACTCGACATCCCCCGTCGTGGCCAGGATAGCCGGCCCCTCGATGATGCATTGCGTGAACACCTTGTCCTCGATGACCCATTTCTGGGCCTTCATATGGGCGAAGGCGAATTCGGGCAGCCAGATCCGGACGCGCTCGAACGTCGTCTGGGTCACGACGGCAGCCTCGGTCGTGCGGACAGGTTCAGGTTTGGCCATGGGGTTTCCTTAGCTCAGGCCGCTGGCCGGGTTGGGAGCGGAAAAGGCGGAGAAGCCGTAGTGGGCCAGCCACCGCGTATCGGCCTCGAACATGGGGCGCAGGTCGGGGATGCCGTATTTCAGCATGGCCAGCCGGTCGACCCCCATGCCGAAGGCGAAGCCCTGGTATTCGTCAGGGTCGATGCCGCAGTTGCGCAGCACGTTCGGGTGGACCATGCCGCAGCCGAGGATCTCCATCCAGCTGTCGCCCTGGTTCAGCTTCAGCTCGCCGCCCGAGCGGTCGCAGCGGATGTCCATCTCGGCCGAGGGCTCGGTGAAGGGGAAATGGTGGGGGCGGAAGCGGGCGTCGACATCGTCGACCTCGAAGAAGCGGGCGACGAAGGTCTCCAGCGTCCACTTCAGATGGCCCATGTGGATGTCGCGATCGATCACCAGCCCCTCGACCTGATGGAACATCGGGGTGTGGGTGGCGTCGCTGTCCTTCCGAAAGGTCCGGCCCGGGGCGATGATCCGGATCGGCGGCTTCTGGGTCATCATGGTCCGCACCTGCACCGGGCTGGTATGGGTGCGCAGCACCTTGCGCTCGCCCGTCTCCGGGTCGGGCCGCAGGAAGAAGGTGTCGTGCATCTCCCGCGCCGGATGCTTCGGGGGGAAATTCAGGGCCGTGAAATTATGGAAGTCGTCCTCGATGTCCGGCCCTTCGGCGACGGCGAAGCCCATTTCGGCGAACAGGGCGATCATCTCGTCCATCACCTGCATGGTCGGGTGCACCGAGCCGGCGCGGCGCGGCGGGGAGGGCAGGGTCAGGTCGATGTGCTCGGCCTTCAGCCGGGCGTCCAGCTCGGCCGCTTCCAGTTCCGCCTTGCGGGCCGCCAGCGCCGCCGACACACGGTCGCGCAGACCGTTGATCATCGGCCCCTGTTCGCGCCGCTCATCGGGGCTGAGCGCGCCCATGCCCTTGAGCAGGCCGGAGATCGAGCCGGACTTGCCGAGCGCCGCCACCCGCAGGTCCTCGACCGCAGACGCGGTTTCCGCGCCGCCGATGGCGTTGATCAGGTCGAGTTCGAGCTGGGCGAGATCGGTCATGGTCGCTGTCGTCTAGCGGCTGGCGTGCAAAGCAAAAAGCCCCCCGGCGCGAACCGGAGGGCTTTTGCATCTTCCGTTGCCGGAAAGCCTAGGCCTTCAGGGCGTCGCGGACCTTGTCGGCCACGGCCTTGAAGGCGGCTTCGTCGGCGGCCATCGCGGCCAGGACCTTGCGGTCCAGCTCGATGCCGGCCTCGCCGAGGCCGTGCATGAACTGCGAATAGGTGAAGCCTTCCAGACGCGCGGCGGCGTTGATGCGCTGGATCCACAGGGCGCGGAACGAGCGCTTCTTGTTGCGGCGGTCGCGGTAGGCGTACTGCCCGGCGCGATCGACCGCGGCCTTGGCGGTGCGGATGGTGTTCTTGCGGCGGCCGTAGAAACCCTTGGCCTGCTTGAGAACCTTCTTGTGTCTGGCGTGTGAAACTACGCCGCGTTTGACGCGAGCCATGTCGCTATCCTTTCAAATTCAATGGGAAAATCAGGTCGTCGATGCGCGCGCCGATCAGGCGTACGGCATGTAGGACTTGATCTTCTTGGCGTCGGCGGCGGCCATGAGGGAGGTGCCGCGGTTCTGGCGGATGTATTTGCTGTTGTGGCTGATCAAGCGGTGCCGCTTGCCTGCCACGCCGGCCTTGACCTTGCCAGTCGCCGTGAATTTGAAGCGCTTCTTGGCGCCCGACTTCGTCTTCAGTTTGGGCATTTTCACTCTCTGTTTGAGTGGGTTGCCGGTTCGTCGGGCCTTGCGGGCCGTCTGATTTGGAAACCCTGATGAGAACCGCCCAGGCATGCCTTTTAGCCCGGCGGTTCGGTACGCGAAGGCGCGGCTTCTAGGCCAGGCGGCGCCGGAAAGCAAGGCCGACGCTATTCGGCGGGCGCCGCAGCCGCCTCTCCCTGACGCCTCCGGAAAGCCCGTCCGGCATTGAGCGCCATCACCGCCGCGGGAATGGTCAGGGCGGCCCCGACCAGGAAGGGCCAGTCATGTCCGACGACGGAGAACAGGGCCCCCGCCGCCAGCGGTCCGAAGATGCGGGCGCTGGAGCTGGCGGCCATGTTCAGGCCCAGCATGGCGCCCTGACGATCGGGATCGACGGAGCGCGAGATCAGCGCCGAGATGTTGGGCATGGTCACCGCCATGCCGAAGGCGCCCGCGGCCATGATCACAGGCACCAGCAGCTCCGCGTCCGGCAGCAGCCGTCCGGCGACGACCTGTCCCACCAGGCCGGCTCCGAAGATCAGACAGCCGACGGCCAGAACCCGCGCCTCTCCAAAGCGACGGGCCAGCCGTCCGGCCAGGAAGCCCTGGCAGATGACCGATACCACCCCTACCGCCATGAAACTGAGACCGACCTCCCGTGCGCCCCAGCCGTACCGGGCCTCGGTCCAGAAGCCGAAGGTGGATTCCATGCCCGAAAAGCCGGCCATGTAGATCAGGGTGACCAGCAGCACGCGCGACACCACGGGATTGGCGACGGCGTCGTGGACTCCGCTGAGGAAGGCGGGGCGCGGTGTCGCGGGATCGGCCTTCGCCCGGCTTTCTTTCAGCAGGACCGCGACCCCGAGGGCGGCGAGGATGCACAGGCCTGCGGCTGTGAAGATCGGCAGCTGATAACCCAGGGCGCCCAGGTCCGGTCGGGTCAACAGCCCGCCGAGACCGGGCCCGACGATGAAGCCCAGGCCGAAGGCCGCGCCGATCAGCCCCATCCGCCCGGCGCGCTGCTCGGGCGGAGTCACGTCGGCGACATACCCCTGTACGGTCGAGATATTGCCGGCGCCGAGCCCCGTAAACAGCCTCACCGCGATCGCCAGCCAGATGTTCGGCACGAAGGCGAGGGCCAGATAGCCGGCGGCGTTGGCGGCGATGGTGATCAGCAGCACCGGTTTGCGGCCGATCCGGTCGGACAGCCGCCCCCAGAAGGGCTCGGCGACGAACTGGCCCAGCGAATAGGCCGAGAACATCAGCGCCACCTGCCAGGGCGGAGCGTCGAGCGTCTGGCCGTAGAAGGGCAGCAGCGGAATGACGATGCCGAAGCCGACGAGGTTGATGAACACCACCCCGAACAGCACGAACAACGCCGATCGCGACGGGGGCGGGGGCAGGACGGATGATGTCACGGCGCTGTACTCGGGCGGGAGGCGAACCCTGTGTCAGGCAGATCGCGCGGGGGCGCAAGGCGGAGCGCGAAAACGACAACGCCCCGGCCGTTACCGGTCGGGGCGTTGCGGTGAGCGGGACGATCCGGCGGCTATTTCGGCGCGAGGATCATGATCATCTGGCGGCCTTCCATACGCGGGGCGTATTCGACCTTGGCGATTTCCTCGAAATCCGCCTGGACCTTGTTGAGCAGTTTCATGCCGAGTTCCGGGTGGGCCATTTCGCGGCCGCGGAAGCGCAGCGTGACCTTGACCTTGTCACCCTCGTCGAAGAAGCGGTGCATGGCCTTGGTCTTCACTTCATAGTCGTGAATATCGATGTTCGGACGGAGCTTGATTTCCTTCAGCTCGACGACCTTCTGGCGCTTGCGCGCCTCGGCCTTCTTCTTCTGCTCCTGGAAGCGGAATTTGCCGTAGTCGAGAATCTTGCAGACCGGCGGCTCTGACGTGGACACGATCTGAACCAGGTCCATGCCGGCCTCTTCGGCGGCTTCCAGCGCGGCTGACGTCGGCATGACGCCCTGTTTTTCGCCGTTCTGATCAATGAGCAGAACGCGCGGCGCGCGGATATCTTGGTTCATGGGCGGCCCGTCCTTGACGGGCGGCTGGTTCATCGGACGGCGAATGAGCGTCGGTTCCTTGTGTGGAAGAAGAGGCGGAATTTCTGACGAGGATGAGCGCGCGATCGCTCGCGGCGTTCCCCTTCCGGGGCCTATATGACCGCGAAAGCCCCGATCTTCAAGGTTTCAGCGGCGCGCGCGCGCCGATGAAGGCGTCGTGCAGGTCAAGGACGGCCTCAAAGACACGGTCGACCGTCAGGGCCTCGATCGGCGCAAACTCGCCGCGCGTCTCGTTCGAGGCCGCGGTGCGGGTGCGCGGACCCCACGGACCGTAAAGCCACCACTCGGTCGGACCGAACAGACCCAGCGTTGGCCGGCCCAGGGCGGCGGCCACGTGCATCAGCCCGGAATCGTTGCCGACGAAGAGATCGGCGACGTCGATGGCGGCCGCCGACGCCAGGATATCCCCCTTGCCGATGAAGTCGATCCCGCGCGGACCGGCCGCTTCGAGCGCAGGGGTCGCCGGGGGCCGATCGCCCGGTCCGCCAACCGCCATGAAACGCCATCCGTCGAAGCGCGGTTCGGCTTTCAGTCGTTCGACCAGCTGGCCCCAGCGCTCCGCCGGCCAGCTCTTGCCGGGCTGGTGGGCGATGGGCGCCAGGGCGATGATCGGGCCCGGTCCGCTGCCGCCGGCCAGCTGCGGATCCAGCACCGCCTGACGGTCAGCCACGGCCCGGGCGTCGATGAAGATCGCGGGGTCCAGGGGGGCCGTTGCGCCCATCATCCTGGAGATCATCTCGACCTTGCGGACGCCGGTCTCCCAACTCCGGTTGTAGACCACCCGCCGTTTGGCCGGGATCAGGTAGCTGAGGGCCGAGCCGCGGATGTCGATGACCAGGTCCCAGCGCTCGCGCACCACCTGACGCCACAGGTCGACCCAGTGACCGGCCAGCTTCTTCTTGTCGAGAATGATGACCCGCTCGACGCCCGGGGCTGAGCGGAAGAAGGGCGCCGGCGGCCGACCGCAGGCGACAGTGATCCGCGCGCCCGGAACCTGCCGCGCGATCTCCCCGAGGATTCCCGAGGATATGACGCAGTCGCCGATGCGGTTGGAGGTGACGAACAGAACCTTCCGGGCGGTTGTGGTTTCGGTCACGCGGGTTCGGCCTTCTCTTCGCTGTGCCGGGTTCGCTATCAGTCTGCGAGGACTTTCGCGAGAGGCGCCGCCCCATGGACGATATACAGCACCTGCCCGCCCGCGACGGCGAGACGCTGGCGTTCCGCCATGTGGAGGGGTCGGGCCCCACCGTCGTCTGGATCGGCGGGTTCCGCTCTGACATGGAGGGAACCAAGGCGCTGGCCCTCGACGCGGCGGCCCGGGAGCGCGGATGGAACTATGTCCGCTACGATCATTTCGCCCACGGCCGATCCTCCGGCGACTGGCGCAAGGCCACGATAGGCCGCTGGCGCGAGGACGCGATCCGCATGATCGACAGCTTCGAGGGCCCGGTCGTCGGGGTCGGCTCATCCATGGGCGGCTGGGTGGCGCTGCTTCTGGCGCTGGCGAGGCCTGACCGGATGGCCGGTCTGGTGCTGGTGAATCCCGCGCCTGACTTCACAGAGGACCTGATGTGGCCGGGCCTCGCCGATCACGAGCGACAGGCCGTTCTGCGCGAGGGGGAGACGCTGGTCACGGAAGAAGGGCTCGGGTCATACGTCCTCACCCGCCAGATGTTCGAGGAGGCTCGCGACTGGCTTCTGCTGCGCAGCGACCTGCCGGTCACGGCCCCGGTGCATCTGCTGCAGGGGCGGGCCGACGACGTGGTCCCGTGGCGGCGGCAGATCACCCTGATCGAGCGTCTGACGCGCGCGGATGTGGGTCTCGACCTGATCGGACACGGCGACCACAGGCTGTCCTCTCCGGCCGATCTGGCTCGCCTGATCGAGGCTGTTGAACGAATGCGACTTCAGGCGTTTAAATAGGAGACCCACTGCAAGGAACCGCGCCATGCGCCCCCTGATCTTCGCTGCTCCCGCCGCCCTTCTTCTCGCGCTCGCCGCCTGCGCGCCGACCACGGGCTCGAACAATTACGAAAACGAGCTGCGCCGGCTCTCCGACAGCTGCCAGGCGCGGGGCGGAATTCTGGTGCCGACCGGGCAGCAGAGCGGCCGGCCGCAGAACGACAACGTCTGCCAGATCACCGGCGGCCCTTCGCGGCTCACCAACGGCGGTTGACGACATTCGGCCTGGCGCTCGACGGACCACCCCTGTGAGTTGCAGGTCTTGCAAAAACAGGGTTTCCTGAGTTTCCGAACGGGAGACAGCCGTCATGCGTATAGCCGTCATGATCACCCTCGCCTTGGTGACCTCCGCCTGCGCCGCCGGCGGCGCGCCAGGCGAGCGCGCGAGTCAGTACTCCGCCCTGTCTGAAGCCTGCTCCGATCGCGGCGGCGTTCTCACTCCTTCTTTGGACCAGCGCCTCACCGGCAAGGGGGGAGCCGGCTATGTCTGCCGGGTCAGCGGCGGTGCAACCCGGATTCCGCCCCGGGCTACAACAGCCGGGTGATCGCGTCGCGCGCGGCCTCGCCGAGATCGGGCCGCTTCAGCGCCAGGGCGACGTTGGCCTTGAGCAGGCCGATCTTGTCGCCGCAGTCGTGGGTCACGCCTTCGTATTCGACCGCCGTGAAGGTCTGGTCCTTCATCAGCCGCGCCATGCCGTCTGTCAGCTGGATCTCCCCCCCCGCGCCGCGCGGCTGGTTCTCGAGAATGCTGAAGATCTCAGGCTGCAGGATGTAGCGCCCCGCGATTGACAGGTTCGACGGCGCTTCACCGCGCGGCGGCTTCTCGACCATCCCCTTCATGCGGATATTCCGGCCGTCACGGTTCTCGGGATCGACGATGCCGTATTTGTGGGTTTCGGTCTCGGGCACCGCCTCGACGCCGATGACATTGCCGCCCACCCGCGCATAGACCTCGGCCAGCTGTTTCAGCGCGCCGGGCTGGGAGTCGACGATCACGTCGGGCAGCAGCACGGCGAACGGCTCGTCGCCGATGATGTCGCGGGCGCACCAGACCGCATGCCCAAGGCCGAGCGGCTGCATCTGGCGGGTGAAGCTCATCTCGCCGGCGGTGGCCAGCTCGGCGTTCATCATGTCGAGGATGTCGGTCTTGCCCTTGGCCAGAAGCTGGGCCTCAAGTTCGATCTGGTGGTCGAAATAGTCCTCGATCGCCCCCTTCGAGCGCCCCGTTACGAAGACGATGTGCTCGATCCCGGCCTCGCGCGCCTCTTCCACAATGTAGCTCAGGATCGGCCGGTCGACGACGTTCAGCAGCTCCTTGGGCGTGGTCTTGGTGCCGGGAAGCACCCGTGTGCCGAGGCCGGCGACGGGCAGGACGGCCTTGCGGAGGCGGCGGGTCTGATCGGTCATGCGGGGTCCTGAAACAGCGAAGCCGCAGCCTAACGCATCAGCCCCGGATTGCGATCACTCGACGGTCACGGATTTCGCCAGATTCCGCGGCTGGTCGACGTCCGTGCCCTTCTGCACGGCTGTGTAATAGGCCAGCAGCTGCACCGCCACGGCATAGACCAGCGGCGCGATCAGGGAATGGCACTCGGGCGCGTCGACCCGGCGAATCCCCGCACCATGGGGGTCCGGAGCCGATTTCGGGGCGATCATGATGACCGGTCCGCCGCGCGCCGCCACTTCCTGAAGATTGGACGCCGTCTTTTCGAACACCTCGTCCAGCGGGGCGAGGGCGACGATCGGCGTGAACTCGTCCACCAGGGCGATGGGCCCGTGCTTCAGCTCCCCGGCGGCATAGCCCTCGGCGTGAATGTAGCTGATTTCCTTCAGCTTCAGCGCCCCTTCCATGGCCAGCGGGAACATGGCCCCGCGGCCGAGGAACAGGACGTCCGTGGCTTTGGCGATGTCGTGGGCTACTGCCTTCAGATCGTCCTCCATGCCCATCGCTTCGGCGATCAGGCGCGGCGCCTCGAACAGGGCCTTGACCAGTTCGGCCTCGCGCACCGCGTCGATCACGCCGCGCTGCACCCCGGCCGCCACGGCCAGCGCCAGCAGCGCCGCCACCTGGGCGGTGAAGGCCTTGGTCGAGGCGACGCCGATCTCGGGTCCCGCATGGGTCGGCCACAGGGTTCCCGCCTCGCGCGCCATGGACGAGGAGTGGACGTTGACCAGGGCGGCGGTCTTCAGCCCCTTGGCCTTGCACCACGACAGGCTGGCCAGGGTGTCGGCGGTCTCGCCGGACTGGCTGACCGCGACCGCCATCGTCCCGGGCGTCAAGGCCGGCTGGCGATAGCGGAATTCCGAGGCGATTTCGACGTCGCAGGGCAGATTGGCCAGCTTCTCGAAGGCGTAGCGGCCGATCTGGCCGGCGTAGAACGCCGTGCCGCAGGCGATGATCTGCAGCCGGTCAATGGCGGCGAAATCGGCCGAATCCGTCTTGGCCTTGCCGTTCACGAAGTCGAGGTAGTGGGACAGGGTGTGCTGCACGCTGTCCGGCTGCTCATGGATCTCCTTCTCCATGAAATGCCGATACTCGCCCTTCTCGACCAGCGCCGAGGAGGCCGAGACCTGCACGATCGCCCGCTCCACAGCGTTCCCGTCGACGTCGAACATGCGGGCGCCGCTGCGGTCGATGCCGACGTAGTCGCCCTCCTCAAGGTAGGAGATCCGGCTCGTAAACGGCCCGACCGCCAGGGCGTCCGAGCCGAGATACATCTCGCCTTCGCCCCAGCCGACCACCAGCGGACTGCCGCGCCGGGCTCCCATAATCAGCCCGTCCTCGCCCTCGATCAGCACCGCCAGCGCATAGGCGCCGGTCAGCCGGTCCAGCACGCTCTTGAAGGCGACGAGCGGGTCGTTGGTCGTCTCCAGCGCCCGGTCGATCGCATGGGCCACCACCTCGGTGTCGGTCTGGCTTTCGAAGGTCCGGCCGGTCGCTTCGAGTTCGGCCTTCAGCTCGGCGAAATTCTCGATAATGCCGTTGTGGACCAGCACCACGCGGCCCGCCTTGTGCGGATGGGCGTTGACCGTCGTCGGGGCGCCGTGGGTGGCCCAGCGCGTGTGGCCGATGCCGATCGTGGCGGCCAGCGGCTCGGCCAGCAGCACCGCTTCCAGCTCGCGGATCTTGCCCTTGGCGCGCCGTCGCTCGACCCGGCCGTCGACCAGAGCCGCCACACCGGCGGAGTCATAGCCTCGGTATTCCAGCCGCTTCAGGCTGTCGATCAGACGGGGAACCGCCGGGCCCGTCCCCGTCACGCCGATGATGCCGCACATGGAATAGCCCTCGAGAATCCGGATGTCCGCGCTTTGCGCACGGGCGGGTAACGGTCTAAGCCGACCCTGACTGTCTGGCGCCGGTGTAGGCGACGGGCGGTCCCGATTGCACCTAAAAAGCGGTTTCGCAAGATTTCTGCGCCGCCAAAAGCAAGGAAAACGACCCTTGGGCGAGAGACGCTATTTCGGCACAGACGGCATCCGCGGCCGCGCCAACACCCACCCGATGACGCCGGAGGTCGCCCTGCGCGTCGGCCTGGCCGCCGGCCGCCTGTTCATGTCCTCCGACGACCGCCGGCACCTGGTGGTGATCGGCAAGGACACCCGCCTGTCCGGCTATATGATCGAGCCCGCGCTGGTCGCCGGCTTCTCTTCCGCCGGCATGGACGTGCGGACCTTCGGCCCCCTGCCGACGCCCGGCGTGGCCATGATGACCCGGTCGATGCGCGCCGACATCGGGGTGATGATCTCGGCCTCGCACAACGCCTATCTCGACAACGGCATCAAGCTGTTCGGCCCCGATGGCTACAAGCTGTCGGACGAGGTCGAGCTGAAGATCGAATCCATGATGGACGAGGATCTCGGCGCCGGCCTGGCTCCCGCCGACCAGCTGGGGCGGGTCAAGCGCATCGACGACGCCCAGGCCCGCTATGTCGAGATCGCCAAGGCCAGCTTCCCCAAGAAACTGAGCCTCCAGGGCCTGCGCATCGCCGTCGATTGCGCCAACGGCGCCGGCTACAAGGTCGCCCCGACCACCCTGTATGAACTGGGCGCCGAGGTCTGCGCCGTGGGCGTCGAGCCCAACGGCCTGAACATCAATGCGGACTGCGGCTCGACCCATCCCGAGACGCTGGCCGAGGCGGTCCGCACCTACCGCGCCGACATCGGCATCGCCCTGGACGGGGACGCCGACCGCGTCATCATCTGCGACGAAAAGGGCCAGGTCGTCGATGGCGACCAGATCATGGCCATGGTCGCCCTGGACTGGGCCCGCCGCGGCCTGCTGACCGGCGGCGGCGTGGTCGCCACCGTCATGTCCAACCTCGGCCTGGAGCGCGCCCTGGCCGCCGCCGGCCTGACGCTGGAGCGGACGAAGGTCGGCGACCGCTACGTCATGGAGCGGATGCGCGAGGGCGGCTTCAACCTGGGCGGCGAACAGTCCGGCCACATCATCCTGCACGACCACGCCACCACCGGCGACGGCCTGATGTCGGCCCTGCAGGTTCTGGCGGTCCTGGTCGAGAGCGGCCGCCCGATGAGCGAACTGGCCAAACAGTTCGAGACCGTGCCGCAGAAGCTGGAGAACGTCCGCTATACGTCCGGCAAGCCGCTGGACAACGCCGGCGTCAAGGCCGCCATCGCCGAGGCCGAGGCGCGACTGGCGGGGCAGGGCCGCCTGCTGGTCCGTCCGTCCGGCACCGAGAAACTGATCCGCGTCATGGCCGAGGGCGACGACGCGAAACTGGTCAAGTCGGTCGTGGCGGACGTCGTCGCGGCGGTCAGGGCGGCGGGCTAAAGCCCCGGCGTCGGGCGGCCCAGCGTCGTCATGGTTACAGCCGGCGCCTCCTCCAGCAGCCGGGCGACGATGACCGCGCTGACGCCTTCCGGATCGTACGTCACGACGGTCTTCCCCGTCTGCTGGGTGAAGGCGCTGGCCAGAAGACGCGTGCCGAACCCGGACCGCGCGGGCGGACCAACCGCCGGGCCGCCCCGCTCCTGCCAGAGCAAGGTCAGGAACCTCACGCCGGCGGAGTCATGGGACAGATTCCAGTCGATTTTGACCCGACCCTCGGGAACCGACAGCGCGCCGTATTTCACCGCATTCGTCACCAGCTCGTGCAGCACCAGCGACAGGGTCACCGCCTGCGACGGATGCAGCTGCAACGAGGGCCCGTCGAGGACAAGGCGGGAGGCCGGACCTTCATAGGCATGCGTGACGTCCCGGATGATCGCCTCCAGATCGGCCCCGGCCCAGTTCTCGTCCACCAGCACATTGTGCGCCCGCGACAGGGCGATGATGCGCTCGGTCAGATCCCGGCGCACGCGGGGGTCGACGTCCGCTGACCGCAGGGTCTGGTCGACCACGGACTGGACCGTCGCCAGCGAATTCTTCACCCGGTGGTTCAGTTCGTTAAGCAGCAGGATGCGCTGCTCGTCCGCCTGTTTCAGCGGGGTTTCGTCGCGGAACACCTTGATCGCTTCCGCACCGCCTCCCGAGAGGGGCAGGGTCAGGCCGTTGGCCCAGAAACGTTCGCCGTTCTTGCGCAGATGCCAGCGGGAATCTTCATAGCGGCCGTCCTCGAGCGCCTTCTGAATCTCGCCCGTGTGCGCGCCGGCGGCGCGGTCGGCCTCGGTGAAAATCGCACCGATGTTCATCCCGAGCGCCTCCTCCCGGGAATATCCGGTCAGAACCTCCGCGTCCGCGAGCCATTCGGTGACCAAGCCGTCGGCGGTCAACGCCACGATGGCATAGCCCCGCAGGTTCTCGATGATCCGGGCGGCGAGGGCGGCGGGCACATGCGGCATAGCTGGTCAACGCAGGGGGCGCCTTTCCGTGCCATTGGCTCCTCCCGGACGGGTCTGCGACCGAAACTGGGCCATGGAAAGCCGCGTCCGGGTGGCGCAGTCTGCCACGGATGATTCCCGCCAGGTCCCTGATCCCCGGCCTGATCGCCTGTGCCGCGGTCGTTCTGGCGGCCGTCGCCGTCCAGGCGCTGGAGCTACGGCTGTTCGGACGGGGCTGGATCGACGCGATCGTCCTGGCCATCCTGATCGGCGCCGCCATTCGCAGCGTCTGGACGCCCCCCGCCGCCCTGCGCCCGGGTGTCGAATTCAGCGCCCGCACCCTGCTTGAGATCGCCGTCGTCTTGCTCGGCGCCTCTGTCAGCGCGGCGACGGTCATCGCCATTGGACCGGGCCTGCTGGCGGGAACGGCGGCGGTCGTCGTCCTGGCGTTGGCCATCAGCTACGGGATCGGCAGGCTGCTCCGGTTGCCGCACCGGATGGCGGTGCTGATCGCCTGCGGCAACGCGATCTGCGGCAATTCGGCGATCGCCGCGGTCGCCCCGGTGATCGACGCCGAGGCGAAGGACGTCTCCGCCGCCATCGCCTTCACCGCGGTCCTCGGGGTGGCGGTGGTCCTCCTGCTGCCCTTGCTGGGCGCGGCCCTGCAGATGACCGACGTCCGGTACGGCGTCCTCGCCGGACTGACCGTCTACGCCGTGCCCCAGGTGCTCGCCGCCACCCTGCCCGTGGGCGCGGTGGCCAACCAGGCGGGGACCCTGATCAAGCTGGTCAGGGTCCTGATGCTGGGCCCCGTCTGTCTGGGTCTGGCCATCCTCACCGCCCTTCGCCGTCGCCGGGACGAGGGCGCTGCGGCGCCCGCAGGAACCCTGTCGCTGCACCAGCTGGTGCCGTGGTTCATCATCGGCTTCCTGCTGATGATGGCTGCGCGGTCGATGGGCATGATTCCGGTCGCCGCCGTGCCGGTCATGGCCGATGCGGCCAAGGTGCTGACAGCCCTGTCGATGGCCGCCCTGGGTCTCAGCACGGACGCGCGGGCCGTGGCCCGTTCCGGCTTTCGTATCGCCGGCGTGGTCATCCTGTCGTTGCTGGCCCTGCTGGCTCTCGCCCTGGCCCTGATCTATCTGCTGGCGCTGACCTGAAGCGAGCCCAGACGATCGACCAGGTCTTCGATCCGCTTGCGGATGTCCGGGACGGCGGTCGTTTCCCAGAAGGCTGCCCGGGCCGGCGGGCCGAGGACGAAAAGACCAGGCTCCGGTGATCCGTCGGCGTTCAGCGGCCGGCCTTCCGGGTCCAGATCGAGGCCGAGGCCGGCCGGATCCAGCCGCGCCCGGCCCGTCCTGATCAGCGGTCCTGTCAGGGGATCGTCGAGCGGCGCATGGCCGGGGCCGCTGCAGTCGATCAGCCATTGGCCGGTCAGCGGCGGCCGGACCGATCCGTCGCGGGGCCGCCAGTGCAGCGTCACCCCGTCGGCTTCCGACTCGATCCGCTCGACCCGCCCCGCGACGATGCCGAGGCGGCCCGCGGCCCGTATCCGGTCCACGATTTCGGCGACGCCCGGGGGTATGCGGTGTCGGTGCACGTCCCACCAGGGGCGCAGGTGCCTCAACCATCGCGCGCGGGTCGGCGCGTCCGCCTCGGTCCAGAGGCGCGCCGTCACGGGGCGCAAACCCTCCATCACGCTGCGCCAGCCCGCCGTCTCCGCCAGCCGCCGCGCCTCCGCCAGTCGCTCCGACAGGCGGCCGGCCATCAGCCTCTCGGTCGGCGTTTCGGGGTGGTCGTGCCCCGGGCCGTGGACGCGGGGCGTGAGCCCGCGGCGGGACACCACCTTGATCGGCCCCCGGCGCCCCGTGGCGTCCAGCCACAGGACCATATCGACCATGGTCAGGCCCGAACCGATGACGATGACCTCGTCTTCCGGCCCGATCCGCTCCAGCGCCGTCAGGGCCCAGGGGTCCGGGACGATGCGGCGTGAGGTCTTTCCCGCGGTTCCTGGAGCCGGGTTCCCCGTCGCCAACACGACCGTGCCGGCCTGAACAATGCGACCGTCGGCCAGGCGCAGGCTTCCGCGCTCGATCGCCGCCACCTCGCCGGTGACCAGCTGGATCATCCCCGGGTGAAGCATCCGCGCCGTGTTCAGTCGATGCTGAAGATACTCCCCGTACAGGCGTCGCGGCGCGAAACCGTCCGGGTCCGCGTGTTGCGGGCAGTGGTTCTCCAGCCAGTCGACGAAGTCGGCGGGTTTGCCCTCGATCGCGCTCATCCGGTTCGAGCGAACATTGAGCAGGTGCTGCTCGAAGGGCGTCGAATAGGCCAGACCCGGGCCGAAGGCGCCGGTACGGTCGATCAGGCAGGAAGGGATCCCGCTGTCGGCGAGCCGCGCCGCGAGCATGGCTCCGGAGAAGCCGCCGCCCACGATCGCCGCCGGATGCACCCCCTCGCCCACCGGCCCCCCTTCGAAACGCTCAGAGCTCCTGATTATAGGCACCGATCTCGGGGTATTCGGCCAGCCGGGGTTTCACCTCTTCCCGGAACAGCGCCCGCATGTCCGCCTCCGAGCGCATGCTCTCGACGACCACGACGAGCTCCGGTTTGTTGGACGAGGCGCGGACCAGCACCCACGAGCCGTCTTCCAGATGCACCCGCACGCCGTTGACGGTGATCGCCTCGACGATCTTCCGCCCCAGGATCGAACCGCCGGCGTCGGCCAGGGCCTGATACTCGGCCACGATCCGCTCCAGCACCTCGTATTTCAGCTCGTCGTCGCAGTGCGGCGACATGGTCATGGAAGTCCAGGCGTCGGGCAGGGCGCCCTTCAGCTGCGACAGGGTCTTGCCCGGGTTGCGATCCAGCATGGCCAGGATGGCGCCGGCGGCGACGATGCCGTCGTCATAGCCCCGCCCGATCGGCGCATTGAAGAAGAAATGCCCCGACTTCTCGAACCCGGCCAGGGCCCCCAGTTCGGCGGTCTTGCGCTTGATGTAGCTGTGGCCGGTCTTCCAGTAGACGACCTCGGCGCCGTTGGATTTCAGCACCTCGTCGGTCTTGTACAGGCCGGTCGATTTCACATCGACGACGAAGGTGGCGTTTGCGTGCAGCGCCGAAAGGTCGCGCCCCAGCATCAGGCCGATCTTGTCAGCGTAGATCTCCTCGCCCGTGTCGTCGACGACGCCGCAACGGTCCCCGTCGCCGTCGAAGCCCAGCGCCAGTTCGGCCCCGGTCTCGCGCACCCGGGCCGCCATCTGCATCAGCATGGCGTGGTCTTCGGGGTTGGGATTGTATTTGGGGAAGGTCCAGTCGAGGTCGGTGTCCATCTCGATCACCTCGGCCCCCATCCGGCGCAGGGCCTCCGGGGCGAAGGCGCCTGCGGTGCCGTTGCCGCAGGCGGCCACGACCTTGATCGGCCGGCTCAGCTTCACCTTCGCCGTAATCTCTTCCAGATAGCGTTCGCGGAAGCCCTCGACCCGGGTCAGGGCGCCGCCCGGACGGCCCACGCCCTCGCCGTTCAGCACGATGTCCTTCAGCCGCCCGATCTCGTCGGGTCCGAAGGTCAGCGGCGGATTGGCGCCCATCTTGACCCCGGTCCAGCCGTTCTCGTTGTGACTGGCGGTGACCATGGCCACGCAGGGCGCATCCAGCGCGAACTGGGCGAAATAGGCTGTCGGCGACAGGGCCAGGCCGATGTCCAGCACCTCCATCCCGCCTTCCAGCAGGCCGAGGGTCAGCGCCTGTTTCACCGACAGGGAATAGGAGCGGAAATCGTGGCCGACCACGATCCGCGGCCGCTGCCCGATCTCGTGGACATAGGTGGCCAGCCCGAGACCCAGGGCCTGGACGCCCAGCAGGTTGATCTCCTTCTCCAGCACCCAACGCGCATCATATTCGCGAAACCCCGTCGCCCTGACCAGCGGCGTGGTCTCGTAGTCGGCGGTGTTTGGACGCAGGTCGGAGCGGGGTTTTTGCATAGGAAACCTGGGAAGTGACGGGATCTTGACTTGGCTATAGGGCGCCGCGCGCGGCGCGGACAACAACGCTCCGCCGCCCGCATGGCTCCGTTTGCCCGAGCGGGCGAGCTCGTCTTGACCCGCGCCGCCGCCGGTCCTACCCCCAAGAAGACCGCCCGGAGACCTCCATGCCCCGACTGATTTTGCTGCGCCACGGCCAGAGCCAATGGAACCTCGACAACCGTTTTACGGGCTGGGTCGATGTCGACCTGACCGCAGAGGGCGAGGTCCAGGCGAGGCGGGCGGGCGAGCAGATCGCCGCGGCCGGCTTCGCGCCCTCCGTCATGTTCACCTCGGTGCTGAAACGCGCGACGCGCACCGGCGCCCTCGCCCTGGATGTGGCTGGTCTGCACGATGTTCCCGTCGTCCAGGACTGGCGACTGAATGAGCGCCACTACGGCGGCCTGACCGGGCTGAACAAGGCCCAGACGGCCGCGACCCATGGCGAGGACCAGGTGAGGATCTGGCGGCGGAGCTACGACATTCCCCCGCCGCCCCTGGAGCCCGGCGGCGAATGGGATTTCGCCGGCGACCCCCGCTACGCCGGACAGTCCATTCCCGACACCGAAAGCCTGAAAACCACGCTTGATCGCGTCCTGCCCTACTGGAACGAGGCCATCGCCCCGCGCCTGAAGGCCGGGGAGGACGTGCTGATCGCCGCCCACGGCAACTCCCTGCGCGCCATCGTCAAACACCTGTTCGCGGTGCCCGACGACCGGATCGTCGGCGTGGAGATCCCGACCGGCAATCCGCTGGAAATCGATCTCGACGCCGATCTGAGGCCGGTCGCGGCCCGCTATCTCGACCAGGGGCGCGCAGCCGAGCTTCCGCCCCTGCCCGGAGCGGCAGGATGACCAGCGCGCAACAGGCTTCCGACGATATCCGGTTCATGGGTCGGGCCATCGCCCTCGCCCGGGCGCAGATGGGCCAGACATGGCCCAACCCCGCCGTGGGCTGCGTCATCGTCAACGACGGCGAGGTCGTCTCCGAAGCCGCCACGGCCCCGGGCGGTCGCCCCCACGCCGAAGAGCAGGCTGCGCCCGCCGCCGGCGACCGGGCCCGCGGCGCCACCGCCTATGTCACGATGGAGCCGTGCGGCGCCCGCTCCTCCGGCCGCACCTCCTGCTCGCATTTCCTGATGGACGCCGGCGTCAGCCGCGTCGTGGTCGCCGCCGTCGATCCCTCGCCCTTCGCCTCCGGCCGGGGCGTCGAACGCCTGAAGAAGGCGGGGCTCCAGGTCGAGACGGGCCTCCTCGCTCCGGAGGCGGCCATTCTCTACGAAGGCTATCTGCACCGGGTCGAGACCGGTCGTCCCATGGTCCGCGTCAGCGCCGACGGCGAAGGCTTCGACGCCCGCTTCGCCGCCTCCGCCAAGGCCGACCTGGCCACGGAGCTGAAGCGCCTGGGCGAGGCCGGCTACACCCGCGTCTGGGTGAGCCCGGGAGAACTGGCGGATGCGCTTTCGGAACAGGGCCTGCTGACGCAGTAGCTCTCGAAAAGTGGCTAGTGGCTAGTGGCTAGTGGCTAGTGGCCAGTGACTGGTGGCTGGCCACCAGTCGGGGCGAGGGCCCGGGCCTGCGCCGCCCTTCCGCCTTCATCGAAGTCGGCGATGCTGGTCACTAGCCACTAGCCACTAGCCACTCCTCTCCCGCACACCCTTCCTTAAGCGGCGGCGTGCCATATCGGGACCATGTCGGGGAACACCGTCCAGGCCGCCAGAAGGCGCATCGATCAAACCGAGCTGGACGCGATCTGCGCCCGGCACGACCGTCTGTGGCAGGCCAAGCCGGGCGGCGCCCGCGCCGTCCTCGCCTGGCTCGACCTTTCCGGACTCTCTCTCAAGGGCCGCAACCTCGCGGACGCGGACTTCGCCGCCGCCTGCCTGAACGGCGCGGACCTTTCGGGCGCGCGGCTGGACAACGCCACCTTCTTCGGGGCCGACATGCAGGATTGCCTGCTGGTCGAGGCCAGTCTGCGCCGGACGGACCTGCGCGGGGCCTGCCTTCGGGGCGCCGACCTCACCGGCGCCGACCTTTTCGAGGCGGACCTTCGCGAAGGCGCGATCGCGGCCGCCGACGCCAAACTGGGTTTCAGAATCGTCGAGGCGAGGGCGCGCAACGACACGGAGGCGCAGGGCGCCTGTCTCGCGGGGGCCAATCTGGAACGCTCCAAACTGACCGGCATCGTGGCCGTGGCGGCGGATTTCTCCGACGCGATCATGAAGGACTGCAAGATGGTCCGGGCCAATCTCAAACAGGCCAGTTTCCGCGGCGCGGATCTTTCGGGCGCCGACCTCTCCGGCGCCGATCTTTCGGGCGCCGATCTTCGTGACGCGGTTCTGGTCGGGGTCAAGAGCGCCATGTGGCGAACCGACGGGGCCGACATGTCCGGCGCCCTGACCGACGAACGCTCGTCGGGCAGTCCGGTCGGCAAGATGCCCGCCGCCGAAATGCTGGCCGAGCACGCCCAGTGGTGCGAGACCGGCGGAGCCCAGGGGCAGCCCTCTGTGTTCGACCGCGTGGACCTTCGCGCCCTCAAATCGATCCGCGGCTACAATCTCACCGCCCTGTCCGCCCGGGGCGCCGTCTTCTACGGTCTCGACATGGAGGGGGTGCAGCTGCAGGGCGCCCATCTTGAGGACGCCGACCTCCGCGCCGCCAATCTGAAGGGCGCCGATCTGCGCGGCGCTCGTCTGGCGAGGGCGAGGATGAACGGGGCGGATCTGCGGGGAGCCCAGCTCGGGCCGCTCATGATCGGCGCCGAGCGGCTGTTGCCCGCCGACCTGACCGGGGCCTGCCTGCGCGGCGCTGAACTCTCGGGCGCGGACCTCAAGCGAGCGGTTCTGATCGGCGCAGACCTGGGCCGGGCCACGATGTTCGGCGCCTGCCTTCGCCAGGCCGATCTGACCGATGCGATCACAACCGGCGCGCGGGGGATGGAGACCACGGACAACCTCGCATGACCGTCGTCCGTCCCGGGCTCGCCGTCTGATCCCACATGCAAAAAGGGGCGGCGCGAACGCCGCCCCTCTCCGTTGCCTGTCGCTCGCCCCGAGGGGCTCGCTTCCCGAGGCGTGGCCTCAGGCCGCCTTGGACTTCTTGCCCTCGATCAGCGGCTGTTCGGAGGTTCGCGCGCCGATCTCGATGCGGCGCGGCTTCAGGGCCTCGGGCAGTTCCCGGACCAGTTCGATCGACAGCAGGCCGTCTGCCAGGTCGGCGGTCTTGACCACCACATAGTCGGCCAGCTGGAACCGGCGCTCGAAGTCGCGCTCGGCCAGGCCGCGATGCAGATAGGTGCGTCCGGCGCCGGCGTCGTCATTGGCCGTCTTGCGGCCGGTGACGGTGAGCAGGTTCTCCTTGACCTCGAGGGTCAGTTCGTCGGGCTTGAAGCCCGCGACCGCGATCTCGATCCGATAGGCGTTCTCGCCTGTCGTCTCGATATTGTAGGGCGGCCAGCCGTTTTCCTGGCTGGTGCGCGCGGCGCTTTCCAGCAGGCCGGCCAGTCGGTCGAAACCGACGGCGGAACGGTAGAGCGGGGTGAAATCATAGGTACGCATGGGTCATCCTCCTGGTATCAGCAAGGTTGAACCGGTCCCGCGGTTTGATGCCCGGACCGGCGGTGGGAGTTCAGCCCGGTCGGCCCGATTCTCGGCCCCGTCCGGTCTGGAGGCCCCGAAATCGGCGGCCTCGGTTCCGATGTGGGAAGCGACGGAGATCCGTCAAGGGGTCCGCCCCGGCGCGCCAAACTGTCGCCGTGCTCCGCTCATGACTTGCCCCCCGGGCCGGACGCCTTAGGGTTCGCCAGCATTCTTGCTCAGGAGACACCCATGCGCCTGCTCGCCCTCGCCATGACCACCGCGCTGACGCTGCCGGCCCTGGCCGCCGCCCAGACCCTGCCGGCCTTGCCGTCGCTCGACGAGACGTCGGCGGAGCGCACCGTCCGCCGCGCGGCCATGACCCCGCCGGAGCTGCAGGAAGACGCCGCCCTGCAGGCGGCCATCGGCTCGAGCTCGCGGCCCGCCGCCGATGTGGCGCGCGACGTTCACCGCCGCCCGTTCGAGACCCTGACCTTCTGGGGCCTGACGCCGGGGGCGACCGTGGTGGAGATCGAGCCGGGCCGCGCCGGATGGTGGAGCGCCATCCTGCAGCCCTATGCGGCGGCCACAGGCGGAACCTATGTCGCCGTCAACCGCCCGCTTGAGAGCATGGGCGTCGAGGACGGGACCGCCGATATGGTCGTCGTCGCCCGCGCCTTCCACAACTGGCATCGCGCCGGCCGCACCGATGGCTATCTGGCCGCCTTCTTCAAGGCGCTGAAGCCCGGCGGCGTGCTGGCGGTGGAACAGCACCGCAGCGTTGACGGCCTGAATCCGGATGTCACGGCGCCGACCGGCTACATGCCGGAAAGCCACATCATTCGGGCCGCCCAAGCCGCCGGCTTCGTGCTCGACGCCCGCAGCGAGATCAATGCGAACCCCAGGGACGATCGCGACCATCCCTACGGCGTCTGGACCCTGCCGCCGGTGCGCACCAGCGCCCCGCGCGCGAACAACGCCAATGACCGGCCGACGCCCCTTACCGAGGCGGAGCGCGCCGAGTTCGACGCGATCGGCGAAAGCGATCGCATGACCCTGCGTTTCCGCAAGCCTGGATAATCCGGCGCGATGCCGGGAACCATTTTGACCGGGCTGGGGAACAGGGTTAAGCCCTGCCGACGGGAGGCGGTTCCGGACGTTCGGGGCCGGCTGTCAGGGGAACTGGATGAGTAGTTCGGGTCAGGACTGGCGGCTGTCGCTGTCGCGTCGGGGCGTGTTGTCCGGCGCGGCCGCCCTGACGCTGACCGGCCTTGTCGCCTGCGGCCGCGAGGAAAAGACCGCGGAACCGGCTCCGACCCCGGACGGCCCTGCGCAGGGATCGCTGGAGTGGGCCGTCGCCGGGCCGTGGCGCGCCCAGGACAAGATCCGCGACGCCGCCCGGCATCCGATGGAGACGCTGCGCTTTTTCGGCCTTCAGCCGCGCATGACGGTGATCGAATTCTGGCCCGGAAGCGGCTGGTGGACGGAAATCCTCGCGCCCTATCTCGACGAGGGCGACGGCAAATACGTCGCTGCGGGGTTCCAGACCGGGCCCGGCGCCGATCCGTCGCAGGTCGCCCTGATGGCCGCCTTCCAGCAACGCTTCACCGGCGATCGTCGCCTGTACGGCGAGATCGAGCTCAGCGCATTCGGACCCACCTCCGGCCCGGTCACGGAAGCGGGGACGGCCGACATGGCCCTGTTCATGCGCAGCATCCACGCCTGGATGGCGGCCGGCATTGCGGAGAAGGCGTTCGCCGACGCCTATGCGGCGCTCCGTCCGGGCGGGGTGCTGGGAGTCGAACAGCACCGCCTCGGTCCCGAAGAGGATCAGGATCCCGCCGCGGCGAACGGATACGTCCAGGAGGCGTTCGTCAAACAGCTGGCGGCCGAAGCGGGCTTCGCCTTTGTCGCCGCCTCGGAAATCAACGCGAATGAAAGGGATACCAAGGATCATCCGTTCGGGGTCGAAACCCTGCCGCCTATGAGTCTGACGGCGCCGCGCGGCTCGCCGCCGAATCCGGCCTTCGACCGGTCGAAATACGATGAGATCGGCGAGAGCGACCGCATGACCTTGAGATTCAGGAAGCCAGAGTGAACCGAGCCGCCGCCTATGCCGCCAACGCGCCCTTGATGGGGGTCCCGGGCGCCTCCGCGCCTCCGGGCGGGGTCGGCGAGTGGTTCCGAGGGGCCGGCGGCCTGCGTCTGCGCGCCGCCTTCTGGACGCCGTCCGCCCTGGTGGCGAAAAAGCCCCGCGGCACGGTGATCGTCAGCCCGGGCCGCACCGAGCCTATCGAGAAATATTTCGAGGTGATCGGCAATTTTCTGGCTCGCGGCTGGTGCGTTCTGGCCCACGACTGGCGCGGCCAGGGCCTGTCGGCCCGCCTTCTGCCCGACCGCCTGAAGGGCCACGCCCGCGCGGTCGAGGAGTTTCTCGATGACTACGCCCGGCTGCTCGACACCTGGGAGAGCCGCGCGCCCAAGCCGTGGATCATGGTCGGCCACTCCATGGGCGGCACATTGAACCTGATGACCCTGCAGGCTGGAGAGAGCCGCTTCTCCGGAGCGCTGCTGTCCAGCCCCATGCTCCGCATCAAGACCGGCAAGCGGTCGATGTGGTCGGTCAAGCTGGCGGTTCGCTGGAATCTGCGACACGGCAAGGCCGGCGACTATGTGCTCGACGACGCCGACGATCCGTTCGACCACACCTTCCAGAAGGACGCCCTGACCTCGGACGAGAGCCGCTACGAACAGTGGCGGCAGCAGCTGTACGCCTGCCCCCATCTCGCTGTCGGCGGTCCGACCTGGGGCTGGCTCGCCTTCGCCCTCGACGCCGGTGAGCGGTCGCTCAAGCCCAAGGCGCTGAAGGCGGTGCGCATCCCCGTCGCCATCGTTCAGGCGGCCGAGGACGACCGCGTCTGGAAACAGACCAATAAATGGGCGGCGAAACGCCTGGGACGGGGCCGCTATGTCGAAATCCCCGGGGCGAAGCACGAGGTCATCATGGAGGCCGACGACATGCGCGGGGTCTTCCTCGACGAGTTCGACGCCATGAGCGCCTATGTCTCGCCGATCGAGGATCTGGCGCCGATGGCGGCTCCTGCTCCCGAGGCACAGCCCGAACCGAATGAAGCGGCATAGGCCGCTGACGTCTTCCCCCGACCGGGAGGCCGGCTAGAGCGCCGCTCTTCGCAAGGTGACCAGCGCCTGCTCCCGGATGCCGACGTCGCCCACGGCGAGAATCTGTCCGCTACCGTCCGGCGTTTCGCCGCGCCAGTTGCTGACCTCGCCGCCGGCGGCCTCGATGACGGGGACCAGGGCCGACCAGTCCCAGATCTTCAGCCCGCTCTCGGCCACCAGGTCGATCCGTCCCGCCGCCAGCATGGCGTAGGCGTAGGCGTCGCACCCCAGGCGCGCCAGCCGTGAGGCGGCCCGGACCTGGGTCCAGGCCCCCAGTTCCGCGCCGGTGAAAAGGTCGGGGTCGGTGGTGGCGATCAGGGCGTCGTTCAGGGAGGCGCACGTCCTTACGGCCAGCGGCGTCTCCGTCCCGCCCTTCAGCAGACGCGCGCCCGACGGGCCGCCGAGGAAGATTTCATCCAGATACGGCTGGCCGATGACGCCGACAGTGGGCTGCCCGCCCGTGCGCAGGGCGATCAGGTTGGTCCACAGCGGCAGGCCGGCGATAAAGGCGCGGGTGCCGTCAATGGGATCCAGGATCCAGACGGACTCGGCTTCGGCCCGGTCCTCGCCGTATTCCTCGCCGATGACGCCGTGGTCAGGGTAGCGGGCCGCGACCAGCCGGCGGAGCGCCGCCTCCGCCTCCCGGTCGGCCTGGGTGACCGGGTCGAAGGCGCCGGGCCCGCCCTTGTCCGCCTCCTCGAACACGCCGCGGAAAAAGGGCAGGGAGACGCGAGCGGCCTCGCGGGCCAGCTCGATCGCGAACAGTTCGTACTCGGTCATGGGATGGGCTTAGGGCTCAGGGCCCGGGGCTTAGTCAAGCCCAGCCCAAATGATCTCCTCAAGCCGAACCCCGAAGCCCTGACTCCTTATGCCGCACCGCCGTCGGTGTGCAGCGACTTGGCGAGATCCAGCAGGCGCCGACGCGGCTTTTCGTCGAGTTGATAATAGGCCTGGATCAGGTCGAGCGTTTCCTTGCGGGAAAACATCTCGCCGCCCTGGGTGGCCGCCTCCTTGCGCTCGATGGCCTCTTCCAGACCGTCGTAGAAATAGCTGACCGGCGATTCCAGCGCCTCGGACAACTGCCACAGCCGGGCGGCCGAGATCCGGTTGGCCCCGCACTCGTACTTCTGGATCTGCTGGAACCGGATTCCGACCTGGGTGGCCAGCTGCTGCTGGGTCAGCCCCAGGAGACGACGGCGACGACGCAGGCGGCGGCCCAGGTGAAGATCGATGTCGGTGGCCATGGCCCCATTCCCCTTGTTGGCAGGCTGTCCCGAAGCGGGACGGCTCGCCCTTCAGGTGGCAAGCACCGTGCCGCGCTCGCGCGCTGGGGGATTGTCGGAAATCAAGGTTTTGCGGGTCGGCTCGCAACCGTTGCCGCAGCGACGCATTACGGCGTCAGAGCGATCGCGCTTGGGAATGTCAGGAGAAATACTATGGGCTTGGGAATCATTGGCTGGATCGTCATCGGCGTCGTCGCCGGCTGGCTGGCTGAAAAAGTTATGGGTCGGAACCACGGCCTGATCACCAACCTGATCGTCGGCGTCGTCGGCGCCCTGCTCGGCGGTTGGATCGCCGGCCAGTTCCTCGGTATGGACGTCGGCGGCTTCAACCCGATGACGCTGCTTGTCGCCTTCCTCGGCGCCTGCCTGCTTCTGTTCCTGGTGGGGCTGGTGAAGCGCCGCACCTAGGCGGTTCTGTCCCGTAACGACGAAGGGCGGCTCCGCAAGGAGCCGCCCTTTTTCTTTCACCTGAAGCCGGATCAGGCGTCGGGTTCTTCGGCCTCTTCGCCGTCCCCGTCGCCTTCGCCGGGAGCCGGATTGGCGGGCGTCGCCGGAGTCGCGGGCTGTGCGGGGGTCGCACGCGTCGCCGCATCACCCGGTTCAGTCGCAGTGGCCGGGGTGGCCGGAGTCGCTGCCGAAGACGGCGTGGCCGGCGTGGCCGAGGAAGACGACGTAGACGGCTGGGCCGGCATCGGTGGGGCGGCGGGTTCCGCCACATCCGTCGAGGAGTCCGTCAGCGACGGAGCCGCCGAGAACTGGGCGCTGGTCCAGCCGACCGCGACGCCTTCGCCTTCCTGACGCACGCCGCCGGAAACCGGCACGGCGCGCAGTTGGCCATCGGCGCCGCGCACGGTCAGCTCCTGGCCGTTGGCGCCGTTGCGGGCCCCTTCAAGCTGGCCGAGGACCGTTCCGTCCGAGCCGACGACGTCCGAGCCGGGCTGAAGGGTGAGGGTGGCGGGTTGATCCGCAGCGGCCTGCTCGCCGGCTGGCGGGGCTGTTTCGGCTGCGGGCGGCGTTTGCGGGGCCGTGCTGTCCTGGGCGAACGCGGGAGCGGTCATGAGGAACAGGCCGGCGACGCCAGTGAGGAGCGCGGTCTTTCGCATGATGTCTGCCTTGTCTACGCGAGCGGGGAGCGCTCGCACCGTCAGACAAACACACGATGTGACGCTTTGTTTCGGCCGCCCTCAAATGACCTTGGCGGCGCCCCGTTTGACCGATTCCTGCTCGATTCCCGGCGCCGCGAGCGGACCCGCTCGCGGCTCCAGGCCTGCTACTCCTCGCGGACGCGCTTCTTGCGGAACGAGGGGTTCAGCACGGCCTTGCGCAGGCGGATCGACTTCGGCGTCACTTCCACGAGTTCGTCTTCCTCGATGTAGGCGATGGCCTGTTCCAGCGAGGGACGGCGCGGCGGGGTCAGGCGAACGGCCTCATCCTTGCCGGCGGCGCGGATGTTGTTCAGCTGCTTGGCCTTCATCGGATTGACGTCGAGGTCGTCCCAACGGGCGTTCTCGCCGATGATCATGCCCTGGTAGGTCTTCTCGCCGCCGCCGACGAACATCACGCCGCGGTCCTCAAGGTTCCACAGGGCGAAGGCGGCGGTTTCGCCGTCGCCGTTCGAAACCAGCACGCCCTTCAGACGGCCCTCGATGGCGCCCTTGTGCGGCTCATAGTGGCTGAACACCCGGTTCAGCACGCCGGAACCGCGGGTGTCGGTCAGGAACTCGCCCTGGTAGCCGATCAGCGAGCGCGACGGCGACTTCAGCGTCAGGCGCGTCTTGCCGGCGCCCGACGGGCCCATGTCCTTCAGCTCGGCCTTGCGGGCGGACAGCTTCTCGATGACCACGCCGGTGTATTCATCGTCGACGTCGATGACGACGTCCTCGATCGGCTCCAGACGCTCGCCGTTCTCGCCGGTCTGATAGACCACGCGCGGACGGCTGATCGACAGCTCGAAGCCCTCGCGGCGCATGTTTTCGATCAGCACGCCCAGCTGCAGTTCGCCACGGCCGGCGACCTCGAAGGCGTCCTTGCCGCCGGTCTCGGTGACCCGGATGGCGACATTGGCCTCGGCCTCCTTGAGCAGGCGGTCGCGGATGACCCGCGACTGGACCTTGTCGCCTTCGCGACCGGCCAGCGGGCTGTCGTTGACCGAGACGGTCATGGAGATGGTCGGCGGATCGATGGGTTGTGCGGGAAGCGCCTCGGTGACTTCCAGGGCGCACAGGGTGTCGGCCACGGTGGCCTTGGACATGCCGGCGATGGCGACGATGTCGCCCGCCTCGGCGCTGTCCACCGGCTGGCGCTTCAGGCCGCGGAAGGCCAGAACCTTGGTGATGCGGCCCTGTTCGATGATCTTGCCGTCGCGCGACAGCGCCTTGATCGACATGCCGGGAACGGCCTTGCCGCTCTCGATGCGGCCGGTCAGCAGGCGGCCGAGGAACGGATCGCTCTCGATCAGCACGTTGAGGATCTGGAACGGCTTGTCGGCGGCCTCGACCTGTTTGGGCGCCGGCACGTGGTCGACGATCAGGTCGAACAGCGGGGCCAGGTTGTCGGACGGCTGGTTCAGGTCCAGCGTCGCCCAGCCGGCCCGGCCCGAGGCGTAGATGTGCGGGAAGTCCAGCTGCTCGTCGGTCGCCCCGATGGCGGCGAACAGGTCGAAGGCGGCGTTGTGGACCTTGTCCGGATCGGCGTGGGCGCGGTCGACCTTGTTGATGCACAGGATCGGACGCAGGCCCATCTTCAGCGCCTTGGTCAGCACGAACTTGGTTTGCGGCATGACGCCTTCCTCGGCGTCCACCAGCAGGACGCAGCCGTCCACCATGCCGAGGATGCGCTCCACCTCGCCGCCGAAGTCGGCGTGGCCGGGCGTGTCGATGATGTTGATCCGGGTCTCGCCCGCCTTGCCGTTCCAGAGCACGCTCGTGCACTTGGCGAGGATGGTGATGCCCCGCTCTTTTTCCTGGTCGTTGGAGTCCATCGCCCGCTCGGACTGGGCCTCATTGGCTCGGAAGACGCCCGACTGGGCCAGAAGCTGGTCCACCAGGGTGGTCTTGCCGTGGTCGACGTGGGCGATGATGGCGACGTTGCGCAGGTTCATTTGACTATCAGACGTGCAAGGCGGCCGGCCCGATGAAAACGTTGGGGCGGCCGCTGGGTTCAGGCGACGGTGCGGGGAGCGCGCGCCTCTTACAGGGGCGAACGCGGAAACGCCAGTGCGTGAGGAACACGCACCGGCGTAACGGCGGTCTTGTCGCTCATGAAAGCGGCAGGGAGAGGGCGGATCAGACTTTCGAGGCCCGGCCCCGCACCCAGCTGTACAGCGCGACCGTCAGCACCACGAAGACCGCGATCCCGGCGAGCATGGCCGGCCAGGTCGAGCCCTCTGGCAGCATGGCGAAGGGCGCTTCGTTGTCGGTCGAGACGATGACCCCGGCGGTCATGACCAGGAACAGGCTTTCGCCGACGATCAGGCCGGACGCCAGCAGCACCCCCATGCGGCGCCCGACGTCGGCGAACCGGGTCGTCTTGATCGCCTTGTCGTAAAGCCAGCCGCACACCGCCCCGACCACCAGCATCGTCGTCACGGCCGCCGGCAGGTAGAAGCCGATCCCCACGGCCAGCGGCGGCAATTTCATCTTCCCCTTCGTCGCGCCGCCCAGCACCGCGTCCAGCACGATGATGACCACCCCGATGGCCGCGCCCAGACCGATCAGGTCCCAGCGCAGGTCGCCGCCGATGACGCCGCGCGCCAGGGCCGAGATCAGGGTCGCCTGGGGCGCCGCCAGCGGCTCGTTGGCGATGCCGGCCGGCCCGCCCGCGAAGCCGAACGCCTTGTTCAGCAGATTGAGAATCAGCGGGATGACCAGGGCGCCGGCGACCACGCCCACGATCAGGGCCGTCTGCTGGCGCCACGGCGTGGCCTGGACCAGCTGGCCGGTCTTCAGGTCCTGCAGGTTGTCGTTGGCGATCACCGCCACGGCGAAGACGATGGCCGTCACGATCAGGGCGAAGGCGATCACCGACGGGTCGGCGGGCAGTCCGGCCAGCGCCAGCACGCCCAGCATCAGCACCGAAGCGATGACGATGGCCAGGATGCCGACGCCCGACACCGGACTGTTCGACGAACCGATCAGCCCGGCCATATAGCCGCAGATAGCGGCGACCGCGAAGCCGATCAGGATGACATAGATCAGTCCGCCGCCCACCAGCAGGGCGGTCGAGCCCGCCAGCGTCGGATTGCCCTGGGCGAACCAGGCCAGCAGTCCGCCGATGCCGATCAGACAGGCGACCGAGAGGCCGGCGACGATGTTGATCGGTATGTCCTGCTCGGTGCGATCCAGCGCCTGGCCGCCCTGGCGTCGGCGGTTGGCGGCGAGGGCGGAGGTCAGGCCGGTGATCAGCGGCCCGGCCAGTTTGATCAAGGTCCAGATGGCGGCGACGCCGATGACGCCGGCGCCCATGAGGCGCACCTCGCGCCCCCACACCGTGCCCGCCAGTTCCTCGGCGGGGGCCCCCGGGGAGATCGTCGACGCGATCGAGGGGATGCCGTTGGCCGTCATCCAGGCGATGGTGTCGGGGCTGGTCAGGATGGGAACCGCGATCCCCCACGCCAGCAGCAGACCGAACAGCTGGGCCAGGCCGACCGCCAGACCGATCAGGTGTCCGGCGCCCAGCAGGGCGAACTGCATGCTGAAGCCTATGCCGGTGGCGCCACCGCCCAGCGCCGCGGGCAGTTTGACAAACCGGGCCGCCTCGCCGGCGAACACCCGCCCGGCGACCAGCAGGGCGTACCCCGCCGAGACCACCGCCCCGGTGATCACGACCCACAGGCCGGACGCATTCTCGCGCACCGCGCTCTCGGTCTGTTCGGCTCCGCGCGAGCCGACGGTCAGGACCTCGGCCGCCGCCCGGCCTTCCGGGTAGGGGAGGCCGCCGTTGACCACCAGCGCGCGGCGCAGCGGAATGGAAAAAGTCACGCCCAGCACGCCGCCGAAGACGCAGATCAGCACCGACTCCCAGAACGGGAACTCCAGCCACCAGCCGACCATGACCAGACCGGGCAGGACGAAGATGATCGAGCTCATCGCCCCGCCCACCGAGGCGACCGTCTGCACGGTCATGTTCTCCCAGATGGTCGAGTCCTTGAACATCCGCAGGATGGCCATGGAGATGACCGCCGCCGGGATGGCCGAGGCGAAGGTCAGCCCCACCTTGAGACCCAGATAGGTGTTGGCGGCGGTGAACACGACGGCCAGCAGGCAGCCCAGCACCAGGGCGCGCAGCGTCAGCTCGATCCGTTTGACGACGCCTGCGGGGGCGGTGGCGGGTGTGTCGGTCATGAGGTCCCTCTCCCTTGTCGGCGGAGGTAAGCCGGAAATCGGGCGGGTGGCTAGGGGGGACCGACGCGACAGCGGCGGGGCTCTCTCACGCGGCCCACTCGCCACCCGGTCCTCACCCCTCTAAACCGCTCCCATGCCTGAACTCCCCGAGGTCGAAACCGTCCGCCGCGGCCTTGAACCGGTCCTCGCCGGCGCGCGGCTGACGCGCGTGCGCCAGAACCGGCCGGATCTGCGTTTCCCCTTTCCCGACCGTTTCCCCGAGAGGCTCGAGGGCGCGACCGTCGAGCGCATCGACCGCCGCGCCAAATACCTGCTCATGCCGCTCTCGACGGGCGAGACCTGGGTCAGCCACCTCGGCATGACCGGCCGCTTCACCCTCGACGGGGAACAGCTGGGCGAATTCGAGGAGGCGGCGCCGATCGCCGGCAAGCACGAACACCTCAGCCTCTGCGCGGTGAAGGACGGCGTCGCCACCCGCATCGGCTTCGCGGACGCCCGACGCTTCGGCTTCATGGGCCTGGTTGCGACGAACGAGGTCGAGGCGCATCCGTGGTTCGCCGGCATGGGACCCGAACCGCTGGGCAACGGTTTCTCCGGCGTCCGCCTCGCCGAGGCCTTTTCCGGCAAGACCCAGAGCATCAAGGCGTCGCTGCTGGACCAGCGGACCGTCGCCGGCCTCGGCAATATCTATGTCTGCGAGGCCCTGTACCGCGCCCGCATCTCCCCGCTTGTCGCCGCGGGCAAGGTCTCGAAGCCGCGCCTGGAAACGCTCGCCGGCGTCATCCGCGACGTGCTGAACGAGGCCATTGCTGCGGGCGGGTCCACGCTGAAGGACTTCGCCAACGCGGACGGCGGCCAAGGCTATTTCCAGCATCGCTTCGACGTCTACGGGCGGGAGGGCAAGCCCTGTCTCGGGGCCGGCTGCACGGGCGTGGTCAGGCGCACGGTGCAGGGCGGTCGCTCGACCTTCTGGTGCCCGTCCTGCCAGAAGCGTTGAGCATGACCCACCGCATCATCCTGTTTCGCGGGATGAACACCGGCGGCGTTCGCGCGCCGGTGGCGGAGCAGCGCGGGATGGCTGAAAAGATGGGGCTGAAGAACCCCCGCACCCTGCTCGCCAGCGGCAATCTGGTGGTCGAGAGCGGCAAGGCTCCGGACGCCCTCGAACACGACATCGAAGCCGCCATGGAGAAGACTTTCGGCCTCAAGGTCGCCGCCATGGTCCGCACGCCGGAGCAGTGGGCCGCGCTGATCTCAGCCAATCCGTTCCGTGAAGAGGCCGCCGCTCATCCGGCCAGGGTCCTGGCCATGGTCATGAAGGACGGCGTCAAGGACGGCGCGCTCGACTCCGCCCGCGCCCTCGCCGAAGGCGGCGAACGGGTCGAGGCCGTCGGCGGCGTCCTCTATTTCTGGTTCCCCGACGGACAGGGGGAGTCCGGCGTCTTCAGGAAGGCCACGCCTCGCATGCTGGGCATGGGCACCGGCCGCAACTGGAACACCGTCCTCAAGCTGGCGGACATGGTCGGGCTGACGCGGTAAGAGGCGGCCTATGAGTCATCGCCGCACCCATCTCTGGATCAGCCTCATCGTCGGCCTCGCCGTCTGGGGCGCCTATTTCGGCCATTTCCTGCAGCAGATGCGTCGGGGCGAGACCGGCGGCCTGGCTCTCTGGTTCCTCGGCGCCCTCGCCGTGATCGTCCTTGCCGAGACTGTGGCCACCGGCCTGATCGCCTGGATGTTCCGCCGCCGCGCCCGCGCGCTGGACGAGGGCCCCACGCTCCAGGCGGCGCTGAAGGCCAGCCACGTCGCCCTGATGCTGCTGATCGGCCTCGCCCTGACCGCGGCCGCCGGGCTCGCCCTCGCCTCCCTGTTCGGCTGGACCCTCAACCTGTCCGGGGCGCGAGGCCAGGTCATCGCCGCCAACGCCCTGCTGGCCATGGTGGTGACCGCCGAACTCCTCCGCGCCGGTCTGACATTGGCGCTATTGCCGCGGCGATGATCGGGTCGCCGGTAGGGTCCTCGGCCGGCGAGCATGGCTAGTGTCCGGTAAATGAGACGTGGTGTAAAAAATAGTAGACATAAAGTCGGCTATATGCGACGTCCTTGGCAGAGGGAGCTCGGGGAGGGGGCCGATGTCGTTTCGCGAAAAGCTGGTCTGGGGACAGTTGGTAGCCACGCTGGCTATCTGGGGCGCATATCTCTTTTGGGTCATGACGGCTTGGCCGGCGGAGGGGATGTGGTCTGACGGGATCTGGCCCTCAGGCTTCGTTCACGAGACCCTGACCACCTTCATCCTTTGCCTGTTCCTCTCGATACTGGTGTCGGTCGTTCTCGCTCTGGCCACCGCCCTTCTGACTCCGCGGGCCGAGCGCCTTGCCCGCGACGAACGCGAACGGGCCGCCCGCCACCGCGCCGGGGCTTGGGCCTTCCACCTGCTCTGGCTGTGGGTCGTCCTCGAGACCGGCCGGATCGCCGGTCTTGGCGGCTTCTTCGAATCCATATTCCGCACGGCATCCAGCCCGGCGCCCAACCAGGTCCTGCCCGGCCCATGGATGGCCAATATGGTCTGGGACGGCGCGCACTGGCTGCTGCTGGCGCTAGTGGGAGCCTCGATCTTCCGGGCCGGCGCCGAACTCGTCCTGCTCAGGCGCGGCCGGTGACGCCGATCCGCAACCGGATCCGCGAGCTGCGCTTCCACGCGGGCGAGATGACCCAAGCCGATCTCGCGGCCCGCATCGGCATGACGCGCCAGACCATCGTCGCCATCGAACAGGGCAAATACTCGCCCAGTCTTGAGGCCGCCTTCCGCATCGCCGAGGTGTTCGAGGTCCCGATCACCGAGGTGTTCCAGTGGAAGGCGTGAGGCGCTAGACCAGCGGCGAACACGCGGAGCGCACCTCATGGCCGACAGCTATTCCACCCTCCTGATTGAACGCCACGCCGACGGCTACGCCTTGGTGACCCTGAACCGGCCGGAGGCGCTGAACGCCCTCAACTCCGCCCTGTTCAAGGACTTGTCGGACTTCCTCGACGCGGTCGAGCACGACGACAGCGTCCGCTGCCTGATCCTGACCGGCTCGGGCGACAAGGCCTTCGCGGCCGGGGCCGACATCAAGGAGATGTCGGATCAGTCCTACGCCGACATGTACAAGGTCAATTTCTTCGCCCTCGGCCACGACCGCATCACCCGCTTCCGCAAGCCGATCATCGCCGCCGTCAACGGCTTCGCCCTCGGCGGCGGCTGCGAACTTGCCATGCTGTGCGACTTCATCGTCGCCAGTGAGAAGGCGAAATTCGGCCAGCCCGAGATCAACCTCGGCGTCGCCCCCGGCATCGGCGGCTCGCAGCGCCTGACCCGTCTGGTCGGCAAGGCGAAGGCCATGGACATGGTCCTGACGGCCCGCATGATGGACGCCGCCGAGGCCGAACGCGCCGGCCTCGCCAGCCGCGTCGTCCCCCACGAGAGCCTGCTGGACGAGGTCCGCAAGATCGCGGCGAAGATCGCCTCACAGAGCCCGCTGGCCGTCATGGCCAACAAGGAGATGGTCAACGCCGCTCTTGAGACGACCCTGACCCAGGGCGTCCAGTTCGAACGCCGCCTGTTCCACTCCCTCTTCGCCTTCGAGGATCAGAAGGAGGGGATGGCGGCGTTCGTGGAGAAGCGGAAGCCGGTGTTTACGGGACGCTAGCCGCCGGAAGGCAAGGCATTGCCCGTTCTAGACGATCTGGCTAGACGATCTGGTCGGGATGGGTCTGGGTGCCGGGGGGCATCGCGTCGACCTCCTGGTACGGGTCGTCGGTCTCGACGATCGACAGGATGGACTCGCCTTCGGACATCTGCGTCACGGCGGCGTCTCCCGCCTGGACGTCGGTTTTCGACGGCACCTTCACCACACGGGTCGGGCCGCCCTCGCGGCCGACCGTGACCCTGTAGATGCGCATGCTCATGTGCCGAAGCCGCCCGAGCCGCCGGCGCCCGCCGCGCCCTCGCCGCCGGTCGCGGGATCCTGCTCGGTCTGCGCCGGGGTGGCGGCCTTGTCGCCCTGGTCCGGCCTGCGTTGACCGGCGCCGGACCCGGAGCCGCCGGCGTCGTCCGTTGTTTCCGTTGTTTCCGTGGTATCCGTCATGGGATCGCTCCTTGAAGGTTCACTCTGCCAACGACCGCGTGGCCGGACGGGTTCCGGTTCCGCCGCCCCTCGCGCCGAACGCTTCAAACCCGCGTTGACCCTCCAACCCCTTTCGGCTATAGCCGCGCGCTCTTCGAGATTTCCCCGCCGTGGACCGTGCTCCGCGGCGTTTCCGTTCGTAAGGTTTGACTGATGGCCAACAATGCCGGCGCCAAGAAAGCGATCCGCAAGATCGCTG